>Ga0371490_1000189_pt1 | contig 52980 bp, 43 predicted proteins | sample MB2SIPfraction_FD_207959 | JGI IMG/M metagenome (GOLD analysis project Ga0371490, IMG submission 207959) | Lab enriched peat soil microbial communities from McLean, Ithaca, NY, United States - MB28FN SIP fraction | ecosystem: Environmental > Terrestrial > Soil > Wetlands > Peat | place: USA... | reverse complement strand
CAGCGCGCAGTTCGCCAGCATCCTCGGAACATGGCTGTTTGCCTACCTGGACAATGCGCTGCCGTCGCTAGGAAGCTGCGTCGTCTACCAGCAGCCCACTGAGCCTCCGCCCGCGAACAATCCATTTAATCTGCAAGGGCTGAGTCCGGGCACGGTGGATGTCACCGGACCAAACGGCACGCAAGCCTTGAATGCGGCGCCGCCCAGTCCCGGACTATACACCGACGCTCTTACGTTGGGATTCATTCCTCCCACCGGCGGGTCGTTCACCTTTGCGGGCCAGGGCGGACCAGACGTCGAGGCGTTCAACGCCGCGCTCAATTTTCCCAATCCGCTGTTTTGGACCAACGCGAGTGCGGCGAGCGCCATCACCCGTTCCCAAGGTGTCACCGTCAACTGGACCGGCGGCGATCCCGACACCTATGTCCAGATCACTGGCAGCGTGACGACCGTCGGGGTCACCGTCTCCTTCACGTGCGACGCTCCGGTTAGCCCCGCGACATTCACCGTCCCCGCCGCCGTTCTGCTGGCGCTGCCGGCGGCCAGCGGCGGGATCGCGGTCGACAATTTCACCCTCCCCACCAGCTTCAGCGCGACCGGTCTCGATTTCGGATTCGCGGCCTCCCACGTATCGGTCTTCGAACCCGCCACCTACCAGTGACGCTCACTGCAATAGACTATAAGCATGGTTCGCTGGGAGTTGGCTGTGGCGCTGTGTCTCGCCGCGCCGGTGTGGGCGGGCGAAGCCGACAGCCTGGCCCGCGCCATCCGCGAGAACAGCTTCGACCGCGAGGAGTGCTACCGCGTCCGCGATCTCAGCCTGACCGTCGAAGACATCAAGATCTATCTCACCGACGGCCACCTGATCTTCAGCCGGCCGGTGGGCGGCCAGCGCATCGCGGCGGTGTTCGTGGCCGATGTGGAAGGCGGCGACGCCGAGGTGATCCTGCTGCCGCCCGACCGCGCGGAGCGGCGCTCGCTGGCTTCCTACACCCACTCGCCCAACCTGGACGAGCATTTCCGCACTGGAATGTTCGTGTCCACCGGCGGCATGTATGAAGCGATTCTGGCGCAGCTTCCCTCCAATCCCGCCAACCGGCGTACGCCCGAGATCGGCGCCTTGCTGGACGAGCAGTTCACGCCCATGCTGCGCAACCTGAGCGCCAGCTATCAGACCCGGCTGGTGCTGGATCTGCTCAATCGCACGGCGGCGAACCAGGGCCTTTTTGCCTCCGTGCTCGACAGCCCGACCCTGGGCGCCTTTGACGTGGTGTACGATCCCCAAAGGGCCGAATCCATCGTCGCCGGCCAGATGACCAGCCGCGACAACCGGCTGTTCCTGGATGCCTGGACCAGCTTCCAGTCGCGATCGATGCGCAAACAGACCGCGCCGCGCGGGCCCGATCTGGCGCTTTCCGATTACCGCATCGAAGCCGCCATCGGCGGCGATCTGGAGTTGAAGGCTACCACCCGCGTGAAAGTGCGGCCGTCCAGTTCCGGCGTGCGCGCGGTCGAGTTCGACATTACGCCGCTGATGACCGTGACCTCGGCCACGGTGGATGGGCGGCCGGCCGAAGTGCTGCAGCGCGAATCGCCGCGCGGCAACGCCATGCGCGCCGGCAACGAAATGTTCGTGGTGGCTCCCGCCGAGCCTCTGGAGTCCGGCCGCGACTACGAATTCGTATTCGAACACTCCGGCAAGGTGGTCTTCGACACCGGCGATCGCGTGCTGTTCGTCACCGCCCGCGGAGACTGGTATCCGATGCACGGCCTGCAATTCGCCACCTACGATCTGACCTTCCGCCATCCCAAGGATCTGGACCTGGTGGCGCCGGGCGAAATGATCGGGACCCGCGCCGATGGCGACAGCCGCGTCACGCATTTCCGCGTGCGCTCTCCCATCCGGTTCGCCGGCTTCAACCTGGGCAATTATGCGCGGGCCCGCGCCGAGCGGGGCGGTTACGTGGTGGAAGTCTGCGCCAACCGCGCCCTCGAGCGGAGTTTGAAACCGCCGCCCGACATGCACATGCAGAATGTGACCGTCACGCAGAATCCGCGCAGGATCGGCGGGGTTCTTGCAGAGCCTTTCCCGGCGACGGCCTCCGGCCCGCTCGACCGGCTGCAGGAGATGGCCACCGGCGTGGCCTCGGCTCTCGAATTCATGGCCGCCAGATTCGGGCCCCCGGCGCTCAACCGTCTCACCGTATCGCCCATTCCCGGCACGTTCGGCCAGGGTTTTCCCGGCCTGATCTATCTTTCCACGCTGAGCTATCTGAAGACCGTGCCCCGCAGCGCCGGCAGCCTGGCGCAGGCGCAGGAACTTTTCTTCCAGCAGGTGCTGCAGGCGCACGAGACGGCGCATCAGTGGTGGGGCAACCGCGTCACCACCGGATCTTATCGCGACAACTGGATGATGGAAGCGCTGGCGAACTACTCCGCGCTGCTGTATCTGGAGAAAACCAGCGGCGCGCACGCCGTCGACATGATACTGGACAGATACCGCACCGAGTTGCTGGCCAAGGGTGAAAACGGCCAGCAGGTGGAATCCGCCGGCCCCGTCACGATGGGGACGCGTCTGGAATCCTCCCTGGATCCGGGCGCCTGGCGGAGTGTCACCTACGGCAAAGGCACCTGGATCGTTCATATGCTGCGCCGCTATCTGGGAGACCAGCGCTTCTTCGCCATGCTGGCCGAAGTCCTCAAACGTTACGATCACCAGGAGATGTCGACGGAGGACTTCCGGCGCGTGGCGGCGCGTTTCACTCCGCCGGGTTCCGACGATGGCGATCTGGAGACCTTCTTCGATACTTGGGTTTACTCGACCGGTATCCCCGCGCTCAAGATGAGCTACAGCGTGAAAGGCACGGCGCCGGCGCTGCGACTGACGGGCACCGTGACGCAAACCGGCGTGGAAGGCGATTTCGCCGCGCTGGCGCCGGTCGAGATTCACCTCGCAGGCGGTCACACCACCACGCAATGGGTGCGGTGCGGCAGCGAGCCGGCTCCGTTCAGCGTGGCCCTGAAACAGCCTCCGCTCCGCGTGGCGCTGGACCCGGACCGCGCCGTACTGCGGCGGTGAGATGAATCCCTCGTCACAGCTAGTGGGTACGCTGGCGCAGGGGAGTACTAAGGATAGAGTTCGAAGAACCCCATCGATGCCGTAGGATGCAAGTAGTGTCTGAGAATCACATTGCGGAGGACGTGCTGGAGGGGTACGTCATGGCCCGGTTGAGCGAAGCGGAAGTTGTTCCTGTGGAAGAACATCTGCTGATTTGCCAGCGCTGTCGCGAGCGCGTGGCATGGCTGGACGACTTGGTGGACTCGATCCGCTCCGCCGCCCGAGCGCCTCAGAGGTTTGGGATCAAACGCCAAGACTGACACTTGGTTCTGCCAGCCTATAGAGGAACGCTCCTTCGCGCCGATGAGATTCCAGGGGGAAGAACGCCTTTGGAATCGATCGGCGTGATTCAGTCAGCGGACCTTTCGCGCGAGCCGAACCGGACCATGTCCGTGCTGGTAGCCGAGGATAATCCGGTATTCCAGTCCATGCTCAGGAGCATGCTCACCAAGTGGGGGTATGAAGCGCGCGTCCTTCCGAACGGCCTGGAAGCGTGGGACGCGATGCAAGCCGCCGACGCGCCGCGCCTGGCCGTGCTGGATTGGATGATGCCGTACATGGACGGGGTAGAGGTGTGCCGCCGGATCCGCACCGCGGCGCGCGAACCTTATGTGTACGTGCTGCTGCTGACGGCCCGCACCGAATCGCAGGACCTGGTGGAAGGCATGGAAGCGGGCGCCGACGACTATCTCACCAAACCATTCAACGCACAGGAGTTGCGCGTCCGCCTGCGCGCCGGCCGCCGCATCCTGGACCTGCAGCAGCAGTTGATGGAAGCGCGCGAAGCGCTGCGCGTGCAGGCCACCCACGACGCCTTGACCGGCCTCTTCAACCGGGGCCGCGTGCTGGAAATCCTGGCCACGGAAATCGCGCGCTCCGAGCGCGAAATGCGGCCGCTGGCCGTGCTGATGGTGGATCTGGACCGCTTCAAGCAGATCAACGACACGCTCGGCCATCAGGCGGGAGACGCGGTGCTTCGCGAATCGGCGCGCCGAATGCAGGCCGCCACGCGCCAATATGACGCTTCCGGACGCTATGGCGGCGAGGAGTTCCTCATCGTTCTGCCCGGCTGCGGCGCGCGCGAGGGCCACGCGCAGGCCGAGCGAATCCGCGAGGCCTTTGCCCGCGCGCCATTTGCCGCCGGCGCGGACTCCCTGGCCGTAACTTGCAGCATCGGCGTCTCCAGCCGCGATGCCTGCGCCGCCGGTGACGCCGACCGTCTGATCCGCGAAGCCGATGCGGCTCTCTATGACGCCAAGAATCGGGGCCGCAACAGCGTGGCGGCATTTATTCCCGCCGAGCCTTCCACGGAAAGCCTGGCTCTGACGAAGCTCGCCAGATTCTCGGAAGCGTAGGGCGTGGGTGGGCTCCGGTTAGGCCGATCGGGCATATTCGGCAAACGTTAAGAAGGGCCAGAGCCCGGCGCTCTGGCCCCGGTTGTCTCCGAATTACATTACCGTGTCGCGTCGGCGGCAGCGATTGGAATCATCTGTGCGACTTCCCGCTCTTCGGCGGCGTTGGTCTTGTGCGGAGCATAATACAGGACCACGCCGATATCCGGCAGGCGGATTTCGCGCACGGTGCTGCCGCTCTTGCTGCTATCGATCACCAGTACGGCACGGCCGGCCGCCGACGGATTGTGGCTCGTGGGCAGCAACTGGGCCACCACTTTTCCGTTTTGCATCAGTTGTAATGTGTTGCCGGTTTTCACGCCCTCCAGGTTGAAGGTATAGTTGCCCGGCTGCAAGGCCGCCGTGCCCCAGCGGACTTCAAACGGCAGCGAAAACTTCCCTTGAAATGCTTGAGCGTTCGCAACTCCGGCTCCCAGGCAGCATGCCAGGACCCCCAGTGCCAAGGTGCGAAGCAGTGTGTTGTTTCGAATCGACTTCATGACGAACCTCCTTGTTCGTTGTCAGGCAACCCTCGAGTAGCCTTCACTCTGAAATGCGCAAACCGGTCGCGGAAAGGGTAAGCGGAGGCAAAAAATAATTTGGCGTGGAAGGCGTTTCACCGGCCGTGCAGTCGAATCGTGTGCTGCGCCTTCATGAGCACCCGCCTCTCGGATAAAAAGTCGAACGTTGGATGTTTCCGCTTACCTTCACGGGCTCCAGTTCGAACGGCCGACATATCCTTATCGCCGATTCATCGCATTCTACCCGGACAGTTCGTGCATCAGCCACGCGCGAGCGAGTCTCCAGTCGCGCTTGACGCTTTCCGGGGAGATCTTCAGCACTTCGGCGGTTTCCTTCACGCTCAGGCCGGCGAAAAAGCGCAGTTCCACCACTCTGGCCTTGCGCGCATCGAACTGCGCCAGCGCCTCGAGCGCGTCATCCAGGTCCACCAGCCGGCTGTCCAGTTCGGGCAGAACGTCGACGGATTCGTTCAGATCCAGCCGCTCCACTCCACCGCCGCGCTTGCGAGACCCGCGGGCCCGGGCCGCATCCACCAGGATGCGCCGCATGATTTGGGCGGAAATGGCGAAGAAATGGGCCCGGTCCTGCCAGCTTACACCGCTGGCTTCCACCAGCCGCAGGAACGCTTCGTTGACCAGGGCGGTCGGCTGTAAGGTGTTTCCCGGTTGTTCCCGCTGCAGGTAGCGCCTGGCCATGCGGCGCAGTTCTCCGTAGACCAGCGGCATCAACTGGTCCAGCGCGGCGCGGTCGCCGCCGCGCCAAGCTCGCAGTAAATGTGTGACCTCCGTCCCTTGGGAATCCATGCAGCACAATTATAGGCCCAGCCCGCAACCCTCTCCGCGATTTTCACCGGGCGGAAAGGAAGCGAAGGAGATGAACAGGGCCTCTATTCATGCGCGCGGTTTATGCATGCGCAGTTTATGCATGCGCGCGAGAGACCGGGAGCCTTGCGTGATATAATCCGCACGGACCTGTTATGGATCCTGCCCGTTGGAAGCGCGTCGAGGAGATTTTCCGGACGGCGTCGGAACGCGAGTCGGGAGCACGGGCCGCATTTCTTGCGGCCGCCTGCGCCGAGGACGAAGAACTGCGGCGCGAGGTGGAATCCCTGCTGGCCCAACCATCGGCGGGCGGCATGCTCGACCGGTCCCCGTGGGCGCCCGCGGCAGACAGCCACGATATGCCTTCGGACATGACCCAGCCAGCCGTCGGGCAGCGGGTCGGCCATTACGAAATCCAGGCCAAGCTCGGCGAAGGTGGCATGGGGGCTGTGTATCGAGCCTACGATACGAAGCTCCGCCGGCTGGTGGCGCTCAAGATCCTCCCGCCGGAGTACGCTGCCGACCCCGAGCGGCGGTCGCGACTGCTGCGCGAAGCCCGCGCCGCTTCCGCGCTGAATCACCCGAACATCGTCGGCATTCACGAAGCCGGCTCCGATAACGGCGTGGACTTCATCGCCATGGAGTTGGTGGAGGGCAAGTCGCTGAATAAGATCATCCCTGCCGAGGGCATGCCGCTGAAGGAGGCCCTCGACTATGCGGTGCAGATCGCCGGCGGGCTGGCGAAAGCTCATGCGGCGGGCGTGATCCATCGCGATCTGAAGCCGGGCAACATCATGCTGAGCCGCGACGGGCTCGTAAAGCTGCTGGATTTCGGTTTGGCCCGGCGGGTGGAACTAGGGCCGGGACGCGACGCGACGCTAACGATGGAAGGCCAGATCTTGGGCACGCCTTCGTACATGTCTCCGGAGCAGGCCCAGGGCAAAGCAGTGGATGTCCGCTCGGACGTGTTCAGCTTCGGCTCGGTGTTGTACGAGATGGTGACGGGGAGCCGGGCCTTTGAGAAGGGATCGCACATGGCCGCCATGGCGGCGGTAGTCGAAGGGGAACCGCGGGCGCTGCCGTCCAGCGTGCCGCGCGATCTGGAAAGAATCATCGCGCGCTGCCTGCGGAAAGACCCCGCGCAGCGCTTCCAGCACATGGACGACCTGAAGGTGGACTTGGAGGAGCTGAAGCGGGAATCAGACTCGGGCCAACTCCCCGGTCGCTCCACGCCGGAGCCGCGCCGCTCGCGCCGGCTGCTCCGGATAACCGCCATCGCAGCCGCGGCGCTGCTGCTGTCGGCTGCGGTGCTGATCTGGCGGCTGCGACAGACGCCGGCCACCGCTCTCAAAGCGGTGCCGCTAACTTCCGCTTCGGGCAACCTAATCAGTGGATCGTTTTCTCCGGACGGCACCAAAGTGGCCTTCGACTGGAACGGCGAGAAGCAAGACAACTACGCCATCTACGCGAAGCAGATCGGCGCGTCGGGCCCGCCGGTGCGGCTCACCACGGGCCCGGCGGCGGAGTATTTCCCCACCTGGTCTCCGGACGACCGCTGGATCGCATTCTTTCGGCAACAACCGGCCAATTGGGCGATCATGTTGATGCCATCTCTCGGGGGGCCGCAGCGCAAGCTCGCGGAGATAGTACCGTACTCGTCCCTCTCCTGGACACCGGACGCAAAGTGGCTGGCGTTCAGCGCTGGGGATTTGGCACAAGGGCCGCATAGCATCTGGGCAATCGACGTAGACACCGGCGAGCGTCGCCGCTTGACCACGTTTGTGACCCAGTCCTCAGGCGGCGAGATTGCCTTGGGTGACTACAGCCCGTCCATATCGCCGGATGGCAGCTCACTGGCCTTCGCCCGCCAGGTGAAGGGTTACGTTTTCGAGTTCTACACGCAACGGCTGACGCGGGATCTGTGGCCGGAGGGGGAGCCGGTGAGGGTCACGGACCGGCGCTACCCCTTAGTGTTGGGCATCGCATGGACCGCCAATGGCCGCGAGATCGTGTACTCGGCGGGCAGCAACGGGGCGGAGAGCCTCTGGCGGGTCCCCGTGTCCGGACAGCGGGCTCCGGAGCGCCTGCCCTATGGACTCCCGGCCTTCGCCATATGGCCTGTGATTGCCCGCTCACCACCCCGCCTTGTATACACGTACTACCTCTGGAACGAGAACCTCTGGCGTCTGGACACCCGCACAGGCGAGCGCAAGATGCTCATCGGCTCGCTGTATAGCCAACAATTGCCGGACTACTCCCCGGATGGGCGCAAGATCGCATTTCAATCCAACCGGAGCGGAAACATGGAGGTCTGGACTTGCGATGCGGACGGGTCCACCTGTACGCAGATCACATCCTTCGACGGGCCGGCGTGCGGGACGCCTCGCTGGTCGCCGGATGGCCGCTGGCTCGCTCTGGACTCCCGTGTGGAGGGGCATCCCGAGATCTACCTGGTGGCCGCGGACGGGGGCAAGCCGCGACGCATCACGGACCACCCCTCCAACAACATTCTTCCGAGCTGGTCGCACGACGGCCTGTGGATTTATTTCACCTCCGACCGCAGCGGACGATATGAAGTCTGGAAAGTCGCAAGAGACGGCGGCGAGCCGGTCCAGGTGACGCGCTCGGGAGGCTTCCGGACATCGGAATCGCCCGACGGCAAGTACCTCTACCACACCAGGTCGCCGGGCACGTTCAGCCAGGGACTATTCAGGATGCCGGCGCAGGGAGGCGAGGAAACGCAGGTTATTAAGGGTCCCGTGGAAATGCATTTTGGGGTGGCCGCAAAGGGCGTCTACTTCCAGCGGGATTCTAAGACGATCCAGTTTCTCGACGCCGCTAGCGGCAAGGTCCACACCATAGCGACGGCGGACAAGGAGGCGTCCGGCCTGTGCGTTTCGCCGGACGAGGCCTATGTGGTGTATGGGCAAACGGACCGGAACGAAGGAGGGTTGATGCTGGTGGATGGTTTCCGATGATCCGAGGCGCAGAGCGGACGTCATGGACCCGGGCGCCGCTCGCAAGTGGTTATGCGCGGGCGGTTTCCATTTCGGCGCGGGCTTTGGCGACGGCGGCCAGGAACTGGCGGGCGCGCTCCGTAATCGCGTCGAAGCGCCCTTCTTTGATCAAACGCGCGTCTACCAATTCACCGCCCACGCCGACTGCGCACGCGCCGGCCTTGAGGAATTCGCCGATGGTCTCCAGGTTGACGCCGCCGGTGGGGATCGTCTCGATCTGCGGGAACGGTCCCTTGAGCGCCTTGATGTACTTGGCCCCGCCCACGTTGCCGCAGGGAAAAACCTTCACCGCGTCGGCGCCGGCTTCCCAGGCCGTCAGCACCTCGGTGGGAGTGAGTGCGCCGGGGAAGACGGGTTTCGAGTAGCGTTTGGCCATTTCGATAGTGGCCGGCCTGAGGCTGGGAGAAACGATGAACTCCGCGCCGGCCAGAAGGCAGGCGCGCGCCGTTTCCGGATCGAGCACAGTGCCCGCGCCGAGCAGCAGGCTGCCGCCGAAGCAATCGGCCAGCTTTTCGAGCACGAGCACGGCGCCGGGAACGGTCATGGTGATTTCGGCGGCGCGTATGCCGCCGTTGGCGATGGCTTCCACCGCCTGGAGCGCGGCCTCCGCAGAGGACGCCCGCACCACCGGTATGATGGCCCCTTCCACGAGGGCCGCCAGGATGTTGGCTGCTGCCATAACCTTACACGTTAACAGATCGTCACGCGTTAACAGATCGGCGCTATGCTATTGGCTTGACGCCGACAGGTAACGCTGAACAGGTGAAACAGCCGCCCCGCGTCTCGGTGGTGGTGGTTTCGCACAACCGCGCGGACCGGCTGCGGAAGTGCCTGGAGTCGCTCGAGCGGTTGGACGGCCGCGAGCGGCTGCAACTGATCGTGGTGGAGAACGGCTCGCGCGATGCGAGCGCGCAGGTGGTCGAGGAGTTTCCGGATATCCAGCTCATCCGTTTGCCCAAGAATTTCGGGCTGACCAAGGCGATGAACCTGGGGTGGCGGGCGGCGGATGCCGAATACGTGCTGTTTCTGCACGAGGACACCGAAGTGGAAGCGGGCGCGGTGACGCGCCTGGCCGGCGCGCTGGATGCGGACGCCGCCGCCGCAGCGGTTTGCCCGCTGCTGGTGGATGGCGATGGCAACCCCGCGCCGCAGCTTGGCTCTCTGCCGCCGGATGGCGTTTGGCGCGAAGCTGAACATTCCGAGCAGCCCGTCGCCGTCGACTACCCGCGCGGCGCGGCGTTGATGGTGAGGGTGTTTCTGATCAAGGCGGTCCGGCAGATCGATGAGCGCTACGGGCAGTTCGGCGGGGATGCCGACCTGGCGGCGCAGATTCTTCGCGCCGGGAAGAAGATCCTGCTGATTCCCGAGGCCCGCGTCCGCCACTTCGGCGACCGGCCGGTGGAGGCGCTGGTGCGCGCCGATTTCCTGCTCGGCCGGGCGGTTTTCGCGGGCAAATACCTGGGCTTTTTCGCCGGCCTGCGGGCGCGGCTAGCCGCCATTTTCGGCCCGTTGGCCAAGCTGCAACTCGCCGAGATCCGCTACACCTTGTCAGGCCAGAAAATCGACGGAACCCAGGGGTAGGCAGTAGTATCGTAACAGCCGTTGCCGACCGCTCCCTAACGGTCGCGGCTCCGGAGCGCGTCGTGCACTTTCGGAGCCGCGACCGTCAGGGAGCGGTAGCGGTCGGTGAACGGCGCGTCATCTGCCCCATTCCCATAGGTTTACCGGCGTGTGTTTACTTTCGGCAGCTAGCATTCCCTGGCTGGGGGCGGTTAGCATTGACCCATGGAAGCAGCACTGTGGATTGGACTGCCCGTCTTCGCGGCTGTCGCAACCGGCATATTGGCCTGGTTCGTCATGCAATCGCGGATGGAGGTCAAGCTGGCTGAAGCTCGCGAGCGCATCGCGGCCGATAAGGGCGCCATCCAAGCCGAACGGGAAGCCATGGAAGCGCAGTTGCAGACCGCCATGCGCGCAGCGCAGGAACGCGCGCACCGTGAGGCGCTGGACGCATTTCTGGGCGAGATGAAGGTAGAGCAGCGCCACTACACGCGCGAGAACCGCCGTCTCGCCAACCCTCGCAAGAGCCTGGTGCTGCAGGAGCGGATGTATTTCCGCAACATCCCGCTTTCCGATTGGATCGAACACGAAATCACGGTTGACGACGACGCCGATCTGGAGCGCCTGATCCAGGACATGACCGTGTTCGAAAGGCCCGTGGTCAGCATCGCCAACGGTCAACGCCCGATGAAAGCCCTGGCCTGAATTCGGGAGCGAGAAGTCAGGAGTCAGGAGTCAGAAGAAGACAGGATACAGACTTCCTACTTCTGATTCCTGTCTTCTGACTCCTGTCTTCTGACTTCTGACTCCTGTCTTCCCAACCCCTCCCCGCATAGCTGTTAAAATGTCGAGGATGAAACCACTGGGAGTCCTGAGTGTCTGCCTTTGCGTAGCCGCGGCGCCGCTGGTGATGGCGGGAGCGGCGAACGGCGATCCGGCGAAAGGAAAGACCGTGTTCGAAGCCTGCGCCGTGTGCCACAACGCGGACTCGACCGAAACCAAGATGGGGCCCGGCCTCAAGGGACTGTTCAAGCGCGACAAGCTGAAGAGCGGTAAGAAGGTGACGGAAGCCAACGTTCGCGCCCGCATCGACGACGGGGGCAACGGCATGCCGGGCTACAAGGACATGCTTACCGACGGCGAAAAGAACGACCTGATTGCCTACCTCAAGACGCTGTAGCGGCGGCGTGCGGCGCGCATTCGCTACAATGGCAACTGTGGCGATCAAAACCAAGAGCGAGACGAACGGGAAAACCGAGCCGGAGGTGACGGCGGACAAGGTGGAAGCGCCGCGCGGCCTCTGGGACCGTTACCGCGCGCTGACGCACGAAGTCCACCGCGGCTTTGTCGCGGAGTGGACCGTCACCATCGTCCTGCTGCTGTTTGCCACCACCAGCCTGGTGCAGGCTTTCGTGATCCCCAGCGCCTCCATGGAGGGTTCGCTGCTGATTGGCGACCATGTGCTGGTCGACAAGCTGACCTTCGCCCCGCCGGGCGCGATCTCGAAACACGTGCTGCCTTACCGGGACGTGCGCCGCGGCGATATCATCGTCTTCCGCTACCCGATGGACATCAAGGAAGACTACGTGAAGCGGGCGATCGGAATCCCCGGTGATCGTATCCGGCTGGTGGACAAGCAGCTTATCCTCAACGGGCACGCCGTCAACGAGCCGTACGTGCAGCACATCTTCCCGTACATCAACCAGTACCGCGACAACTTCCCCGCCGCGCCGCCGGAGCCGGGCGTGATGCAGCCGGCCATCGACATGGTCACCAACAACGTGGTGAATGGCGAGCTGGTGGTGCCGCCCGGCTGCGTTTTCGCCATGGGCGACAACCGCGACGATTCGCTCGACAGCCGCTACTGGGGATTCGTGCCCCGCCAAAACATCGAGGGGACGCCGCTCGTGATCTACTGGTCGTTTGAAGCGCCGACCGCCGATTTGACGAACGGGAACATCGGCATCGACCATATCATGGATATCCTGACCCACTTTTTCACCAAGACACGCTGGTCGCGTACGCTGAAGCTGGTCCACGGCTATCCGCTGAAATGAAGCCGCCGGCGCCCGCCGCGGGCGTGTTTTTGGGCCACGGATGAACACAGATCAACACAGATAAAGAGGAATCGCCGGATTCTTTGCTTTCTTGATTTCGTATCCGTGTTTATCCGTGTTCATCCGTGGCTATGATCCTCTCACGGATTCTCACTGCGGCTCCGCCGTGGCGCCGTGCGCCACGCGCGAGATGGCGTTGACCAGTTTGCGATAGGGAATCGTGGAGAAGTCGTCGAAGGGCAGCCATTCGCCGTCGCGCCAGGTGGAGTAATACCACCGCGCGATCAGCGCCAGCGATTCCTGCCGCTCCCGCACGCTCCCCTGCCGCGGCGCGAGCGTGGCCAGCAGGTCCCGCAGTTTCTGGTCGAGCGACACCGGCTTGCCTTCTTCCACTTCGAACCCCAGCCGCGTGGCGGGTTGCAAGTGTCCGCCGGCGACGAACCACAGCTCGACGGCGGCGGGCGCGGCGGAGGGCAGGATGGCCACGCCGTGCAGCCGGTCGATATCGCGCGCCAGCTCGTCGCGCAGCTTCAGAACGTCTTGCACCTTCTCCAGTCGTTTATGCTGGCGGGCGGCCTCTTCGAACTGCATCTGCTCGCTCATCCGGTCGCGCGAATTTGCGATCGCGCCTGCCAGCGATTGTCCGCCGCTGCGCAGGAATTCGAGCACGCGCTCCACTTCGTGCCCGTACTCGGCCGGGCCCACCACCTGCTGGCAAGGCCGCAGGCAGAGGTTCATTTCGCCGTAGATGCAGCCGGGGTGTTGCGGGGAAGGCGCCAGGTCTTCCTGGCAGCGGCGCATCTGGAACAAGTCCAGGAACTGCGACTCGAATCGCTCCGCCGACGCGCGCGAGCGGAACGGCCCGAAGTACAATCCCGGCGCGCGCGAAAGGTGCGCCGCGATCAGGCTGCGCGGATACTCGTTGTGCAGCACGATTCTCACGTACGGCGGCATGCGCAGCTTGAGCAGCTTCAAATAGCGATCTGGAAAAAGACGCCGCGCCTGCCGGTACAGCACCACGGAAGATTCGAAAGCCGAGCCGGTGAGCTGGTACTCGATGCGGCACACCGTCTGCCGCAGGTTGAGCATTCGGGTGGGGCGCTCGCGCGCGGCGAGCAGGCGCAACAGGCGGCGGCGCAGCATGCCGGTTTTCGACAGATACGGTTCACCTTCGGCGGGCCAGAGCGCGAATACCGCCGGCAGGTTGGGCAGCCCGGCCAGCAGCGCATCGAGTGCCGCCAGATCATGCCCCGTAACGACCGAGTGCGTGAGGCTTTCCATGTGCTCTGTGGGGCAGGTTGCCAACCTGCGCGCGATTGTTAATCGCGCAACCGGGCGCCAGCCCGGTCAGGCCCCGCTGCGGGTTTGCATCGTTTGCGCACGCACGGCGGATTCTGCCGCCAACCGCTCCCTTACGGTCGCGGCTCCGAATGCGCCTATTTCGGAGCCGCGACCATAGGGAGCGGTCAAGGCCAATCGTACGCCCGCCACGGAACCCGCCCTCAGTACCCGTGCCCCGGCGGAACGAAATCCGCGGGCAGCGCCGCCCCTTCGCCGAAGAAGTACCTGTCCATTTGCTCGATCAGAAACTCCTGCGCCTGCTGCGTGCCCAGGTTGAGCCGGTACTCGTTCATCAGCATCTTCATGTGCTCCACCCACATCTTCCAGGCGTCCTTGGACACGTTCTCGTAGATCTTCTTGCCCAGCGGATGCCCGTCGAACGGCACTTCGTCCAAGCCCTCCATCTCGCGCTGGAACTTTACGCAGAAGACCATCCGCTTGCCCGCCGGATTGGTGCCCGGACCCTGGTTCGCCCCGCTTCCTCCCGCACTTCCCATGTTCGTGATCGCCGCTCCTCAGGTCTTAGGATACAACGGGCGGCAGGGGGAGCTTGGCCGGCGCCGGCTCGCGCATCCGCGTGCTTGCCCGCGCGAACGCGTATGGGAGATATACTGTGACCAGATCAATCGGATTCGATTGCCCGAAATCGCGCAGGGCGTGGTGGCTGTGCGGTTCACACCCGACTGAAGGAGTTGGCGTCATGCAGCGTCCACGCTTTTCCTCGGCGCCCTCGCTGGTGGGAAGCTTTCCACATACCGAACCGCAGCCTCTGGTCGAACGCATCCTCAGCCGTTTCAAGGAGTTGCCGGCGTGGCCGCAGTTGCCGGTGCGGGATTGGCTGGAGAGCATGTACGTGCAGTACTCCGAGGGCCTGCCAGGAGCGGCGGTGGATCGCGCCACCGGGAGAATCTACTTCAGCACAGGCGACGGGTTTGAAGGCCGATTGGAGGCGTTCTACCAGGCGGTGGTTGAAGAAGACGTCGAACGCTTCGCCATCGGCCGGGATTACGCCTTGGGGTTGCACCTCTTCCTCGAAACCCTCCCCCGCCTCGGCGCCGGCCGGCCGCACTGGGTGAAAGGGCAGGTGACCGGACCGTTCAGCTTCGCGATGACCGTCACCGACGAGAACAAGCGCGCGCTGGCCTACACTCCCGAGCTCCACGAAGTTGCGGTGCAGGGCATGGCGATGAAGGCGCGCTGGATGGCGCGGCAGCTCCGGCGGGCGGCGGATGGCGCGCTGGTCGTGCTCGACGAGCCATACCTCTGTTCGTTCGGTTCCGCCTTCGTCAACGTATCGCGCCAGGACGTGATTGCGGCCCTCAGCGGCGCGGTGGAAGCCATTCACCAGGAAGACGCCCTGGCCGGGCTGCATTGTTGCGGCAACACGGATTGGTCCCTCGTGCTGAGCGTGGCGCTGGATGTGATCAATTTCGACGCCTACGAATTCTTCCAGGGCCTTTCGCTCTACCCAGCCGAGCTGGACGCGTTTCTGCAACGAGGCGGCATCCTGAGCTGGGGCATCGTGCCCCCTTCGCGGTCCGGCGTCGATCTCGACCCGCGCGCCTTGCTGGCCGCGCTGGACGATCGCATCGGACAGCTTGTATCCAAGGGCATCGACCGCACGCTGCTCTACAGGCAGGCCCTGCTCACGCCTTCCTGCGGACTGGGAACGGAGACCGTCGAGCGGGCGGAACGGACGCTCGATGCGCTGGCCGAGTTGTCGCGCCTGGTAGAGGAACGGGAAGGTTTCGCATGATCGTCGCCGTAGTTGGCAAGGGGGGAGTGGGGAAGACCACGATCGCGGCGTTGATTCTGCGGCGGCTGATCGAGTGCGGCGAAACGCCCGTGCTGGCCATCGATGCCGACCCCTCCAACTGCCTGGGCCACGCGCTCGCCATCGCCCCCGGACCGACACTGGCAGACATGCGCGAGGAATTGCGCAATGGAACGGGCCGGCCGCCCTCGATGTCCTCTTCCGAGTGGTTCGCCCTGCAAGCCGAAGAGGCCATGGTGGAGAATGCCGGCTTCGACCTGCTGACCATGGGGCGTCCCGAGGGCAAGGGCTGTTACTGCTACGTCAACAATCTGATTCGCGATCATCTCGACCGCCTGGCGCGCTCCTACCGCCATGTTCTGGTGGATTGCGAGGCCGGCCTGGAGCACCTTTCGCGGCGCACCAGCGGCCGCGCGGATGTGCTGATATGCGTGGCCAACCGTTCGCGCATGGCGGCGGAGACCGTGCGGCGGTCGCTCGATCTCTATCGCGACATGCATGACGGCCCTCCGCCCAGGGCCGACCTGGTGCTCAACCAGTGCGAAGCCGGGCAGAACGGTATTGAGCGCGCGCCCTTTCGTCAGGTCCTCGAAGTTCCCCAGGACCCGCAAATCGCGGAGTTCGATTCTACGGGCGTCTCGCTGCTGAGCTTGCACGCGCCTTCGCCGGCAGTCGCCGCGCTGGCCGCCTGGGAGGTTCGCGGATGAAGGTGGCTGTCGCCGGCAAGGGCGGCGTGGGGAAAACCACCGTGGCCGCGTCGCTGGCCCGCTGCTGGCGTGAGCTTGGCTACCGGGTAGTTGCCGTGGACGCCGACCCCGACGCCAACCTGGCGGGAACGCTCGGCTACCGCGGTCCGGCCATCACCCCGCTGGTCGAATTGAAATCGTTGATCGAAGAACGCGTCGGCGGCGGCGACGGATGGGGCGGCTTCCTGCGCATGAATCCGCGCGTGGATGACATTCCCGATCGGTTCGGGATCGAGGTGGACGGCGTGCGCGTGCTGGTCATGGGCACCATCGAACGCGGCAAACGCGGCTGCGCCTGTCCCGAGAACATCCTGCTGCGCGAGGTGCTGAACCATCTGCTGATCGATGGCCACGAGCGCGTGGTGGTGGATATGGAAGCCGGCATTGAGCACCTGGGCCGGGGAACGGCCGAAGGCGTGGATGCCATGCTGGTGGTTGTGGAACCGGGATGGGCCAGCCTGGAGACCGCGGCGCGCGTGGTTGCGCTGGTGCGCGACCTGGGCATACGGCGGACCTTCGCCATCGCCAACAAGATTGCGTGTGAAGCCGATTCGGATTTCGTGCGCGCCCATCTGGCGGCGACGGAGATCCTGGGCGTGCTTCCCGCCGATCGCGATCTGGAACTGGAGGCCCGCACGGGCGAGATCGACCGCTGCCGGCCGTTTCATCGGGAAATGCTGCGCATCGCCGGGCTCCTGGGAGAGTGAAGAAAATGCCGAATCCTCAAAACCGCTCCGCCGATCCCGCCGCGCGGGAAATGCTGGTCCTCGCCGAGGAACTGGGCGCCAAAACCGTTTGGGACCGTCACGACGACCTGAAGCCGCTCTGTGGATTCGGCGAGCTCGGGCTGTGTTGTGACGTCTGCTACATGGGGCCGTGCCGCATCGATCCGTTCGGCGAGCGGGCGCAAGTGGGCGCATGCGGCGCCGATGCGCACCTGATCGTGGCCCGCAATCTGGCGCGCGCGGTGGCGTGTGGCGCCGCGGCGCACAGCGACCATGGGCGCGAGGTGGTGGAAGTTTTTCGCGGCGCCGCGGAGGCCGGTTCCTCTTCGGGATACGCCATCTCCAACCCCGAGCGGTTGATGGCGCTGGCGGCCGAATGGGGCGTCGAATCCGCCAACCGGCCGGAGCGCCACGTTGCGGCCGACCTGGCCGCCCGCATGGCCTCGCAATTCGGCTTGCAGGATGGCCCGCTGATTCCGCTCGCGCGCGCTCCCGAGGAGCAGCGCCGCAGGTGGGAGAAGATGGGGATCGCGCCGCGCGGCATCGATCGCGAAATCGTCGAGCTGCTGCATCGCACTCACCACGGCGTGGAATCGGACCCGGTGGCGCTGCTGCGCGCCGCCATGCGCGCCGCGCTGGCCGATGGCTGGGGCGGTTCCATGATTGCCACCGACGTGCAGGACACGCTCTTCGGCGGGCCGCTGGCCATCCGTTCGCGCGCCAATCTCGGCGTGCTCGAAGAGAAGCAGGTCAACATCCTGGTACACGGCCATGAGCCGGTGCTGAGCGAGATGCTGGTGGCGGCCAGCCGCGAGGGCGAGATGCTCGCGCTGGCGCGCCAGGCCGGCGCGGAAGGCATCAACATCGCGGGAATCTGCTGCTCCGCCAACGAAATCCTGATGCGGCAGGGCATGCCGGTGGCAGGCAATTATCTCCACCAGGAACTGGCGCTGCTCACCGGCGCGGTGGATCTGATGGTGGTGGATGTGCAGTGCGTCATGCCTTCGCTTCCCCAGGTGGCAGCCTGCCATCACACCAGGTTGATCACCACTTCGTCAAAGGCCCACATTCCGGGCGCCGAGCACGTCCCATTCGATGCGCACGACGCCAAGCGGACCGCCCGCGAGATTATCGCCCGCGCCGTGGAGGCGTTCGGACGCCGCGATCCGGCGCGGGTGCACATTCCGCGCCAGAGCATGGATCTGGTGGCCGGCTTCACCAACGAGAATCTGCCGCACTATCTCGGCGGGCGTTTCCGCGCCGGATACCGGCCGCTCATCGACGCCATTGCCTCCGGCCGCATCCGCGGTGTGGTAGCCGTGGTGGGCTGCAACACGCCGCGCGTTTGCCAGGACAGCTCTCACCTGGCCCTGGTGCGGCGCCTCCTGGCGCAAGACGTACTGGTGGTGCAGACCGGGTGCAGCGCCATCGCCAGCGCCAAGGCCGGTTTGCTGCGGCCGGAAGCGGCCATGGAATACGCCGGCCCTGGGCTACAGGAAGTGTGCGCGGCGGTGGGCGTGCCGCCGGTTCTGCACGTGGGCAGTTGCGTGGATAACTCGCGCATCCTTTTGATCTGTTCGGCGCTGGTGGCCGAGGGCGGCATCGGCGCCGATCTTTCGGAGCTGCCGATTGCGGCGGCCGCGCCGGAAGCCATGAGTGAAAAGGCCGTCACCATCGGGCTCTACGCGGTCGCGTCGGGAGTTTTCACCGCGTTCACGCCCGTCCCGCGCGTAGCCGGAAGCCGCGTGGTGCGCCGGTACCTGGAGCACGACGTCGAACGGGAAACCGGCGGGCGGTTCCTCTTCACCAACGATATTGAAGAGGCCGCGCAAGGGATTCTGGCTCACCTCGATAGCAAGCGCAAGGCGCTGAACCTGGCGCCCATGATGCACCAGGACGGCGTGCGATCGAATGCGTCGGGCGCGTTCCGCTCTCTCTCCACTTACGTTCCGCCGGCCGGCCTCGCTTCGCTCGGCTGCGGCAAGGCTCAGGAGCGGAGCCAGTTGCGGCCTCCGGAGGAATGATGCGCCCCGTTTTGGTTTTTGATCGCGATCGTTGCCTGGCTTGCCGCAGTTGCGAACTGGCCTGCTCGGTGGCGCATTCGGAGAGTAATGGGTTGGAAGCCGCCGTCGCCGAGGAGTTTCCGCCCACGCGGCGCGTGGCGCTGGCCGCCGGCGGCGATGGCCTCGAAGCGCTGCGTTGCGAACAGTGCCTGGAACCGCTATGCGCTTTTGCCTGTAAGAGCGGTGCACTCCGCCGCGACCCGGCCACCGGCCGCGTGATGTTGGACGACGCCCGCTGCGTCGGCTGCTACATGTGCCTCATGGTGTGTCCCTTTGGCATCCGTCCCGATCCGGCGCGAGACCGCGTGGTGCGCTGCGACGTTTGCGAGGGCCGCGCGATACCGGCTTGCGTGGAGGCTTGCCCCACCGGCGCGCTGCGCGCGAACACGCCGCCCGATGAGCGCGTGCGCGGCGATTTCGAAGGGCACGTGCTAGTAGTGGGGTCCTCCGCCGCCGGAATCGCCGCCTGCGAGGCCGCGCGCGAGCATGCGCCCGCGTGCTCCATCACGCTGGTTACCGCCGATTCGTCGCCGTATTCCCGGCCGCTGCTCTCCTACGCGCTGGCGGGCCGCCTCACGCCGCAGCAAACCGATTGGCGCGGGCGCGATTATCTGGAACACGAGCTGGGCGTGCATGTTCTCGGCGGGCGCAAAGCGGTGAGCCTCGATCCCGACGTGGGAGCTCTCATGCTCGATAATGGCGACGAGCTCGGGTTCGAGCGACTGATTCTGGCGACCGGCGCCCGGGCGGCGGGACTTTCTATCCCCGGTGCGAATCTCGCGGGTGTGTTCGCGCTGCGCGATGCCGAAGACCTGGAAGCGATTTCGACTTGGTGCGGCAAGGCATCCGCGGCGCCGCATGCTGTGGTGTTGGGCGGCGGCAACGTGGGCCTGCAAGCCTGCGAGGCGTTTCTCGAGCGCGGGCTGCGCGTGACGGTGGTGGCGGCTTCTCCGCATCTGCTTTCGCAGATGGTGGATGCGGAAGCCGGGCGCCGTCTGGCGGATCTGTTCCGCGCGCACGGCGTGGATGTCCGCACCGGCCGCGATGCCGTGGAGGTGGTGGGCGGCGAGCGCGTGGAAGCGGTGCGTCTCGATAACGGCGAACTGCTGCCGGCGGACCTGGTCCTGGTGGCCAAGGGCATCGTGCCCAACGTGGAATGGCTGCGCGGCAGCGGCATACGGATCGGCCGCGGGATCTCGGTGGATCTCTGCGGCCGCACCAGCCTGCCGGGAATCTTCGCCGCCGGAGATTGCGCGGAGGCGCCCGATCCGCTGACCGGCCGCCTGTCGCTCAGCGGCATCTGGCCGGTGGCGTACGAAATGGGCCGCGCGGCCGGAAGCATGGCGGTGGGCATTGAGCGGGCTTCGGCCGGGGCGTTGCGCATGAACGCCTCGCGGTTCTTCGGCGAGTCGATCATCTCGGTTGGCGAGGTCCGACCGGAACGGCTGGAAGGCGCGCGAACCGAAATCCCTGTCAACCGCAACGGCGCGTACCGCAAGCTGGTGTATCGCGATGGGCGCTTGGCCGGGGCGCTGCTCTACGGCGACATCGCCGGCGCCGGCAGCTACTATCGCGAGTACCGCAAGGGAGTGAACTGATGTCGGGGATTATGGCATGGGCGCGAGTTGGCAGGCGGAATCGCCTGCCCCACCGCAAGGGAGTGAACTGATGTCCAGAATTATTGCATCGGCGGCGATTCGCGGCGGCCACGCTTCGGTGCGGCGGGCGGAGACGATGCTGGCCGAGTCGCTCGACCGCCATAACCGGGACACCGCCATCGAGTTTCCTTCTACCGCTTATGCGTTGCCCATCATCCTCGCGCTTACCGGAAAGCGGGTGGAGAAACTCGGCGACCTCGAAGAAGCGATCGCGACCGCGCGCTCATGGCTTCCCGCTGAACCCTCCGAGCGGCTTTGGCTGCCCTATCTGGGCGGCGCTCTGGATGCAGGGGCGGCCACCCTGGTGGCGCAGGAGGCGATTGAGGCCCTGAAGCCGCTGCACGGCATTCCGCTCGCGTTCGATTACTGGCTCGGACCTACCACCGATGGCATCCTGCGCGAGCAAGGCATCAAGCTGGTGGATGGCCGCATGCCCGGATTCGCGGCCTGCGTGGGAGCGCTGCCCGATGACGAGACCGCCGAGCAACTGGCGCGCGACCTGCAAGAGCGCAACCTGCTGGTCTTCATGGGCGCCAATTGCGCGGGCGAAACCATGGCCGCGCAGCTCAACCGGCGCGGCGTGGAGATGAGCTGGGAAACGTTCCTTGTCCCTTACGGGCCGGATACGTCTTCCATCGTGCACGCTCTCGGCTTCGCTTGCCGCGCCGCGTTCACTTTCGGCGGCCTCAAGCCGGGCGGCCTTGAGGAAACCCGCGAGATCCTGCTCTACAACCAGCGCCGTGTGTTCGCCTTCGTGCTGGCGCTGGGCGAGGTGAACGATGAGAAATACGCGACCGCCGCCGGCGCCATCAATTTCGGCTTCCCGGTGATCGCCGATACCGATATCCCGGAGATCCTGCCCAGCGGCATCTGCACCTATGAGCACGTCGTTTCGAACGTAGCCCACCGCGATATGCCCGCGCGCGCGGTGGAAGTGCGCGGCGTCAAGATCCACACCGTGGAGATCCCCATCCCGGTGCGGCACGGGCCCGCGTTCGAGGGCGAGCGCGTGCGCAAGGAAGAGGTCGCCATCGAGTTCGGCGGCAAGTATACGCGCTGTTTCGAATACCTCTCGAGCCGCCCTATGGACCAGGTGCAGGACGGCCTGATTCGCGTGGTTGGGCCCGAGATCGGCGACGTGCCCGAGGGTGCGCGCCTGCCGCTGGCGATCTTCGTCGAAGTGGCCGGCCGCAAGATGCAGCCCGAGTTCGAATCCATCCTCGAGCGGCACATCCACTCCTTCCTATCCGAGCCGATGGGCGTGATGCACCTGGGGCAGCGCGATACAGTCTGGCTGCGCATTTCGAAGAAGGCGCGCGATGCCGGGTTCCGCATCGAACACCTGGGGACGGTGCTGCTGCACAAGCTCAGGAACGACTTCCCGTCTATCGTGGACAAAGTGCAGGTCACCCTGTTCACCGAATCCGCCGGCGTCGAGGAACTGTATCCCACTGCCGCGGCCGCCTACCAGTCGCGCGATGAGCGCATGGGCGCGCTGACGGACGAGCGCGTCGACATCTTTTATTCCTGCGCGCTCTGCCAGAGCTATGCACCCAACCACGTCTGCATCATCACTCCCGAGCGGCTGGGCCTGTGCGGCGCGTACAACTGGCTGGACGGCAAGGCGGCTTACGAAATCAACCCGCACGGCGGCAATCTGCCGGTCCGCAAGGGCGATTCGGTGGACCCTGTGCTCGGCCAGTGGAAAGGCATCAACGACTTCATCCGCAACGCCTCCAACGGCGCCTTCGAGCGATTCTCGGCCTATTCGATGATCACCGATCCGATGACCTCGTGCGGCTGCTTCGAGTGCATCGCGTGCATTCTGCCGGGAACCGGCGGCATCATGATTGTGGACCGCGAATACGCGGGCGAGACGCCCGTCGGCATGACCTTTTCCTCGCTGGCGGAGATGACCGGCGGAGGCCAGCAGACGCCGGGGTTCATCGGCATCGGCACCATCTACGCACTTTCCCGCAAATTCATCAGCGCCGATGGCGGCCTGGCGCGCCTGGTGTGGACCACCACGCGCATCAAGCAAAAACTGGGAGACAGGCTGCGGCAGCGATGCGAGGAACTCGGCAAGCCCGGCTTCTATGAGAAGATCGCCGACGAAACCATCTGCACCGAACTGGAGCCGCTGATCGAATACCTGGCGACGGTAGAGCACCCCGCGCTAGAGATGGGTGAGATGGTGTAGGGAACCCAAGCATGAGTCTGGACCTGAAACCGAAGAAATGGGCGGGCGCGCTTCGCGAGGTGACGTTGGGAGCGGGCACCCGCCGGCCGGTCAGCGTGGGCGGCGGCAACGGTCTGCCGCTTCACGCCTTCGAAGCCGCATTTCCGTATCGGCCCGCGCTGGCGTTGGAAATCACAGATGTGGACCCGGTGCGCTGGGTGGAAAGCGTCCGCCAGCCGTGGGAAGGCGTGCTCGGCCAGCCCGCCGAGGCTGCCCGCCGGGCCGTCACGGATTTCGGCGCCGATCTTCTGCTGGTCCACCTGACGGGCACCCACGCCGACCGCGGCAACCGCTCTCCGGAGCAGGCCGCCGCCGATGTCCGCGCCGTGCTGGAAGCGGTAGACGTTCCTCTGATCGTCAAGGGGCCGGGCGCCGGTCAAAAGCAGAATGCGGTGCTGGCGCGCGTGGCTGAAGACTGCCGGGGCGAAGGGCTCGCGCTTCACTCGGCCACCAACGAAGACTACAAGACCCTAGCCGCGGTCGCGGTGGCTTACGGCCACGTGCTGGTGGGGGAAAGCCCGATTGACGTGAACATCGCGAAGCAGCTTAATATTCTGCTGGCCGATACCAATGTGGATCTGAATCGCGCGCTGATCGATCCGCTCACCGGCGGCCTGGGCTACGGATTGGAGTACAGCTACTCCGTAATGGAGAGAATCCGGCTGGCGGCTCTGGGCGGTGACGCCATGCTGAATTGCCCGGTCGTCTGCCTGGTGGGAGAGGAAACCTGGAAGGCCAAGGAAGCCAGAGTCTCTGCCGACAAAGAGCCGCTTTGGGGAAGCCAGCGCGAGCGCGGCATCCATTGGGAAGTGTCTACGGCTATGACTCTGATCGAAGCCGGCGCCGAGGTGGTGGTGATGCGCCATCCCGAGGCGCTCAAGAGAATCCGCAAGCAACTGGATTCCTGGTTCGGCTCCGATCGGAGCCACGACCGTGAGGGAGTGGTGCGGAGTTCATTTCGACCCACGGAAACCAGCGGGGGCGACTCATGCCGTTGACCGGTTTGCAAATCTTCAAGCTCCTTCCCAATACCAACTGCAAGAAGTGCGGGTATCCCACCTGCCTGACCTTCGCCATGAAGCTGGCCGCGGGAAAGGAAACGCTGGAGAAGTGTCCGGACGCAACGCCGGAGGCCAAGGCGGCGTTGGGCGCAGCATCGGCGCCGCCCATTCGTGGCGTCACTATCGGCCGCGGCGAGCGAGCCATCACGGTTGGGGAAGAGACGGTTTTCTTCCGCCACGAAAAGACCTTCGTGCGGCATCCCGGATTGTTCCAGATTTTCGATCCCACGGGACTCACGCCGGCCGAACGCGACGCCAAGCTGGACCACTGGCGCGGCATTCACATCGAACGCGCCGGAGAGACGTTTCGGGTGGATGGCATCGCCATTGTCGAAACCGCGGAGAGCGTGGCCGCAGTCGCCGCCGCTGAGCGTGGGTTTCCGGTAGCCATTCTCGCGGCGACGCTGCCCGGCGCGACCGCCGTCGCGGAGAGAATCAAAGATCACCGCCCCTTGCTGGTTCCACCCGCCGGCGCGAACCTGGAGGGCTACTGCGCCCTGGCCGCGCGGCTCGGCATTCCGCTGGTGGTGGGAGCGCCGGACCTGGCCTCGCTGGCCGACGCGGCGCGCGACGCCGCGCGCGCCGGCGTCGCCGATATTCTGCTCGAACCACCCGGCGCGGACCCGCGCTCGCTGCATCACAGCCTCAGCGCCATCCGCCGTGGCGCGCTCGACCGCATCCATCCCGGCCTCGGCCATCCGGTCTTCCTGCGCGTGGGCGCGGGTGAGATCGAAAGAGCCGTGCTGGGCATTACCAAGTTCGCGTCACTCGTGGCGCTGGCCGACTGCGGCGGGGAGGCCTGGCTGCCTCTCTGGACCCTGCGGCAGAACATCTACACCGACCCGCAAAAGCCGCTGCAAATGGACCCCGGCCTATACGCCATCGGCGAGCCGAACGACCGGTCGCCGCTGCTCGTCACCTCTAATTTTTCGCTGACCTACTTCATTGTCTCGACCGAAGCCGAAGCTTCCGGCACAGCGTGTCATCTGGCCGTGGTGGATGCCGAAGGATTGAGCGTGTTGACCGCGTGGTCCGCCGGCAAGTTTTCGGGCGACCGCGTGGCCAAAGCCCTCCGCCAGATGAAGGCAGCCGACCGAGTGAGCCACCACACAGTGATCATTCCCGGATATGTCCCGGTGATTTCCGGCGAGCTGGAGGATGCCCTGGGTGACGGCTGGCACGTGCTGGTGGGCCCGCAGGAGGCATCCGATATCGCCCCGTTCTTCCGCGACGTCTGGGGACCGCTGGCCCGCGACTTCGAAACACATCCGTAGCGCCGCCCGATGCCTTCGCACCCAGTCCGGTTCTTGCCCTCCGGCCGCTCCACTATCGCCGCGGAGGGCTCCAGCATCCTGCGCGCCGCCGAGTTGGCCGGCGAACCGGTGCGCGCCGAATGCGGAGGGCGGGGCGCCTGCGGCCGCTGCCTGGTCCGCATTCTCGAAGGGCAGGTCCCCGAGTACCGCGTTCTGCGGCGCGAATCCGGCTTCCCGCAAGTGCTCGCGTGCCTCACGCCCGTCCACTCGCCGCTGACCGTCGAGCCGCTGGTGGAAGCGCAACTTCCCAAGCTGGTTTCGAGCGACCGGTACATCGGCACCGAGGTCCTTTCGGCGTGGGCGCCCTGGCCGCTCGAGCTGGCGCCGCTGGTGGAATGCCGCGAGCCGCAGGATCTGGGCGTCGCTCTCGATATCGGCACCACCACCTTGCGGCTGCTGCTGATCCGTCTTTCCGATGGCGTGATCGTGGGCGAAGCCGGGGCTTACAATCCGCAGATCGCGAAAGGCGCCGACGTGATCTCCCGCATCATCGCGGCGGAGAAGGGCGGCTTAGGCGAATTGGCGTCCGCGATTCGCGCGGCGGTGGTTTCGATGATCGTCGAAGCCTCGGCCGGAGGTTTCGATCCCGCGCGCATCCGTGGCTACGTGGTGGCGGGCAACGTCACCATGATCCACCTGCTGCTGGGCGAAGATCCCTCCGGCATCCGCCGCGTGCCCTCGCAGCCGCGCGCCTTGGCCTTTCCCCCGGTGGACGCCGCGGACCTGGGATGGCCCGGCCGCGGTGCGCCCGTGCACAGCGTTCCCGGCGCGGGCGGATGGGTCGGCGGCGACATACTGGCCGGAGCGGTGCGCGCCGGATTCTCGCGCGCGGCGGAGACGGCCCTCTACGTGGATCTGGGGACCAACGGCGAGATCGTCTTCGGCAACGCCGATTTCGCGCTGGCGTGCGCGTGCAGCGCGGGCCCCGCGTTTGAAGGCGGCGGCATACGCTGCGGCATGCGCGCGGACCGGGGCGCGGTGGATGGCGCTTCGATCAATGCGGAAAGCGGCGCGATGGAGCTTTCCGTGATTGGCGGTGGACGCATCCGCGGCGTGTGTGGGTCCGGGTTGATCGCGCTGGCCGACGCCCTGTTCCGCGCCGGCTGGATTGACCGTGGCGGCAGGCTGACCGGTCGCGTGCCCGATGAACGCCGCATGGCAGGCCAATGGGGCGCGGCGATTGCGCTCTCCGCCGGCAAGCGGGTGGCGCTCTGGGAAAGGGACCTGGCGAGCCTCATTCGCGCCAAAGCGGCGATCTTCGCGGGCATACGCTCGTTGGTCGATTCGCTCGGCCCCGGCGGCCCCTCCATCGAGCGGGCGTATGTCTCGGGCAACTTCGGCCGCTATCTCAACCTTCCCGCCGCGGTGGGAATCGGACTGCTGCCCGATATCCCGCCCGGCCGCTACGGTTACATCGATAATGGATCGCTCGAAGGCGCCGCGCTGAGCCTGCTCTCACGCGAGTTCCGCGACGAAATCGCCGCCTATCTCACTCGCGTCACCTACGTGGACCTCGCCGACCTGGCCGGCTACATGGACGAGTTCGTGGGCGCCTCGTTCCTTCCCCATACCAGCCCCGACTTGCTGCGCATGGGGTGAGCCGGTCTTTGGGAAATCGTTTGCGGTATTCTGGAAGTCCTTGAACCTTTCGGAGGAGAGTCTGGGATGATGGCCAAACGCCGTACTCTGACGTGGCTGGTTGCGATTGCGATTGTCGCTCTGGCAGCCGGCATCGCGATCTACCGCTCCATTGCCTACAAGGGCGCTTCCTCGAAGCCACTGGTGTGGGGTGGCCCCACTAATATCTCGATGCTGCCGATCATCGCGCAGCAGAAAGGCTTCTTCCAGGCGGAAGGTCTGGTTGTCCAGCCCAACTATCTGCAAACCGGCAAAGTGGCAATGGATGCGGTGGTCAGCGGCGACTTGAACTTCGGCGTCATCGTGGAGACCAACGTCGCCTTTGTCAAGTTTCAGGAGGGGGCCGACGTCAAGGTGATCGCGAGCGTCATGCGAAAGCACGATGATGCGATCATGGCGCGGCGGGACAGAGGTATCAAGACGCCAAAGGATCTGGAGGGCAAGCCCCTGGGCATGGTCCCCGGAACCACGTCTCATCGGTTCACCGACCTCTTCATCGATTTCTACAAGCTGGACCGGAAGAAGATGCAGATTCTCAGCCTGAGCGCTCCCAGCATTCAGGCTTCGGTGCTGAATGGGAACATCCCCGCCGGCTCCGTCTGGCAGCCATACCGCTACAATGTCGAGCAGGCGCTCGATGGCAAGCTCGTGCAGTTTAACGATCCGCGGATCTACACCGCGTATGGATTGCTGGCGGTCCGCGGCGATTTTGCCAAGGCCGAGCCGGCGCGAATCCGCTCGTTCCTGAAGGCCCTGATCCGCGCCGAAGCGTTCGTCAGGGACCACCGTGACGAGGCCATTGCGATCTTGGCCAAGGAGATGCAAATGGATCCGCCGGTACTCGCCGCCATCTGGGGCGAATATGAGCTGAACGTGCAGGCGGACGAGGGTCTGTTGAACGTTTTCGTCAGCACCGGCCAGTGGGCGAAGGCGACGCAGAAAGGCCTCGACGCGAAGCCAGTGCCTGCTTATACCGACGTCTTGGATCTCAGCTTTCTGCGACAGGTGGATGCCGCCAGGACCGCTCCCGTGGCAAAATGATCTTCCGCCCATGCCAACTCCAGAGATCAAGATTAAGGACGCTCCGCCGGCGGGACATAGCGCCGGCATGCGAATCGGTGCCTGGGGCTTCGCTCTCCCGCTGGCGTGCCTTGCGCTGTGGTATCTGGTTACCGGCTTGAAGCTGGTTCAGCCTCTGCTGGTTCCATCCCCCACGGCCACCTTCAAGCGCCTGGTGGCGCTGTTTCTTCGCGAGAACCTGACTTCCGACATCGGCGCTACCGCTTGGCGATGGGGCTGCGGCTACGTTCTGGGATGCCTGATCGGCGTTCCGTTCGGCTTGTTTATCGGTAATTCCCGCCGGGTCTATGCGGCCACCTACCCCACGCTCGATTTCTTTCGCTCGCTTCCGGTGACGGCTCTGTTTCCTCTGTTCCTGGTGTTGTTCGGCATCGGGGACAATGCCAAAATCGCGATGGCGTTTACCGCCGCGCTCTTCGTCGTCATTCTGAACTGCGCCTACGGCGCGTTGCAGGCCAAAGAGACGCGGCTGCGTGCGGCCCGTGTGTTTGGTGCGTCGGAAGGGCAAGTCTTCCGCTGGGTGGTTTTTTTCGAAGCTTTGCCCCAGACGCTGGCTGGCATGAGAACCGCGCTGTCGCTCTGCCTGGTGGTGGTCATCGTCAGCGAGATGTTCACCGGAACGACGCTAGGGCTGGGAGAGCGGGTATACAACGCCTATACGGTGAATGACACGGAGATGTTGTATGCTGTTCTCGTACTAATCGGACTGCTGGGTTACTTGATCAACCGCGGCTTCGTCTGGGCGGAGACGCGCATCGTTTTCTGGACGGGAAAATGAGCGATCGTCCCCTATACATCGAGATCGAGCACGCCTCGAAAGCGTTCGGCGTGGGTCAGAAGCGCAACGTCGTACTGCACGACTTCTCGCTGGACGTCCGCAAAGGCGAGTTTCTGACGTTCTTCGGGCCGAATGGATGCGGCAAGACGACTCTGCTGAACGTCATCGTCGGCGTGGAAAGCCTGGACGAGGGCCGCATCGAGATGAACAGCGGTACATCCCGCCCGCGCGTCGGCTACGTGTTTCAGGACTACCGCGGATACCTGATGCCATGGCTTACGGTCGCCGAGAACATCGCCTTCCCGCTACGCATCCGCGGCGTTTCGAAACCCGAGCGAATGAGCAAGGTGGAAGCCGTGGTGGCCCGCTTTCAGTTCCGGATCGATCTGGGCGCTTACACCTACGCGCTGTCGGGCGGCCAGGCGCAACTGACTTCCATCCTGCGCGCGCTGATCCTCGACCCCGACATACTGATCATGGACGAGCCGTTCTCCGCTCTCGACTATCAGACCAACCTCAGCCTGTATGAGAAAGTGATACAGATCTGGGAAGCCACCGGCGTCACCATTTTGCTGGTCTCGCACGATATCGACGAAGCGATCTACCTCGGCGAGCGGACGGTATTCCTGACCAAGCGCCCGGCCAGCGTCGCCGCGGTGCTGGAAAGTAAGTTACCGGCCCAAAAGGAATTGACTCAGATGGGCAGCGAGGCATTTGCTCTAATGAAGAAACAAGCGCTGGAGATCTTCCGGAAAGAGGCGCTGACTGAACCACGATGAAAAAGGAGATGCGCCAGTGAGCGAGAAAACCACGTACGAGCAGCCGGAGCTGTACTGCCGAAGCGCATCAGTACACTTCATCTATTCCTTCACGCTCACCAGCGCGGGGGGAAATATGCTGTTTCCAAAGGACCTGGCAACAGCAGACTCTCATCTTAAACCGGGCACGCCGGAAGAACGCAAAACCAGCATCTCCCCCCACTTGGCGCTTAAGACGACTTCAGCGTGGAGTCGCGAACCCGAGGATCCGGTTCCGGGCCGGATAGGCGACCTTAGGGCCTCACTCCAGACTCTGGTGCGCCTTTTCCCAAGTGGCGGCGTCTGCACTTTCTGCGTCAGGGCGAAGTCTCCGGCTTCGGCGAACTCTCCAGGGCAACCGGATCGCCGTTTGCGCGCATCCGACGTCCAGACAATCCTGAGGCTAGTCGACACCCCGCGAAGTCCTTTGTACTTCGCTGAAGACGGCGAAGCCGAGAGACAGGAGACCCTCTACGGGCGCTTCCGCGAAATAGTCAGTCGTTTGGCCAATGGCCTCGGCGGAAAATGGATGGACGCCGAGTACTTGGAAGACGCGGATTGTGATGGCCAGAGTCCGTGGGTTGTGACCGTCCTGGAAGTGGACGGAGCCGCGGCGGACGCCTTTTGTGGGTTGGGCGACTCCGGCGACGATCCAGCCCGGACCAAAATGATGCGCTTAAGGAAGTATGAGCGAGTGGTGGCACCCATTCTTTTCCGCTCCGTCGCCGCAAATCTCATCGTCGAGCCGGCCTACGTTCAGCCGCCCACGCCGGTCGGCGTGCCCGGCTTATTCAGCGTGAATCTTGACGCTCGACTTTTCGTGTGTATGTCGCGGCGATCCATCCTCTGCATCTGCGAGAGCCAAGAGGACAACCCAGCGTCGTATTTCGTGCCTAGCCTTCTCGACATCTGCGAGATGGTTCGTGCGCGATGGAACAGCCTAGTCCTTCTCAATACGTACCTTGATGAATGCCTACGATCTCTGCTTTTGGCACGCCTCGCACCGAGCAAGCGCGCGGAGATGGTGGAGAATGCCAGATCCTTTCGATTTCGCCTCGCCACTTGCCTCGAGGACCCCAGTATGTACATCGTGGCCGGGGACGCCCTGTCGAAAATCCAGAGCGACCTCTCGCAGGTCTTTCGCACGGACTCGCTGAGAGAGGGTCTGCTCCAGAAGATGAAACTACTCGATCAGCTTTACGAAGATTCCATTCAACTCGAATGGCTGCCAGTGCGCGACAGGGCAATCAGGGAAATGGAGCAGGATAGCTGAGATGGTACCACCGCCGCCAGATGGCTTGGATGTGGGCGATCTGCGAGAGTTGTGTGACGGAGCGCGCAGCGACCTCGAGACGGCAGAAGAATATCTCGATTCAGTCCCCGTTCCAAAGGAGAAGAAGTCCCTTTGGAACTTGTCCCACGACAGGATCCGCGACCTTTTTCGTGTCGAGCGAGTCATGGCCGACGTGCTGTATGACACTGCGTCGAATCAGTCTCTCAACGCTTACTATTGGGTTATCAAAACGCTCGACAGTAAGGCTAGATTTCGCAAGATTCTGATCCATGAATACACGCGGCGCAGCAGTAGGGGCGTCGACGACCTGATTCGCTACAAGGCTTTTCTGCGCCAACTAGCGCTAAACCATTGGGAGGTTTTGGACTCCGTAACCACCTCGAAAGAACCGCACCTCGATACTGTCAGGGATCAAGTCGGGCAGATGGAGCCTATATTAAAGAACCTTGCCTGGCTCACCACCATCTTCGTTTGTTATGCCCGTGAAGATGAGAAGACGCTGAACTTGCTAGCTGACATCATTCAGGCGCCATTACGCGCAAAGCACGTGTTCCTCTGGTGGGACAGGAAGCCACCCAACGACTATGATACCGACGACCTGGTCGCCGGGGGGATCATTACCACAGCGAAGTGGGAGTATGAAATCGAGAGACGGCTCGAGCTCTTCGATTTTGCGATGGGCCTGACCAGCAGAAGTTTCGACGGGAGCCTTTTCATTGGTGGGAAGGAACTACCTGCGGTGCTCAAAGACAGGGCGGAGAGGGGAATTCGATTTATGCCGGTGCGGCTTGAGGAATGCAAGTCCGAGGAACTCTTGGAGATCTCACAGACCCAGTGGTTCCCCACAGACAAGGCCGACCGGGTGATGAATCACCTGACGAATTCCGGCTTTGACTCGGACTTCCGCCAGCTTTGTGCGGGGCGACTTGTCGATGACATCGAGACAGTCATGAAGGACCTGGCGAACAGGAAGAAGGTGGAGGCGTTCATTCGAGCGTGGCAATCGAGCCCGCCGGCCGGCCCGATTCGAGCGGCGGCGAGGGAGCCAGCATAACTGCACACTCGTAGCTGGCGGCTCCGATCAAGGAATCGTCTGCTGGAACATTCCTCCCAGTCCGGCGTGGCTTATCATTGCTGTTGGGGGAAAGGCGGAGATTTAGCGGCATGGCTCATATCGTCTTCATTCACGGCATCGCGAATAAGCCGGCGCCGGAGGTGCTGCTGCGGATCTGGAGGCAGGCGCTGGCCGTGGCCGACGGCATCGATCTCGCAACTGAAGGCGTCACCTCAACGATGGTGTATTGGGCCGACGTGATGTATGCCGAGCCTGTCCCGGAGCAGGCCGGCCGAGCTCGACTTACGCTGTTGGAGTTGAAGGACGGCCCGCGTGTATGTGATTGGATACCCGTACGGCGGAGGATTGTCGTTCTCCATCAACGACAACGAGTTGCTGGACCGCGACGAGCGGGTTTTGCACTACCGCGCACCTACCGAGGGCGGCAGCTCGGGAAGCCCGGTCTTCAACCAGAAATGGAACCTGATCGGCCTCCACCGTGCCGGCGGCTTGGATATCCGCAAGCTGAACAACAAGCCGGGAACATACGCGGCCAACGAGGGCATCCGGATCCAGGCGATCCGCAAAGCGCTGGAGCAATAGAGCGGCATTATTGGGAGCTTGCGCAGAAAGGACCGAGCCAATGAACATTAACCGGATCGCTCGGGTTTGCCACGAAACCAACAGGGCATACTGCGAATCCATTGGCGATTTCACCCAAAGACCTTGGGAAGATGCCGAGACATGGCAAAAGGCGGCGGCGGAAAAGGGAGTTGAGTTCGCTCTCGCTAATCCGGATGCTCCGCCTTCGGCGCAGCATGAAGCCTGGCTCTCCGATAAGGTGCGAGACGGCTGGAAATTCGGGCCAGTCAAGGACCCAACCAAGAAAGAGCATCCCTGCATAGTGCCATATAACGAGCTTCCGCTCGAGCAGCGTATCAAGGACCATCTCTTCAAGGCCGTTGTTCAGGCATTCGTTGAGGCAGGGAGTTAGTTATCTAAGTCCCAAGCAGCCCAGCGAGGCTAAGGCGTCAGATGTTACGAAGGTTCCCGAAACACAACTTTCCCGTTCATCCACGTCTGAATGACATGGATGGAACCTATCCGGTCGGCCGCGACCTCGAGTGGATTTTCCGATAGCACGATCAGGTCCGCGAGCATCCCAGCTTGCAACCGGCCTTTGAGATCCTCGTGCCGGCTGGCGCAAGCGGAACCGGTCGTATAAGCCTCCAGACCTTCTTGGACACTCAACCGCTCTTCCGGATTCTGGTGGAGAACCGCGGCTTGAATCCCGGACAGAGGATTGAGCGGAAACTCCGGCCGGCCATCGGGTCCGGGATAGTCGGAACCGAAGCACAGACGAGCGCCGTTCGCCTTTAGGCTGCGAAAGGCGAATGCCCAGCGCGTCCGCGCCTCGCCCACTATGTCCCTCAGCCACGGGATGGCCCTGGCGTGATAGGGATTCACTTCCGCAATGATGTTCGAAGCGCCGAACCTCGAGAAATCGACTGGGGAAACGAGTGACGAGTGGATGACTCGAAGCCTGTGGTCCGTCAGCTTGTGCCGGGCGATCAGGTCCTCGTAGCGCCCCAACACGAACCGAGTCGCGGCGTCTCCGATGGAGTGCGTACTCACGTCGGCGCCCACCCAGACAGCCCCGTCCAGCATTCCGTCGAAGCTGGTGGTGTCCGCTGCCGCTTTGGTTAGCGAACCGCGCCCAGAGTCACCGCTGTAAGGCTCCAGCAGGAACGCAGTTCGTTTCCTCATCATCCCGTCCGCATAGGCCTTCAGCCCGGTGACCTCGACCATTTCGCCGGTTTGCGCGGCCATTGCGCGGTAGCGTGAGAACTCGCTCCACGTCTCCAACGGCAACCGGACTTCCAGCCGCGTCGTCAAGGCGCCTTCGCTTGCCAGCCGGATGTACTCGGGTAAGTCACCCGCCTCGGTGATCGTCTGCGCGGTTGTGATCCCGCACTCGCACAGAAGGGGAAGCATGGAGGGAGCGAAATGGATGTGGGCGTCGTTGAAGCCCGGCATGACGAACCGCCCGTTCAGTTCGATCATTTCGGTTCGCGGCCCGGCGAGTCTGTCGGCGTCGGCATTGGAACCTACGAATGATATGCGATTGCCGGAGATAGCCACAGCTTCGGCCCACGGACAAGACGGATCCTGCGTGTAGATCCTTCCGCCTCGCAGGGCCCGTTCAGGGGGTATGTGGTCAACGTGGTCGAGTATCATCACAGTCAAGCACCGAGTTAGTGAGGCACGTAAGGCTGAGGCTGGCGGCGCCGATAGCGCTCCAGGGCGAAGTCACTCAGAATCACCGAGCCAGATGCCTCCAGAAACGCGGTGGATTCGAACGCCCGTTCCGTAGCGGATACGAATTCCAGATCGCTCCATGCGAGTCCCCGCGCCTTCAGCCGGGCATAGCGGAAGTAAGAATTCCATAGCGAACTTCTCTTCCGGTAGACGTCGGCGATGCGACGCAAAACCTGCTGCCTATCCTCGCCTGTCCGCATCGAGACGTAATCTAAAATCGGCAAGCTTCCCTTCACCACCTCCACCACGCATTGCACTGCGAACGCGTCCAGGAACTCACGCGAAGCTGCCGATGGCAGCGAAATCAGGTGGAACGAATCGAAGTCGCGAAGGAGAAACCGGCTATTCCCGCAAGTAAGCGGCTGGATGACATCGTTGCCCACGTTGTTATTCAGAAGGCCGCGAAATCCGCCCCGAAAATGCAGCTCGGCGAGCCAGCGTCCTTTCTGGTCCGCGTACCAGACCGTGTTCAGGCCCTTCATGGCGACCTCCGAGCCAGTGAACACCGCGCTGTCCGCCGGCGGCGACACAAGCTCCGACACAGGCAACGGCTTCCTTCCAAGAAACGCCTCTGCCCGCGCTCCGCCACTCAGTTTCAGCACCAAACAAAAACGGTTCGCGGCGGCTCCGCTCGCATAGGCAAATACACATACCGGAGTAGTGGCGCACGGAATGCCATAGGTCTTGCAGAAGCAGTAACCCAGTAACTCGCGACTGACAGCCTCTGCCGTCATCACTCCGAACGGGACGCGCGTCGAGATAGTCCTGTCGCCTCCGAACTCCACATACTCGGACGGGAAGTCTCTACCATCAGGCGCGGGGCGGCATCCCTTGAACTGGATCTGTTCGGCTTCCCACACCGCGGACCGCGCGCCCGAGCTAAGAGCTACGATTCGATCTGTGTCGTTGCCGGCAGAGCCACTGGCGGCAATCCTAGGTGTGCGCAGCGCGGAGGGAATCTCCGCCTCGGTGCCAAAGAGACTCGCCGTTTGCTCCAGGAACATCCGTTCCACGCCGGACAGATTCGTCGAAAAGCGTGCGGCGAAGTCCAGTGGAGAGACGACCTGTCCGTCCGCCGGAACCAGATGGATCGTTCCTGTGTCTTCCGGCACAGGAGCCTACCGGCTCATGAAGACCGCTGCCGCATCCTCGTCCAACGCTGGCTCTGCATCAGACGAATGAGGCGATGACTGCGGTTGCGGCATTGGCTCACCGACTGGTGGGGTTATGTCGAGCAGGGCCGCAACGCTCGCGTGGCATCTGGAGATATCGACGATGTGACCTTCGATCGCAAGATAGTCGACACCCGACTGCAGACAAGTACGCAGCGCGTCCACCGGTGAACAGACGATGGGCTCGCTCTCGTTCAAGGAGGTGTTCAGCACCAGCGGCACCCCGGTGATCCGCGCGAACTCTTCGATCGCTTGGTGGAACACCGGATTGCTCTCGCGATCGACAGTCTGGAGGCGAGTGGTGCCATCCACGTGTGTTACCGCGGGAATCAAGCCCAGCTTCTCAGGACGCACAGGATAGGCCAGGACCATAAAGCGATCTGCCATCGTCCGCCGCCCAATGGCAAACCATTCGCAGGCACGCTCCGCCAGCACGCTGGCGGCGAAGGGACGGAACCACTCGCGCCGCTTCACCTTGTCGTTCAGCAACTGTACCATATCGGCGCGCCTTGGATCGGCCAGGATGCTGCGGTTGCCAAGCGCGCGCGGGCCAAATTCCATGCGGCCCTGGAATAGCGCCACCGTCCTGCCTTGCGCGATGAGACGGGCGACTTGTGCCGGCAGGTTGCTCGCTTTGGCCACCGCCTCCGGGTTCACTTGCGAGAGCAGACACTCTGCGTCTCTGGCGAAGGACGGTCCCAGGTAAGAGTGCGCCATTATCTGCACGCGCTCGCCGCCGAGCACCTGGTTCCACAGGTAATAACACGCACCCAGCGCGGTGCCTGCGTCGTTGGCCGCGGGCTGCACGAATAGGTCCTCGAATCCGCCTTCCTCCAGCAATAACCGGTTGGCTACGCAGTTCAGCGCCACGCCGCCCGCGAGGCACAAATTCTTGCTCGCCGTCTCTGCTCTCAGCCGGCGAACGACAGCGAGCAGGGCCTCATTGGTCACTCGTTGAAGTGCGGCCGCGATGTCACGGAACCGGTCATCCAGTTCTTCCTCCGTTCTGCGGCGCGGCCCGAAGAGCCGCTCCAACGCCGCGCAACTCTCGACGCGAAACTGCAGCGTGCGGCCATCCACCTCGAAATTGCCGGAGTCGTCGCACTTCACCAAGGTGCGGAAGGCGGGATAGAAACGATCGGGATCGCCATAGGCCGCCAAAGCCATGACCTTCCATTGGCCATAGTTCCCAAAGCCGAGGAACCGGGAGAGCTTTGTCCACAGAAGACCCAATGAATTCGGATACCGGAACTCAGCGAGTTGATGGAGGCGATTCGCTTGCCCCCGGCCCAGCCACGTAGTGGCCGCCTCGCCGATTCCATCCACGGAGAGAACCGCCGCATCCTCGAACGGAGACACAAAGAACGCGCTGGCCGCGTGACAGAGGTGGTGCTCCATCCAGCGGAACCGGTCCCGCACGTCCTGCCCCAACAGCAGACTCAGCCTTTGCGGGACTTGGCGGAGAAGCCGATAGAATCGCTCCTCGCCCTCCACGGTTCCCGCGCCTACGGGAGTGGTTGCCGCGTCGACGGCTACGTTTCCGGCAAGCCGCAACTCCGGCGCAAAGGAGTAGCCGGCGTGCGTAATGGCGCTTGATTCAATGCCCGCTTCCGCGAGGCAATACCGGATGGATTGCTCCGGCAGCCAGTGCGGGTTCTTCAGATCGGCCGGCTTTCCATGCCGCACCCGGTTGAAGCGCTCTTCCTCGGCCGCCGCCACCAGCTTTCCGTTGTGGACCAAGCACGCCGACGGCTCGTGGTAGGCGGAGTTGATGCCGAGTATCCATGTGTCTTGCCGCGCACTATTTCGATCCATCAGCCTCTCCTAGCCTTCGATTCTACCGCTTTCCCCCCGCGTGATGAGCGCGTAAGCGGGAATGGCAGGCCGGAGTTGATCGCTGTCGGGACGCTGATGCGGGTTGTGGCATCGGACATCTAAGCTTTGACAGGGTTACCACAAGTGGTTACCATGGAAGCGTGAAGGCGCGCGAGCTCAGACGGTGGCTGAAGAAACAGGGCTGCCTTTTCGTTGAGGAGTCTCGCCACACGCGGATCGTCCTCGGCTCGAAAGTCTCGCGCATGCCCCGTCATCCGGCGAAGGAAATCAAGACGGGGACATTGCGAAGCGTTTTGAAGGATCTCGATTTGGAAATGTGAGGACCGGAATGGAACCCTATCTGGCATTATTCGAACCCGACCGGAAGGCTGGCGGCTACGTCGTGACATTTCCGGATTTCGGCTACGGCGTGACGCAAGGAGAAACCGGGGAAGAAGCCATGGAGATGGCGCAAGATCTTCTTATGTTGACCATCGGCGACTATATGAGAGAATCCACGCCGTTACCCGTTCCCAGGCGCCATCGGGGCTCGAAGTTCCGTCCCGTGGCGCTACCCGCCCTGCAATCCGCCAAAGTCGATCTCTACGCGGCATTTTTGGAGTCGGGCCTGATGAAAGCGGAGTTCGCGCGCCGGATCGGCATACCGAAGACACACATTGATCGTTTGTTTTCTCTCAGGCATCACTCCCGGCTGGACCAGATCGAATCGGCGTTTGCCGCGCTCGGCAAGCGCCTGCACGTCGAAGTGCGCAGCGCCGCTTGAGGCGTCACCCAGCCTACGGTCCGGACCTGACTATTCGCCCCTCGCCTCAGGGCGTCTGTTTCTTCTTCAGGATAATGACGGTGCCGAGTTGGTTGAGGGCAGCCTCGGTCACCTTCCCCGCGGCGTCCCGTTTGAACTCGAGCGTGATGCCGGGAACGTCGGCGAGTTGGAAGGTGGTGCCCCGCTTCGCATTCAGTTTGTAGTCGGGTTGTCCGGGAACGCTCACGATGAGCGAGTTCTCGCCGCGAAGCGACACTTTCAGCACCATCGGAGATCCCTGAATCTCATAGTCGCCGGTGAACGCTTCGATGAAGCTGCGCTGGGTGAGCTGCCGGTTGGGCATGCGCGTGAAGACGATGTCCTTCACGTCCGGCTGCAGCGGCATGGATAAGCTGGAAATGTCTCCATCCATGTCGGTGAGAAAGACGACTTTCATCTTTTGAAGGTTATCCAGCGGGTCGGCCGGAACCTGGAACACATCGTAATGATAGTGCTCCAGCGATCGCGTCACTTTGTTGAGTGTCACCTTGAACTTGTCGCCATCGGGCGCAATGGTAACCATCCCGTATCCGGGGTTCGAGTAATCGCCGGCGTAATCCTTCAAATCGTGAGACGGGTGGGTTCCCAGCTTGCGTGGCGTGTAGCCCTTGTCTTTCGCTTCCTGTTCGGATTTCTTCCCGCCCGCTTCGGCGTCCAGCGAACGCTGGTTCCAGGGAACCTGATCGAGCCCGAGCAGCCGGTCGAAAACATTATTGGTGACAATGCCCGGCAGCGGGTTCCCATCCAGATTGGTCAGGACCACGACGCCGATCTTTTCCAACGGCAGGAACGCAAGCTCGGCGCTGAAGCCATCGATATTCCCGCCGTGATCCACTTCCTTGTGCCCGCGGTAAGAAGAGAGGAAGAAACCCATTCCATAACTGGATTCCCCGACCTCCTTATAGACAGGCGCTCCCGGAATGACCATCTGCGGCGTTTGCATCTGCACGGAATTGTTCTCGGAAAGTAACTGCTTGCCCGCGGCCTTGCCTTTGCCCATGTGGAACAGCAGATACTTGCTCATATCCTCGACGTTTGAGTTGATTTCCCCCGCCGGACCCATGGCGCATCGATTCGGGCATTGGGCGTCGAAGGGGATGCGCTTCAGCTCGGCCTTTAAGTCGCTGCCCTTGCGATAGGGCTGGGCAAAATCGGCGCTGTTCTGGGTGTCCAGTTCGGAGAAATTCGTGCCGTTCATCTCCAGCGGCTTGAAGATGCGCTGGGTGATCGCATCCTCCCAACTCGTGCCGTTCAACTGGCCCGCGATATAGCCCGCCGCCATGAACATCAGGTTGTTGTACTGGAACGTCGTGCGCAGGGGCTTGCTGGGCTCCAGATATTGCAGGCGGCGCAGCAGGTCTTCACGGCTGAAGTCCGATGTGTACCAGACGAAGTCATGACGCGGAAGGCCGGAGCGATGCGTAATCAGATCGCGGATTGTCATCTGCTCGGTGAGCACCGGTTCGTACAGCTTGAACGTGGGTAGATAGTCGCGGACCGGCTTGTCCCAGTCGATTTTGCCTTCGTCCATCTCCATGCCCAGCGTGGTCACGGTGAAGGACTTGGTAATCGAACCAACCGCGAAGAGAGTATTCGGCGTGACTGGTAACTGCTTCTCCGCATCGCGGTAGCCGTAACCCTTTTTGAGAATCACTTTGTCGCCCTGGATGACTGCAATAGCCAGTCCGGGCACCTTCCAGTCCTTCATGGCCTGGGTGATGAAGTCATCCAGGCCATCCAAGCTGGGCTTCGATGGTTGTGCCGCGGCGGTTGCGGATTGCGCGGGCGCGCGCTTGAAATTCAATTCGAGCGATTGTCCCTGCGACCAGGTGCCCGCGATCTCCGTCGCCTCTTTGTTGACGGTGCCTTCGTAGGTCCCATGGACGGCATCGACCGTCATGCTCAGCTTGGAATCCTTGAGCGAGATGGCGCTCACCGGGATGCCGTTGGCGCCTTGATCGACGCTGTCCAATGTCGCCGTGAGGCTTCCATCCTTGGCTGCGACGATGTGCAGCGCCAGGTGGAGCGTGGGGCCCGGGGTTTTCAGCGTTCCCAGCCAATCGCCGGCTACCTGCGATTGCGCCCGGCCCCAGGGCGAGAGTGCCAATACCGAAAGCACCATCGGGGTGAGTCTTTTCAGGATAGTGATTTTCATCGGATCTCCTCATCTCGGTGGAGGACAGTCTCGAAGTCCTCCGCGCGATTCCAGTTGTTAGTCGAAGACAAGCGAACAGACCACTGCCGCAATTCCAGCTCGCGACATAGATCGTACGCACCTCACGGTGAAATGTTCAGTCTTTCATGGACGGTCAAGGCCGGTCGCGCCGGCACGGCCGCTCTTACTTGGCCCGCTTCGCCACGAACTCTTCGGTCGCCACGTCGCCCACCTGGCGCGTGAACTTGATCTCCTCGCCGGAGACCTTGCCCTTGTATGTGATGCGCAGCGGCTGGCCCTGGAAGTCCAGATTCTCCACGAAGGAGACTTCGTCGCCCTTCACCGTCCCTTCGGTGATCGCGGTATCGCCGAATTGCGACTTCGCCCGGCCGGTCAGCTTGTCGCCGTCCACCTTGAAATCGTACGTATAGTTCTGTACGCCGATCTGCGTATCAATCGCCGCTGTCCATTTCCCTGTGACGTCGGCCAGCGCCGGAACCAGCAGAAGAACCGCCAGCGCGGCCCCTCGCAGCAGTCTGCCACCCCTCATCGTCAACCTCCTGTGTTCGATGGTGTCAGTCAAATACTGTACCGCCTCTTTAAGTCCCGGTGGTGAAGGCGCGAATCGCTGACCCGCCGCTCTCAGCGCGCAACTAGTTGGCCTGCCGCAGGAAGTTCCGCGGCGGCTTCCTGCCGCAACAGTTCCAGGAAGACCTGAGTGGCCAGGTTGAACGTCTTGCGGCGGCGATGGATGATGCCCAGCGGCCGGACCAGCGCACAACCCTTAATGGGGATCGCGACCAGGCGGCCTTGTTCGATGTCGTTGCGCAACACCCGCACCGGCATGATGCTGATGCCGGCGCCCAAAATGACTGCCTCTTTCAGCGTCTGAGTGTTGTCGAAGTGCATCACGGCATTCACCTGGATTCCGGCCTCGCGCAAATAGCGTTTCACTTCGCGGCCCACTCGAAGGTCGTCGTCGAAAGACACGAAGTCCCGCTGCGCCAGGTCGGAGGGCGCCAGTTTCTTCTTGGCCGCCAGAGGATGCGACGGCGCCGCCACCACCATCATCTTGTCCTCGCGCCAGGGAATCACGGTGATCTCCCGGTTGGATTCGGGGTAGCTCACCAGGCCCAGGTCGGCTTGGTCCGTGACCACTGCGTCGTAGACTTTCTCGGGCCGCAGGTACTCCACCAGCAGTTGCGCTTCCGGCATCCGCACGCCCACCTCCAGCTCGAGACGCGCCATATCGGAAATTCCGACTGAGTAGATCGCCGCAACCCTTACCGTGCCTTGCACCCGGCCTTTGAGTTTGTCCAGTTGCCGGTCGAATTCCTCCTTCCGGCGCAGCACGTCGCGGCAGAACTCGTAGTACAGGCGCCCGGCTTCGGTCAGCTCGAAAGGCCGCGTGCGGCGGTCCAGGAGATCGACTCCCAACAGGCGCTCCGCCTCCTGCAATTGCTGGCTGGCCGCGGACTGGCTCACGCCGCTGATCTCAGCCCCGCGGGTCATATTTCGGGCCAGGACGACATCCCGGAAAAGCTTCAGGTGGTCGAGGGTCATCAGATGACATTATAAGACAAAATGATAGTTTGAAATATCAATACCATTTTATCTGAAAGTCTGTTATACTCCTCGCTTCCCTCTCTGTAGAGGAATTCTCCCTTATGAACGCGGACGCCGGAGCCATATTTGTACAACCGCGGGGCGTCGAAGAGCAGGCGCCGCCACGGCGGACGATCACGGTTTTCCTGTGCGCCAACTGCGCTCGTCCAGCGCGGGCAGCCACCTCGGCTGGCCACCAGCGGCCAGTGGTGCCTGACTTTGGCTGGCCCTGGCCGGTGCGCCAAGCCTTGGTTTCCTGCACCGGGCGGCTGCAGCCGGAGCATGTTTTGAAAGCGTTCGAATCGGGCTCCGAGGCCGTCTGCATGGTCGCCTGCCAGGACGATAACTGCCACCATCTCGAAGGCAGCAAGCGGTGCGCGCGCCGTGCAGCCTTCCTGCGTTCCCTGCTGGAGGAGATCGGCCTGGGCGGCAGTCGTTTGATGCTCTTCCACCTGCCCGGCACTGCGGCCGAAGACATGGCGCTCGGGTCGGGAAGAACCGTGGAAGCACTGGCCGCCGCGGCTTCCGATGCCCAGGCGGCTGCCATCCGCGATCGGGTAGTCGAGGCCTTGCGGGACCTGACCCCCAGCCCTCTGAACAAAGCTCACGTGGCCGGAGCGGACGGCAACACCCACCAGGAAGTGGAGTTCGGCAATGACGATAACCAACAGTAGACTTGGTCAGGCGCTCGCTTCCGGCCGGCTGGTTCTCACGGCTGAGTGCCTGCCGCCCGGTGGTGGCGGCCGTGCCGCAGTGAAGAAGCTCTCCTCCCTCCTGCCAGCCCACCTCGACGCGGTGGTGGTGGCGGATAACCCGGGCGGGATTCACGGCTCAGCCCTGGCGTGTGCTGGGCTGCTGGCGGGCGAAGGCCGCCCCGCCGTGCTGTCCATGGTGACGCGGGACCGCAATCGCATCGCGCTCGAGAGCGACGCTCAAGGCGCGGCGGCTCTCGGCGTCGAGGCTATCTTCTGCCTGAGCGGCGACCACCAGTCTTTGGGCGTCTGCCCGCAAGCGGCCGGCGTTTACGACATCGACTCCATCCAGCTCACCCAGGCTCTCAAGAACTGGATGCGCGACGGACCGCTGCCGGAGTTGCCGGTCGGAGCGGCCGCCCACCCGTATCAGCAACCTCTGGAGTTGAACTTGCTCCGCCTGCGGAAAAAAATCGCGGCTGGAGCCAGTTTCCTGCTGACGCAGGCGGTATTCGACCTGGCGGGTTTCACCAAGTGGATGGACGCCGTTCGCGCGGCCGGCCTGGATCAAAAGGTGGCGATCATCGCGAGCGTGCTGCCGCTGACCGGTGTGGAGCAGGCCAAGCTTCTCGACCGGCGGCGCACTTACGGACCCGTGCCGGAGAACGTAATCGCCCGCCTGAGCGGCGCCGCGGATCCGGCCCAGGAGGGAATCGAGATCGCGGCGGAAATGGCGAGCCAGCTCAAGACCATCCCCAGCGTCCGTGGCATTCACGTCCTCTGCGGCGGATGCGAATCGGCAGCCGCCATCGTGATCCAAAAAGCCGGATTGACTTAGGCAAGACTCGACATGCCCGATCGCTATCACATTCACACCGCCGCGACGCCGGCGTTCTTCCGCCGGATCGGCAAGTTCGCCAATGTCGATTGGCGCGAGGACTGCTCCCGCTGCAGCAACTGCGTCAAGCTTCGCTGTCTCTACGACGTCTACCGGCACGAGTCGGCATTCAACCGCGACCCGCTGGCGCCGGGCGCGACGCTGGACGAATGCAAAGCCTGCCTCTCCTGCGTCCAGGGCTGCACCAAGGGACTGCTGGATGTCTCGGTGAATCCGGAATTTCTGAACATGGGCGACGAATACTGGACGCCCGGCATTATCCTCACCACCTGGAACCAGGCCGACACCGGCCGCATACCGGTCTCGGGGGCGGGCTACCGCGGCCGGTTTCATGGTCCCGGTTTCGACTCGATCTGGACGGACATGTCGGAAATCGTCCGCCCCACCCGCGATGGCATTCACGGGCGCGAGTACATCTCGACCAGCGTGGATATCGGTCCCAAGCCTTTGCGCCTGGAGTTCACGCCCGATGGCCGCATGCTGACCCCGCCCTTGCGCCTGCTCGAGATTCAGCTTCCGGTAATCCTCGACGTGGCGGCCTGGCGGGAGCAGGGCGCGCGCCTGGCCGCCGCGCGCATCTCGGCGGCGCAGGAGCTTAAGACGCTGGCCGTGGTCCGCGCCGGCGAGGCCGTCCAGGCGCTGCCCAAGCAATTGCCGTTTGTGGTGCCCGTGGTGTCGAGGGAAGACATCGCCAACTGCGGGGACATTCTCGAAGGCGCGCGGATGGCGCAATTGCGGGACGGCCCGGACGTCGCGGCCCTGGCCGGTGAGCTGCATTCCATCAACCCGCGGTTGATGGCCGCCGTGCGGCTGCCGCTTTCGCCCAACACGGCTGATCGGATCCTCGAGTTGAACCGCGCCGGTCTCAAGGTGTTCCAACTCTGCGCCGACCAGCACGGCCGCGAGAAGCTGGCCAACGGCAGGCACGGTCGTCATATTAAGGACGCCTTGCGCGAGGTTCACGGGCGATTGGTCAAGGAAGGACTGCGCGACGAGATCACCTTGATCGTCTCCGGCGGAATCGCACTGGCCGAGCACATGGCCAAGGCGATCATCTGCGGCGCCGATCTGGTGGCCGTGGACACGGCGCTGCTGGTGGCTCTCGGTTGCCGCGTTTGCCGCGACGCCCATCCCCGGAACCCGGAAGGCGAGGCCATGTGCGGCCCGGGCGAGATGTGCCCCGCCGAAACCGATTCATCCGATCACGACTACGCCACCCAGCGAATCGTGAACCTGATGGGCGCCTGGCACAGCCAGTTGATCGAGGTCCTGGGCGCCATGGGCATCCGCGAGGTTCGCCGTCTGCGCGGCGAGGTGGGAAGGGCCATCTTCATGGAAGACATCGAGAAGGAGGCGTTCGGCGACCTCTGCCGCGTGCCTCGGTCACAGGTGAGCGCATGACAGCAACCGATGCCGCCGTCGAAACTCCGGTGCGGGTATGCCCGCCGGAGCCTGCGTCCCCGCAACCGGGCTTCAGCGACTGGCCGCAGGAAAGCGTGGCCCGCGAAATTCGCCCCGCGCCCGATCGCTACCGCAACGCTCTGGGCAAGTACAAGGTGGATCGGAGCGCGGCGTGCGCCTCCTGCGGGCGATGCGTCGAGGCCTGCCAGTACGGAGTCCACAGCAAGCCGGAAGGTTACGCCTTTACTTTGCGGCCGCTCGACAGTTTCTGTATCGGCCCCGCCTGCGCCGACACCACCGAATCCTGCGTCTCCTTGTGCCCGCAACATGCCCTCACCGTGCGGCCCAACCCCAGCGCCGAGTGCATGGGCGATCCGCGCTGGTCGAGCGATTTAATCCTGGCGACCTGGCATCAGGCCGCCACCGGCCGGCTCGCCCCGCCGCACCTGGAAAGCCGGACCGGCGCCTCGGGCGGTGGGTTCGACAGCCTCCGGTTTAAGTTCGAGGTCCCCGGATTCGACCCGCAGCCCCGCGTCCCGGCTGGCACCGAAATCGACACCGGGTTGGACTTGAACCATCGCGGCGATGGCCGGCCGCAGATCCACATCGACCTCCCGGTCTATGGCGGAGGAATGAGCTTCGGATCGGTCAGCATCCACACCATTCTCGGCAAAGCCCGCGCGGCCGCGGCGTGGAACACGTTCACCTGCACCGGCGAGGGCGGCTATCACGACCGTCTGAGGCCCTATGACGACCATGTAATCACGCAGGTGGCCACCGGCCTGTTTGGCGTGCGGGAGGATACCATCCAGCGCGTGCGGATCGTCGAGTTCAAATACGCGCAGGGCGCCAAACCCGGCCTGGGAGGGCACCTGCTGGGCGACAAGAACACGCCCGCCGTCGCCCGTATGCGCGAGGCCGTGGCGGGCAACGCGCTGTTCAGCCCCTTCCCCTTCCACTCCGTATACAGCGTGGAAGACCACAAGAAACACGTCGATTGGATCAAGGAAGTGAATTCCAACTGTCTGGTGAGCGTGAAGGTATCGACGCCTACCGATGTGGACATGGTGGCCGTGGGCAGCTACTGCGCGGGAGCCCATATCATCCACCTGGACGGCAGCTACGGCGGCACCGGCGCCGCGCCGGACATCGCCAAGAAGAACATCGCGATGCCCATCGAGTACGCCGTCCCGAAGGTGCACAAGTTTCTCACCGCCGAAGGCATCCGGGACAAAGTCACACTGATCGCCTCGGGTGGCATCCGCACCGCCTATGACGCGCTGAAGACCATCGCCCTGGGCGCCGATGGCGTGGTGGTCGGCACGGTGGAAATGGTGGCGCTGGGGTGCGTGCGCTGCGCCTGTTGCGAAAGCGGGCGGGGCTGCCCGCGCGGCATCGCCTCCACCGATCCCGAGCTGATGATGCAGATGAGCCTCGAGTGGGCCAGCCAGCGGCTGATCAATCTCAACTTCGCCTGGCGCGAGCAGATGGTGGATGCGCTCGCGCGGCTCGGCATGACCAGCATCCGCGAGCTTCGCGGGCGCACCGACGTGCTGTGCTACTTGAGCGACGAAGCGGCGGAGGTCTCCTCATGAGCGGCTTTGCCGAACGGCTGCTGGCCAGCCGCTCGCAGATCTACTCCGATCTCGAGCGGGTGCCGGAACGCGAGGAAGAAGGCGGCTGCGGCGTCACCGGGTTTGCCTGTAGCGTGCCCGTCAAGGGACGCTTCATCTACGAGCCTTCCATCCAGATGCAGAACCGCGGCAATGGAAAGGGAGGCGGCATCGCGGCCGTCGGCCTGGTGCCCGAACAGATCGGCGTCTCCCGCGAGGCGCTCGACAGCCACTACCTGCTCCAGATCGCCTTGCTCGATTCCGAGGCCCACGCCGAGGTCGAGCGGCAGTTCGTGATGCCCCACTTCGATATCGCTTTGTCCACGCGGCAGCCCCACATCGACGATTACCGCGACCTGCCCGGGCTTCAGGTCCGCCCGCCGGATGTCCACCGCTATGTCGTCCGCGTCAAGCCGGATGTGCTGGATGCCTTTGCGCGCACGGCCGGCCTCGAGGGTCTGGCGCCTCGCCAATTGGAAGATGAGTTCGTCTACCGGAACTCCTACCGGCTCAATGACCACTTCTACGCGTCTCTGGGTGAAAAACGGGCCTTCGTTCTATCGCACGGCAGGAACCAACTGGTCTTCAAGATGGTCGGATACGCCGAGCAGAACGTCGAGTATTACCAGCTTCAGGATTTCGCCGCCCACGTCTGGATCGCTCATCAGCGTTACCCCACCAAGGGCCGCGTGTGGCACCCCGGCGGCGCGCACCCCTTCACCGGGCTCAACGAGGCGCTGGTGCACAACGGCGACTTCGCCAACTATTCCTCCGTGTGCGAGTACTTGCGGCAGCGCAACATCCGCCAGCAGTTTCTCACCGACACGGAAGTTTCCGTTCAGCTCTTCGATCTGTGGGACCGCGTCTACCAATATCCGTTGGAATACATCATCGAGGCGCTGGCGCCCACCACGGAACTCGATTTCGACCAGTTGCCGCCCGAAAAGCAGGCGATCTACCGGCAGATCCAGGCCACCCACATTCATGCCTCGCCGGACGGCCCGTGGTTCTTCATCATCGCGCGCACGCACGCGGACCGCTTCCAATTGCTGGGCATCACCGACACCGCCATGCTGCGGCCCCAGGTGTTCGCCCTCTCCGATAGCGGCGAGGTGCAGATCGGCCTGATCTGCTCGGAGAAGCAGGCCATCGACGCCACCCTGCGCAGCCTGGCCAAGGAAGATCCGCGATTCTGTCCCGTGGCGGACAAGTATTGGAACGCCCGGGGCGGGTCCTCGAGCGATGGCGGCGCGTTCGTCTTCACCGTTTCGCCCGGCGAGAACGGCCACATGCGCCTGTCCTGCGCGGACAAGTTCGGCCGCCCGGTCAAGCTCGATGGCGGCTCGGTTCGCTGCGACCTGGGCAGCGTCGAAACCAATGGCAACGGCGTCTTCGACGGCGTGAAGGAAATGCAGCGGAACGGCGACGTAGCGGGCCTTCTCGAATACGGGCGCGGTGTGGCTGGTTGGCCGGCCGGACAGTTGCGGCAATTCTGCGAGAGCCTGGCGCGGGGAGCCGACAGCCGCAAGTCCCGCGAGACCGCGCTCGAAGCACTCACGCTGGTGCACGACCGCCGCTTCGACGCCGGCGACAAGCGCCGCGCCACCGCGCTCGAGGTGATCGAGGACTCGATCGACCGGCTGCTCGACTCGGCGCCGCTGTTCGGCGAAACGCCGGCGATCGAGTGGCGGCGGATTACCTGGGCCACCCGCGACCGCCTGGCCGCGCCGCGCTCCGGCGAGGACCTGCTGGCGATTGACGCGCAGGGCTTCCCTCCCGAGGGCGAGGACTGCGATGCCAGGCTGCTCCGCCGGGCTTACGAAATGGGCTGGAAACGTTTTGCCGTCTACCGGCTGCGCGGCCAGCGCTTCCACGGCGCTGGCTTGGGCCCCGCCACCGACGGCGTGCGCATCGACCTCTACGGCTCCAATGGCGATTACGCCGCCAGCGGCATGGATGGCCTCGAGATCCACATCCACGGCAATGCGCAGGACCAGGTGGCCCAGATCGCCAAACGCGGCAAGCTGGTCATCCATGGCGATGTCGGCCAGACTTTCATGTATGGCGCCAAGGGAGGCGAGGTCTACGTTCTCGGCAACGCCGCGGGACGGCCCCTGATCAACGCGGTGGGACGCCCGCGCGTGGTGATCAACGGGACCTGCCTGGATTTCCTGGCGGAATCGTTCATGGCGGGCGATCCGCTGGCGGGCGGCGGCTTCGTCATCCTCAACGGCATGGAGTTCCACGCCAGCGGGCGCATGACGCCGCTCGAGGCGCCCTATCCGGGCGCCAACCTGTTCTCGCTTGCCAGCGGCGGCGCCATTTACATTCGCGATCCGCACCGCAGGGTCGTCGAGCGCCAGCTCAACGGCGGCGTGTTCAGCCCGGTCACCGACAAGGACTGGCGGTTGATCCGCCCGTACCTCGAAGAGAACGAGCGCCTCTTCGGCGTCCCGGTGCAAGAATTGTTGACCGTCGATGGCCGCGCCAGCGCGCCGGGTGACGTGTATCGCAAGGTCGGCGCCGTGAAACTTTCGGTACTGGCCGGTTCGGAGAAAAAGAAATGACGGGCGGCATCGCACCTCCAATCGAAATCGAGAGTGTCGGCGGCGGCCTGGCTTTCGAGGTGAACCAGCGCAGCGGGGCTTTGCCCATGAGCTGCTACCAGTGCGCCAAGTGCTCCAGCGGCTGCCCGGTTGCGGACGGAAGCGATCTCAAGCCGCACCAACTGGTGCGCCTGGTGCAGACGGACCAGCGCGAGGCAGTGCTCTCCAGCCGTATCATCTGGGTTTGCACGTCCTGCCAGACCTGCACCACGCGTTGTCCGCAGCAGGTTGACCTGGCCGGCATGATCGACGCTCTGCGCGGCATGAGCCTCGGCGCCGGTTCGGTCCCCTCCGGCATCGCCGTCCCGGTCTTCAACGAGATCTTCCTCGAGGCCGTCCGCGAGCGCGGGCGAATCTTCGAGCTGGCTCTGATGGCGAAGTACAAACTCCGCACCAAGCGGCTGTTCGAGGATGCGGGCAAGGCGCCGGCGATGCTTTGGAAGGGCAAGCTGCCGCTTTCCGCCAAGCGCGTGGGCGGGAAGGAAGAGCGCGAGGCCCTGTTCGGCCGGGCCGCCGAGGGAGGCGCCCAGTGAGCTATACGTTTTTCCCCGGCTGTTCGCTGGATGGCGCCGCCAAGGATTACCACCGCTCCACGCTGGCAGTGGCGGCCAAGCTGGGCCTCGAGATACCCGAGCTGAAGGATTGGATCTGTTGCGGCTCGACGGCGGCTCACTCGAGCGACCCGCTGCTGGCCGATGCCCTGCCGGCCAAAAGCCTCTCGGCCGCCGGCGGCAGCACGGTCGCGGTGGCCTGCGCCGCCTGCTACAGCCGGCTCAAGACGGCCAACCACCACATCGCCGGAGATGCCGGCCTGCGCGCCCGGGTGGCGCGCGTGGTGGGGCGCGACTACGACGGCCGGACCCCGGTCTTGCACCTGCTCGAAATCCTTTGCCGTGACATCGGCCTGGCGCGGGTCGGCGCGGCCGTTTGCCGTCCGCTCAGCGGGCTGAAGGTGGCCTGCTACTACGGATGTTTGCTGGTGCGTCCAGCGGAAATCACAAATTTCGACGACCCCGAGAACCCCACGCTCATGGACCAGCTCATCGAAGCCGCCGGGGCGACGCCGCTTGCGTGGCCGCACAAGACCGAGTGCTGCGGCGCGAGCTTCTCCATCACCGATTCGAGCGTGGTGATCGAGCTGGGCAACCGGATCCTCGCCATGGCGCAGGCGGCTGGGGCCGACTGCATCGCAACCGCCTGCCCGCTGTGCCAACTGAACCTGGACCTGCGGCAGCGGGATATGGAGCGCAAATTCGGATGCCAGTACAATCTGCCGGTGTTCTACTTCACGCAGTTGCTGGGCCTGGCGATGGGCTGCCGGCCGGACGAACTGTCGTTGGACAGCCTGATCGTGGAATCAAAGGCGCTGCTCGATGCCAAGGGAATCGGGCGCTGAGACATGACGATGATCGCGAATAACGGGAACGGGCATCATGCGGCCGAAGCTGTCGGCGCGGTGCTGGTCTGCGGGGCCGGCGTCACCGGCATCCAGGCCTCTCTCGATCTGGCCGGGAGCGGATTCAAGGTCTACCTACTGGATTCCTCTCCCGCCATCGGCGGGCGCATGGCCCAGCTCGACAAGACCTTCCCCACCGGCGATTGCGCCATGTGCATCCTCTCGCCCAAGTTGGTGGAGTGCGCGCGCAACAAGAACATCGAGATCGTCACCCTGGCGGACGTGGAGGGAATCTCGGGCGAGCCCGGTCATTTTAAAGTCAAGATCCGCCAGAACCCGCGTTACGTGGATACGGCGAAATGCAATGCCTGCGGCGAGTGCACCGAGGTCTGCCCGGTCAGCCTGCGCAGCGAGTTCGACCGCAACCTGGGAACGCGCAAGGCCATCTTTCGTCCCTATCCGCAAGCCATTCCGAACGTCTTCGGCATTTCCAAGGCAGCCGGGCCCGCGCCCTGCAAATCCGCCTGCCCGGCTGGCGTGAACGCGCAGGGGTACGTGGCCCTGATTGCGGCGGGCAAGTTCCAGGAGGCCTACGCTCTCATCCGCCAGCGCTGCCCGCTTCCGGCGGCCTGCGGGCGCGTGTGCCAGCATCCCTGCGAGGATAATTGCAACCGCCGCGAAATCGACCAGCCGGTCGCGGTCCGCGATCTGAAGCGCTTCGTGGCCGACTACATCCACGCCAATCCCAGCCAGTATCCGCTTGCCAAGGTGCCCGCCGCCAGGTTGGATGCCAAGGTCGCCATCATCGGCGGCGGCCCGGCGGGCTTGACGGTGGCTGCCGACCTAGCCCTGCGCGGATACGGCATCACCTTGTTCGAGGCGCAGGCGCGCCTGGGCGGCATGCTTCGCTACGGCATTCCCGATTACCGGCTGCCCGAGGATGTGCTGGATCGGGAGATTCAATACATCCTGGACCTGGGCGTTGAGGCCAGAACCGGCGAGCGGGTGGCCGATCCGAAGAGCCTCTTGAAGTCGGCAGCACCGGCGGACGCGAGTTCGCCAGCGGGTGCGTTCGACGCCGTCTTCGTGGCTCCCGGCGCATGGCTGGGCCGCAAGATGGGCATTCCGGGCGAAGACGCCCAGGGCGTCATCGAGGCGCTGGACTTTCTCTACCAGGTCAACAACGGGAAGGCGCCGGCCATCGGCCCCAGCGTGGTGGTGATCGGCGGCGGCGATGTCGCGATGGACGCGGCCCGCTGTGCGCGGCGGCTGCCCGGCGTCGAATCGGTCGCAGTGGCATACCGCAGGAGCCGCGCGGAAATGCCGGCCCATCCCTGGGAAGCGGCCGAAGCGCTCGAAGAAGGCGTCGTCTTTCACACCGATCTGGGACCCGCCCGCATCGAGACGGCGGCCGGAAAGGTTTCCGCCATCGCTTTCCACCCGCGCATCGCCGGGAGCGGCCCGACTCGGCAGACCGAGCCGCGCTTCGACGAATCACAGACGGTCGTCCTTACCGCGCACACGATCATCGTAGCCATCGGCCAGGCCATCGACTCGGCCGGCATGGGCGTAGCCACCGGATCGAGCGGCCGCATCGCCGCCGACAAGGGCACGCTGGCCACCAGCGTCGCCGGCATCTTCGCGGGCGGAGACGCCGTGCTGGGTCCGGCTTCTATCGCCGACGCGATGGGCCAGGGCCACGTGGCAGCCGAAGCCATCGATCGCTACCTTCGCGGCGGCAAGCTGGCCAATGCGCCAGCGGCCGTCGCACCGGCCGCGCCGGCCCGCAATCCCCAGCCGGGCGCGCCGCGCGACGACCGCGTCAAGATGGCGCAGACGGACAGGGCCACGCGGCGGCGCGCCTTCACCGAGATCAACCAGGGCTACACCGCCGAGCAGGCCATTGCCGAAGCCAAACGGTGCCTCGCGTGCGGGCTGTGCAGCGAGTGCATGGAGTGCGTCAAGGCATGTTCGCCCGGCGCCATCTGCCACGATCAGCGGGCCCAGGAACGCGAGATCGAAGTTGGCAGCGTGATTCTCACGCCCGGCTTCGAGGAGTTCCAGGCGTCGCTGCGCGGCGAGTTCGGCCACGGGCGCTATTCGAATGTGCTCTCGAGCGTCCAGTTCGAGCGCATGCTCTCCGCGGCCGGTCCCACCGGCGGCATCGTCGAGCGCCCCTCGGATGGCGGAGCGGTGAAGCGGATCGCTTTCATCCAATGCGTGGGCAGCCGCGATGCGGCCCGCGGCGCGGGCTACTGCTCGTCCATCTGCTGCATGAGCGCCACCAAGGAAGCCATGGTCGCGCTCGAGCACGCGCACGGGCGGAAACTCGAAATCTCCATCTTCTGCATGGACGTGCGGGCGTTCGGTAAGGAGTTCGATAGCTACGTCAACCGCGCCCGCGACGAGCACGGCGTGGCGTTCATCCGGGCCATCCC
>Ga0371490_1000188_pt1 | contig 54171 bp, 46 predicted proteins | sample MB2SIPfraction_FD_207959 | JGI IMG/M metagenome (GOLD analysis project Ga0371490, IMG submission 207959) | Lab enriched peat soil microbial communities from McLean, Ithaca, NY, United States - MB28FN SIP fraction | ecosystem: Environmental > Terrestrial > Soil > Wetlands > Peat | place: USA... | reverse complement strand
TCAGAAACGCGCCGACTTCCTGTGGCGCGCTGGGCTGAGTCAAATCGATCACGCGGAGGCCGGCAAATCCAGCGGCGACATAGGCGTAGTTGCCCTGCACGTCTACGTCGTGAACCTCAGAGACGAAAGCGTGCGAGGCTGTTTCGACGAGCCGGGGAAGCGCCGGAGATGGCCGCTCGGCGCCGCGCGCTTCGGGGCCGCGCTCTTTCGGGCCGAGGCTTGCGGCTAGAGCGCGCACTCCCCAGTTGCGGTCCGCGAGATAGACCGTGCCACCGATCGCGGCCACCGCCCTGGCATCCGTGCTGTCCGTGGAATACTGCGCGACGCGGGCCAACTGGTCCCGGCGGGAGGCCTCGACAACCGCGAGACCCGCACAGCTATCCGCCACGTAGATCCATCTGCCGGCGATTCCGACTCCCATCGCCCAGCATCCCGTCGGCAGCGTAGTGTTCTCGATTGGATGACTGGGGTCGGCGACGTTGACCGACCGCAATCCGGCCCAACCGTCCGCAACGTATGCGGTGCTCCCGTTCACCGCGACATCGAAACTGAAACCCGCGGTCGCCAGCGTGCCCAGCTCCACAGGATGCGACGGGTCGTGAACATCGGCGACCAGCAAGCCCGCCCCCGCCGCAGCCAGGTAAGCCAGACCGCCACTCACCGCGACCTTGAGCACGTTGTTGGTGGGAAATACCGAGCCGAGCGGAACTGGCTGCGAGGGGTTGGATATGTCGTGGAGCAGCAGACCGTATGGCCCGTTGGCCACGTACAGCGTGGCGCCCGACACGGCGACGCCATCGGCTGGCCCTCGGGCCGTCACCGTGGCCACCTCGAGCGGAGCGGACCGATTGGAGACATCCACGATGTGAACGCCACCGCGGCCGCAGGCGACGAACGCCAGGTTATTCTGAACGGCCACGCCTTCCACCAGGTCGGGGTAGACGGCGGTATGACCAAGCTCCCGCAAGCCGTTGGCGGGATCCAGCAGCACCAGCCGCCGGCCCGTACCGGCGTATACGACCGAGCCATCCGCGGCGATTGCCTGGGTTGCTCCGCCGATTTGGCCGATGGCTTGCCAGGACGCCGTCGTCGCCTGCGCCAGGAGCGCGCACGCGAGCAACGCGAAAATCGGACGAATAGGAAGATGATCCGGAAACCTCATTTAGGACATCCGTACCCTATTCAGTATAAGGCTGGCGCTAGGCGTTCATCGTGGGCGTCGCGCCCATCGCCTGCATAGCCTCGTCGGCACAGGCTGTCACCGTTTGTTTGTTCTGGTCGAGCGGGGCTCTACTTGGAGACTGCTGTCTGCCGTCCGTTTTCCCGAACCTGGGGCTCGGTCCCGTGAAACGCCGGTCACGGAAACCATATCAACGTCACCGCACCGGAAATTGACGTACCATGCGACGCGTCAACCTGCCCGCCGAGCCTGGCGGCTCGGCTGTCGGACCAGGGGGTCCGACGCGGGCGAGGGCGCCTGCCCCACGGGTCATGGCGCGGGAGCGTAGTAGCCGGATCGCCAGTGGGCTTGCAACGGGGGCAGGCCGCGCGGTGAAACCATCTTGACTGCCAGCCGGTGGTAGCGGCCGTCCGGCTTCAGGTCCCGCGGATAAAAGCCTAGAACGTAGCGGTTGCGCAGCTCCAGACTGATGGCTCGCGCGATATCCGGAATCTCGGCCCAGTCAGCGGTAAACAGGCGTCCACCGGTGGATTCGGCGATACGGGTCATCAGGGCCGGGCCCTCCGCCTCTTCCGGGCTTTTGGCGCGGCCGAAGATTCCGATCGCGTAAATCAGAACGTCGGCCTCTTGCAGCACCCTCCGCACTTCCTTCTCCGAGTAGCGGCTGTTGTTATCGCCGCCATCGGAGATGAGCAGCAGAGCCCGCTTGTTCTGCTTGGATTTTCGAACCTCGGCCAGCCCCAGAAGGATCGCATCCAGCAACGCGGTCCAGCCATGGGAGCGCGAAAACAGGATTTGGTTCTCCACGTCTCCAATATCGCGGGTCAGCGGCGTGAGCAATTTAGGGGAGCTATCGAAGGTGACCAGACAGAACTCATCTTCGGGGTTGGCCGATTTGGCAAACGCCCTGGTGGCCGTCCGCGAGCGGTCCAGCATGCCACCCATGCTGCCGCTCGTGTCGAACAGGAATCCAACCGCGATGGGCTCGTCGTCTCTGGAGAACCGGCTGATGGTCTGCTCCAGGCCATTATCGAAGACACGGAAATTCTCCGGTTCCAGACCGGTGACACTGCGGTTCATCGGGTCGGTGACGGATACGGGGACCAGCACCAGATTGGTGTCGACGCGCAGGTTTGGCCGCGGTGCATCCGGGCTGGGCCGCTGTGGCCGGGGCTGGATTTCGACCTGCGCGTGACACGACAGGGCGAGAGCGATGGCGATGGCTGCGCTACCGGGGAGGGACATGGTCATTCGAGTTGGGAATGAGGATTGCACGCCTGATATCGGAAACGGCCTTGACAAACTCCTCTGGCGAGCCGGCGTTCAGGGTCTTGCCTTTCATGCGCGCGACTATGTTCTCAATCAGGTCGGGCGCGCCTGCGGAAATAGGAATATCGGGGCGCGGGTTGTTAGCGACCCGGTCTCGAAAGGGGAAACTTCGGTCCGCGGTGCGGAACGGTGGCCTGGCGCACTGCACGTAAAAGAATCGGGGAATGGCCGGAGGAAGATCCGAGCGGCCTGCCGGAAGACGTTCAGTGTACATCACCTTCGGACCCAGGAAAATCACCGCGTCGGGCGGCCGAGCGGACAAAGCTTCGGTGTTGGCGAGGCTTTCGACGATATCCACTTCACCTCTGGGCCGCGCGAGAACGCTCACATCCACCTGCGATGGCTGCAGCTCATTGATGGCGCGAGCGAGATCGGGCATGGCGCCGGCCGTGAAGTTGTCGGACCGAAACACTACCTTCTGCTGGGCCAGGTGGAAGGCGACCAGCTTGACCTGCCTGGCGGGCAACTCCTCGGTTAACGCCCAAAGCGCATCCAGCAGCACTCCGGTGTCCTGCGCGCTGTGCATGACCCGAAGCGGGCTCCTGGAAGCAACATCCAATAGAATCGTGAGACGCGACAGGGGCGGGTCCGCGGAGCGCTCGATTGCGGACGGCGCGCTCCAGGAGAGGCCGGCCACCTTGCCGGGCGGCATTAAAGGATCGATTTTGCGAACCGCGGAACCGAGGCGCGCATCGATCTTCCACTCCTTACGGCAGGTGCGCCCCTTGTCGTCGAAGAGCAGCCACTTCACCAGGTAGCGGCCTTCACCGACGAAGAAAGACCCGCCTCCCTGCGCCTCCATCTTGGTCTCAGGGACGGGCGGCAGTTGAAACCCATCGGCCAGGTACACGGGGCTGCCACTTTCCGGTGTGACGCGCGTAAGAACAGCCCATCCGTGCCCGTTGCCCCGATATTGTTTCATCGGCACTTCGTAAATATAGCCTGCCTCCAGCCGCAGGCTGAAGTGGACCGTGGGTTTGGCGGGCGTCACGTCGCACGTTAGCCGGTCCCCTTGCAGAGTTTCCAGCAGCTTCTCCGCATCGGCGATCTTGCGCGGATCCTGTAGCATGGTCTGGCCGCAACACAAGGTTGCGCTCAGCAGGGCAGCAGTTGCGACCGATCGCATCGGCTCCATGTTACAACGGCGCGCCAACCATTGCTCGCGCGACGTGGGCCATCGCAGCGCCTTTTGCGAATCCAGGCGTGCTGCGAAGGCCGAGCGTGCAAACGAGGGCCATGGCTCGTCGTTCTCAATTATAAGAAACCTGGCCGCAACACAAAGTTGCGCTTGACAGGGCAACGGCGGCGACCCATCGCATCGGCTTCATGTTACACCGGCTGACGGACCATTGCTCGCGCACAGGTGGCCCCTGCCTTGCGGCAAGGGCTGCCAGGCGCCGCACGGGTTAAGATAGAAGCAATGCGAGTCTGTCTGTGGGTTGCGGTGCTGGCGGGGGCTGCGCTGTGGGCGGCCGACGCTCCGGGCGGCGCGACGGTGCGCGGGAGGCTCATCCTGCACGCGGGGAGTCCGGCGGTGGTCGAGACCCAGGACCACAGGCGCATTACTTTGGAGGGCGACGAATCCACCAGCAAGGTGCTCGCCGACCAGCGGCTCAACGGGTTCGAAGTGGAAGCGCGCGGCCGCTTCACGGCGCCGGACCATTTCCTCATCGATCCATTTCACACTCGCGGATTAATGGCGCGCAAGGACGGCAAACTCAAACTCATCACTTACTACTGCGATGTCTGCGACATTCGCAGCAACTTACCGGGACCTTGCGTGTGTTGCCAACGCGAGACCACGCTCGAGTTACGCGACCCGGATCAGCACTGACCACGTGCGCGGCGAACCTGGAATTTTGGTAGCGGCGTGCCAGGCGGCCACAAGACTGTGCGTTTGCATACCCGCCGGGGTGTAATTTCTGCCTGGAAAGTATGGCGCTGCCGGCGAGCGGAGCCGTAATTCAGGCCAGGAATGCGGGCTAAGTCCAGCGCGTGCCGTTCGGTTTTCTGTATGGCCCGCGCATTGCACTTGCCGACACATGCGGCTGAGCACGCGTCTGTCTGTGTCGCTGGTGGCGGGTGTAGCTGTTGTGTCGCTGGGTCTGGCACTGTATCAAGCCCAGGCGGAACGGCGCGGCTTGCGGCGCGAACTGGAGCGCCGTGGGCTGGTCGTGGCGGAGAGTCTGGCGAGATCCGCGGCGCCGCTGCTGGAACGACATTCGACGTCCGGAATTGAGCGGTTGGTTGGGCAATTTCAAGAGCACGAGCGGCTGGCTGGCGTCGCCGTCTACGATACGCAGGAGAAGCCGTTAGCGACGACTCCCAGCCTGGATAAACTGGGGATGCCCGGAGCCGAGGCCCTGCGGCGTGCGCTCGAATCGGGCGGCCGAAGCGAGGCGTTTTTCCAGGCGGACTCAAGAACGATGCACGTGCTCGCGCTGCCGATTATGGGCGAAAGCGGGCGAGCCGGGACGCTAGCCATCTTTGAGGACGCGGATTACATCGATACGCAGGAGATCTCGTTGTGGCGGCGAGCACTGGCGGGCGTGGCAGTGCAGACGCTGATGATCGTGTGCGTGACGCTCCTGCTCCTTCGCTGGAGCTTGCGGCGTCCGTTGGCGCGGCTCGAGAAGTGGCTGGGCGATCTGCGGCGTGGCGCGGTGCTGGAAGGCCCGGACTTGCCCGAGGAAGCCGACTTCGCTCCGCTGAAGCGCGAGGCCGCGCGCCTGGCGACCACGCTGACGGCTGCGCTCGCCGCAGCGGAGGAAGAGGCGCGGCTGAGGGATGCCGGCGAATCGCTTTGGACCGAGGAGCGGCTGCGGGCCTTTATTCAGACCAGGCTGGAGGGCAGCCGCCTGTTTGTAGTCTCCAACCGCGAACCGTACGAGCATGCACGGCGAGGGAACACGGTGGAATGCTCGGTGCCGGCCAGCGGGCTGGTGACGGCGCTTGAACCCATCCTGCGCGCGTCGGATGGGACATGGATCGCGCAGGGCACCGGCAATGCCGACCGGGAAACCGTGGACGAGCACGGGCGTGTGCGCGTTCCGCCGGAGCATCCACAGTACTCGCTACGCCGCGTCTGGGTGACTCCGGAAGAGGAAAAGGGATTCTACTTCGGATTTGCCAACGAAGGGCTGTGGCCGCTCTGCCACATCGCACACACGCGGCCGGTTTTCCGCTCTCAGGACTGGGGGTTCTACGGCGCCGTCAACCAGCGGTTCGCCGACGCTGTGCTGGAGGAGATCGCCGGGGAGATAGACCCGGTGGTGCTGGTGCAGGATTATCATTTCGCGTTGCTGCCGAGACTGATCAAGGCGGCGCGGCCGGACGCCCGGGTGGCGATTTTCTGGCACATTCCGTGGCCCAATCCGGAAGCCTTCGGCATCTGCCCGTGGCAGGCGGAGCTGCTCGACGGGCTGCTGGCGGCGGACCTGGTGGGGTTCCACGTGCAAGCGCACTGCAATAACTTCCTCGATACGGTGGACCGCCTGCTGGAATCGCGCATCGACCGGGAACGGTTCGCGGTGAACCGCGGCGGACGATTCACTTACGTGCGGCCGTTTCCAATCAGCGTGCCTTTCGGCGCGGAGGCGGCCAGGCAGGCGCCAGCCGAATCGGGCTGCCTGGAGCGGGTCGGGATGCTGCGGGCGCTGGGCGTGGAGGCGGCGATGATGGGCGTGGGCGTCGACCGCATCGATTATACGAAAGGGATTCCAGAGCGTTTTCGAGCTCTCGAGACCTTTTTCGAGAAGCACGCGAGCTATGTGGGGCGGTTCACCTTTGTTCAGATCGGCGCGCCGAGCCGGACCAACATCCGCCGCTACCACGACCTGATGGAAGAAGTGACGGACGAAGCCGAGCGCATCAACCGGCGCTTTCGGAGCAATGGCTGGAGGCCGATCCTGTTTCTGCCGCGCCACCACAGCCACAGTCAGATTCTGCCGTACTATCGCGCGGCCGACCTGTGTCTGGTGACTTCGCTGCACGACGGTATGAACTTGGTGGCCAAAGAGTACGTGGCCGCGAACAATGATGAGCGGGGCGTGCTGATCCTTAGCCGGTTCGCGGGTGCGAGTCACGAGCTGGCGGACGCTCTGCTGGTGAACCCATATGATACGGAGGGGCTGGCGGACGCGATTTACAAGGCGCTCGCGATGGCTCCGGAGGAACGCCGCGCGCGCATGGCGCGTATGCGCGCGTATGTGCGCGAACACAACGTTTACCGTTGGGCAGGCACCTTGATCGCCGAGCTGGCGGCTATGCGGGTGAAGACGCCGGGTAATGGCGGCCCGATCCAGCCGGTGGCATCGGAGTTGGCGTCGGTGGCGGCCGGAAGCTGAGGGCTGGGCGATGCGTTACCTTCTGGAGGACTGGAATGTGGTGGTCGAGCGGCTGCGGAGCGCCAAATCGATCGAGCTCTTCTTGGATTTCGATGGCACCCTGGCTCCCTTGCGTGCGCGGCCCGAGGAAGCGCACTTGCCGGAGCCCACGCGGCGAGTGCTGCGACGGCTGGCCGGGCGGTCGCGGGTACGGATCCGGGTGATCAGCGGACGGCGCCAAGCGGACGTGGCGCGGCGCGTAGCGGTGCCGGGTGTACTCTGCTTGGGATTGTACGGCTGGGAGAATGGGCGTTTACCGGGCCTGCATCACGATAACCTGCGGATGCTGGCGGAGGCCGGGGGCGCCCTCGCCGGGAGGCTGCATGGGTCCGCTGGATTGTGGATTGAAGACAAGGGTGTAACCTTCGCGCTGCACTGCCGCGGCGCGGAGCCGTCCGCGTTGGAGCGTGGGCGCGCGGCAATCGAGGGACTGCGCGGGGAGCTCGGCCGTTGGCTGAGCGTAACCGCCGGAGACTGCGTCTGGGAGGTGATGCCGCGGGAACTGCGGGGAAAGGGCGACGCGGTTCGCCTGCACTTGCGCCACGCTCGAGCCGGCGCACTGCCGGTCTACATCGGAGACGACGATGCCGACGAATCCGCATTCGCGGCCGCTTCCCATGGCATTACGGCCCGCGTCGGCGTGGCGCGCCGGACACGCGCCGGTTTCGGGCTGCGCAATCCGGCCGAGGTTTGCCGGGTGCTCGAAAAGCTCGCCCTGGAGGTTCCATGAAAACCGCGGAGACGCCATTCGGATTTGTCGCCGCGTCGTACCTGACGCGGATCAACAACCAGCAAGCATCCAGTCTGGACGAGCTGCGCGCTGGCCTGAATCAGGCCAGCGATGCCTCCATCTTCTACCACACCTTCCAGAGCCTGGGCCGGCACCATTTTCTGGTTGAAAGCTTCTCCAACGATTTTGCGCAATGGGTGATGGCGGCGCTCAACCGTCCCATCCTGGCCGAATGGCTGGGAGGGCTGGATGTCCGCGACTACGTCTCGCTCGAGGATTTGCGAGGCGACCTGCGGCGGCTGGCCGCGGAGTACTGCGACGCGCATCCGGCAGAAGCCGGCGTCACGGCGTTCGAGCCGTTCTATTTCTGCGAGAGCGTGGAGGTGGCCGTGCCGCTCGGTTGGGAAGCGCATACGCTGGAAGAGTTTCGAGGTTCCCTGGCGCACCTGAGCCACTCGTCTTTTTACTATCACTTCATCGCATCGCGGCTTCGCTTGCAGTTGCGCACCAACGATTTCTCGCAGTGGCTTTCCGGCAGCCTGGGAGCCGACGACCTGGCGCGGCGCGTGAACCGTATCGACATCTACACCAATACACTGGACAGCGCCCGGGAAGAGATTGTAAGCCTCATCGACCGGGAGGCGCAACGGCAATGATCGCATTGGGCCCCGCGCTTGACCGGTACGTGCCTTTGTTGGGAAACGAGGTGGAGGAATTGCGCGCGCTGGCCCGCCCGCTGACAGGCGCGGAGGTATTGATGGTCAATTCGACGGCGGTGGGCGGTGGAGTCGCCGAGTTGCTGAGCCGCGTAGTGCCGCTGATGCAGGAGCTGAACCTGCGCGCGGAGTGGGAAGTATTCGCCGGCGGCAAGGAGTTTTTCGAGGTTACCAAGGCCTTTCACAATGCGCTGCATGGCGGAGCGTTCCACGGGGGACCGGCCGCCTTCGAGGTGTTTCGTTCCTGCAGCGAACGGAACCTGGCGCGCCTGCAGCTGGACCGCGAATTCGTGGTGATTCACGATCCGCAACCGGTGGCCTCGATCGATGGCCGGCGTGCCGAGTCGGGCCATTGGGTTTGGCGATGCCACATCGATCTGTCGAATCCGAACCCGGAGGTGTGGGAGTTCCTGCAGCCGTGGGTAGTACGTTACGACGCGGCGATTTTCTCATCGCCGTCTTTCGCCCGGCAGTTGCCTTGTCCGCAGTACCTGTTCTACCCGTCGATCGATCCGCTTGCCGATAAGAATCGGACGCTGGAGCCGTCCTTCGTGCGCTCGGTGCTGGAGTGCCATGGGGTCGATCCGGGCCGGAAACTGTTGGTGCAGATTTCACGCTTCGACCGGCTCAAGGATCCGGTGGGCGTAGTGCGAGCCTACAAAATCGTGAGACGATACTTCGATTGCCAACTGGTGCTGGCGGGAGGCACGGCAGACGACGATCCGGAAGGCGCCGAGGTGCTGGAGGAAACGCGCGAGGCTGCAGCAGGCGATCCCGACATCCACCTTCTGCAATTGCCTTCCGACAGCCCGCTGGAGATAAATGCCCTACAGACCGCGGCCACCATCGTCATTCAGAAAAGTCTGCGCGAAGGTTTTGGGTTAACCGTGGCGGAAGCGCTGTGGAAGAAGAAGCCGGTCGTGGCGTCAGCCGCCGGCGGCATCCCGACACAAGTGGTGCACAAGCACACCGGTCTGCTGGCGCACTCGGTGGAAGGCACGGCCTACCAGATTCGCTATCTGCTGGCGCATCCGGAACTGGCCGCGCGCCTGGGAGCGCAAGGCCACGAGCACGTGCGAGAGGGACTCCTGATCACCTGCAACGTAAAACGGTATCTGTCTTTGTTCTTGCATCTGAGAGGGAGACGCTAGGGCGCGCGCGCCGGCTGCCGCGGGCGAATTCGGCTTGGGCCGGTGACCCGCCGCTAGTTTACAGTTGCAACCGGCTGTGAGTTTTGTCCTGTGTGGTTCGGTACGCGTGTAGTACAAAAGTCTGGATTTGGGACTGTATCGGGACGGCCCGTTAATGCGATAAGTAACGGTAGATGCTGTCACTATGAGCTATCGTCACTTTTCACTCAGGTGCGGATGCGGGGCCGTGCCGGCGCGGATCGACGAAGTCGGGGTCACCGACGAGCGGGAGCTGGTCATCCATTGGTGGTGCGATGAATGCCAGAAAACCATGTACGCCAGCAAACCACTGGCCGACTGCTGGCGGGAATGCCCGCGCCCGGAAGAGTCTGTCGAATTCGACGAACACTTCCTCGAAAGCATCGGGGTCAAGCTGCCGGAGTAAGGGCCGCTCGATGACGGCGCGGAGCTGGCAGGGTGAAGCTGCGCCCGACAAGCGGGCGTTGGCAAGCTGAAGCGTGCCCTAGCGTAACTGGGTCTCTACCTCGCGCAGCCAATCGGGCGGCTTTAAGACCTCGCGCGGCTTGCTGCCATCGGGAGGGCCGATGATGCCGTCGCGCTGCATCATGTCGAGTATGCGGGCGGCGCGGCCATAACCGAGGCGCAGGTGGCGCTGTAAGGTGGAAGTCGAGGCCTTGCCCATTTGCAGCACCAGGCGGACGGCCTCTTCATACATGGGGTCGTGCTCAACGCTTGCGCCATCGCCGGCGGCCTCGGGGTCTTCTTCGTTGGGCGGCGCGATCAGGAACGATTGGTCGTACTCCGGCGCGGCTTGCGTTTTCCAGAAATCGACCACGCGGTTGATTTCGGTTTCGGTGACGAAGGCGCCGTGGACGCGCGTGAGGCGCGACGAGCCGGGCGGCAGGAAGAGCATGTCGCCCTTGCCCAGCAGGTGCTCGGCGCCCATCACGTCGAGGACGGTGCGGGAATCGACGCGGGTGGCGACGCGGAAACTGATGCGGGCGGGGAAGTTGGCCTTGATGAGCCCGGTGATGACGTCCACGCTGGGGCGCTGAGTGGCCAGCACCAGGTGCATGCCGACGGCGCGCGCCATCTGCGCCAGGCGCGTGACGCTCTCTTCCACGTTGCGGCCTTCGATCATCATCAGGTCGGCCAGCTCGTCGATCAGGATCAGGATGTAGGGCAGCGGGCGCAACTCTTCCTGCGTCTGATCCGGGTCGCCGAACAGATCGCGCGGCTCTTCCTGCAGCTTGCGGATCTTCTTGTTGAACTGCTCGATGTTACGCACGCCGTATTCGGCGAGCAGCCGCAGGCGGCGCTCCATCTCGAGCACCGCGTTGCGCAGCGCGTTGGTGGCCTTCTTGGGATCGATGATGACCGGCGTGAGCAGGTGCGGAACGCCCTCGTACATGCCCAGCTCGACGCGCTTGGGATCGACCATGATCAGCCGCACCTCGTCGGGCGTGGCCTTATAGAGGATCGACATAATCATGGAGTTGATCATGACGCTCTTGCCGGAGCCGGTGGAACCCGCGATCAGCAGGTGCGGCATGCTCTCGAGCGCGGCCATGCGGATGCGGCCGTTGATGTCCTTGCCCAGCGGGATAGTCAGGCGCGAGTGCGACTGCGCGAACTCCTCGGATTCGAGCATCTGGCGCAGGCCGATCAGCTCGCGGCGGGTGTTGGGCACTTCGATGCCGACGGTGGGTTTGCCCGGAATGCGTTCGATGAGAATGGACTCGGCCTGCAAACCGAGGCAGAGATCCTCGCTGAGGGTGGTGATGCGGCTGTACTTGATGCCGGCCTCGGGCTTGAATTCGAAAGTGGTGACGACCGGGCCGGGATTGATCTGGACCACGTTGCCGAGCACGTTGAACTCTTCGAACTTGGCCTTGATGCGGCCGGCGGTGTCCTTGAGCTCCTGCTCGTCGTAGGAGCTGCGGCCGGGCACTTCGTTGAGCAACTCGGTGGAAGGCAGATCGTACATCATGCGGCGCGGCTCGGGGGGCGCCACCGGAAGCTCGGTGGGAAGCGGCAGCAGGGCGGGCGCAGGCACCGGGGCAAGGTCTTCGATCGGGCAGATGGGGATGTCGGCGATGGTTTCGAATCGAGCGGGTGCGTCCATGCTGGCAGTCTCGCGCGTTTGCCAGGGGGGAGCCTCGTCGGCTTCGGCCGCCATGGGCGGAGAGGCGACGGTCGCTGGCTTCTCTTTCCTCAGCCGCTTGGTTTGCGCAATCTCGGCGCGATTCTTCGCGGCCAGGGCGCGGCGCTCGGCGCGCAGGCGCGCTTTCTCGCTGGCGCGGGCGTGCCTGCGCTCGCGCCATGCACGCCAGGATAGCGCCACGCGGCGGAAGACCGCGGCGGGACCGGCGAACCACGAACGAGTCATGTCGAGCGCGAAGCTTGAAACCAGGTAGAGGGAAATCACCAGCGCGGTGGCCGTTACCAACAGCGCACCGGCCAGATTCAGCGCGCCCACCAGCGAAGTGGCCAACGCCAGGCCGAGCGTGCCGCCCATGCGCACCGTGCCGCCAAACAGCCGCAGCGGTATGAACGAGAGCGCGGTGCTCGAGGCCAGCGAGAGCAGCACGGCGCCCGAAAGCTTCACCGCGCCTGCGTGCATTTCGTCGGAGCGGATCCATTTCCAGGCCAGGCCGAAGAGGAGCAGCGGAAGCAAAAATGCCGATGCGCCGAAGATCTGCAAACAAAGATCGGACAGGTATGCGCCAGGGTAGCCGATTAGGTTGAGAGGGCGGGAAGATGCGGCCGTGTTCCAGGAAGGGTCCTGAACATGGTACGAAATCAGACTTAACAGCGTCACCATTCCCGCAAACAGGAGCAGGAAACCGGTGGCCTCGTTCAGCCTTTTATACTGGGTCGGCGATAACAGCTTCATCACGCTGGCCGGCGGATGAAAGCCAGAGCAAGTATTATTATGCCAAAAACAATGCGATAGTAGGCGAACGGTTTCAAACCACTGCGACGCAAATAATGCAGAAACCAGGCGATCACGGCGCAGCCGGAAAGCGCGCTGACGGCCACGCCCACCACGAAATTGGTGGTGATGAGGTCATGCAGGTGATGAGCCTTGTGCATGTCCCAGAGAGTCTTGGCGGCGGCGGCGCCGATGACGGGCGTGGAAAGCAGGAAAGAGAATCGCGCGGCGGTCGGGCGGTCCAGGTTGCGGAAGAGGCCGGCGCTGATGGTGATGCCGCTGCGCGAAACGCCGGGAACCACGGCCAGCGCCTGCGCCAGCCCGATGGACACCGCGTCTGGGCCGCCCACGGACGACATATCGCGCTGCTGGCGTGCCGCGTTCTCCGCCAGCCACATCACCACGCCGAACACGATCAGCATGACGCCGATGACGAACGGGTTGCGCCAGGCGCCCTCGGCCTGCTTGTTGAACAGTAGGCCGGCCACGCCCGCCGGAATGGTGGCGATTGCCAGCAGCCAGAGCAGCATGTGATTGTGTTTGAGCTGCTCGTCGTGTCCGACGCGAAGGCCGAACGCCTGGCCGACGATCTGCACCCAATCCTTGAAGAAGTACAGAATCACGGAGAGCAGCGTGCCGATGTGCAGCATAATGTCGAAGTCCAGGCCTTCGGTGTTCCAGCCGAGAAGCCAGGAGGTGAGGTACAGATGCGCGGTGCTGGAGACGGGCAGAAACTCGGTCAGCCCTTGCACGATGGCCAGCAGGATCACCTGGTAGATTGGCATAAGCAACCAGGGTACGGCATCGGAGAAAAAATTGGCAAGTGCGGGTGTTCGCGATGCACAGCTCAAGCATCGTGACAGCAGTGACGGTGATGCTATGATAGCAATTGTGAGGACCACGGTCACTCTGGATCCCGACGTCGAGAGGTTGCTGCGGACCTCCATGCGCGAGCGGGGGATCTCCTTCAAAGAGGCTCTCAACGAGGCTGCACGGTCCGGGTTGCTGCGCGGGAAGCAGCGCGCGCCCCGGAAATTCGTGCAGAAATCGTTCCGGCTGGGAGACGGCCAGGGGTTTCGCTGGGACAAAGCCCTGGCCCTGGCAGAGGCGATGGAAGACGAAGAGATCGGCCGGAAGCTGAGCTTGCGAAAATGATTCTGGTCGACGTGAACCTGCTGATTTACGCGGTCAACCAGGACGCTCCCATGCACCGCCGGGCGAAATCGTGGCTGGAATCGGCGCTAATGGGGCCGGACACGGTGGCGTTTTCCTGGAACGTGCTGCTGGCGTTCCTCAGATTGACCACCCGGCCGGGTCTGTTTCGCCATCCGTTATCGTGGGCAACCGCCTTCGATCTGATCGCCGCATGGCTGGACCAGCCTTCCGCGACGGTGGTATCGGGCGGTCCGCGACACCTGCGAATTCTGCGCGAACTGTTGCTGCCGCTGGGCGCGGGCGGCAATCTCACATCCGATGCGCACCTGGCGGCGCTGGCGATAGAACACGGCGCCGAGTTGTGCTCTTCGGACGGGGATTTCGACCGCTTCCCCGGGCTCGAGTGGCGCAATCCTCTGGAGTAGCGGGCTTCGCGGTCAGGCCTCGTTACGTGATAGCTGGGCCGACCGCTCCCTCACGGTCGCGGCTCCGAACGGCGCTCAGAGCTGCGACGGTTAGGACAAGTCCTTAGCTCGATTTCTTCGGCGAGTACTTGGCGAGCAGGTCCAATAGTTTTCGCGCGGCGACCGGCGGGGTGGCGCCGCTCGAGAGGATCTCGCGGCCGGTCCACGGTTTGCCATACATGTTGCGGTTCTCGTCGACATCGCTGCGCAGCGTCGCGCCGTCGAGCGATGCGCCGGCGAAAACGCCCTTGGATCGCGACCAGGAGAGAATCTCGGCGGTCATCGTGGCATCGGTTTGCGCGGTGGCGTCGCGGCCCAATGGGCCCACCGCGGCGGTGGCCTCGCCGCCGATGGTGAATTTGTCCTGGGTGAGGCGCTTCATGCCGCGCTCGTTCATCACCAGCAGAACCACGTCGGACGAGGAAAAGCCGATCTGCAGGCCAAAACTGCCGCCTTCGATGCGAATCGCGGCGGGCGGTCCCCAGCCCTGGCCGCTGGCGGCGCGGCAGACGGCATATCCCCTGCCATATTTGCCGCCAACCATGAAAGCGCCCTTCTTCAAACCGGGCACCAGCACGACGCAGGATGCCTTGTCGAGCAAGCGCTGCGGGAGCGCGCGGTCCGGAGCGGTCATGATCTCAGTGAACAGCGTAGCGGCATCGTCCAGCCGCTCATCGGTCTTGCGCGTATCTTCTTCGGCGGCCAGCAAGGTCGCGCCCAAGGTTATGGCCAACGTCAACGTAAGGAGTCGCATGACTTTATGGTAGCCTGAGCCGGAAGGCGCGCAAAAGCGCCGGGGTGCGTCCCCAATCCACCGCCAGCCGGACTTCCACGGAAAGCAAAGGTCCCTGGTACTTGGCCGGGGCGTCGAAAACGGCGGGCTCGACTCGGCGAATGAGTTTCAATCCCGGCGCGAGGTCTTTGCCGGTTTGCTGGTCGTCCAGCTTCCAAAGACGCAGCTCGTCGGGGCCGGTAAGCTCGATGCGAAATCCGACGTTGGGACCGGGTTCCGCGCAGTCGTGGCAGGGGGGCTGAACTTCAAACGTGAGGGTCTTCGCTTCCGCGCGCGGCGCCAGCAGCGGCACGGGATCCTCTGCCGTTACGCGCATCAGACCACCGGCGTCATCGCGTTCCTGAACATAGAACACAACGGTGCCGCTGATTTTTCCGCCGGCCTCATCAAGGGTGAGATCGATTCCGGGATGGCCGTTCAGCTTGCCGGTCCAGGTTCCGCTGAACGAAGAGTTCGCGTGAAGCACCTTTGAAGAGGCGGGCTCGGCTTTACGAGTGAGCTTCCATCCGGGACCTGGATACTTGCCGGTCTGCTGATCGTCCAGCTTCCACAGACGCAGCTCGTCGGGGCCGGCAGCCTCGACGCGGAACTTGGCATTCGGACCGAGTTCCGCGCAGTCGTGACATTTGTGGTGCTGGGCTTCGAACGTGAACGCCCTGCCGTCAACATGCGGCACAAGCAGTGGCACGGGATACTCGGCGGTTACGCGCCACGGGCTATTGGTGTCGGGGCGTTCTTGAAAATAGAACACGATGGTGCCGCTGATCTTTCCGCCGGCATCGTCGATCTTGAGATCGATCCCCGGGAGGTCATTCAGCTTTCCTTCCCAGGTTCCGGCGAACAAGGAGTTCGCGTGAACCACCGCCGAAGATTGCGCGATAGCGAAGGTCGCGGCGCATGCCAGTGCGGCCAGGGTGGCGATGATGGTTGTCAGGTTCGTTTTCATGTTGCTGCCTCCTAAACTGAAGGTCCTTTGGCGCCGCCTAGAGAGGCTGTCGCCAGCATGCCGCCGAGGCCCATGGTCTCGACGGCGGAAGAGGGTACGATCACCATGGAGCCGCGCTCCTTGATGGCTTCATACAGCATGTTCATGGCGCGCAGGTGCAGAGCCACCGGATTGTCCTGGTAAGTGGCCGCGGCCAGCGCGAATTTGTCGGCGATTTCGGTTTCGGCCTGCCCCAGGATGTTGCGGGCCTGCCGCTCCCTTTCCGCCTGCGCCTGCCGCGACATGGCGTCTTCGAGCGCTTGCGGGATGCGCACATCGCGAATCTCCACCGACTGCACGGTGATGCCCCAGGGATTGGTCTTTTCGTCGAGAATGCGCTGCAACTCGCGGCCGAGCGACTCGCGCTCGGTGATCATCTGCGCCAGCTCATGCCGGCCGATCGATTCGCGCAGCGCGGTTTGAGCGCTCAGCCGGATGGCTTCGCCGAAATCCTCGACCTCGAGAATGGATTTCTCGGCGTTCCAGACCAGCCAGAAGATGATGGCATCCACGTTTACCGGCACGGTGTCGCGCGTCAGCGTGGATTCGGCGGTGACGTTGGCCACGCGGACGCGCTGATCGACGTACCGGCTGAGGCTGTCGACCACCGGAATGATGGTGAACAGGCCCGGCCCGCGCAGTCCGCGGTAACGGCCGAGGCGCAGAACGGCCACTTTTTCCCACTGGTCCGCGACCCGGATGGCGAACAGCAGGTAGAGGCCGAGCAGCACACCGCCTGCCGTACCCTCCGGCGATTTAGTTCCATTGCTGATCGCGCCTCCAGCAATAATCGCGATGACAAACAGCGCCACCCCGACGTTGCTGAGCTTGAGCCGTTCGATAAGATTCGGTGTCATGGGGTTATCTCCTCTTGGTTTGCGCATCGTTCGAATCGTCGCGCAGTTGGTCTAACAGATTGTCGATCGTGAAGCCGGCGGCGCCGGCGCGCGCCACGAACTCGGCCACCAACTGGGCGAGCTGGCGCTGGCGCTCGGCATCGTCGCGCTTCACCTTTTGCCGGCTGATGAAGGTGCCCGTTCCTTGCTGCGTTTCCAGAATTCCGCGGATTTCCAGTTCGCGATAAGCGCGCACCACCGTGTTCGGGTTGATGGAAAGATCCACCGCCACCTGGCGCACGGTGGGAAGCTGGTCTCCCGCCGCCAGTGCGCCGGCCGCCATCCCGCCGGTCACCTGGTCGATCAACTGCCGGTAGACCGGCATGCCGCTCTTCAGGTCCAGCCGGAAAGCGAAGGGTGTCTGCGCTGTGGGTGCCTGTTTACTCATCTCATTTGCTAGTGTATTAGTTCATTAATACATTGTCAAGAGATTTTTGGAGGATTTTAGATTTGGCTTTCCCCGTGCCTAGCAGGTTGCCCGAACTTGCATCGCTCAACCATAGGTATCCTTGGATTAGGCAGATGGCCGAGGACTGTTCTATGACGCTTATTGCTGGCTTTCCATATGCTGGAGGTATCTTGCTATGTTCCGATACTGAACACAGCGGACCAGAGCAAGAACTGTTTCGCACTAAAATCTCTGTTACGCAGTGTGCCTTAGGCACAGTCGGCATGGCGTACGTCGGTAACTCCACACTGGCCAGAAGTGCGATGTTGAAATGCGAACGGCAGTTGAAAGAACTGTCTGGTTCAGGGTCACTAGTCGATATCGTCTCGGAAGTGTTGGAGCGAGAATATCGAGAGAAAATTCTTGGTGTGGCAAGCCGAGCAGAGGATGTCAATTATTGGTACGACTTCCTTATAGCAATCGCCTCAGACCATGATGGGCTCGGCTTTTATTGTACCGACAACGAAACCCTTCACAAGTGGCCGACCTTCAAATGTCGGGGCTCGTGGGAGGTCCCTGCTGAATTTGTGATGAAGAGCCTCTATTGGCCGGGGATTGAGCTCAAAGATATCTTGATGTCAGCGACGTATCTCTTAGCCAGAGCGAAACAGAATGGTACTGGTATCGGTGGACCGAGCCGTTTCACTGCGATCAGGAGCGATGGAACGACTGACGAGTGTGACTGGTGGTATGCCAAACCGTATGAGGAGGCCTTGCAACAATTCGACTGGGCGTTTTCTCGCTGGAGGTGCGGGCACGAATGCTAAACATGAAGGCGGCCTGTCTTCCGTCCTCTGAAATCGAAGCTGTGATGAATGCGCTTATCAGGAGTTCAGCAGCGCAGTTAGATCTTGAATCGACCGAACGCGGTCCGTCAAACCCGCCGCCATCGCAGGGTTGATGCGGATTCAAACTGACCGACTACCGAAGATTCTGATGGCGCCGGCTCAGACGGGGCCGCTTAGCCGGGCGGTTTCGCGCGATGCCTGCGTAGAAGGCCGGCCAGGGGCCGGCCGCGGACGGGGGCGTCCGCCCCACGGTATCGGTTACGCTTCGAGCGTGGCCGACAGCGTGATCTTGGTGTTGTAGAGCTTGGAAACCGGGCAGCCGGATTTGGCATTGGCCACGGCCTGGTCGAAGGCCGCCTGGTTGGCGCCCGGCACTTTCGCCTTCAGTTCCAGGTGGCTCTCGGTGATCGCGAAGCCGTCGGCGACTTTCTCCAGGCTGATGGTACACGTTGTTTCCAGGCTCAGCGCCACCAGATTCGCCTGGCCGAGCTGGGCGGAGAGCGCCATCGTAAAGCAGCCGGCGTGAGCCGCCGCCAGAAGCTCTTCGGGGTTGGTCCCCTTGCCGTTCTCAAAGCGCGTGCTGAAGGAATACTGCGAGTTTTCGAGCACTCCGCTGGCTGTGGATACGGTGCCCTTGCCGGTTTTCAAATCGCCGCGCCATTCGGCGCTCGCTGTACGTTTCACGTTAGTGTCCTGCCTCCTTGATTCCGGATGAGGCAGGCGGCAAAAAGTTGCAGGAAATAGCTCGCGGCGAAGGTCGATCTAGCGGAGAATGTCACGCTAGCGTCTGGCCGTGAGTTTTGGTTCAGCAACCACCGCTCCCTGACGGTCGCGGCTCCGATACACTTGTGCGGCTCCGATGCTTGGTCGCGCTCCGATCGCGTTGGCGCTCTTTCGGAGCCGCGACCGTCAGGGAGCGGTCGCCGGCAATTGTTCAGCCTATTTCAGGGCAGGCCCTGGGGCGAAGCATCACGCCGCGGTGTTGATCGGCGCGGGGTGAGACGACTCGTAGGCGCGAATGGCGGCATCCTGCTTGAGGATGTAGCCCAGCTCATCGACGCCTTCGAGCAGGCAGTGTTTGGCGAAAGCGTCGATGGGGAAGGGAACCGCGCGGCCGGCGGGCGTCGAGAGCGTCTGCGCCGCGAGATCGATCTCGACCCTGGCATCGGGGTTGGCGGCGAGCGCAGCAAACAGCTCGGCATGCACGTCCGGCGGCACGGCAATCGGCAGCAGCGCGTTCTTCAGCGCATTGCCCGTGAAGATATCGGCGAACGAAGTGCTGATCACGGCGCGGAAGCCAAACTGGGTGAGTGCCCAGGGGGCGTGCTCGCGCGAGCTGCCGCAGCCGAAATTGTCCCCGGCCAGCAGCACCTGCGCGCCTGCCACGCGCGGCTGGTTGAGAATGAAATCCGGCTTCGCGCTGCCCTGCGCATCGTAGCGCCAATCGCAGAACAACTGCCGGTCGAGGCCCTCCTTGGATGTGGTCTTCAGAAAGCGCGCCGGAATGATCTGGTCGGTATCGATGTTGTTGATGGCGAGCGGAACTAGGCGGCTGCGGAAATTAGTGAATGGGCGCATCAGAGTGTCCTCCCGACGTTCGGTAACTTGTGCAGAACGGCCGTCTCGTCACCATTGAGCAGTGTCCTCACGTCGGTGACCACGCCGGTGATGGCGCTGGCCGCGGCGGTCAGCGGGCTGGCCAGGAATGTGCGTCCGCCTTTGCCTTGCCGGCCTTCGAAATTGCGGTTGCTCGTGGAGACGCTGTATTCGCCGGGCGCCAACTGATCGCCGTTCATGGCGATACACATGGAGCAGCCCGCGTCGCGCCACTCGCAACCGGCGGCGAGGAAAATATCGGGCAACCCTTCGGCGATGGCCTGGCGCTTGACCTCCTGCGAGCCGGGCACCACCAGCACTCGCAGCTTGGGATTCACCTTGCGGCCCTTGAGGACCGCCGCGGCGGCGCGCAGATCGGAGATGCGGGAATTGGTGCAGCTTCCGATGAAGACCACGTCGATCGAGTGGCCGGCCAGCGGTTTGCCGCCTTCCAGTCCCATGTAGGCGAGCGCCTTCGAGATGGAATCGCGCGCCATCGCATCGGCGACTTCCGCCGGATCGGGCAGCGGCGCGTTGATCGGCACGCCCATTCCGGGGTTGGTGCCGTAGGTGATCATCGGCTCGAGCGCATCGGCATCGATGGTGACCTGGCGGTCGTAGACCGCGCCAGCGTCGGTCGGCAGTTGCTTCCAGCGCGCCAGCGCCGCATCCCATGCGGCGCCTTTGGGAGCGTGGGGCCGGCCGCAGAGGTATTCGAACGTGGTCGCGTCGGGCGCGATCAGGCCGGCGCGCGCGCCGCCTTCGATCGACATGTTGCACACCGTCATGCGCTCTTCCATGCCCAGCGCGCGGATAGCGCTGCCGGTGTATTCGAAAACGCATCCGGTGCCGCCGCCCACGCCGATCTTTGCGATGAGGGCGAGGATGATGTCCTTGGCGGAGACGCCGCGGCGGAGCGTTCCCTCTACCCGCACCTCAAACGTTTTCGACTTGCGCTGTAACAGACATTGCGAGGCCAGCACGTTTTCGACCTCGCTGGTGCCGATGCCGAAGGCCAGCGCGCCGAAAGCGCCGTGCGTAGCGGTGTGGCTGTCGCCGCAGACCACCGTCATGCCCGGCTGCGTGAGGCCCAGCTCGGGGCCAATCACGTGAACGATGCCCTGCCGGTCGCTGTGGACACCGAGGCAGCGGATGCCGAACTCGGCGCAGTTGGTTTCGAGCTGGGCAAGCTGCTTGGCGGCGATCTGATCCACGATGGGCAGCGACCGGTCGGTGGTAGGAATGCTGTGATCGGCGGTGGCGATGGTGAGATCGGGGCGCCGCACTTTCAAGCCGCGCTCGCGCAGGCCTTGAAACGCTTGCGGCGAGGTGACTTCATGCACCAGGTGCAAATCGATGAACACCAGCGCCGGCGCGCCGGGCTGCTCCTCGACCAGGTGCGAGTTCCAGAGTTTTTCGATGATGGTATGAGGCATAAAAATGGCTTCAATTATTAGAGTACATCGCTGGGGGAAAATCAGAAGACAGGAGTCAGAAGACAGGAGTCAGAATGTGGTGGCCGCTTCACGGCGTCTTCATTCCGACTTCTGTCTTCTTAACTCCTGACTCCTGACTCCTTACTTCTGCCTTCTTCCAATTTGGCTGAGGCGGGGCCGGTAAGCCCCGCGCTCAGCCGATCGCGGCGCACACGGCATTCCCCACCTGTTCGGTGGTGGCGGGCGCGCCGGAAGGTCGCAAATCCGCGGTAACTTTGCCGCTCGCGAGGACGGCTTCAATCGCCCGATCCACCGCGCCGGCTTCTTCCTTCAATCCGAAACTGTATTCGAGCAGGGCCGCCACCGAGCCGATCGCTCCCAGTGGGTTGGCTTTGTTCTGGCCGGCGATATCGGGCGCCGAACCGTGCACCGGTTCGTACAATCCCACCCACGCGCCGGAGGGTTTCCGGCCACCGATGGAGGCCGACGGCAACATGCCGATGGAACCGGCCAGCACCGCGCCTTCGTCGCTCAAAATATCGCCGAACATATTTTCGGTCAGCACGATATCGAAGCGGCGCGGATTTAAAATCAGTTGCATGGCGCAGTTATCCACCAGCAGATGATCGAGCGCGACATCGGGATACTCTTTCGCCACCTCGATCACCACCCGCCGCCAGAGCTGCGAGTTTTCGAGCACGTTCGACTTATCGACCGAGGTCACTTTCTTGCGCCGTCCGCGCGCCAGGTGGAAGGCCATCCGGGAAACCCGTTCGATTTCCGTGCGCGTGTAAGTCATGGTATTGACAGCACGCGTTTCCCCGCCGTTTTCGGTGATGCCGCGCGGAGTTCCGTAATAGATCCCGCCCGTCAGTTCGCGGACGATGATCATGTCGGTGCCTTCCACCAGGTGATTCTTCAAGGGCGAAGAATCCAGTTGCGACGCGTAGGCGCGTACCGGACGCAGGTTGGCGTACACGCCTAAAGCCTGGCGAATTCCCAGCAGTCCCTTCTCCGGCCGTTTCTCGGGCGGAGCGTTATCGAATTCGGGCAGCCCGACCGCGCCCATCAGCGTGGCATCGGCCTCGGCTGCCAGCCGCGCCGTCTCTTCCGGGAACGGCGTGCCGGTGCGATGAATCGCCACGCCGCCCAGCAATCCTTCCGTCAGTTTGAGGTTATGATGCCATTTCCCGGCCACCCAGCCGAGCACCCGGACGGCTTCGCGCGTGACTTCCGCGCCGATGCCGTCGCCGGGCAAAACCAGTATGTTGAGGTCCATCTCCTAGCCCGCCACCGCGCTCTTCGCGTGCAGGCCTTCTTGAATTAACGCTTCGATTTCCTTATCCATGAGTCCTTTTTTTCGTTGGTCGGCTACCGCGGTGAAACGGTGGTATAGCGCATCGAGCTGCTCGCGGTCCAACTCGTAGCCCAGGCTGCGGGCACGCTGGTGGAGCGCGTGGCGCCCGCTGTGCTTGCCCAACACCAGCTTGCCTTCCGGGATGCCCACCGTGCGCGGGTCGATGATCTCGTAAGTGGTTTTCTCTTTCAGGTAGCCGTCCTGGTGAATTCCGGCTTCGTGCGCGAAGGCGTTCGCCCCGACGATGGCCTTATTCGGCTGCGGTCCGAAGGTGATAATGGAGCTCAACAGTTCGCTCGCCGCGTAGAGGTGCTCGGTGTTGATGGAGGTGTAATAAGGATAGCTGTCGGCGCGGGTCTTCAAGATCATGACCACTTCTTCGAGCGAACAATTGCCGGCGCGTTCGCCGATGCCGTTGATGGTGCATTCCACTTGGCGCGCGCCGGCTTCGATGGCGGTGAGAGAATTGGCGACCGCCAGGCCCAGGTCGTCGTGGCAATGCACACTGACGATGGCGCTGGAGCCGAGTGCGCGGGCCACTTTGCCGATCAGCTCGCCGTATTCCTTGGGCGTGGAATAGCCCACGGTATCGGGGATGTTGACGGTGCCCGCGCCGGCGGCCACCACGGCCTTCGAAATCTCGATCAGGAATTCGACATCGGTGCGGGCGCCATCCTCGGCGGAAAACTCGACGTCATCCACGTGACGCTTGGCCAGCTCCACGGCGGCCACGGCGTCTTCCAGCACCTGCTGCCGTGTCTTGCGCAATTTGTATTTCAGGTGGATATCGCTGGTGGCGATGAAGGTGTGCAAGCGGGGCTGGCGCGCGGGTTCGAGCGCCTCGACGGCACGCTCCACGTCCAGCGCGCAACAGCGCGCCAGGCCCGCCACGCGCGCTTCGGGGAACTCGCGGCTCACCGCCTGGACCGCCTCAAAATCGCCCTCCGAGGCGATCGGAAAGCCGGCCTCCAGAATGTCCGCGCCCAGTTCCACCAGTTTGCGCGCCATGCGCACTTTCTCGGGAACCGTCATGCTGCAGCCCGGAGACTGTTCGCCGTCGCGCAGCGTCGTATCGAAGATAATTACTCGATCGCTCATGCTTCCTGCATTATGCCCATTCGGACCCGGATTTAGCAAATTTATAATCTTACGGGTGTCTATTAGCCGATGTTATACTGAAACCTGTCATGGAACTCAACCCGTTGCAGGTGTTTCTGATGGTGGCGAACGAGGGGAGCTTCTCGCGCGCGGCGGAGAAGCTGCTGCGGACGCAGCCGGCGGTGTCGCTGGCGCTGCAAAGGCTCGAGCTGGAGCTGGGCGAGAAACTGATCGACCGCTCCGGCAAGGAGCTGTTGCTGACCGACGCCGGCCGCAGCGCGCTCGATTTCGCGCGCCGCTTCGAGAGCCTGGAGCGGGAGCTGGAGAACTCGCTGGCCGAGCTGCGCGACAATTCGGCCGGACGGCTGACGGTCGGCGCCAACGAATCCACCACCTTGTATTTGCTGCGCCACATCGAGCGGTACCGCGCGCTGCATCCCAAGATCAAAGTTACGGTGCGGCGCAGCATGGGGAGCAAGATCCCCAACGAGCTGCTGGACGGCAACCTGGAGCTGGGCGTGATCAGCTACGATCCGGGCGACGACCGAATCCGATCTAAGGTGATTTACACCGACGCGATCGCCCTGGTGGTTTCGCCGCGGCACCGGCTAGCACGGCGGAAGATCGTTTCCATCGCCGATCTGGCGGAGGAGAATTTTATCGCCCACAACGTGATGTCGCCGTATCGCGACGTGGTGATCCGCGAGTTTCAGGCGCGCAAGGTGCCGCTGCGCATGGATGTCGATATGCCAACCATCGAAAGCATTCGCAAAATGGTGCAGGACAACCAGGGCGTGGCGTTTCTGCCGCGCATGTGTGTCGAGCAGGAAATCGAGCAGAAGCTCCTGCGCGAGGTGCGGGTGAAGGAAATGAACATCGAGCGCAAGATCCGCTTGGTGTATCCCACGCGGCGGGCGCTGAGCCACGCCGCGCGGGCGTTTCTGGAGATTGTAGGGTAGGGTCCCGGTCTGGTACCGCGTCTGGGGCAGTGCTGATGATATTTTATTCGGGCCACTTGTCGCAGTAGCCCCAGACTTCGTTTGTATAATACAAGACGCTATACCAATGGCTCTCCAGCCGGTACACCTGAGGGACTTTACAAGGTATCCCGGGGAACTTGCCTGGGCGTCCGCTTCGAGCGGCTACGGAGAGCGAATCTATCGGGTCGAAGACGAGGTATGCCTCGGTGTCCTGTCCTGCCCATCCCCAGCCGTCCCAGTCGAAGGATCTTAGCTCGCCTGGCGGCGGTTCGGGCTGTGCCAGGACCTTGCCCTTGAGTTCCCGGGACCGATAGAGCCACATCGCGGACCAGCGGATCTCTCTCTGCCGGCCACCCAGGTCCGCTGCGAGCAGGGTGCCCACGAACGTCATCAAGACTGCAAGCGCCGATAGGCAGAATCGTCTGTTCATCTTACTGAAGACCGCAACCACCAGCAGGACGAGAGACGACATCATCACGGCAGGGGTCAAAAAGAAGACCAGAAATAGAAATACTCCGAAATCGTACGTCCACGGCGATAGCGCCAGCGCTGCCAGTGCGGCAACTACGCAGCAGAGCAGCCAAAACGCGAACCTCCGGGCGCCAGCTGAGGCGCTTATGATCGCGCGGCCCGGTATCATGTTCCCTCCGCCGGTTCACTCGCGGGGCCGTACAGCCCCCGCTCCATGATGTACTCAAGCACCGCTGCCGGAACATCCGCCGGCCGCTCGCCCGACTGCAACTGCCACCGAATGGCAGACGATGACACATCCATTTGTGGCGAATCCAGCCGTTCCGCCGTGACGCCTTCGGGTATTGCGCAGGAATGGCCGGGGCGGCCGATGACCAGAAAAACGACCTGCCGGGCAACGTCTTTCCAGCGATGCCAGGTTTGGATTTCGGCGAAGGCGTCGGCGCCGATCAGAAAGAACAGCTTGTCGGCGGGTGAGAGCGAGGCGCGCACTTTCTCGATGGTGTCTATCGAATAGCTGCGTCGGGTGCCTTCCTCCAGGCGGGAAACCGCGAAGCGGGGCTCGTCGGCAACGGCCAGCTCGGCCATGCGCACGCGATGGTCGAAGCCGGCCGCGGTCACGCCGTCCTTGTGCGGCGGATGCTCGGCGGGGACGAAGAGCACGCGGTCCAGTCGAAAATGAGAGAGCGCCGCGCGGGCTATGGACAGATGTGCGTTGTGAATCGGGTCGAAGGTGCCGCCAAAGATCGCCAGTCGCATGGGGGACGCCCCCGGAGGCGCCGCTATTGCCTCTCGATCCTGACGGAAACGATCTTCACATCTCTTGAGGGGCGATCCTGGGCGCCGCGCGGCGTCTTCGAGATCTTCTCCACCACGGGGTAGCCCTCGGTCACTTCCCCGAACACCGTATGCTTATTATCCAGCCACGGCGTGGCGGCCACGGTGATAAAGAACTGGCTGCCGTTGGTGTTGGGCCCGGCATTGGCCATGGAGAGCACGCCCGGCTTGGTGTGCTTGAGCTCGGCATGAAATTCGTCGGCGAATTTGTAGCCCGGACCGCCGCGGCCGGTGCCCTCCGGATCGCCGCCCTGAATCATGAAGTCGGGGATCACGCGGTGAAAAATAGTGCCGTCGTAAAACGGTTTGCCGGTCTTGGTTCCCTCGGCCAGGGAGATGAAGTTCTCCACGGTGCGGGGAGCGTGGGCGGCAAACAGACGGATCTTGAATTTGCCTTCGGTAGTATCGAAAACGGCGTAGATTTCGTTAGCCATCAGAGCGATTGTAGCAAGCAGCGACGGGCCGTATGTTACACTGTGGGCCAGTCCGATATCCTGCACATAAGCTCGATCGCCACGGCCCTGGAAAAGCCCTGATGCGCCCGGAAAGACAGCAGCCGCTAACCCGCGAAGAACATCTGGAGTTGGGGCGTGAGCTGAAGCAAGCGCGGACCACACTGAACGAGCTGGCCACCCTGGTGGTCGAGGTTTACGGGCCGCAAAACCACGCGGCTTTCACGTTCCAGAAGATCGTTGAGGCGCTCGACTCGCTCAGCGAGGACATGCAGGCGCAGGCGGCCGAGGATCTTCGCGGAGAGACGGTCGAGGGTTTTTACCGGTAATCGCAGGGCGCCGGAGGCGAAAACCGCCGGGGCTACGGATGACCGCCTAAGGTGCGCCGGTGGTATTCTCGGAGAAACTGCGATGTCCGATACGCCCGAACTGCGCGCTCATCTGGTGCGCCTGGCGATAGCGGCGTGCCTGTCGGCGGCGGCCTGCGCCGGGCAGCCGCCGGCCGCTTCCGCGGAGCCGCCAGACCAGCCGGAGGTCAGCGCCCGCGAAGAAAGAGCCACCTTCACGGCGCACGTCAACCTGGTGATGGTGCCGGTGGTGGTACGGGACAAGCAGGGCCACATCGTGGCGGGTCTGACCAAGGAGTCCTTTCGCCTCTTCGACAAAGGAAAGCTGCAGGAGATCGAGCGGTTCGCCGTGGAGCGGCCCGGGGCTTTGGCCAGCACTCCAGTGTCGCCTGAGCCTGTCCCGGCGGGGGAAGAAGCCGTGCCGCCGGCGGCCGATCGCGCCGCGCCGGCCAAGATGCCGCGGCGTTTTGTCGGCTACCTGTTCGACGATGTGCATCTCGAGGCGGGGGATCTGTTACGGGTTCGCCAGGCCGCCGAGCGGCACATGTATGGGGAGTTGAAGCCGACCGACCGCGCCGCCATCTTCACCACTTCCGGGCAGGGCACAGTGGATTTCACCGACGACCTGGGCCAGTTGCGCGACGGCCTGGCGCACCTGATGCCGCGCCCCGTGGCGCGAACCGGCGTTCAGGAGTGTCCCGACATCAGCTTCTACCAGGCCGATATGATGATCAACCGGAACGATGCGCAGGCCATCTCCGCGGCCACCGCCGAGACGGAAATCTGCATGAACATGAGCCCGGCAATGGCCGCTTCGGCGCAGAACTTTGCGATGTCGGCGGCGCAGCGCGTGCTGGACGCCGGTCAGCACGAGACGCAAGTCACGCTGGCAACGCTCAAGGACACCGTGCGGCGCATGGCGGCCGCGCCCGGCGAGCGCGTTCTGGTGCTGGTCTCTCCCGGATTCTACAACCCGTTCGATCGGCAGTCGGATGAGAACGATTCAATCGAGCGTGCCCTGCGCGCCAACGTCGTCATCAACGTCCTCAACGCCAGGGGCCTTTACACGACCAACGTTGACGCCTCGCGCAGAGTCGTGGAATCGAGCGCCGAGCGGATCAAGGAGAATCTGGAAAGCCAAAGCGAGTTGATGCAGGAAGGCCTGCTCGGCGAAATCGCGGCCGGCACGGGCGGCTTCTATTTTCACAACAACAATGACCTGGTGGAAGGCTTCCGCCGCACGGCCGCCGGCCCGGAGCTGTACTATGTTCTCGGCTTTCAGCCACAGAACCTCAAGCTCGATGGCAGCTTTCACGGGTTGAAGGTCGCGATCGAATCGAAAGCCGGCTACACCATCGAAGCGCGCCGCGGCTATTATGCGCCCACGCGCCTGGAGGACGCCGCCGCCACCGCCAAGCGGGAGATCGAAGACGCCGTGTTCTCGCGCGAGGAGATGAGCGATCTGCCGGTCGAACTGCACACCCAGTTCTTCAAGGGCGCGGGCGATACGGCTACGGTGACGCTGCTGGCGCACGTGGATCTCGCCGGTTTGAAGTTTCGCAAGGCGGATGGCCGCAACCTGAATAACATTACGGTGGTCTCGGCGCTGTTCGATCGCAACGGGAAGGTCGTGACGGGACTGGTGAAGCACCTCGACCTTCGCTTGCGCGACGAATCTCTGCAATACCGGCTGGCGCATGGCGTCACGTTCCGCATGGGCCTGGAGGCCAAGCCGGGTTCGTACGTGGTGCGGGTGGTGGTGCGGGAGACGGAAGGCCAACTGATGTCGGCCATCAACAGGGCGGTCGACATACCATAGCGTTCGCGGCTGCCTGGCAGGCCTAACGGCATGGCTCGGAAGAGTCTGGCGCCGGGGTTATCAATCAGTCAGACTGAAGGTGTCGAGGCAACGGGCGGCGGATGGCGAGCTGATGCCGGCCGTCGACGGCGCGGTGGACATACTATAAGGAGAAGAAAGGCGATGATATGCGAATCTGCGGGTTAGGCGGACTCCTTTTTCTGGCGGCGGTGTCGGCGCCGGCGCAGCAGACCGAACCGGTCGCCAATTCGGGTGTGGTGATCCGAACCGAAACCAAGCAGGTGCTGGTGGACGCGGTGGTGACCGACAAGAAGGGCAACTACGTCCCCGATCTTTTGCAGAAAGACTTCAAGGTGATGGAGGACGGCAAGGAACAGTCGATCCGCAGCTTTGCTTATGAAGCCGAGGAGTCCTCGCCCAACAGCACGCAGCCGCATTACCTGGTATTGTTTTTCGACAACTCCACCATGAGTTTTGGCGACCAGGCGGTGGCGCGCCGCGCGGCGGGCAAATTCATCGAAACCAATGCCGGGCCCAACCGTTACATAGCGGTGGTCAACTTCACCGGCGGCGTGAAGATCGCGCAGAACTTCACCGCCGACGTGGCGCTATTGAGGCAGGTGGTCAGTGGCGTGAAGATGGCCAATGTGGACCCCAACGCGGGAGCCATGTCAGTCGGCAGCGACGCCTCCACGGCGCCCGCTCCCGCTGTGATTGGCGGACCTCCCAGCTTGTCTACCGGCATGGAAGCGGAGTTTGGGCAACGCGATCTGCTGTTGGGTTTGCGCGGCATGGCCCAAGCATTGGCGTCCGTCCCAGGCCGCAAGATCCTGGTGCTGTTCACCGAAGGTTTCCCGCTTACCATGGAGATCCGTTCCGAGGTGACTGCGGTTACGGACACGTGCAACAAGGCGAATGTGGCGATCTATCCGATTGATGTGCGCGGCCTGGTGGGAGCGGCGCCGACAATGCCTGGCGCGCCGATGGGGGTGCCCGGCCAGCCGATGGGCGTTCCCGGCCCTCCGCATGGCGAGTTGAACCCGATCGCTCCACAAGGCGGAGTTCTTGCGGCGTTTGGGCTGGGCAGCGGCTTCGGCATGTCGCCGCCCGCCGCTTATTTCCAACGCGGTGGGTCGGCGCCTCCGGGAGGCGCGGGCGGCTCGACCGGCGGTTCGGGGGGCGGTTCGAGGCCTGGCGGCGGGACTCCGAGTCCGGCTCCGACGCGTGGACCGTCGAGTCCAAGTCCCACTCGCTCACCGACCAGCACCGGCACGCGCGCTCCCACCACCAATAACGGGGTCAACCCCAACATCTACACGACGCCTCCGCGGATCATCGTTCCGATGCCGCCGCCCACCGCCAACGACAATCAGCAGGTCATGTATATGCTGGCCGAGGGCACCGGCGGATTCGTAATTGCCAACACCAACGATCTGCTCGGCGGCCTGGACAAGATCGGCAAGGAGCAGAACCAATACTACTTGATCGGATACACGCCGCCGGACACGCCCGAGGGAAGCTGCCACCTGTTGAAGGTGAAAGTGGAGCACGGCGGATACACGGTGCGCGCGCGCAGCGGCTATTGCAACGTGAAGCAGGTGGACCTGCTGGCAGGCAGACCGGCGGAGCGCGACCTGGAGACGCGCGCGGCCGCCGGTGTCCCCGGCACCATCCAGTCGGCAGCCATGCAGGCGCCCTTCTTTTATCTATCGCCCAACGCCGCGCGTCTCGACCTGGCTTTGGAGATTCCTTCCAATTCCATCCAATTCACCAAGGTGAAAGGACACCAGCACGCCGATGTCAACATACTGGGGATTGCGTATGGCCCCAATGGCGCGGTGGGCGCCCGTTTCAGCGACACGGTCAAGCTCGACTTCGCCGACAAGAAGGAGCTCGAGGCCTTTTTGCAAAAGCCCTTCCTGCACTATGACAACCAGTTCGACCTGGCCGCCGGTTCGTACGATCTGAAGGTGCTCTTCAGCTCGGGCGGCGAGGAATTCGGCAAGCTGGAAAAGAATCCGCTGACCATCGACCCGTACGATGGCAAGGCTTTGTTCCTCTCGGGCATTGCGCTCAGCACCGACTTTCGCAAGGTAAGTGAGGCGGATTCGGACATGGATGCCGCGCTGCTGGATGGCCGCGCTCCCCTGGTGGCACAAGGCATGCAGATCACGCCACGCGGCAGCAACCACTTTAAGAAGTCCGACAACGCAGTCTGCTACCTGGAAGTCTACGAACCGCTGCTGCGCGGCACGGAAACTCCGGAGCAGGCCGCGGAGGGAAGCGGCGCGGCCAGGCCGGCAGCGCCTGCGACCGGGGTGACCGTTCAAGTCCGCCTGCTGGATGCGAAGACCGGCGATCTGAAGGCCGACTCCGGCACTCTGGACATCACCAAATTCGCCAAGCCGGGCGAGCGTGTAATCCCGGTGGCATTCCACCTGAAGATCGACGAGCTCGTCGCCGGCTCCTATATTGCCGAAATTCGCGCCGCGGATACCACGCGCCGCATCGTCGCGCGGAAAGTCCCGTTTGAGGTGGTGGAGTAAGTAAGAAAGATATCGAGCCACCGATCAAACACCGGCGTGGCACGCGCACTCGTGCGTGCCGTGTCGAGACTCCGACCTCCTGATGCGGCGGAATTTGGGTTGAGCCAGGTGGCTCCGCTCAGAGGTAGGACAGACGATCGGTTTTTGTCGTCTGTCAAGCGGCGCGCCCTTGCCGAGGCGCGACAGACGACAACAACCGATCGTCTGTCCTACCGGGCCTGTGCCACCGATTCCCCGTCAGGTGGGTCAGCTCATTTTCTGCAGCGCGCGGAAAACGCCGGATAACATCAGGGGTTCGGAGACTCTTCTCGACACCTGCTATAAGCCAAGGGACTGACAGTAACACGGTAACCAATTATGCCTTACGTGCGCCTTACGACTGGAGAGAATAACAACAATCATGCGTATTTCAACTACAGCCGGTCTAAGAATATGCGGTGCGGCCTTGAGTGTTGCGTTGGCTTCGTTCCCCCTCCTGGCGGAGGACAAAGTCCCACCGCCTCCCGTTCCTGCGCAGATACTCGCGGCCAAGAAGGCCTTCATTGCCAATGCTGGGTTCGATGGCAACGCTTTCGCCATACTCCAGCGCGCTGGGGACGCCGAACAGCCTTACGATCAGTTCTACGCCGCTGTAAAGAGCTCGGGGAGATTCGAAGTCGTTGGCGCTCCCATCGACGCGGACCTCGTTTTTGAGATACGTTTCAGCGCCCAACTTTCCGGTACAGGAAAGGTGGACACCTATCAACCTCTGGTGACGCTAACCATCCTGGATAGCAAGACTCATTTCCTGCTCGGGACGATCACCGAATCGGTGGAAAGCGCGATTCTGGCGAAGACTTGGGAGAAGAACTTCGCCTCAGGAATAGCGCATCTGGTGCGCGACTTGACTGTTCTGGCTGGCCAGCCTGACGCAGGCGGCGCGAAGCCATAGGCCCAGCCGCCCCTGGTTGGAGGCCGCTCCATTATCATTGCCGCAGAATTGGATGCTGTCGGGCAGGACCGCTCCCTTTGGTCGCGGCTCCGATCGCTTGCGGCCGGTCGTGTCCGAACGGAGCCGCGACCGAAGGGAGCGGTCCTGCCGCATTGAAGTGCGCTATCACAAGGTCGGAGACCTAAAGCGCTGCCTCGATCGCTGCCCGCAAATCCGCTTCCCTGGTGTAACCGTCGAAGCGCTTGACTAACTTCCCGGAGCGGTCGAACACCAGCGTCACCGGGAGATTCTCCACGCCGTATTTCTTGCCCACCGCCGCCGAACCTAACGTGATCGGGTAATCGGCTGGGTGCTTGGCCAGGAATGGCTTGACGACCGCCGCGCCTTCTTCATCCATGGCCACGCCGGCCAGCGCGAGTCCTTTGGGAGATAAGTCGTGGTACACACGGTTGAATTCCGGCATCTCCTGAATGCACGGAACGCACCAAGTGGCCCAGAAATCGAGCACCAGCACTTTGCCTGTGCTATCGATCAGGCTGCCATCGAGCGCGGTGAAGCGCGCGGCGTCTCCTTCTTGCTGCGCGTTTTGGGCGGCGGGCAGGGCGGCGTCGGCGCCACGGTTCAGAAACGCGAGGAACTCCTGCGCATTGGTGGTGCGGCCCTCGAAGGTGGCCACCACGCTTTCATCCGGCCGCACGATGGCGTAATAAGGTTCGGCGACGGTTCCGAACTTGGTTTCTTCCAGTTTCTCGTTGGCCTCGCTAACCGCGTCGGTGCGGTCCGTGAACAGCTCAACCAGCACGAACCGCTCGAGCGCGGCGGCGATTTCGGGGCGGGGAAGCATGTTCGCTTCCATCCAATGGCAATTGGCGCAGGCCACGCCGGTGAAGTTGATCAACACCAGCTTGCCCTCGCGCTTGGCTTGATCGAGCGCTTGCCTGTACTGATCTTTCAACCATGACGGACCGGCGCGTTCGCCTGCGCTGGAGGCGCGTCCGGCGGCCGCGGGCACATACGCATCCAGATCGCCCAGCTTGCCGCCCGACATGCCGGGCACCAGGCTGACGGCGAAAATCAGAAACGCCGCTCCGATGGCGAGGCGTCCCAGCCGGAGCGGTTCGTCCGGCTTGATTCCTTCCATGCGCAGCAGCCCCAGCAGGTAGAGGCCGGCCATCGTGAACAGCACGATCCATGCCGCCAGGAAGCGTTCGCGCGTGAGCCAGTTCCATCCGAGCGTCTGATCCACCGCGCTCAGGTACTTCAAGCTGGCCGCAAGAATCACGAATCCGAGTACGATCTTGACCCGCGCCAGCCAGCCGCCGCTGCGCGGCATCTTCTTGAGGACCGCCGGAAACAGCGCCAGGAAGAAGAACGGCAGCGCCATGCCGGTCGAAAACGTCACCATCCCAACCAGCGGCCGCAAGCCACCGCCGGAAACCGAAGCCGCCAGCAGGGTTCCCACAAACGGGCCCACGCAGGCGAATGACGCGAGCGAATAGGTGAGGCCCATCAACAGCGTTCCGGCGAATCCTCCGCTGCCGGATGCCTGGTTGAGCCGCGTCAATACCGAAGACGGAACGGTGATCTCAAACGCGCCTAGCAAGCTCAGTGAGAAGGCTATGAACAACACCGCGATGAAACCGTTGACCCAGGGGCTGGCGCCTAATTGCACGACTCCCACCGGCCCCAGCGCGGCCGTGATCAGCAGGCCCAGCGCGGAGAACAGCACGATGATGCCGAGGCAGAAGACCACCGCCTGCGCAATCGCGTCGTGCCGCCCGCCGGACTCCCGGTTGAGGAAGTACGACATGGTGATGGGAATCATCGGGAAACAGCACGGCGTGAAAATGGAAGCCACGCCGAAGCCGAACGCGGCGAGCAGAAACAGCGTCCAGCTTTGCGGGGGAGCGCTTTGTGCTGGAGGAGTCGGAGAATTCGCCGCCGCGCGCGGCGCCACTTCCGTCATGCCGTATGGGTGGTATGAAATAATGCCGGTGGCCTTCATGGCCGGGTCTATGGTCAGATTCGCCGTCCCCGACCACCGACCCGGTACGCAGGTGTTGTCGTTGCAGGCTTGGAAGCGCGCCGCAATCTCCAGCGTCGCCGCGCCCGGGGGGGCGTCCGGCCGCGTCTCGATCATGAGCTCGAACCGTGCGGTACCCTCGAACGTTTCCGTCTGACTGTTGAAGTTGGGATCGAACGCGCGCTTGGGAATGCTCTGCGACAGGCTCGTGCTCGCGATCACGTTATTAGGGCCAACCGCAAACGACGCCGGGATTCCGGCAGGAGAGGACGCCGCATAGAGATGCCAACCCGGATCGATGACGGCATCGATGCTCAGCACCGTGGTGCCACCGGGCCCGACTGTCGCGGGATCGACCGATGCCTTCCAGACCACGTGCTGCTGGGCGGCGGAAGCGACGGCAGCGAGCAGGAAAAGCACACAGCTTCGCAACAGTCTGTTGGCAGGCGAAAGCGCCTGCCCCACTTGCCCCGGTTTCGCCCGGATTGCCATAGGCTAACGTCCCTCGCAGACGACGTCGCGGTGCACCCGTTGGCGTCGATACCTTTCGTGGGCCCACGCGATCAGGAGGCAACAGATCATGAGACCAAGGCCCTGAAAAGACGGAAAACTCGCGAACAACCAACCAACGGAGACCAGGAAACCGAGCAGCGCCGCTCGATCAATGACGTTGAGTTCCCGCGAGGCAAGCGATCTCGCAAGAAGGCTGCACGCGACGAACCCGATTAGCAGCACGAGCGCTGTGGTCCTCGAAAACTTATTCGACGGATCTGCTCCCATGTGACCGCTTACCAGAACGAGGATTCCACTGAGAATGGGAAGTCCAAGAAAGGCTTGAAGGCGTCTCACCCATCTATCCATCGTTATGACGGCAACCAGGGCTGCAATGGCCACGAGCAACCAGCCGAGCACACGGTGGTCGCCAGTTTCCGAAACCGCCAGCCCAACCCCGACAAAGGCAAGACAATTCCAGCAGATGAATGCAATCCATATGCCGGCCATGTGTAGCCCGCTCCTGACCTGATCCAATTTGGAGCGTTTCTTGCGGTTCCTCATTGCCCGACCGCGCGTACCGGCGCCAATCACGGCACTTTTACCGCGGCGATCTTTTCGGAAGCGGAAGCGCGCAGTTCCTCCTCGATCCGCTGATTGACATTGCCGTGGGAAAACTCGGCCGCCACGCGAATGGCGTTGCGGATGGCTTTGGCATTGGCCCGGCCATGGCTGATGATGCAGACGCCGCGGACGCCCAGCAGCGGCGCACCGCCGTATTCGGAGTAATCCAAGCGCTTCTTGAAATCGTTGAGGGCGGTACGCGAAAACACGTAGCCGATCTTGGCGGAAATGGTGGCTTCGAGCGACTCGCGCAGGGTGTGTTTCACCAAATCGGCCACGCCTTCGCTCACCTTCAGCGCCACGTTGCCGGTGAAGCCGTCGCACACCACCACGTCCACGTCGCCGCCGTAAATATCGCGGCCTTCCACGTTGCCGATGAAGTTCAGGTTCAGCTTCTCGAGCAGCGGCCACGCCGCGCGCGTGAGGTCGTTGCCCTTGTGCTGCTCTTCGCCGATCGAAAGCAGGCCCACCCGCGGCCGGTCGCGCTTGACGATAATGCGCGCGTAGATCTCGCCCATCACGGCGAACTGCGCCAGCATCTGCGGCGAACAATCGACGTTGGCACCGACATCCAGTACGATCACCGGATGAGTGGGACCCTTCGAAGTCGGAAAGAGACCCGCCAGCGCCGGCCGCTTCACGCCAGGCACCACGCCCTGCAGGATCTTCGCGGTGGCCATCACCGCGCCGGTGTTGCCCGCCGACACCAATCCGGCGGCGCGGCCATCGCGCACCAGGCGCGAAGCCACCTTCAGCGAGCTATCCCGCTTGGTGCGGACCGCCTGGGTGGGGTCCTCCATGGTCACGCGCTCGCTGGCGTGGAGCACTTCAATCGGCAGCTCGTCCCAGCCGTCGTATCTCGACAGCTCCGGCCGGACCAGCTCTTCCTGGCCGACCAGGATGACCTTTACGCCTAGTTGCCGGGCGGCGAGAACCGCGCCCTCGACTTCGGCCTTCGGGGCGTGATCTCCGCCCATTGCATCCAACGCAACGGTCAGCATTTGAGAACCGGATCTACTCCTGTGCGACTTCGATTACTTCGCGGCCCTTGTACTGCCCGCAGTGCGGGCACACGCGGTGCGGCAGTTTGGGCTCGTGGCAGTTGGGACATTCCGAAAGGCCCGCCGGTTTCAGCGCGTCATGCGCGCGCCGCGTCGCGGTCCGCCTTTGGGAGTGTCTGCGTTTTGGATTAGGCATATCTCGTTAACCTTTACAATGTCGGTACACAATCGCGGCCGGGCTCAACCCCCCGGAGGCCGGTTCCGTCCCTAGGGAATTTCCAGATTCCTGAGTGCCCCCCAACGGCCCGCCGCGTCTTCCATCTTACATTTGCACGGACCCTGGTTCCGATTCTGGCCGCACGCCGGGCAAATCCCCTTACAAGCTTCGCCGCAAATCCGCTGTATCGGCAATGCCAGCAGAACCTGCTCGCGGAGAACGTCTTCCAGCTCGATGCCTCCGCCTTCGTAAAACCCGATTTCCGATTCGGCCTCGTCGATGCCGACTTCTTCTTCGCGCGCGATCGTCTCGACCGGCCGGTAGAACAAATCGAAGCTGGCCTCCAACGGGTAGCGCGTCCGTTCCAGGCAGCGGTCGCATGCCGCCGAAATTTCCACGCTATATCGCCCTCGAATGCGAACTTCGCCCGCCGAATGCGGCACCAGCCCCGCTTCGCCGGCCGCGCACAGCAGCGACTCCTGCTCCAGTTCGTCCCCTGCAAAATCGATCTGCCCGGCGCGGAAGATTTCGTCGAACCGAATCTTCCGCACTTCCATCTCTTTGACGCTAAAAAACATAAACCAGACGGACTGTGGCGCGGAACCACCCCATTATAGCAGCAGCGGCGGGGCCTTTTGTGCAGAGGAAACGGCGGAGGGCGCGGCTGTTGCATACTGGTTTCTCAGGAGGGTGCTGCGTGTCAATGCACTTTATTGTCCGTTTCGAGCCTCAGCCGGGCAAAGAGGCGGAATTCCGCGAGGCGATGCTGCGGAATCTGGCGCCTACGCGAGCCGAAAAGGGATGTTTGGCGATTCGCGAATTCGAGACGATTTGGGAGCCACTCGTATTCTCGATTTACTCCGAGTGGGTGGATGAGGCCGCATTTGAGCTGCACGCGCGATTGCCGCACACGGTCCGTTTCCTTCAATCCGCGGAGAAACTGCTGACCCACCCGGTGCAAGGCTTAAGGTTGCGGGAAATCGGGGAGGGTGTTGAGGCAAGTGGAAGCGGTTAACCGGCGTATCTGCACCAAACCGCACCCTTCCGTCGCGGCTCCGATTTGCGTATCTGAGCCGCGGCGCTGAGTTCCTTTGTAACGCCGGCGGTCTTTTGCCGCCGGTTCTTTGCAAGCCACCTCGGCAATCGACGCTGCACCCACGAATGCGTGCGCCACGGGCCTCGAAGCGGGTTACACTCGGGGTCTGAGGAGAACTTGCGATGCATGGACCCTATGCTGTGTCAGTGCGAAGCGGATGCTTGCTGTTGTGTGCCGTGGCCGTGGCTGCCGCGGCGGACCAGGTGAAGGTGGAGGGCGGCGTTCTCGAAGGAATTGCCGGCGCGGATTCCGCGGTGCGCATTTTCGAAGGTGTGCCTTTCGCCGCGCCGCCGGTGGGCGTTCTCCGTTGGCAGGCGCCGCAACCGGCGGCCGCGTGGAACGGCGTCCGCAAGGCGGATCAGTTTGGCGCCCGGTGCTACCAGGGCAACATTTTTCCCGACATGATTTTTCGCGACAAGGGCATCAGCGAGGATTGCCTCTATCTGAACGTCTGGACGCCCTCGCCGGCCAAGAAACACCTGCCCGTGCTGGTGTACTTCCATGGCGGCGGCTTTGCGGCCGGATCGGGCGATGAACCGCGCTACGACGGCACCAACTTCGCCAAGAAGGGCGTCATCGTGGTCACGGTCAATTACCGGCTCGGCGTGTTCGGCTTCCTGGCCCATCCCGAGCTTACCGCCGAATCGCCGCACAAGGCGTCCGGCAACTACGGCATGCTCGACCAGGTGGCGGCGTTGCAGTGGGTCCATCGCAACATCGCCGCATTTGGCGGCGATCCCGGCAAGGTGACTATCGGCGGCGAATCCGCCGGGTCCGCGGCGGTGAGCGCGCTGATGGCTTCTCCCTTGGCGGCGGGATTGTTTCGCGGGGCGATCGGCGAAAGCGGCGCCATGTTCAATACCGGCGGCATTTTGGCTGGGCAACCGTTGGATAAGGCGGAAAAGGCGGGAGTCAGCCTCGGCGCCGCGTTAGGCGCCAAGTCTCTGGCCGAGATGCGCGCCGCATCCGCGGCAGACGTCCTGAAAGCCGCCGGCGGCTCGATCCGTTTTGGTCCCATCATCGACGGCTATTTCCTGACTGCGGAACCGGCGGCGACTTACGCCGCCGGCAAGCAGAGCCACGTCGCGCTGCTGGCCGGTTGGAATGCCGACGAGGTCCGCGGCGGCGTACTTGGGCGCAAACCAACACCCACCGCCGCGTCGTTCCACGGCCAACTGACCGCCACGTTCGGCGACAAAGCCGCTGCCGCTGCCAAGGTGTATGCCGCCTCCACCGACGAGGAGACGCTCGCATCCGCGGGCGACCTGGCCAACGACACTTTCATCGTTTATTCGACGTGGAAATGGATCGAAATGCAGGCCGCCACCGGCCAGGCGCCGGTGTACCGCTTCCGCTTCGACCGCGCCACGCCTCTGCCTGAAGGCATGACCATCCCCGGCGTGAAGGGTCTGGCGGGCCATTCCTGGGAGCTGGAATACGTGTTCGGAGCGCTCGCTTCCAAGAAGGCCGCCTGGACCCCGGAGGACCTGAAAGCGTCCGAGCAGATTTCGACTTACTTTGCCAACTTCGTCAGGAAGGCCAACCCCAACGGCGGCGGCCTGCCCAAGTGGCCTGCGTTCGGCAAAACTCACGAAGTGATGCACCTGGATGCCGCCAGCCACGCCGCTCCCGAAGAGCACCGGGACCGCTACGTCTTCCTGGATGGTTTCTACACCAGCACCGCGCAGAAGTGATGGAGCGAAGGCATCTCCGCGCCGGATGCTTCCGGTGTTGATCGGATCTTAGCGTCGGGTTACACTGACATCTTCAACCGGACTTAGGAATATACTTCCCGACAGTAATCGGGGCCAGATGATCGGCACGACCGTCTCTCATTACCATATCCTCGAAAAGCTCGGAGAGGGCGGCATGGGGGTGGTCTACAAGGCGCGGGATCTTCGCCTGGACCGCTTCGTCTGCGTCAAGGTCCTGCGCGCCGAGCAACTGAAGGACGAGTCCCGCAAGCAGCGTTTCGTGCAGGAAGCAAAATCCGCGTCGTCGCTGAATCACCCCAACATCATCACCATCCATGAAATCGACGAAGCCGAGGGGACCGACTTTATCGTAATGGAGTTGATTACCGGCAAGACGCTGCAACAGTTGATTCCCTCGGGCGGCCTGCTGGTGCGCGACGCGCTGCGGTATGCCATCCCCATCGCCAGCGCACTGGCGGCGGCCAACGGGGCGGGCATCGTCCATCGCGACGTCACGCCGGGCAACATCATGGTGGGCACCAGCGGAATCGTCAAAGTGGTCGATTTCGGCCTCGCCAAGCTGACCGCCGAGGAAGAGGCCACCGGCGACGCGACGCGCACGATCCAGGTGCAAACCGGCGAAGACACCATCGTCGGCACGGCGGCCTACATGTCGCCCGAGCAGGCGCAAGGGAAACCGGTGGACGCGCGTTCCGACATTTTCTCGTTCGGCGCCGTGCTGTATGAGATGCTCAGCGGCCGCCGCGCCTTTCAGGGCGCCAACCGCATGTCCACGCTGGCGGCGATTCTCCATCGGGAGCCGGCGCCGCTGTCCGAGATCGACTCCCGCATTCCCAGGGAGCTCGAACGCGTCGTGATGCGCTGCTTGCGGAAGGATCCGGAGCGCCGTTTCCAGCATATGGCCGACCTGAAGGTGGCGCTGGAAGAGCTGAAGGAGGAATCGGATTCGGGGAAGTTGACGCCCGCGCCTTCCACGGCGCTGCCGCACAGCCGGAACCGGCTGGCCCTCGGCCTCGGTGCAGCGTTCCTTCTCCTGGCTGCCGTTGCCGGCGGCTGGCTCTGGTGGCATTCCAAACCTGGCGAGACCACCGAGCGCGCGTTCAGCCGGCTGACCGCGAATGGCACTTCGTTTAGCCCCACCATCTCGCCGGACGGGAGAATGTTCGCATATCTATCGCTGGTAGGCGGGCCGGTGCCGGATATCTGGGTCCAGCAGACCGCCGGCGGCCAAGCCATCCAGATCACGCATGAGAAGGACGGGGCGTCGTTCCCGGTTTTTTCGCCGGACGGAACGGAAATCGCATACGGGGCCAATGGCGACATTTATGAGATTTCAGCGCTCGGCGGCGGTTCCCGGCTGGTGGTCGGCGATGGCTTGAGCCCACTCTACGCCGCGGGTGGATCGCTGGTTCTGTTCATGCGAATGCAGGAAGGCTGGTACCGCCTTTTCGCGGTCCCTCGCATGGGAGGAACTCCCGTCGCTATCCAGCCCGAGGTTCGTTTTGTCCGTTTTCCCATCGTCTCACCCGATGGAAGCAAGATTCTCGCGCAAGTGTCTCGAAGCGGCCGGGAGGAGCAGGACCTCAAGCGATGGTGGACAATCTCGATTCCCGGCGGAAACCTCGCAGAGATTGCTCCACCATCTCTGCGTGGCGCAAGTTATGCTCCGCCGCCGTTAGCCTGGACGTTCGATAAGAATTCCGGCCGGCAATGGGTCGTCTTTGACCGCCAGGGCGGTCACGTCAGCGACCTGTTCCGCGCGGCGGTCACCGGCGATGGAAACGTGACGTCCGAACCGGAGCGGCTCATCTCGGTCATGGGCTCTACCGGCCCTCTTAGCATTTCGACCGACGGGCGCATGGTTTTCGAGAACGCAACCTCCTTCAATACCAACCTCTGGACCGTACCGATCGACACCGATCATGCGCGGGTAACCGGCGACCCTCAAGGGTTGACCCAGGTGGAGGGAATCCGCGACGACTCTCCCTCGCTTTCCCGTGACGGCAAGAAGGTCGCTTACTTCGCCGACCGCAGCCTGGCCGTAAAAGACCTGGTGACGGGCCGGGAAACACAGCTGGATCCTGCGCCGTTTGTCCAGTTCGGTACGCCTCCGATGATTTCTCCGGATGGATCCCACGTTGCCTACAACATGTGGCGCACTGGCGAGCCCGAGCCCGATCTCTATCTCATTTCGGCCGCCGGCGGATCGCCGCGGCGCGTCTGCGAGGATTGCGGAACGCCGCGCGGCTTTTCATCCGATGGCAAACGAGTGCTGACGCAGAAGGGTTCGTCTCACCACGGCGCCGGTGAGATTGCGCTGGTGGAGATCGCGACGGGGAAATCCGCCGTCGTTTTGAGCGACCCCCAGCACGCCATATGGAACGCTTACTATTCCTGGGACGACAAGTGGATGGCGTTCCTGATGCAGACCGGCGCCCATCGGTTTCGCATCTGCATCACGCCGGTGGAGGATTTCGTTCCCGCCGGACCGGACCACTGGATCGAGCTGACTACCGGCGAATACCACGACCACCACCAGCAGTTCTCTCCGGACGGGAACACCATGTACTTCGCCTCCAACCGCGACGGCTTTACGTGCATTTGGGCTCTGAAGCTGGATCCGGCGACCAAGCGGCCTCTGGGCGCTCCGTTCGCCGTCCAGCATTTTCATTACAGCCACCGGATGTACGCGGGAATTTCGGCGCCGAATGACATGGAGGTGTGCGTCGCCAGAGACAAGATCGTCACCAACGTCGACGAGTATCACCTCGACGTCTGGATGACGCAGTTGGAGCCGCGCCGGTAGGACAGACGATCGCTGTCCGTCGTCTGTCATCCGGCTAGCGCCACAGGCCACCAAAGGCGATGGCCTGTCCTGTCTTATGACGCCAGAAACTCCTCGAGCGCCGCTTGCCACGGGCGCAGCGGCGGCAGCTTGGTATTGAGCAGGATGGCTTTGGCCGGCCGCGTCGCTTTGCGCGGAAAGTGCGTCGAGGGCACCGGCAACACGGTCGCCTTCCGCCCTGCAATGCGGAAAATCTCCCGCGCGAAATCGAACCAGCTCACCGCGCCGCTATTGACTGCATGATAAATCCCGGGCGGCGGCGCGGCTGCGAGCAGGTCGCGCGTGGCCGCCGCCAGATCCGGCGCGTAGGTGATGCTGTTGATTTCATCCGACACGGCTTGAATCGTGTCGCGCTTGGCGGAGAGATCCAGCATGAGATCCACAAAACTCTTCTTGGAGAGGTCGCTCGCGCCCTTGGGTCCGAAGATCACGGCGGTGCGGACGATATAGCACCGGCCCCGCGATTCGGCGATCGACTGCTCCCCACCGAGCTTCGAGCGCCCGTAACTGGACAATGGCGCCGGCCGATCGGTTTCCTTATACTCGCCCTGGACGCCATCAAACACGTAGTTGGTCGAGTAATGAACCAGCGGCACGCCCAGTTTCCCGGTGAATTGCGCCAGCCGGCCGGGGAACTCGGCATTCAGCGCCATGGCGGCTTCCGGCCGGTCTTCGGCCCCATCCACATCGTTAAACGCGACACAGTTGATGACCGCATCGAACGCCGGCCGCAACTCGGCTACCTTGGCGCGCAGGGCAGGGAAATCGAGCACGTCGATATCTTCACGGTCCCAGCCGATGGCTTGGGGATACAACTTCATGAGCTGGCCGCCGAGCGTGCCCTTGGCGCCGAGGATAAGTACATGTTGAATCGACATGGGAGTCCGTTGTTTCCAGCCTACCAGCGCTGGTGGACCAGCGGGCGAATCTTCGTATTGTAGATCCCGCGAATCGCGGCCATCGTCTCGGCGGCCAGTGGTGGCAGATCCGAAGCCGCGCAATTCTCCGCCACCTGGGCCGGACGCCTGCCGCCGGGGATCGCGCACGAGACGGCATCGTCCATCAGAATCCAGCGCAGCGCAAAAGGGGCCATGGCGATGCCTGCCGGCAGCAGGCGCCGGATCTCCTCTACAGCTTCGAGCGCCACATCGTAATCCACGCCGGAGAACGTCTCGCCCACGTCGAACGCCTCGCCGTGACGGTTGAAATTGCGATGGTCGTCGGCGGCGAATTGAGAATCCCGCGAGAGCTTGCCGCTGAGAAGGCCGCTGGCCAGCGGGACGCGCGCCAGAACGCCTACGCCGCGCCGCCGGGCCTCGGGAAAGAACAGTTCGGCGGGCCGCTGGCGAAAGCAGTTGAAAATAATCTGCACGGTCTGCACATTCGGAAACTCGATCGCCTTCAGCGCCTCTTCCACTCGCTCCACGCTCACGCCGTAGTAGCGGATCTTTCCCGCCTTGGCCAGATCGTCCAGCACGCCGAAGACCTCAGGCCGATAGTAGACGTCGGTGGGCGGGCAGTGGAGCTGCACCAGGTCGAGGCAATCGGTGGCCAGGTTGCGCAGGCTGTCTTCCACGAAGGCCGCCAGGTTTCGAGCATTGTACCCGGCAGCCGTGTGCGGCGAAAGACGCCGCCCGGCCTTGGTGGCGACCACGATTTCCTCTCGCCGCTCGCGCTTCAGGCGCGCGATCAGGCGTTCGCTGCGGCCATCGCCATAAACATCCGCCGTGTCTATGAAATTGACCCCGCAGTCGATGGCCTGGTGCAGCGCGGCCAGGGATTCGCGATCGCTGACCTCGCCCCAGGCGCCGCCAATCGCCCAGGCGCCAAAGCTCACTTCCGAAACCTGCCAGCCCGTCCGTCCCAGCGCGCGGTATCGCATATTTTCAATTATGCATGGCGCACAAACATAATGGGGCAGGCGCTTTCGCCTGCCAACCGCGGATATTTGCCGGTGCAGCATGCGCCCGCGAGCGGGCGTTGGCAGGTCAAGACCTGCCCCACCCTTTATGGCAGCGTGAAACGCAGTGAGCCGAACACCATGTTGGCGTAGGCCGTGTGCGGAGTTCCTGGCGCAACATACCAGGGCGCCCGCGTCAGGTAGGAATACTGTGTGATGATCTGCAGCGCGCCGTATTTTGGGTTCTTCCAAAAGGTATAGTAGTAGCCGAACATCGGCTCCTGAAACTGCCGGTTGGCCGACGACGAGCCCGGGAAGCCGAATCCCAGGTAATTGCCCGGCGAAACCACCGTGTAGTTCTTGTCGAAATACGCGCCGCCGTAATAGGCGAAGAACTGCGACTTGGGTGTGGGCGCATACTCGAAGCCGGCGATGCCCGACATGGAATGCACCGGCGAGATGGAACCGTCGGGACCGATGACCAGGTCGGGACCAAGCCCCACTATGTCACGCCCGCCGCCGCTCGAGTAAAACGTGGTGGCGATCAGGCGGAAATTCTTCACCACTTCGAGGACCGTGTTGAACGATCCGGCCAAGCCTTGGGCGTCGAAGTATCTGCCCTCCGCCGGTGAGTCCCGGAACTGCCGCGAAAGGCCGGCCAGCTCGAAGTGCAGCGCTTTGCCCGAAACCTGCGTGTCGTAAGCGACCTTGGCGACCAGATCCGGCCGCACGTTGGGCGCGGCGGGAACGCTCCCGTTGTCCACTTGCGCGGCGGCAAACTCGGGCACCGTGGTCGAGGTGGTGATGTACTGGTCGGGGTTCTCGATGGAGCCGGCGATCGACCAATGCCGGTCGGGGTGGTAGACCACGCGGAGCTGCCCAGGCCGTCCCCATACCAGACCTGTCAGGTAGTTGGAATCCTCACCGAGGCCGACGAAAACGTTGCTCGAAACCGGAGAGACGGCGAACCGGTTGGGCGTCATGAGCGTCCAGGTTTGGCCGCCCAGCACCTCCCACTTTCCCTGTTGCACATTCGCCCAGAAATGGCGCACCCGAAAGGTGCCGCTGTTCGAGGTCACGTACAGGCTGGTCGGCTGGTTGCCGTAGAAATCCCCTTCGACATAGCCGGTGACCGCCATGCTCTTGGTGGGGTTGTCCGTGATGGTCAGGGTAAGGCGCGAGTTGGCGGCGCTGGAGCGGAACTCGTCCATCCTGCCCGCCACGGTGTTACTGAACGGAACGGCGGCGAAGGAAGTCGCGACGCCGCTCCCGATGTCGTTGGATCGCCAGACCGTGGAGAAGTCCATGAAACCGCCGGGAGTGAAATCCGCGCCGCCGATGTGAAAGCCGAGCGGCGAGAAGGGCTGCCCTTTGTTATCGACTCCAGCGGCGGCTGTGGCCGGCAGCAAGGGCAGGGCTGCCACGGGCTGCGTTGGAGCGGCCGCCGGGGCGCTCTGCGCGGCCACCAGACGGTCCAGCAGTTTCTGCTGGGAATCGATGGCTTTCTGCGCGGTTTCGAGCGCCTTTTGCGCGGTCTCGAGTGCCTGCCGCTGTTCGTCGAGTTGTTTCTGCTGGGCCGCAATCTGTTCGCGCAGCTTGGCGATGTCGTCGGTCTGCGCGGCGCCCTGCGCCAGACACATGACAGGGAGCAGCAATGCCAGCGGTATGAGCGAGCTAACGATCCTGGTGAGTTTCATGTATTCTCCTGGGCTTTTGCGTGAGCCGGACCCGATTCGGCGAACCGGGCTGTAAGTATGGAACAGCGAACACATAGCTTAGCATCTTCGGACCTCTTTATCTTCAAACCATCGGAGATCGCCGTTGGCCACCGTCGTTCGCCAAAGGAGAGCGGATGCAGTGCCAATTTGCCCGAGAACAAGTGCGCCGTGGTTTAACTGTATAGCTTTAGTGCCGGAGGAATAGCCCGTTAGTCCTGAAACACTGAGGACTTCTGGGGGATTTTGCTTACATTAACCGGCGCATACACTCAGCTTATGGACGAACTTCTTAGCCTGCCTCGTACATCTCAGATCGAGGAAACCGGCGCGAACACTCAGCATTACTACGCTGGTATGATCCAAAGTCAACTCATCCAGCGCGGCGCTACAAAGGAACGGGCCCAGAGGCTGTACGCGATCGGCGAATTGAACGCGGCTGCCCAGATGCTCTGTGAATTGGCTGCTCGCCGGCATCCTTACCAGGTGGAAGGCGCTGGCGGCCAATGTCTGACTGCTTCGCGGGTCTGGGCCATTCGCTCGATATCCTGCTGGGCTACCTGGGGGTCCAAAGACTCGATACGGACTTCTACATCCTTGGAGTGACCATTTCCCTCGGGAATTGGGATGAAAAGTGATAACCTTGCATGCATGCGCCGGCTGATCCGATCCCTGTTCCGGAGTCGAAGTCTGTGCCTGCTGCTGGCTGTCGCGGTTTTCATTGCGTCGCGGTGCTTTTACTATTGGATGGGAGTGCGGTTCGACGCTTCGCCGCGGCTGACTTTCTGGCAGACTATCGATCCTGTTCTACTTCGTGACGCGCCGTGGCAGAGTTTGTTCTACTTGAGAACACAGCCTCCCGGGTTCAACCTCTCGATCGCTCTGACCACACATCTCTTCTCCGGGCATCCGGCGGCCGCCTTTCACGCAATCTATCTTGGGCTGGGACTGATCTTGACAATCTGCATGTTTTTGTTGCTGGACCGCTTGCGAGTGAGTCGTCCCCTTGCCTTTCTGATCACGGTCATATGTGTGGCGAGCCCGGTAACGGTGTTATATGAGAATTGGCTTTTCTACGAGTATCCGATTGCCGTTTTGTTTTGCGTCTCCGCACTATCGCTCCACCGATACGCCAGTAGCCGCCGCCGCATCGATGGCATGGTTTTCTTCTTTTCGCTTGCGTTCCTCGGGCTGCTCCGCGTCGTCTACAACGTGATATGGTTTTGGCTGCTAGCGGCTCTGATCGTTTACGCCCTGCCCAAGTGCCGTCGAAGAACGGCCTTCTGTGCCGCGGCGCCTGGCGCCCTCCTTGTTCTGATCTCCCTCAAGAGCCTGATCCTCTTCGGGCAATGGTTGCCGGGGAGCGACGTTTACGGGGCAATGAACCTGGCGGTCATGACAAGCCGTTCGGTGCCGCCAGACGTCCTGGCTGGGCTGGCGGCTAAGGGGACAGTTTCACCGCTCATGCTGCACAACGTTTTCCTTCCGGAGGACGAGGAGCTGCTTCATCTCGTTCCGATGCCTCCCCGAACCGGGATCCGAATACTCGATGCGCGGCTCAAATCGACGGGCAAAATCAACATGGACAGCCTTTGGATGGCGGCATACGCGAACCAACTCCGCCGCGACGGCTTAGTCCTTCTGCGCTCTCACCCGAGGGCCGCCCTCTCGGCTGTGCGTAACAACGTCGAGACCTATTTCATGCCGGCGGATGTTCACTGGCCATTCGACGGAACCCAGGGGCCCAATCGACGGTTGCTGTCGCCTTTGCTTAACGGTTTCGACCTGGCCACAACCGGTACCGGCCTCTGGCGTGACCATCCCCTCGTCTCTTACGTTACAATTCCGGTTCTGCTCTGGTTTGGGCTTCGGCGATCGGCGCGTTGGCTGAAGCGTGCGATTCGACGCCCGAATGGAAACGCCCGCGATCTGACGATCGTGTTCGCCTTCGGAAATATAGCTTACTTAACGGCGATTATTGTCCTGTACTCCTGCTCGGATCAAAATCGATACCTGTTCGAGGTTTTCCCGCTCTTTGCGATTTTGCTGGGATCGCTGATCGTGTTGGCCATGCGGCGGATCGCACGTCAAGCAGTCCAGCCCGCAAAGTGACCGCGGTCTCGATCCCCTCTAACGATGCGCCGGGCGTCTTGCCGGCGGAAGGGCTTCAAGACGTGTTCCCGCTGCCCATCCGGACCTGTTTTCGGCTGCCCTTCAAGCCGACGGGAAAGTAGACGTTGATCCGGGCACGCCCCGCGTAATTCGGAATCAGCGGCGCCCGGCGTCTCATTCCGTTCGAAACTGCACGCTGCGGCCGCTTGCGCCACCCGCGGAATCCTTCACCATCAGCTCGGCGCGATAGCTTCCCGACGGCAGGCTTGCGACCGGCAATTTGAGTGCGACCGGAATCGCGCGCTTGCCGGACTTGGCCAGGGCGCTCAAGTCGACATCCCCGGAATCCCATTTCTGCTGGTTGCTCTGTGCGTCGAGCAGGCGCAGCCGCATGGTCAACTGGACCGGCTCGGCGCCGGCCGCCGGCGGTTCGTAAATTTCGAAATAGGCTTCGGCAGTGCCGGCCTTCGGCAGAACATCGGAGCCGGCCACCGTGATCTGGTTCCCGCGGAAGATCAGCGGCTTTTTGCCTTCGTCGAGTTCCTCCTGCGCGTCGTCTTGCGAGATCGGTTCGACATCGCGGCTGATGGCGATGGCGCTCAGGCTGAGCTGCCCGGCATCGACGGGATCGACCGCCAGCGGCGTTTCCACCACACCGAAGCGATCCTTGGCCGTGCGGAAGATCAGTTTGAACCGGTAAGTGCCGGGAGCGATTTCAAACTGGTGTTCGTAGCGGAGAGGGTGCTGGACGAATTCGTCGAACTGCTGGCGGCTGGCGAAGTCGAAGCTCACCTTGTCGCCGAACCGCGCGGTCACGCTGCCGCCAAGGTTGTAAGCCAGGCCGAGCACGTCCATCGAGGCGTGCAGTTTGCCATTCGCCTCGGTAGGATTGAAAACCGGCGTCGGAATCTCGACCGCCAGATTGACTCGCGCCGCTCCGCCAGCCTCATAGAAGAACGGCGCCGATGCCGATGCCGCGGTGTTACCGGCTTTGGGCGATGCGGCCAGGTCTTCCAGCTCCGCTTCCAGCGGGTTGGTCGACGCCAGGGTGATCTCGTGGACGTTGCAATAGAGATTGCGGCCGCGCACTTTCACGTCCGGCCGGTTAACGGTGACCTTGAGCTCGTGGCAGCTTCCTTCCGGCGATTCCTGCGGTACGTAGCCAAGCGTGTAGGATTCGTCCTGTTCGCGGGCGAGCAGTTGGAAAACGGCGAGTACGTCGTTGGCACGGCTGAGTTCGTGGCCGCCGGTCGCATCGGCCAGCATAAGGGCCCAGCCTGGAGTCTGCGCGCCGACCTGCGCCTCGACCGGGTAGATCGAGACGTCCGATTTGCGAAACTCGAGTTGCATCCGCTTGTGATACGGATCTCCGTAGGCACCCCCGTTAGCCTCGGTCTGCTCTCTGATCTGTCTAGCACTGAGAGCAGTTTGCGGCGGCCCGGCTTTTGCGGCGGTCGGAGCCGGCGGACCGGGTGCGGCGAACAGGGCCACCACTTTGTGGCCCGGCACATGGCCCAAGTCCGCCGCCAATTGGTAGTACATCCGGAACCAACTTAGGGGGTCGCAGGCACCCGCAGGGAGAAGGGATTGGGGCCAGAGTTCCAGGGCATGGCGAAGGTCGCCGACGTCGTCGGTGAATTGCGCCGCGATCTTATCATCACATGGGCCCACGTAAACTACACTCATCAACCGGTCCTGTCCGGCGTTGTCGGCGACGAACTTAGCGGCCGCCGCCTGGATCCACTTCCAATCGTCTTGGGACTTTACATCGAATAGCAGGACGAGGTGCTGTTGGCGGCTGATTCCCGGCGTGGCCGGCCCGAGGTGGCTCTGAAATGCGGTAATGGGCTGTTCCTTGCCATCCTCGAAGACGCGGAAATCGTCTTTGGTCAGGCCATGCACGGGTTCGTCTCTCTTGCCGGTTACCACCGCATCCACCAGCACCAGGCGCGCTTCGGCCTTGAGCTTCAGGTTGCTCGTGCCTTGATCGCTGGCCCCGCCGGTTTGCGCCGTGAGCGGCAAATACAGGAACAGCAGCACGGCGACGCGCCGCGCTAGAAGCCACGCCCGGACTGGCGTCCGGCTGGGCCGATTATCAATCGGCCCGCAGGTTATCAACCCGCCCCACAACTTATCCGTTGAGGTCTTCATGGGATCTCCACTACTCCGTTGGCGGCGGCCATCTGCCGGCCTTCGGCGTCGCGCACCACGACGCGAACCATGTAAGGGCCGATCTTGACATCGAAGTTGCTGTTCACCGTGACGCCGGCCGCGCGCCGCCGCTCGAGATTTTCGTCCTTCAGCCGAAGCTCCACCACCTTCTGGGTTCCTTTGATGTAATTACCGTTGCCATCGAAAAGGGCACAGACCAGGGTCACGTCGTCGCGGTTCCGGTCATCCTGCTTGCGCAAGGGAAGCGGCCGGATATCGAGGTGGGTAGTGACTTTCAGCTTGGCGTCCTCTTCCGTGGTTTTGAAAAACTCGCTGTGAATTTCGATGGGCAGGTCGCGCAGTTCATCACGGGAGAACACGGCCTCGCCGACTTCCCGCGAAGCTGTTGCGGCCTCGTCCTCTTCATGGGAAGGCGCCCAGTAACCCCTGCGCGCTTCGAGCGAGAAGCCCTTGAGGTTCGCCAGCTTCACCTTGATCTCGTGGTACTTCCCGTCTGGTTTGAGATCCTTGGGATAGAAGCCCAGATAATAGACGTATTCGGGCGGCGTCGCCAGGCGATTGAATCCACCCAGCAGATCGTTGTCGCTGGAGGTGGTGCCACCCGTCGAATGAGCCAGGTCTTCCAGGACCATCCCCTGGGCAAGGTTCTCGAAGCTGTCGTACTTGGAGATGAGCTGGCCCGTCCGAGGGTCGGGCGAATTGCAACCCGGAATATCGCCGACCGGGTCGATCGTGTAGACGCCGCGCGCGTCGAGGGTGTTGATGACTACGCCAGCGCGGGTGGCGCGATCGATGGAATCGGTGAGGTCCTTCTGCAATTCGTCGGGAAGATACATGCCGGGCGACACCAGAATCATCACCCGGTCACCCGGCATGGCGGAGAGCAGCCGCACGATGTTGCTTAGCGTGCGGAAGGTGGCGATGGCTTCGCCCTCGCCTGTATTGGCGACTTCGCGGAGAATGTCCTTGGGATCGATGTGGGCGCCCGGCAGGCAAGCGACAATGATGCCTCCCTCCAACGCCAGCGCCTCCTGGTTGTCGCGATTCATCCATTGGTCCGCCACGTAGAAACTGGCCGGCGGGAAGACCTTGTGGGCCGGCACCACGGGCATGATCTTCATCAGGGTCTCTTTGAATTTCGCGGGGTCGTTGGTGAACTCGAGCGTCACTTTACCGGAGAGCGTGAGCAGCGCCACGCGATCCTGCGGGCGTATCCCTTGTTCGATGTACTTCAACGCCGCGATGCGGGCGTTCATCAGGTCCCCGATCTTGAGATGGACGTCGTCGAAGACAAACGCGGTGAAACGGGTGGGTACCACCAGCTTGGCGCCAGGGGCGGCCGGTTCCCACGGGATCTCCGCTTCGGCGCCCGGCGGCGCCGGCGGCTTGGGGACGGCGCTGCCCTCGATCGAGAACTGCGAGATGTACTGCTGCTTGCCGCGGTCGGTGAGCTGAAAATCTTCCTTGTGGAAGGTGCCGACGGTGTGACCCTGCTTGTCGCGAATCACTACGGGAACGCGGACCAGGTTCACACTCGATTGAAAAGTAGGCGTCTCTTCGCGAGTGTTTACCTCTCCGGTCTGGGTCTGCGCGGTCAGCACGCCGGCGAGCAGGAAAAAGGTCCAAGAGCGCATGATACTCTCCTTCCGCGAGAAACCCGGCGGCGCGGATTTTTTGGCGAATGGCCTCGGTTGCGGCCGGCCCACTCGCTTCGCATTATAACTGTCTCGACTCACACGCCGTCGCGCAAGTTGCTGGCTCAATGGGGCTATGCGGCGCGTGAGCGAAGGGAGGGTGTGCAGGCGAACTCCCGAACTCCGGCGCGGATTGTGGATGGCGCGCGCCGCTACCGCTTCGCCACTTCCAACTCAACCGGCCGCGCCACCGAGTTCACTTCAGGGTCGTAATACTCGTACGCCCGCGAGGGGAACGTCCGCGCGCGGATGGGGTACTTGGCGCGCAACCGGAAGCTCAGCTTCACCGTGTCACCCGCGCCAATCGAATCGAAGTACAGGATCGCTTGCGTGGCCGTGAGGTTGAACTTCTCGAGGCGCCCGCTCTTGCGGCTTGTGCTCTGTTCCTGGTAGGTCTGCAGGTCTTCGGTCAACAGGTCGAAACCTGGCGGAATTCCCAGGTCCACCATCACCATGTTGGCGGATTTGGGCAGATTGTTCTTCACCGTTGCGGCCGCGGTGGAGATATCGTCCTGCGCCAGGCGTGTGCGGTCGTAGCTCACGTCAATCGAGAGAGCCTCGGCCGCGGGCTTCTCCGTCCACGGCAGGAAATAGCGTCCCACCACCTGATAGGCCAGCCCACCCTTGCCGTCGAACCGGATGGCTACTTCGTTGGCGGTCTTGGCCTCCACGTCTTTGAATACGAACTGGTGCAGCAGGTCGTTGTTGTCCGGCGTGAGAGTGAGCTTCTCCACGGGCTTGCCGTTGAGCGTGATCTCGACCGTGCCGCGCACATCGGAGGTTCCCTTTTCGGTGGCCAGCAGCAGTGCGCGCAGCGCCATGATGGTCGCTTGCGTGGTGCCCCAAGTGCCGGCGGCGCTCTTCTTCGAAGCCAGGTAAGCCAGCGCCTTGGCCGCCGTGTTGGAAGCTTGTCCCCATTTCAGCAGGGCCTGCACGGCCAGTCCGGTGGTCTCCACGGCCGCGCTCTCGCCGGCGCCGTACATGCCTGTCTCCTCCGCCGTCCACCAGGCTTGCTCGCCCTTTTCGGTGCGGGCGTCCAACAGCATTTGCATCGCGCGGCCGGTAAACTCGGGGTCCTTTCCATAATCGGCGGCGAAGTTGGCCTCGACCGCTAGCGTATAGGCGTCGGTTCGTTCGCTCATGTGCTGCTCGACAAACTGGCGGGCCTTCTCGACGGCCGGCCCCTGGTAACCGCTGTTTTCGAGTGACCAGGCGATGTAAGCCGTAATCCGCAGCGCGTCGCTGTTGTAGCGGTTGGTGGCGCCTTCATTGATGAAATTGGTGTCGGGCCTCCAACTCCCATCCGGCTGCTGCTGCGCGGCCAGCCATAGCTCGGTGCGCTCAATCAGCTTCGGATCCACATCGTGAACCTTGGCCATGTCGCCGAATTCCATCAGCCCATAAGCCGTGAGGATTTTGTTGGCGGGCGCCTGACCGAACCAGGAGAAGCCGCCGCCGGGCACTTCGAACGTGAGCAGGCGCTGGTAACCGTTGGCGATGAAGCCCTCGGCCTTGGCGTGCACCTCCGGCGTAAGCTTGCCGGTGCGCTTCATGTAATCGAGCGCCAGCACGTTGGGATATGTCGCCGAGGAAGTTTGCTCGAAGCAGCCAAAGGGCATGCGCAGAATCGAATCCATGCCTTCGATTACCTGGCTGAGCGGGCCGGGATAGAGCCGCACCAGCACCGCGCTGGCGTCCGTGATCGAATCCGCCGGGAAGTTCAGCGTGTGCTCGACGGCCGATTCCAGGCGGCCATTGAAAACCTGGCTCTGCTCGCGACCATTGGGGATGACTTCGATCTCTCGCACCACGATATCGGCGCGGTTGGTTTTGGGCCCGGAGGGCGCCGTCATGCGCGCCGCGAGCGTCAGCTTGAACTTGCCGATGCGGTTGGCTTGGATGGTGAATTGCGACGATCCCACGCGTCCGGCCTCCACCACGAGGCTCTTTTCCGCCACGTCCTCCACCAGCGTAAACCAATCGTCCTTTTCGAGCTTCAGGCTGACGTCTCCGCGGCCGCCGGAATAGTTATAAACCCCGACCGGAATCGAGACGCGGTCGCCCTGCGTGAGAGTGACCGGCAAATCGAGATCGGTGAAGAAATCCTGAAAGACTTTCACGCTGGAAGAGCCGCTGCCCAGCGCCCCGTGCACCGTGGAGGCAACCATCGCCATGCGCCAGGTGGTGATCGAATCGGCCAGCGGAATCGAAACAGTGGCGCGGCCGTCGCGATCGGTGATGATCTCCGGGTTGATATAGAGAGCCTCGGGGAAGTAAGAGCGCACGTGGGGCGTCGGCGCGGAGCCGGAGGCCGAACCCTTGGCGAAGGACGCGGCATACGCAGAAGTCAACTGGCCGACGTCCGTCAGGTTAGCGCCGTCCGAGGTCATCGTCATACCAGGCATGATCTTCATCAACTGGGCCGCGTCTCGACCCACAACCGCGAGATCGGTGATCAGGTGCTGGTTCAGGATCTGGCTGGCTTGCGGCGAATCGATGGGGACCGCCACATCGCCGGCTGCCACGATTTCGATCTGTTCGTTGGTAGTGGCAACCCGCAAGGTGATGGTCGGGATGCCGACTGCGGAGCCCCGCGTTACCACGATGTGCCGCAGCTCGTAGGTCCGAAGTCCGGGAGCCGAAACCGTCACCGAGTAAATGCCAGGGAGAACCACCGGGAAGCTGAAAATACCAGAGCCATTGGTGGTGCCGTCGAACGTGCTGCGGTTGCCTTCGTTCT
>Ga0371490_1000186_pt1 | contig 54539 bp, 56 predicted proteins | sample MB2SIPfraction_FD_207959 | JGI IMG/M metagenome (GOLD analysis project Ga0371490, IMG submission 207959) | Lab enriched peat soil microbial communities from McLean, Ithaca, NY, United States - MB28FN SIP fraction | ecosystem: Environmental > Terrestrial > Soil > Wetlands > Peat | place: USA... | reverse complement strand
TGGCACAAAGGGTTTCTGGAGAAAGAACGTGCCGGCTTCCAGGACGCCGTGGAGGAAAACGGCGTTGTCCGTATAGCCGGACATGTAGAGCACTTTTGCCTCGGGATGCGCGGTGGCCAGACGTTTAGCCAGCTCTTTACCGCTCATGTGGGGCATCACAACATCGGTCAGCAGCAAATGAATCGGTTCGGCATACCGTTCAACGATCGTGAGCGCCTCGCCAGGTTCCCTTGCTTCCAACACCTTGTAGCCATAAGATACGAGTGTCGTGCGCACCAGCGCACGGACGCCTTCCTCGTCCTCGGCCACGAGGACGGTTTCTGATCCCTTACCCAGTTCGGGGCCCCTTCCGGCTGACTCTGCCTCTGTCACGGCTTCCTCGACGCGGGGAAGATAGATCTTAAACGTCGACCCATGCCCCGGTTCGCTATACACCGCAATATAGCCCACACTCTGTTTAACGATACCGTACACCGTGGCCAAGCCAAGTCCTGTCCCTTTGCCTTTCTCCTTCGTAGTGAAGAAAGGCTCAAACATATGCGCCAGAGTCTCGGCGTTCATTCCTATGCCGGTGTCGCTTACGGCCACCATCACGTAAGGACCCGGGACGGCCCCCGCATGCCTTCTTGCATAAGCCCCATCCAGATCGACGTTGGCGGTCTCAATCGTGAGCTTACCACCCTCGGGCATGGCATCGCGTGCATTCACAGCCAAGTTGATAATGACCTGCTCGACTTGCCCGGGATCGGCTTTCACCCTCCCCAAACCGGACTGCTGAACGGTTGTGAACTCGATGTGCTCGCCGATCAGGCGCCTCAGCATTTTCTCCAGATTGGCGACGACTGAGTTCAAGTCCAGGACCTGCGGGGTCAGAATCTGACGCCGGCTGAAGGCCAGCAGTTGCCGCGTAAGAGCGGCCGCCCGGTCACTGGCCTTAAGGATTTCTTCCATTTGGCCGAGATCCTGGGCACTCAGGCGTTCCCGCAAGAGCTGACCGTAACCGGAAATGATGGTCAGTAAGTTGTTGAAATCGTGAGCTACCCCACCGGCCAATTGGCCGACGGCTTCCATTTTCGTCGCCTGGCGAACCTGGGCCTCCAAAGACTTGCGCTTTGTCACATCCTCTTTCGTGGCGATGTAGTGAGTGACTTCGCCGTGCGTACTGCGTACCGGAGCGATGCTCATTTCCTCGGTATAGAAGCTTCCATCTTTCCTTCGGTTAACGATTTCCCCACGCCAGATTTCCCCTTTCAGAATGGTTGCCCAAAGCTGCTGGTAAAACGCTAAGTCGTGCTTACCCGATTTCAACATCCTGGGATTTTGCCCCAGTGCCTCCTCCCGGCTGTACCCCGTGATGCGAGTGAACGCCGGGTTGACGTATTCAATGCTTCCATCGGTATCGGTAATCACGACGGCTTCCGCGGACTGCTCAATTGCGGTGACTAGGCGAGTATGCTCGGCCTCCGCCCGCTTGCGCTCGGTGATGTCACGGACTGCAATCGCCACTACCGCCCCTTGCAGCGTTTCAATTGGGGTGGACGTTACCTCCGCCGGAAATTCGCTGCCGTCCTTGCGCAGACCCCAACGATCTTGTTGCATCTGCCGATCATGCAGCGATGGGTTGGAGAAAAGACGCGCGTAGTATTCGGCGCTTTCCGCACGGAATCTTTCCGGAACGAGTGTCAGAAATGTCTTTCCTAACAATTCCTCCAGCTCATATCCAAACATTTCTTCCGTTGCCGAGTTGGCATACACGATGTGGCCGGTACGGTCGATGACGATCATGACATCGAGCGGAGACTCCAACAGTGCCTGGAATTTCTTCTCTTCTTGCTTCGAGATGCGCGTCATCACGTCGCGGCGATAAAACATCAAGAGACTACCTAGGAGGATGACTAAGAGGCCTCCTGCCAGCCACTCTGCGACCGCCCGCCCACGAAAATCCGTCAGGGCCTCTGCCCGGTCGATTTTGCGGACCAGCCCCCAGCCGGTGAGCGGGATGTATTGGGTTGCTGCCAGCACCGGAACACCCCGGTAGTCGTTGTACTCCACAAAGGTCTCGCGGCCTTCCAGGGCGAGGCGCGCGGGGCGGGGTGCAACGGAGAGAGGAATGCGCAAGTTCGGAGAACCCGCCGGGACGTGGCGCAGGGGAGAGAAAAAGATGATCTCGTCGCCCTCGCGGCGCACGAGAATCGTCTCGCCTGTCCGCGTCGGAACGACCTCACGCGTCACAAGAGGAAACAGGGTTTGCGAAGCATCGGAAACTACAAGCACAATCCCCAGGAGTTGGCCCGGCGGTCCGCCCGCATGGGTCGCACCCGTTCCAGGGAACACGGGGGCGCCAAAACCCATCAGACTCCGGTTTGGCGCGTCGCCGACAAGATCGATTCGCATGACTTTCGAACGGGCCACAGCCCGGCAGGTTTCGGAAAACAAGGGGTCCAAGGGTTTGCCCCGACTGGACTGCGCCACGACTTGTGCGTCGCGATCTAAAACATAGACCCCGGCGTAGGTGTACCACTTCGCCATTTCGTCCAGGAATGCCGTCAGTTCCAGCAGGCTGGCAGGAGAGTACTTCCGGGGCTGGCCCACATCGTAACGGGCCCCCAAGGCGTTGCGGACTGAGGGATGAGTGGCGAGGAGTTGCGCATCTACTTGACCGTCGTCTAACCACGCCGAGACCCTCTGCGCTCGCTCGTCGGCCATGCTGGATTGCCGCGTCCGCCAGGAGGCCATCTCTTTCTCGCATAGACTTGCGATGTGCCAGCGTAGGAAGCCCCCCACTGTTACTACCGCCAGCACAAAAGTTAGGCTGTAAGCCACGGCATCCCTTACGCGAGTCCCCGGGCGAGCAATTACCCTTCGGGTTAAGGGTCCGGCCGCGTAGAGTAAGGAATGCAAGGTCTCGCGGGGCGACTTCATGGCATTACTCCAAGCACGGAGGCGCTCTCCGTGCCGCTGCCGGTGTTGACGCCGCCGATCACCGCTCCTCCGAGGCTTGCGCCTTGGGATCCTGAGTTAAACTTGAGTCTGGTACCTGACCCGTATTGGGACGGGTTAATCTCCATGACCAACTACCCTGAGAGTGGAGGCGGGGGGTATCAGGGGCCCCCCGCCTCTCTGCTTCGTTCCCGGCCCGACTGCCGCTTACTGGAGCAGTTTCAATACGGCCTGTTGCGAGCTGTTCGCTTGCGCCAGGGCTGAAATACCAGTCTGTTGCAGGATCTGGTACTTAGATAAATTGGCCACCGCCGTTCCGATATCCGCTGCGGTGATGGTGTCTTGGGCCGCCGTCAGGTTCTGCACTTGGTTCTGCATGACGTTGACCGAAGCGGTCAGCCGGTTCATGGTGGCTCCCAAGTCGCCTCGGGTCGCCGCCACGCCAGCGATGGCGGAATTGATGTCGGCCAGCGCGGTGGTCGCCTTGGCAGCCGTCGTGAGGTCATCCGCCGAGAGGCTGACGCTGCTCGGACCGATGTTGCTGGAAGAGAGTACGCCCACGTTGACGCCGATGGTGCTGTTGGAATTGGCATCGCTCAAGAAGATCGAGGTTGTGCTGGCGGTGAACACGCTCGTGCCGTTGAAGCTGGTTTGACTGCCGATCTGGTCAATTTCTGCCTTGATGGCTTGGAATTCGGCGTCGATCGCCGTGCGCTGATCGGAGGATACGGTTCCGGTGGCCGACTCGGTCGCCAGGGTGACGGCACGATTCAGCAGGGTTGTCACCTGGGCCAAGGAGCCATCTGCCACCTGCAGCGCTCCCACCCCATCGTTAGCGTTCGCCCCGGATTGCTGCAAAGCGGTGATGTTGGCGCCCAGGACGTCTGCAATGGCCAAGCCAGCCGCATCGTCGGCGCCGGAATTGATCCGGGACCCCGAGGAGAGCTGGAACAGGGTCTTCTGCAAACCCTGCTGCGTAACGTCCAGTTGATTCTCAGCCATGAGGGATGGGATGTTATTCAAAATGCTCAATGACATAGGAGGTCTCCTTTTATCTGGAATCTCCGTTTTCGGGCCGAGAGCTCTCGAGGGCTTCGTTCCGACCTACGGATTAATTTCTTCTTCCAGAAGATAAAATCGGCACGCATGGGTAAACCTTTATCTTCTCATGAGAGAATCTTCATGGGTTCAAACCCTCGGTCGTAATGTCCGAGGCAGAACCTCGGCGATGGCCCGCTCCAGCCCTGCATGGTGTGGGAATCGCGCTAAGGCGCGGTGAAGAATCTCCAAGGCCCGCTGCCAGTTTTCCTCCTGTGCCCGAATGACCGCAGCGCGCAGGTACGCTTGGGGATCCGGCGTGACCGTCTCGGTTTTCCTTTCCGCTGCTTCCGCCGCGTCCGCGATCTGGTCGAGCCAAACCAGTGCGGCGACAAGCCGGTCATGCAACTGAGGCTCGCTGGGACCGCGCTCTACGGCTTTGCGCAGCCTAGTCACGCCGCTCTTGGCGCGACCCGAGCGAACCTCCGCCAAGCCAATCTTGCTTTCCAAGTCCGGCAGCAGCTCGGATTCATCAAAGGCCCGAAGATACGCCCGCCGGGCTTCATCAAATTGCCCCAATGCGTAGAACGCGTCCCCCTTGGCCTCGGAAACCGCGGGGCGGGACCCAGCGTTCTTCAGGCACTGCAGCGCCTCTCCTGGCTGCCCCAAATGCAGAAGTGACAATCCGGCAAAAAACCAGCTGACCGAAAGGCCTGATTTGAGTTCGCAGGCTCGGCGGAAAAGCGGGAGTGCCGCTTCGTAATTGTGAAAATTGTCGAATTCCACCAGTCCCAATTCGAAGTGAGCCTGCGCGTTTTCAGGCATCTCCAAAACCTTCTGGCGCCCCATTTCGCGATACAGGCGATTCTTCCGAACCTTCGTTTCCGCGTCCGCAGCGAGGCCGAAGTGGTGAATCAAGATGGGGCAAGGGCTGAGCTTTCCGCCCGAGCTTTCTATGCAGGTGCCGACTGTTTCATGAACCCGCCCGACGAAGAAGATCTCAGGCGACCGCCGGAAGAGGCGCACGTTTTGATGCTCCACATAGGCGGGATATTCCTTCGCTGGTTCAAAGCTGGTGTCATTGGGTACTGCGGGCCGGTCCCAAATACGATCCCGCGCGGTGAGGACGTAGTTCCTGATCGAGGTTAGATAGCCCATGACCTGCGCCTGATCCATCAACCCCGGCAGATGTTGAGACGCGGATCGGTCCAGTTGTTCGTCGGCGTCAAGAACCAGAACCCAATCCGTATGGACTTCATTAAGCGCAAGATTCCGAGCCTTGGCGAAATCATTCTCCCAGCGGATGGAGATGGCTCGGGCGCCTGTTTCACGGGCGATGCGCAGGGTTGCGTCGGTGGACCCCGTGTCAGCGATTTGGACCTCATCCACGATGCCACGGACGCTGTCGAGACATCCCCTGAGGCTTTTTTCAGCGTTCCGCACAATCATCGAAAGGGCTACGGTTGGCATGGCGGCCGGTCCTCTTCACTTAAAGTAAGTATCGAAGGTTCCAGGCCGGAACGTCCGGAGTCTTTGTCTGTCATTCTTTCCACCATCGCTTCGAAAAGGTAAAACCAATGGACTTGGCTGATGACCTTTTGAAGCAGCGTAGTTATTTCGTCAGCCGATGACTTCCCGCCGGAGATTTTTCCGCGGAGCAGAGTGGAGAAGTCAAAGTCATCAAGCCGCCTTGCCGCCGCGAGAGCCTCTTCGACTTCCTGGCGGGAACTCCGCAGGAAGTTGAGGGTTCTAGCTGTCCATGCGGCGTCGAGCCGGCCGAAGGGGCTTGATCCATCACCAAGGAGGGATGGATGCTTTTGAAGCAGGAGCAGAGTGGCTGGTCCGTAGGAACGTGCTCTGCGTACGATATCATCCGCTCTGAAGTTGACGTGGTCGTGCGTCGCACCCGCGGCAGGCCAGTAGAGGACTTCATAGCCCTGGGCCATCAAACGGATCCCGAGTTCGGTGTCTTCGGCGACGCGAAACCGGCTGTCAAACGAACCTGCTGCCAGGACGGCCTCTCGAGCGACGCTCAGATTGCAGGTGATGAAATAAGCGCAGCCCTGATAGAAGCCCTCATTCATACCGACCTGAGGGAACAAGAATGGGCGTTTGCTCAGAAAATAGGTTAGAGCCCTCCTTCCCGCGGTCGAGGGGTAAAGGAAACTTCCCAGTACGGCAGACTTTTTCGCGGGAAAACTCCTCTGTGCCAGTAAGTGTTCCTCCAAAAGTATCGGAGACGCAATCGTATCGTCATTGATGAAGAGGACGTACTTGCCCCGGGCCCGATTCAAACCCAGGTTGCGAGCAGCCCCGGCGCCACTGTTTCTCTCCCGGCAGTAACAAAATCGAAAGCCCGGCGAGAGTCCTCGACAGAATTGTTCGGTGGTGTCATCCGAGCTGTCATCAACGACGACGACCTCATACCGGCTCTTAGCGAGCGATTGATTCTCCAAGGCCCCAAGACAAGAGGCCAGTATGGCAGGGCGGTTGAAGGTGGGTACGATTACGGAGATATCAAGCGCCTGTCTCGCCCCCGTTGATCTTCTGGTTGGTTTGGGTGTGGCGGCCGACTGCGCTCGGTGAAGGCAGGCCCGCGCGGCTGCCACGTATCTGTCCCTCCCCTTGCCCAGGAGTTCATCACAGCGCGAGAGATTGATTAACAGGCGTGCGAAAAACTCACCCCTTGGAATCTCTCCCTGCACATAAGGAATTACGTGGAGAAGTTGCTCGCGCGCTTCTCCGGGTTTCCCCAGGGCCAGAAGTTCCTCTCCCAACCGCAAATATCCGGAGGCTCTAGCGATAAAACGAGTATTTGGATCAGGATGCTCGATGGCCTCCGGGAATTCCCTTTCCACGCGAAGAACGGAAAAGACGTGGTTGGGGTCGAACTGCCGGGGTTCTATTTGCGGCAGGGCCGCCACAAGATCGCGGACCTGCGAGCAGAGTCTTTCCGGGGAGAATTCCTTTCGAACGTGGTCCTGCGCCAGTGCTGAAAAGGAGTTCCAGAGGGCCGGATGGCAGTGGAGGCGGGCTACGGCATCAGCAAATTCACGGGCATCTTCCGCCAGGAGAGCTCCGCGCGCAGGCAGAAGGCCAAGGCCTTCTGCCGCCATAGGGGTCGTCACTGTGGGAAGGCCATGACTGAGGGATCTCAGTATTTTCGTTTGGACTCCCGTGCAACTGCGAATTGGAGCCGCGAAGACCCGGCACTTTTGGTGCAACTCTGCGAGATCCTCGACATGCCCCAGCACTCGAACGCCTGCCTGATTTTCGAAACCTGACGATGCCGATAAGTTTCCTGCGATGTAAAGTCTTGCGTCCGCGAGCTGCCTGCGGACTGCCGGCCAGATCTCGTCGAGAAGCCAGACAGCGCTATCGCGCGTGGTCCGGTTGGAGAAGTCGCCGACAAACAGGACACCCTCCCTTTGCTCAAAGGGTCTCGCAATCGGGACAACATCCGCGGTCATCGTCAGAAGTCCGGTCCTGAGATCCGGAACCATGGCGATGATTCCCTGGATATCAGCTTTTGAGATCCCGAGCACTAAATCTGCCGAACGATAGACCTCTTTCTCCCGTTGCCTGAGATCTGCAGCCCTGAGATGGTCGGAAAGGAGGCCGCTCACCCTTGCCAGGCGTTCCTCCCGCAACCCGTGCTGGTCATCAGTCAAGATCGCGACGCGGGTTCGCGGAGACAACCTCCTGATGGGATCGATGTAGTGCTCTGATATCGAGATTCCGGTCCAAAACCAGTGAAATAGGATGGCGAGATCGAAGCATCCCTCCGCGAGGACTTCCTGGAAGGTCCACTCGGTAGGGTCATTGATGCCCGCGAAACGTAGGCGCGCGGCATCATGGGCGTAGACACGAATCCCCATTCGGTCGAGTTCCGGACAATATCGCTCACGGTCTCTACCGGACCTGCCCACATAGGTGACTGCATGGCTTTGTTCCCTCAGCTCACGGAGAATCTGCATGAGCCGCACATCACATCCACAACGATCCGGGCGAGGCAGGGTCTCGTGTATGACCAGGACATTGAGCCGGACGGCTGAGTCGCCCAGTGCGGACGGAGAGTCAGATTTGATGACGCTCATTTGACCTCGTTCCAGATGAACCATTTCTCGGCTCTCGCGGCGCGTTTCACGATTGTCCCAGAACGTGCTTTCTAAGCTCGCCATAAGAGTCAATGACGGCAAAGTTTTCCTAGTGGCCGGCAACATTTGCCTACTTTCGCAGACGCAAGTCGCACCTTCGCAGCCGACATCCACGGCGACTGGCACATGAGTGCCCAAGTGCGCAGATGATTTCGGCAGGAACGGAGTGAATATCCCGAGCTGATGCTTTGGGATTACATGGTTCCACCCGGGCGCGACTTATCCCCAACTACACAAGAAGCGGATTCCCTTGATTAAGGTTTGAATTGTTAGTGACGATTTAGATTCTAGAAGAGTCTCATGAGGCGAAAGTCTACCCGTGGACTCTTCCTGTGAGGAACACAATCCATGATCCATTTGACCCGTCTCAACAAACAACCCGTGGTGGTCAATTCAGACCTGATCAAATTTATCGAGTTTACTCCAGACACGGTCATCACCTTGGTTTCGGGTGAAAAGATAGTCGTCACAGAAACTGTTGAACAGGTCTTGGATAGGGTAACCGAATTTCGCCGCCGTTTGCTGATCTGGCCAAACGATACCGGCCCTTTGAAGGTCGCAGTCCCTGATCCGGTTGAAAACGAGGAGAACGCGGAGGGATAGGTGGACAAAGCTACCTTTGCCGGATTGCTCCTGGCTTTTGGTGGGATCCTTGCCGGGCTGATGCTCGAAGGGGGCAGTGTCGCACAAATCCTTCAGCCCACGGCAGCCATGATCGTGTTCGGGGGAACTCTTGGCGCGGTCATGGTGCAATTCCCGCTGCCCGTTGTCCTCAAGAGCTTCCGCGCCCTTGCAGGCGTCTTCTTTGAATCAGAAAGCGATCTCCAAGTAGTTATTAAGGAGATTGTGGGATATGCACATAAGGCCAGAAAAGAGGGGATCATATCTTTGGACAATGAGCTTCCCAACATTCAGGACCCCTTCTTGAAGAAATCTCTCATGCTGGCGGTTGACGGAACTGAGCCGCAAGATCTCCGGAACATGATGGAACTTGAGCTTGAGAATCAGGGGGAACACGAGGAACGGATCCCCCAAGTTTTTGAATCCGCGGGTGGGTTTTCGCCAACCATCGGGATCATTGGAGCGGTACTGGGTCTGATCCAAGTCATGCAACACTTGGACAACATCACGGAAGTCGGGAAAGGAATAGCCGTGGCCTTTGTGGCCACGATTTACGGGGTCGGGGCAGCGAATATCTTGTTTCTGCCTTCCGCTGGAAAGTTAAAAATCCGCATGCAAGCCAGCCAACTCAAGCGGGCAATGATGCTGGAAGGGGTGATTTCAATCTTGGAGGGATTGAATCCCAGGATGGTTGAGACGAAGCTCCAGGGTTTCCTGGCGGATGTCGCTGAAACTCGAGCAATGCAAAAGGGCGACGAATCATGAGACGCAGAAAAAAAGGTGGTCACGCAAATCATGAACGCTGGCTAGTATCGTACGCCGACTTCATCACCTTGTTGTTTGCCTTTTTCGTAGTGTTGTTTTCATCCTCGCAGGTTGACAAACGGAAAGCAGGACGCCTCGCACTGGCAATTCAAGTGGCCTTCGAACGCCTGGGAGTCTTTGAGAGTTCGAACACGAAGGTGCCCCTTGCCACCTCCGAACCCATGCCGTTCGACAATGCGCAGATTATTGAAAAAGCATTGAAAACAACAGACTTGTCACAGCCGGTCCCGTCTCCCAAAGGCACCCCGACCGGACCTAATCCGCGAGGAGACATCATGCAGCTGAAGACCGATCTCGAGCATGCCTTCGCTGCGGAAATCAAGCGGAACGAAGTCTCCATAAGAATGGGGCACGAAGGCATCGTCATGACTTTGCGCGAAGTCGGGTTCTTTGAAAGCGGATCCGCTGAAGTGAAACTTAAGTCGGAGCCGGCCGTGGCCCGAATCGCGAAGCTGCTTCGGGCCCAGCCATTCAATATTCGAATTGAAGGTCACACGGACAATGTCCCAATCCACAATAGTCAATTCTCGTCGAACTGGGAGCTTTCCACGGCCCGTGCTACGGAGATGACGGATCTCTTTATATTGAGTTATGGTTTTCCGCCTGAACGGATCGCGGCCTCCGGTTATTCAGAATTCCACCCTATTGCTTCCAACCGGACAGCGCAAGGGCGATTCCAGAATCGCCGCGTGGACATTGTGATTCTCGCCGGCGACTCATCGCAACCCCTGCAGGCCGATGGATCTCGTGAGCATTCTGAGCTGGCCCACTCTGGTTTACAGCCGGGCATTGCCTCCAAAGATTAATCATTTGAATCGCAGGACTGGCGGCCCGAGGCTGGAACGGCCTTTTTCATCAACCGCTAGAACTTAACCTCAAGCTCGCCGTTTATGTTGTAGACTCAGCGGACGGAGCCCTCCCCTCTCTGAGACCGGAGGGATAGGCAGACGCTGCCGGTTGCGAAACTGCCTGGACATGAGCAGGAGGTATCGATGCTGGCCGAACGGAGCCATGAAACGGGGCTGAGATTGTTTGGGCAGGGACACTACAAAGCCGCACTGCGGGAATTTGGACGGGCCATCGGCGAAGAAGAATCCAGTCGACGGTGGAACGACTGGGCTGTCACCCAAACGGCCTTGCACCAGCCCGAAGAGGCCGAGGAAGGCTTTCGTCGGGCCCTGGAGCTTGATCGCAGGTACGCCGAGGCCATGGTCAATTTGGGAGCATTGCTGATGCATTTGGAACGGAATTCGGAGGCCTTGACTTTTCTCGAGGGCGCACTTCGAGGTCTAGAAGAAAACCACAAACCTTCGATACGGTCATTGGTTGGGCAGTGCCGTTCTAAACTGCCCGTGGGCTTTCATCCCGACGCCAAGGACATCGCGGCCATTCTGCGCCAGTTTGTGAGCTCTGAACCGAACGAGCAGTCCTACTTCAACATGCATGTGGGGCGCTACGTTGCCACGCTGGAAATGCTGCCGGAGGGATCGCCAGGCCAGCGGCTGCTCGAACTCGGCGCTGCTTTTCACCACCTGACACCAGCGTTAAGAGGTCTGAAAGGCTATCAAGAAGTTCGGTGTAGTGACGTTTGGGAGGGCAACCCTCAGTGCCAGCGGCGGGTTGTAAGTGCCGACGGGCGAGAGGATTTTCTCTTCACGGTGGACAACTTCGACGTCGAGCGGTCCCCTTGGCCTTATACCGATGGCTTCTTTGACGTCGTCCTTTGCTGTGAAATGTTAGAGCACCTCGTCTCTGATCCAATGTGTGTGTTGGGGGAGATTAACAGGATTCTCAACGTGCGCGGGCTGTTGCTACTCACCACGCCCAATATTGCCAGTGCAAAGAGCGTTACCTATGTGCTTCGCGGGGAGAGTCCCTATGTTTACGGGCAGTATGAACCTGGGGGAAGGCCGACTGATCGGCACAATCGTGAATACACTGTTTCGGAGGTTCAAAAGTTACTGGAATACGCCGGGTTCCAGGTACGAAAACTTCGCACGCGGGACTCTTACTGGACTTCCTGCCGCGAGGTCATGAGGCACTTAGCTGCGCAAGGGTTCTCTGTGGCAAATCGCGGGGACACCGTAATGGCCCTCGCCGTCAAGAAGGAATCTGTCAGGGAGAGGTACCCCCGTGAGTTCTATAATTCTGCAGGGACCCAGACTGAGCGTCGCGATCTCCAAGCTACGGTGGTTCAAGGCAAGGACGGTATAAACCGGGCCACGGGGGAAGCTCAGGGAGGAGCCTCACGGTTGTAAAAGGGCGGAGAACTTGATGCGCTCCACTCGCGGTGAGAAATGCATGCCAAGCCGTTTATGGATGACGAATTGCTCCGACAACCTGAAGTGGCGAGTTGCAGCCACTGCGGGTTTGTGAAACCAGGCGAACCTTGCCGGTGAGCGGGAGCAGTCCGCTTGGCGAGACGTCGATGACAAGCATGGCTGCGCGCCAGGGCGATCTGAGGAACATGGCTTGAACGCCGCAGACGCAAATCAACGGTTACTCGTTTTCGATTGCCACGAAGCCTGGGTGTATCAGCTTCACTTGTTGGGCATGCCCATGGATGTTGTGGTCGGGCTGAAAGGGCGCGTTACCTCCGGCTGGGACGAGGCGATGCGGCCCGTCCCACCGAACTCGCGGCTTGTGCGCTTGGAGGAAGCGCTTTCTACACATGATTCGTACTCCTGCATCATCGCGCATAATTTGAGCGATTTGCTGGACATCAGGATGCTGAACGGGCCGCGCCTGTTTGTGATCCACTCCGCGCTGGACGGCGTAGTCGCGACACAACCGAATGCTCCTCCGGCTGACGAATTGCGCACGACGGTGGCGCAATACCTTCGCCTGACGAGGGCCCACGTGATCGCGGTCTCGACTTTGAAAGGGCGATCGTGGGGATTTGCACAAGATATCGTGCCTTCCTCTGCCGAACCGTCCGACTACTTCCCTTACCGAGGAGAACTGGCCTGTGGCTTGCGGATCGCCAACCATATCAGCCGGAGGTCGCAGGTGCTTCTGTGGGACTTTCAGCAGCAGGCGTTTGGAGGAATTCCTGTGACTCTGGTCGGGCGCAATGACGACATGCCTGGGGTTGCACCGGCGCGCGACTGGACGGACCTGAAGGGAATCCTAAGCAAGCACCGCTTTTTTATTCACACGGCCCATCCGCGCTACGAAGACGGTTACAATATGGCGACACTTGAAGCCATGGCAGCCGGCCTTCCGGTGCTCGGCAACCGGCACCCGAGCTCGCCGATCACGCATGGGGTCAGCGGGTTCCTTTCGGATGATCCCGCAGAGTTGCGTAGTTTCGCAGTCCAACTGATCAAGGACCATGACCTCGCGGTGCGGATGGGACGCGCCGCGCGAGATACGGTTGTCCGGGAATTCTCTCCTTACACGTTCAAGAAAGGGTTAACTCGCGCGATTCATGCGGCGCAGCGGAAGTGGCGGCAGTAGAGCGAAGCTTGACAGGGCCCGGCAACTGCCGAACTCCTGCACCTGCCTAGCTCAAGATTCCCGACAGGAGGTAAGCATCTAAGACAGACTGGAGAATCCGCAGTTTCCCTGCGGTAGGAAGCGAGGCTTCTGAGCTCGAACGGACGCGTGCGGTTGCTGACGGAACGAGCGTGGTCACCGAAAGCCCTGCTGCCTCGGAGTCCAAATCCACCGAGGTGGCACTTCCCACTCGCGAGATTACGGAATTCACATATTGCCGGGTTTCAGTCGGCGCATGGTCGAGCCAAGCCTTCCCCCAGCGTTCAATCGCCTGCGAAACGTGGTGAGGCCCCCAATTGTAGGCTGCGAGCGCTTTGGCAGTGTCCCCGAATGCCGCGAACTGCCGGCGGAGAAACTCCACTCCACCTCGGATGTTCTCCACCGCACTGTGGGGGTTGACTCCAAGTTCTGCTGCGGTTGCGGGCAACAACTGCATGATTCCAATGGCTCCGCTGGTTTGATTCAGGGCTCGCGGGTTCAGTCCGGATTCGTGCGAAGCCACCTGCACGGCGATCTGGGGGTCGATACCTGCCGCATCGGCGACTCGGGAAATTAACTCGGACCAGAAAGATGACTCTGGGTGAGGGGAGAGTTCCTTCAGCCCCTGGCTAGGCGTCGATGGCGTAAGGGCGGCAACATTCATGACTGCTGACTCTCCTGAGATGAGCATGCAGGACTCCAAACCGACTGCCTTCAACGCTTCTCTGGAACTCAATGACCAGTAGCAACTTCCTTGATTGCCCAGGCAACGACTCGCCGCCGGCCCATGAGAAAGAACTAAGAATGCACTGAGGTTTGCTTTGGGAGCGGGGCAGGTTCTCAATTTGTTCCTTGGAATGGGAGAGCTGATCACGATCATTTAGCCGATTATTAGCGCGCTCTAATATGCCCGGTCTGGTTTTCGCAATGAGTTGCCGAGTTTATATGTCCTAATCTCCATATTAACAGCCTCAGAAATCCAGATCCTGGACTTCGTGAGTTTAGAGTCTATCTTGCAATCCTCTGCAAAGTAACACGCCGTGGAACCATCCCCCTTGTGACAGTCATGTGTTTTCAGTGTCTTGGCGGCGCCATGGCTAGCTCCAGGTTGCTTTGAGGCGCGCGAACGGATCGGGATTGGCACACGATCCGTATAGCACAAGTCAGAAAAATGTTGTGGGTTGGAATAGTAATTGCTTATGAGCAATTGCTGAACAGTAATTGTTCATGCGGTCTCTTGGAGATTATTTATGGAAACAATATCCGCGCCTAAGGACTCTCCAGTTACACTCTGCCCTTGTTGTGGCATGGCATGCAGGGACGAAGATCTACGGATGTGCCTCGGATGCAGTTCTGTCTACTGCGGACGGGGCACGTGCCGGGTGGTGTGCCCCTGTTATGATGAAGAATCCATACCCATTCCGAATCGGCCCGCGCAGGAGTTGTTTACGCGCATCGTCCACGATAATCCTTTTGCAGTAATAATCAAGGACGCGGCCGGAAGGGTGATCTACGCAACCGAAAGGGACAGTGTACTGCGCCGTACGCTGGGCTTTTCGTCTGACCAACTCGTCGGAAAGACGAATTTCGACCTGTTCCGCTCAGCTGAATCAACCACGTTGAATCGGGTTGAGTTGGAGGTCACTTCAAGACTACGGCCATTCCGTTTTGTCACCAACCTGACGACGTGCAGCGGGAGTGTGTGTCGGTTCATGGTGGAGGTGGCATCGTACCGGCTCACACCAGGGGATCATTTGACCATTACGACGCTGACTCCTGCATCGGTCCCAATGATCACTCCTACTCGTGGGAAGAGTCTCGACCTCGATAAGCTCCGGAGACGACGGCCGTCGAAGTGTCTGCACGCAAAGCATTAGGAAAACTATCCTAATTCGATCGGCGAAAGGCGGAGAATCATAAGGACTCAAGGCTGCCATGCAGAAACAGTTGTGGTCGCCCGAGAAGGGAATTTTGTACTATCACGGAAGGGTGCCGCATCTTGCCTCGGTTTGATTTCCATTTTTGATCGCAATTCTCTTCTCAACAGAAGTTGATGTGTATCGAAAAAATCGATGCGAGGGCAATGCAGAGGCAAGCGCGGTCCGGCATCTTGGCGTTTCCTCAACGCACCTGTTTCAATCCCACACAATCATATCGAGTTGACTTCGCCATGACTTTATGGTGAGATCAACCGCTAAAAGGAAGTATGGATTGCAAGGTTGTCCAGTCTACCTTGCAGCCAGGGTGTATTCAGTGTTTATACGTTGCTGCAACTGGAGTCCCTCGTTACAGTGACGAAATGCGGGAGTGGCATTTCCGCCGATGCGAGTATTGATAGTCGAGGACGATAAGTACGTTGCGAAGTTTATTCAAAAGGGGTTGGAGGCCGAGCATTTTACGGTCGACTTGGTTTCGGATGGCCTGGAGGCTCAGAAGGTGGCGGTACAAAATGATTATGACCTTCTGATTCTTGATGTTGGACTTCCCGGTGCCGACGGTTTTCAGGTCTTGCGATTTATCCGTGTCAACAAACCCCTCATTCCTGTTCTCATGCTCTCAGGCTATGACAAGATTGAAGACCGAGTCCGGGGGTTGGACGGTGGCGCCGATGATTATGTAGTAAAACCATTTTCGTTTGCTGAGCTGTCGGCTCGGGTTCGCACCTTGTTGCGCCGCGCGGAGCGCTCCAACAATTCCGTATTGCGTGTTCAAGATTTGGAGGTAGACCTTGGAAGCCGGATGGTTACCAGGGCGGGAAGGCGAATTGAGTTGTCATCCCGCGAATACTCGCTACTGGTCTACCTTATGAAGAACGCGGGCCGCTGCGTTACCCGGGCAATGATCATGGAACACGTGTTCACCCTAGCGTTCGACACCCCAACCAATGTCGTCGACGTTTACATTAATTATCTTCGCTCGAAAATCGACAAGGATTTCCAGCAAAAGCTTATCCGGACGATGCGCGGCGTTGGCTATCTGGTTGAGCGAAGGAAGATTAGTGAGGAGCGAGAGGTGTCTGAGGTGTCCGAATAAATGGCCCGCGGCGGAAGGAACCTGAGGCCTATTGAACCGCAGGCAACTCCAGGAAAGCTCCCAGACGTAGTGGCATTGGTTCACAGCGTGCAGGCCATTCTTGCTGCGGAGCGGCGCTCGACCGACTCCACTCTGTGATCTTCCCCCAGTAATTCCCACGAATTTCCTACCTGATTTCGGCAATGGCCCGCGAGGTGGCAGCCTGAAATGCTCTCCTCCCTGGACTATTTTGTCTGCACTGATTTTCTTCCCCTCGCACTTTAGGTTCCTCAGAGGAATTTAATGATAAATCCTTAATAGTGGCACTTCCTGTGCTCGTTTCTCGGTGCAACCTATGGACGTTCTTTTGACGCCGACGAACAAGAAGATCGGAAAGTCCCAGGCGCGCCGCATGCCTCAGATCTCCCAGAAGCCTCGGACAGCCCGCAAGCCTCGCTTTTCCAAGGAATCTCCAACCGCTTCACTTGCGCAGGCGTTTGAGACGTTCAGCGCAGTCGCGGGATCGTTAGAGCATTCATATCTCCATCTCCAAAAAGAAGTGGGACGACTCAGGCTGGAGTTGTCCGAGGCGAACTCTGATCTAGCGCGCAGCCTGGAAGAGAATCGCAAGATGCGCGCCTATTTGACTCAATTGCTAGACGTGCTTCCCTGTGGTGTTCTGGTAGTCGATGCGGCCAGGAACGTCAGAATGGTGAATCCGGCGGCGCGGAAGATGCTGATGCTTGGATCCTTCGAGCAGGGATCTATCTCTTCATTCCTCGACCAGTCTTTCGAGCAGTTCACCAAATCCCTTCCACGGGGCATGGAGGGTATTGAGACGGATCTGGAAACTTATGGCCCCGGAGGCCAATCGCGTTTCATCTGCATATCCCTGGCGCGCCTTTCCCGAGATGAAAGCGGCTCCTGCGATTTTGTATACATCCTTCGAGACACGACCGAGCAGAAGAGGATGGAGCGCGAAAGGGAGACAGACCGGAATCTAAGGGCATTGGCTGAAATGGCCATGATTCTGGCGCACGAAATTCGGAACCCGCTCGCGAGTCTGGAGCTCTTTGCCGGTCTCCTCTCCGATGCGACAAAGACCCAACCAGTCATGCATCGGTGGGTTGATCATCTTCAGGCTGGCCTTCGCACGCTTTCCGCCACGGTTAATAACGTTCTTCAGTTTCACAACTCTCCCCCCACCGAATTTGTCTCGGTCAACATCGTGCGGCTGCTCAAAGAAACCCTCGAGTTTCTTCAGCCGCTGGCTCGGCAGAAGGGGATTGAGCTGCTTTTGTCGTGCTGCCATCCTGATATTTATCTCCCGGCCGACCCCCACCGGTTGCAGCAGGTGTTTTTCAATCTTGCGCTCAATGCGTTTCGAGTGATGACGCGCGGTGGTGCCCTCAGCATAAAAATCATGTGGTCCGAAGAAGCTCCGGACAAGGTTCTGGTGATCGAGTTTCAGGATCAGGGACCGGGGATCGCTGCAGGGGATTTGGAAAAGATCTTCCAGGTGGGATTCACAACGCACGCTGGAAGTCCCGGACTTGGGCTCGCGGTGTGCAAGAAAGTTGTCGAGCAACACCGAGGGAGCATCCGGGTAGAGAGCCGGGCGGGAGAAGGAGCCAAATTCCTGGTGTCCCTACCGGCATTTGGAGTGGCTTGATGAATCGAGTATTGGTGGTCGACGACGAACCGGCGATGCGTGCAGCGCTGGAAGCGAGTTTTTCTCACAACGGTTGGAAGGTTGAGACGGCCTCGGGAACTCACGAGGCGGTGGAACGCTTTCGATCGTGGCCGTGCCCACTGGTGATAACCGACATGCGCATGCCAGACGGTGACGGGCTGAAGGTTATGTCGGACATTCGGACCCTCGCACCGGAGACCGCCGTCATATTCTTGACCGCGTATGGAAGCGTGCCGGAAGCGGTAAAGGCCATGAAGGGCGGCGCTTGCGATTATCTCGTCAAGCCGATTTCCTTTGAGCAATTGCACGAGGCCGCTCAGCGGGTTCTCAAAATGGATTCCGGCCGGGAACAAGGGCGGGAGAATGAGAGTGGAATCGTTGGAGACTCCGTTCCCATGCGGAGGCTGATGGATCGGGCAAGACAGATCGCCAAAACTGATGTCGACGTGCTACTCGAAGCTGAGAGCGGAACGGGCAAAGAACTCTTTGCCCGCATGATCCATGAATTGAGCCGCCGACGAAATGGCCCCTTTGTCGCAGTCAACTGCGCCGCATTTCCCGATACGCTGCTGGAAAGCGAGCTGTTCGGGTATATGAAAGGAGCGTTTACGGGCGCCGCAAGCTCGCGGGCGGGAAAGTTCGAGCTGGCCCACCGGGGGACGCTGCTTCTTGATGAGATCACCGAGATGCCGTTGCAGCTTCAGCCGAAACTGCTTCGGGTTCTCCAGCAACGGGAAGTCGACCGCCTGGGCGACCAGGGTCCGATCAACGTTGATGTTCGGGTAATCGCCACCACGAACCGGGATCTGGCACTGACGGTCAAAGAGGGGAAGTTCCGCGCGGACCTCTATTATCGACTAAATGTCGTGGCGTTGAATGTTCCCCCGCTTCGCGAGAGGAAAGATGATATCCCGGCTTTGATCGAGCACTTCATTGGGAAGTATTCCACGGGCACCTCTTCGGTGGAGTTCGCTCCCGCACTCATGGAGTGCATCCTGGCGCACGACTGGCCGGGAAACGTCCGCGAGCTTGAGAACATCGTCCGGCGCATTCTTGCCCTGGCCGGCGGCCCGATAGCGGACGTTGATCTTCTGGAAGGCACGAGCCTCATGAAACAGGAAGCCCTACCGGCCCCGATGGAGCTGGGAGCTTCGTTGCAAGAAATGGAAAAGCAGATGTACCTGCGGGTTCTCGAGGAGACGGGGGGGAACAGGACCCACGCGGCTGAGCTGCTGGGTGTGAGTATTAGGACGGTACGGAATAAGATTCGCGAGTTTGGAATCCCCGCAAGGAGGTACGCATGAGCTGGATGGAAACCCCGCTGCTGCAACGCATGGAACGGTTTCTCGACATGGCGTCACTCCGACAATCACTCATCTCGAGCAATATCGCGAACGTGGACACGCCGGGTTATCGGACGCGGGATATTGATTTCGAGAAGGAGATGCAACGAGCCGCCATGGCGGCGCCGGGCACAGCCCCTCAGCCGGTTGTGCGGAATATCGGTGGCCTGATCGAACGGCCCGACGGCAACAACGTCAGTATTGACCGCGAGACGATGCTTCTTGCTCAAACCCAGCTACAGTTTCAGACGGGCGTCGCCTTGCTGAAGCAGGAATTCAAGCGCCTCGTAACAGCTATTACGGAAGGGAGGTCCTAGCGTGAACCTATTCGGAATCCTTGATGTAAGCGGGTCTGCACTGGGCGCCGAGAGGCAGCGTGCGGAAATTGTGGCGAGCAATTTGGCCAATGCGGAAACCACGCACACTGCGCAGGGGGGGCCTTACCAAAGGCAGATGGTGGTCTTCGGAACGCGGAAGCCATCCCTTTCGCTTTTTGGGCGGACTTTCAACTGGTTTCGCAAGTCCGCACAGGGGGTCCGTGTGGAGAACGTGGTCGCGGACACCTCGCCGCCTTTGCAACGGTTCGAGCCATCTCATCCCGACGCGGATAAGCAGGGCTATGTTTCCTATCCCGCGATCAATCCCGTCGAGGAAATGGCCAACCTTATGGAGGCGGCAAGGGCGTACCAGTTGAATGTGGCAGCCGTGCAAGCGACGAAGGGGATGATTTCCGCATCTCTCGATATTCTCCGTTAGGCATTAGGAAACTCGAGGTGCTACGAAAATGACAGGCAGCATTTTGGGTGTGAACGGTTCGGGACAGAATATAGGAGTGGGTGGCAGAACCTCGTCTGCCTCCGGGGAAGGGACAGATTTTGTCCAAACGCTCCAAGAAACAATGCAAAAGGTAGAGGCGCTTCAGACAGAGGCTGAAAAGCAAGTTGAGGGGATGGTGAGCGGCCAGGGAGCCGATGTTCACTCCGCCATGATCGCCGTCGAAAAGGCGGACTTGTCATTCCAGTTGATGATGCAGGTTCGCAACAAGATAGTAGAGGCATATCAGCAAATCTCTCAAATGCCCTTTTAGCAGGTAGAGGAAGATGAGTCCTCAAGTCACAAAGGCGATTGACCAGACCAGAACGTTTCTTTCCGCGCTGAACCCCAAACAGAGGTTTGTCTTGAGCGGGTCCGTCCTGGCGACACTTGGATTCTTTGCGATTCTGGTTCATTTCATTGGAAACGGAGACCTCAAGACCCTTTACTCCGGCCTTCAGCCGGCGGAGGCCCAGGAAATCGCCCGCCGCCTGGGGGCAAAAGAGATTCCCTTTGACCTATCGAAGGATGGGACCTCCATAAGTGTGCCGCTCGGACAGATCGACAAGGTGCGGATGCAATTGGCATCGGAAGGGCTTCCCAGGAGTGGCCGCCAGGGCTACGAGATGTTTGACAAGCCGAATTGGATGGGAAGTGACTTTGCCGAGAAGGTGAATTACCAGCGAGCCCTTGAGGGGGAACTGGAACGGACGATCCAGACACTCGATGAGGTGGAGGGTGTGCGCGTCCACCTGGTGTTGCCACACGACTCGCTATTTACAGACCAGGAACGAAGTGCGAAGGCATCCGTCGTCCTCAAACTCCGAACCGGGCGAATCTCCGACGAGAAAATTGACGCGATCACCAACTTAGTGTCAAGTGCCGTGGACAATCTGCTACCGCAGGATGTAACCGTCGTCGACGCGGATGGGCAGGTGCCCCTGCTTACGGGAGGGAGCCGGCGAGGAGTGCCGAAAGAAGTCCGTAAGTTGGAAGATTCTTTGAACGAGAAGCTGATTGCGACTTTAACTCCCGTGGTGGGGACAGGGAAGGCAAAAGCTACCGTAAGTGTGGATTATGAAGTTGGCAATTCTGAAATGACGCAGGAGCTCTATGATCCGAATGCCGTTGCCGTGCTGAATTCTCAGATTTCCGAGGGGCGTCAAGGCAGCGCCGACAACTTAGATCAGGGCATCCCCGGCACGCCCAGCAATGTTCCCGGATCGACGGCGCAGCCTGCCGCGAACCATGCCGTTGGCCAAACGAGTTCTTCGGACAGCGATATGCAGAGAACTGAGAACAAAACCTATGCGGTCAGCAAGACCACCCGGCACCTGATGGAGCCCTCTGGGACGGTCAAGAAAGTCTCTGCCGCAGTGCTGGTCGATGACGCCCTTGAAGTGAGTACTTCCGACGGGAAGCAAGTTGAAACGCGGCGCAAGCGCACCCCTGAGGAGATGAAACAGATCTTGGATATCGCCACGGCGGCAATCGGCATAGATGCCACCCGAGGAGACCGTATAACCGTCCAGAACCTCTCTTTTGTCGCCTTGCCCAAGGAGATGGAGGTCCATCCTACTTGGGATAGGCGGGTTGAACGAGTCGTGCAAGACTGGTCCACGCCCCTGAAGTACGTTGGCATCGCGGTTCTTTTGTTCTTCTTCTATCTTACCCTCCTTAAGCCGCTTAAGAACCAGGTTCTGGCTTCAATCTCAGAGTTCAAGCCAGCACTCACGGCGGGGCGGGGCTCTGCCGCATTGCCGGACGCCACACAGGCCAAAGGCAGGGGAGAGAGTCCGGCGCTTGAGGAACCGTTGGCGGACTTCAGCCAGGAACTGACGGATACAAACTCTGAAGTGAAGAGAGCCGTCGTCCTGAAGCGGCACTTGGTTGATAAAATAAAGAAAGAGCCCGCCGCGGCCAGCCGCCTTATCCAGAATTGGGTTCGACAGAGTGAGGCATAGGCATGGGTACTGCAATTCAGACCGCCAACCCACGGCCCCCGCTACTTCCGCCGATCGACAAAGGGAAACCCCGGATCAGCAGCCTGCGTAAAGCTGCGATTCTGATGGTTCTTCTCGGGGATGAGGCGGCTGTGGTGATATACAAAAACCTGAATCCCGAGGACGTTCGCAGGCTGACCCAGGAAATCGCGGAAGTTGAAACGATCTCTCCGGAGGAAGCCCTTCAGGTCCTGGAAGAGTACCGGGCGACCTTAACCGAGGGTTACGTTTCGCAGGGCGGTCTCGACTATGCGAACCATCTTCTCTTAAAGGCCTTCGGTGATGAAGGCGCGAAGGGATTGCTGGACCAAGTCCTCCAGGCCCCGGAAGCGGGTGCGGACCTAGATTCGCTTCAGAAAGCGGACCCAGAGCAACTCGTGAAATTCGTTGAGGGCGAGCATCCTCAGACCATCGCTTTGATCCTTGCGCACCTTGGGGCGAAAACGGCTTCCTCGGTTCTGTTATTGCTTCCCGAGAAAGTACGGATGGATGCCATCAAGCGCCTCGCCCAGATGCAGCAATTCTCCACCGAAATGGTCAAGAGGATTTCCCTCGTATTGCACAAGAAACTGGCTGGATTAGCAAAGGAGAGCCGGCTTTCATGCGGTGGAGTTAGCGCCGCTGCAGACATGTTGAACCGCATGGACCAGGAATCGAGCAAACTCATCCTTGAAGCCATTCAGAATAGCGACCCTGACTTGGCGGGGTCGATCCGGAACCAAATGTTCACCTTTAATGATTTGGGTTCAATCCTCGACGTGAGTATGCGTGAAATCCTGGCCCAACTGGATAAGAAAACTCTGGCCACGGCGCTCAAGGGAGCAAACGAAACCTTACGCTCTTTCTTCTACAAGTCCATGTCGTCACGCGCCGTCGAAATGCTCAAGGAAGACATTGAAGCTCTGGGCCCCGTCCGCTCGCGCCAAGTGCAGCAGGCTCAACAGGAAGTTATTGCACTGGCACGCAAGCTGGAAGCTGAAGGAAAAATCTCGTTGAAGAGTGGTGGAGATGACGGCTATGTCGACTAGTATGTTTGACGACCTCGCACGTCTGAGCCAAGAAGTGCAACCGTTCCGCTATCGGATCGTCGCTGGTCTGGAAGCAGATCTCGATGACCCGAGCGTTGGCGCGAAGGCGTCGCTGGAAGGAGAGCCGAACGGATCATCACGGAACGAGAATGCTGAGGCGATTCGCCGGGCCTTCGAGGCGGAGGTTCAATCGCGCGAAAAGCGTGCACGCGAACAGGGGATCAAGGAAGGCCAGGCTGCTCTGAGAGCGGAGGTTGATCGGGAGATTTCGGCATTCCGAGACTCATTGGCGCTCGCCCTGAAACAATTCGCTGCAGAGCGAGAAGAATACTACCACAGCGTAGAAGGTCAGGTTGTCAACCTGGCTCTGGCCATCGCGCGGAAAATCCTCCACCGTGAAGCTCAGGTCGATCCTCTCTTGCTCGCCGGTGCGGTTCGAGTGGCCTTGGAAAAGGTCTCGTCCGCCACCCTGCTCAGGCTCTATGTACATCCGGATCAGGTCCAAACCTGGAAGGAATTCCTGGATCGCCACAGCGACATGCGCCAAAAGCCCGAGATCCTGGGCGATGCGGCGGTTATTGAGGGGCAATGCCGGATTGAATCCAGTCTTGGCACTGCTGACCTGAACCTCGAAAACCAGATCACGGAGATCGAGCAGGGATTCTTTGATCTGCTGGCCCGGCGGCCCGAAATCCAATGAAGGACGCCTCTACACAGCTTAATCCATACTTTCGGTCCGTAGCCGACCGCAGCGCGACCCGGTGGACCGGCCGGGTGGTAAAGGCAATCGGCCACCTTGTCGAGTCAGAGGGCCCCTTTTCCGCCTTGGGAGAGTGTTGTGAGATCGTAAGTTCGAATGGCGTCGCCTGTGAAGGGGAGATTGTGGGCTTCCGCGGTCCGACCGTCCTGTCCATGCCTCTGAGCCCGCCCGACAGCATTCGTTACGGCGATGCCATAGTAAGTTGGGGTGAAAAACCGAGCTTCCGGGTGGGCGCCGGACTCTTAGGCCGAGTGATCGATGCCACCGGTCACGCGATCGATTCTGGCCCCGAGTATTCAGCGCGCGGCCGGTGGCCCTTGCGCCATACCGGTCCGCTTCCTCTTGAGCGGCAACCCATCACAGAACCCCTGGGTTGTGGGGTTCGTGCCATTGATGCATTTCTGACTTGCGGACGCGGCCAGCGGTTGGGCATCTTCGGGGGGAGTGGGGTGGGAAAGAGCACTCTAATCGGCATGATGGCTCGCGGGAGTGCTGCCGACCTGACGGTTTTGGCGCTCGTGGGCGAGCGCGGAAGAGAAGTGCGCGATTTTCTCGAGAACGCAATCGGTGAGGAGGGTCGGCGCAAATCCGTGGTCATTGTTTCCACATCTGAGCAGTCTCCCCTTCTGCGGATTCGGGCTGCGCTGGCGGCCACCTCAGTTGCCGAGTATTTCTGCTCGCAGGGGAAGAACGTTCTGCTGGTCGTCGATTCCCTGACGCGGCTTGCGATGGCACAAAGGGAAATCGGGCTCGCTGCGGGTGAACCTCCAACTTCCAAAGGGTATACGCCTTCCGTCTTTACCCTGCTTGCCCAGTTGATCGAGCGCGCGGGCAGATTCAATGGGGGGAGCATCACGGCGTTCTACAGCGTTCTGATGGAGGGTGACGACCACCAGGATCCTATTGTTGACGCTGTGCGCTCTCTGTTAGATGGACACATTTTTTTGGACCGCCGGCTCAGCGCGGAGAACCACTACCCCCCTATCTCAATCCTGGACAGTCTGAGCCGCCTAATGCCTTCCGTATGTTCCCAAGAACACCTGGCCAAGGTTAAATACCTGCGAGCCTTGCTGGCCTCCTACGCTGGCTCCGAGGATTTGGTGCGGGTTGGGGCTTATCAGAAAGGGTTCGATCCTGTCCTGGACAAAGCCATCAGCAGCCTACCCGCTATCAAGGCATTCCTGCTGCAGCGGCCGGACGAGAAAGCGGATCTGAAAGCCAGCATCGCTTCCCTGTTTGCTCTCCCTGAATGAGGACTCAGAATATGGGGTTTAAGTTCAGTCTCGAAGGGCTTCTTCGCGTCCGGAAAAGCTTCGAAAAACAGGAAGAACATAAACTCGCAGCTGCGGTTGGAGAACTCAAACGCCTCAGTACGATGCTTGAGTCGGTTCGGGCACAACTGATATCTACGGCCGATCGCCTGGGCAAACTCCTGGTCCACGGCACCACCGGAGCGGATCTTCATCTCTTGTGCTTTGAAAAGTTCCTGCTCGAGCGCCGAGAACAAGCGTTGGCTGAAAGCGTTTCTTCGGCTTTGGCAAAGATGAAAGCCCAGCAAGCCCGGTTGCAAGAGGCTAAGAAGAAACGTAAGGTACTCGATAAGCTCCGTCAAAAACAGATGGTTCTTTTCCTCCTCATCGAGGGTCGCAGGGATCAGCAGAGGCTTGACGACGCATTCTTGATGAGGCGAAGCAATGATGACAGTGGGAAAGGCCTTGCCTAGCGCGCGGCAACACTTGCCTAGCACGGAATTGAAACCCCAGCCTTAGGACACTCGCCATCCCTCCTCCTTAAGAATAGTTCATGTGTTTTCTGTAACTTAGATAGTGCGAGCCAATTCCTTAGAAGGCATCAATCTTTGGCCTGCCGGGTGCTTTTCTTGAGGCGGGACAATGTGGTTCGAATAATGAACACGCCACCCGCCAATTTCGGAATTCCAACCTTAGTCGCGGCCAACGCTCCTCCCTTAACCCCTAAAACCTCGGGGGACACATCCGGGTCCTTTGCTCTTGAAATCAGCTCCCGCTGGCAGTGTAACCCCGCCCCTGAGCCGCTTCTCAAGGCTGGCGCCCCGATGGACGTAGGGAAGCAGCAGGCAGACCCCCAGAAACAAGCCAAGTCTGTTACTTCGAGTGGCTTTCCTTATCCATTCCTGATGCAGGGCGTGGCGGTTACGAATGAACCCCGGAATGCTCCGAGTGGCGAGCCAAGTGGCACCCCTAACGCTAGCGCCAGCACTCGCTCCGGCACCGGAGAGGCCCTTCCCACAGACTCTCAGGGCACAAGCGCACGCGAGATCACGTTGAGCTGGGGCACAGCCGGGATTGCTTCGGCTGCGTTCGGGTTGCGCCTTCCGATTTCAGCCGGCTCCGTGGCGTCTACACAAACCACTGGGATTCCTGCGTCCCCATTCTCGCTGTCCAGCAATTTCAGCCAGATCTCACACAAGGTGGAACCAGCTGGCGTCATCACGCCACCTGTGGCCGAACAGACGAACCCGGTGGGCTTGCCCGTGGTCGAGGAGCGAGGCCATTCACTTCTGGGGACAGCGTCATCCGCTGTCAACGTAACGAATCAGACAAGTTCGCCGGATACTCAGCAGGATGCGAAGGCCGTCGCAGTGGCATCATCGCCCGCTGCTGGGCAGACAGAGCAGGTAGGCCGGTGGCAGGTCCAAGACGCGGCCAGCCTTGGTGCGAATGCGATTTTGAATCCCGCAGCGCAACTGAATCTGACCGATAGGCCTGAAACCTATTGGGCGCATGGACAGCCTGCAGCCGCCTTCCCGGCTACCACCGGGGAGACGAAGAATGCAGCACTGCCCGCGGCCCTTCATGATTTGGTAGTCCAGGTATTGGCACGACAACCGCAGGTGCCTAGGGGTGGGGCCGGTGAATCTAACCCGCAATCGAAATCCGGCCAAACGGTAAGCGCGAATCTCCCCGTCGCAGGGACGTCATTGGACTCCTTAGTTCCAGGAGCCCCTTCCGCGGCAGGTGTTTTCGCGACTCCAAGCGAAAGCTCCCTTCATGAGTTGGTAAGCCAGATCTTGGCACGACAACCACAGGTGGTTGGGGATGGGGTCGGTGAATCTAACCCGCAACCCAAATTCGGCCAAACGGTAAGCGCGAATCCCCCGGTCGCAGGGACGTCATTGGACTCCCTAGTTCCAGGAGCCCCTTCCGCGGCAGGAATTCTCGCGACTCCAAGCACAAGCTCCCTTCATGAGTTGGTAACACAGATCTTGGCACGACAACCACAGGTGGTTGGGGATGGGGTCGGTGAATCTAACCCGCAACCCAAATTCGGCCAAACGGTAAGCGCGAATCCCCCGGTCGCAGGAACATCATTGGACTCCTTAGTGCCGGGGGCCCCTTCCGAGGCAAGGATTCTCGTGACTCAACCCGAAAGCTTTCTCGGCAAGCCCCAGACGGGTGATGCAATAAACCTGGCACATGACGCCGGGCAAGATAAGGATGGAAACACCGCCGTCACCGCGGGGGCTTCTGGCACCGAGGGCAACCCACGCAGTCCTGGCTCTTCAAGGGGTGTCACGGTCACAGTGCCCAGCCCGTCGAGTAACCCGCAGCTCCGCAGTCCAGCGAGCGATAAAAGCAAGGAATCCGATCGTGTAGGAAGCAGTCCAAGCAGCAAGGAAGGCACTCCCAGAACTGACAGAACTGCGGGCGCGGTTCCCGATTGGACACAAGCGGGCGGCGACACCGACGCCGCCGCAGACGGGAGTTCGCCAGGCGGTCAAACGGCCTCCGCGACGGACCGGTCTCCTGTTTCGTTGAAAATCGCCTCCCTCGTATCTGCCGGCCAGAAGGTCGTCGCCGCGGAGCCCGACACAGGCCCGGGAATAGCAATTGACCCTTCGCAGGCGATGCGACGGGGTTCAGATGCACAAAGGGATTCCGCCACCACTTCCACCGAATCAGCCGGACGTGCAGCCCCCCCAGCGCTTCAGAATTGGGATGCAATCAGGCAACAATTGGGTCAAATCGTAAGCTCCGCCCACCTTGCGGAAGCGATGGGCCAGTCTGAACTGCAAGTCGATATGAAATCGGATTCCTTGGGGCCCGTCTCGGTGCGGGCTATCCTCAATAACGGCCAGATCGGAGCTGAAATACAAGTCAGCAATCACGATGCGCGTGCCGTTCTGACCGAAGGACTCCATACCCTTGAAAAGACGCTTGGGGAGAAGGGGTTGCAGGTTGTGAACCTCGATGTTTCCCAAGGGTTGGATTACAGCCATGCTCAATCTCAAGGCCAGCAGGGAAAACAGGCAGGCCAGGCAGCCCATGCCGCGAAGGGTTACACGGACCACTCGGTGAGCAAGCCTGAACTCTCCGAGGTCTCGAATACCGCGAACTGGACAGGCGATTTTGTTTTAGGCCGGGTTAGCGTACACGCTTGAAAGAAATTATAGAAGAGGACAGGAGGTCCAAGAAAATGAATATAAATCACGTTATGAGGCTTCTCGATCCGAGCACAAGTATAAGTTCGACCGGCTCTTCGAGCAATACCAGCAGTTCCGGAAGCACCGCCGCGAGCAGCTCCTCGGATGGCTTGAATGACAGCACCTTCATCACACTTTTGACCGCAGAGCTCCAAGCTCAAGATCCAACGAACCCCATGGACCCGACCACCATGATGACGCAAATGGTGCAGTTTGACGAACTTCAGCAAACCATGGATATCAATCAATTACTCCAGACGGCCCTGCAATCCAACCCGTCGACAACGAGTCAATCGGCGTAGGGGACTAAAATTCACAGGAGGAAACCAATGCCTTCATTTTCAACATCACTTTCAGGTCTTACCGCTTCGGAAAGCGCGCTTAATGTGATCTCAAACAACCTGGCCAACCTTGATACGACTGCCTACAAGGGCATGACCGCGAATTTTGCGGATCTCTTCTACCAGCAGTTGGGCGATAGTGGCTCAGGCAATCCCATCCAGGTGGGAGTCGGAACTACCATTGGCTCGGTATCCACCGATTTCACGCAAGGGAACGTGGCATCTACGGGGGTCGATACCGACATGGCGATTCAGGGGAACGGCTTTTTTGTCGTCCAGAACAATGGCGCGCAGGAGTATACACGCGCGGGCAATTTCACGACGGACCCCACCGGGTATCTCGTGGACGCGAATGGCGATTACGTTATGGGATATCCGGCCACCAACGGGACGATCAGCCCATCACAGACGCTGGCTCCGTTACAGATTTCAAACGGCGAAGTGGCCCCGGCGAAAGCCACCACTCAAGTGGACTTGGGTATGAATCTTGACGCCGCCGCGGGTATCTCAGCCACTGGCACGCTGACGATCGCGGCACAGCCTGCGGCCGGCAACACCGTGACGATCGGGGGAACCACTTATACCTTTGCGACCGCCCTCACAGCCACGCCCAACCAAGTGCTGATCGGCGCGACGGCCGCGGACACCCTCGCCAATCTGGCAGGTGCGATCAACGCAGAAACGGGAAATGGGCAGGCAGCCGGGACGACGTATAGCCAAGGCACAGTCGCAAATACGTCCGCCACGGTAACGGGGACGACGGCAACTGCACTGTCGTTGCAAGCCGTTGCCGATGACGCAACCGGGAATAGCGTCGTAACGACCACCTCCAATGGGGCGAGCCTGTCCTTCGGTGGGGCGACCCTAACCGGAGGCGTTACTGGCGACTCGGCCGGATCCTTCAGCGAGCCCATTGTGGCCTATGATTCCCTGGGAGTCAGCCATACCCTGACCTTTAATTTCACGAAAGAAGCGACCAATCAATGGGGATATCAAATTACCATACCGGCGGCAGATGTCGGCTCATCGGGAGCACCCGTTGTTGTTGGGTCAGGAACACTCAAGTTTGACAGTTCTGGGAATCTGATATCTCCTGCGGGCAATGTAGCCGGGATTACCGTGCCCAATTTGACCGATGGTGCGTCCAGCTTGAATTTCTCCTGGCAGCTTTTCAACTCACAAGGATCACCTAACGTGACCCAGTCCGGTGCACCATCCGCGGCTTCCAATGCCTCACAGGATGGTTACTCGAGTGGAACTCTAACATCCTTTAACGTCACGTCCGACGGGATCATCCAAGGAGTTTTCTCCAACGGGCAGACGACCGTCCTGGGGGAGGTCGCGTTGGCTAATTTTGCGAATCCGCAAGGGCTGACCAACAACGGCGGCAACACTTACCTTGCGACACTCGCCTCCGGGCTGGCGGGGATTGGGGCCCCCGAATCGGGCGGGCGTGGGAGCATCAAGGGTGACGCGTTGGAGCAATCCAACGTGGACATGGCGACCGAATTCGCAAACCTCATCATGGCCGAGCGCGATTACCAAGCCAATGCCAAGGCGATCACGACGGCTGATGAAGTAACCCAGGCTGCGATTAGTCTCAAGCAAAGTTAGGGATCACGGAATTAGTCCCGCTTAGTTCTGCCCCCACCGCCTTCCGGCGGTGGGGACAGAACAAGATCGTGATTCTTAGCTTGTTTTAATCTCCCGAGGGCCTCTTGCCCTTCGAACGGCACTGATTCTGCCGGTATTCCTGCCGATAACTGTGCCTGTTAGACGATCTTCATTGATTTGAAACGTCTTAGAAAATCTCCGCAAGAATTAGTCCTGCCTTATCGGTTGGCGGCCCAGTTGCACTAGTGCAACCGTGGCTATGAGCGAAGAATCAGCAAGCATTAAAAACAACTCAGACAAAGGCTTCGGCAAGAAGGCGATGGTCTTTGCCGCGTTCCTGGCGGTGGCGTTAATTGCGGGTGCCTCCTGGATCCTCATTTCGAAAAGCCGAGCCGAAACCGGAGGACGGACACCAGCAGCCCCTGCAGTTAAGGAAGTCATGCACCTAGAAGGCTTCGTGGTTAACCTTGCGGATCCCTCGGGCGACTGCTTTCTGCGAGTGGGTGTTGACCTCGGTTTGGGACACGCGACCAATAAGCGCGGCGAGAAGGACAATGGGGTAATCCCCACGGCGCAAGTTCGGGACGTCGTCTTGCGAATACTGACGACCTATCGCTCGGATGACCTTCTAGCTCCGGAAGGAAAGATCAAGCTAAAACAGCAGCTTGTTCAGTCTCTGCAAGCAGCCGTTCCTGAACTCGGGGTTCAAGAAGTCTATTTCACGGATTTCCTTGTCCAACGCTGAAATGGCCGAAAAGGCGATTACAAGACCGGAACCGAGCGTTGACCAATCCTTAAATGATCCATGGAAACAGGTCATGGGGCTGCCCTGTCGGCTCCGAGTGGAGGCTCCCGTTGCGATCTTCACCGTGGCGGATTTGCTCGGCCTCAGCCCAGGTTCCCTGGTGCGCTCGAGCCAGAAGGAGGGCTCGCCCGCTTCCGTTCAGGTCAACGGCCAGGTCATTGGCTGGGGAGAGTTCGATGTGGTGGAGGACGTTCTCGCAATTCGCCTGACCGAATTATGTGACACGCACCCGCAACAGGGCTAAGGACTTGAGTTCCTGCGCGGAGGAAGGATCAGCAAAGTGCCAGAAGCGGTGAGCAAGATACTGAACTTTCTTAAAGCGCGGCTGGGAATTCTGGGGGAGCGCTACACGCAGCACCGGGCGAAAAAAAGGTTGCATGTGCGTGAGACTCTCTCGTTTGGAGACAAGCGCTTCCTTGCGGTGGTGGAATACCGGCACCAGGAACTATTGGTCGCGGGCACGGCCAGCTCAATCACTGTGCTGTCGACTGCCGCTCACCTGGAGGGCAGGATTCCGGTGGATGACGTCCCTATTAGCCAGGACTGTTTGCAGTGATGGAATGCATGATTCGGTGGGCAAAACTCGCTCCGGCATTCCTGGTAGCGCTTCTGCTGGGCGGGGGCGTGGCGACCCCGGCATTGGCGGTGGAGGGTGGTCCGTCGGGCTTGCCGTTGACGCAAATTGCCGGAGGTCCGAGGTCCCTTCCCTGGACGATTGTCATTTTGCTGACGGTCCTTGTTTTCCTCCCTGCCATCGCAATGTGCATGACTCCCTTTGTGCGGCTGCTGGTTGTCTTTCATTTTCTCAGGCAGGCACTTGGAACTCAGACCGTACCCACGAATCAAACCCTCATCGGACTGTCTCTGTTCCTCACTTATTTCGTCATGCAGCCCGTGGGATCCGAAATCTACCGCGCGGGAGTTGTGCCTCTGGAAAGCAATTCCGTCAACGTATTTCAGGCAGTCGATGCGAGCGCCAAGCCTATACGCACGTTTATGCTGAGGTTCGCCCGCGAAAAGGACCTCGCACTGTTTGTGGAGCTGGCCAAAACGCCGCGCCCGCGCAAACCGGAAGACTTATCCATGCGAGTGGTAATTCCCGCCTATATCCTTTCGGAACTGCGCGCGGGGTTTCAAATCGGACTTGTGTTGTTTCTGCCGTTTTTGGTGATCGACCTTGTGGTGGCTTCGATAACGACGTCCATGGGGATGCTGCAGCTTCCCCCCGTTATGATTTCCACCCCCTTGAAGATCCTGTTGTTCGTCATCGTGGACGGGTGGAATCTCGTAGTGGGATCCCTGATGAAGAGTCTCTACTGAGGTGTCTGAGTGTCTACGGATGGCATCATTGGACTTATGAGGCTTACGCTGGAGACAGCCTTATGGCTCGCGGCTCCCATCTTGATTGTTGCCGCAATTGTAAGCCTCCTGGTTAGCATTGGCCAGGTACTGACTTCGATTCAGGATGCGACGATTTCAACTGTTCCAAAGCTGGCAGCCGTGGGTATCGTTACCTTTGTCCTGCTTCCCTGGACTTTCCGGAAGCTCATCGGTTTCACGGTATTGCTGTTCCAGGATTTTCACAAGTATGTGGGCTAAGAGGATCTTGTGAACTCTGTCCTCGAACAATTGATTACGCCGGTGGTTACGGTAGGCATACGCCTTGGCATGTTGATGTCCTTCGCCCCCTTCTTTGGGAGCAACGCGATTTCCGCCCGAGTCAAAGCGGGGCTGACCATGGTCTTGACCGCACTTGTTTACCCCCTTTGCGCTCCGAAAATGGTGGCGAGCAATCCTGCGATGTTCGCGCAGATCGTCTTCGGCGAAGTTGTTATCGGACTGGCTCTGGCCTTATCCATCCAGTTCGTTTTTGAAGGTGTTCAGCTCGCAGGCCAGATTTTGGGATTTCAAATCGGTTTTTCGCTTGTCAATGTGATTGACCCGCAGACGAACGTCGAGATTCCAGTTCTTTCGACCCTCCACCAGGCAGTGATACTTTTCGTCTTCTTCCGATTGAGCGTCGACCATTGGCTCTTGCGCGCGTTGGTGAAAAGCTTTGAGTACGTACCGCCCGGCAGCGTCACAGTGTCGCCCGCCGCGGTGCGCCATCTGGTGGGCATGGCCGGGAAGATGTTCAGTATCGGAGCGGAAATCGCTGCCCCGGTTCTTGCCGCAACCTTGCTCATTGATTTGGCGCTCGGATTGATCGCGAGGGCTGCCCCGCAGGTGCCGGTGCTTTTTCTTGGGATGTCGATCAAAAGTCTGGTTGGGATGGGGGTGCTGGTAGGCGCCGTGGGGTTCTGGCCCAAGCTATTCGAACGGTATTTCGAGGGAGTTTTCCGGGCCACGGAACAACTGATCATGTTGGTGCATTAGGGGAGTAACTCGCCTTGCCCGAAGCGGATCGTACAGAACGAGCCACACCACGGCGGCGGCAGAAGGCCCGCGAGAAAGGGCAAGTTGCGCGCACTCGCGAGCTGGCCCCGGCGCTGGCACTTATGACCACGGTGATGTGCTTGTCCTGGATGGTCGTCCGCTGGCCCCGCGAGTGGCACGACCTGTTCTCGGCAGTTCTAATGTCAAACCTGAGGGGTAGTGAAGGCGTCTCTGTTGTCGATATTCGCAAGGCAGCGTTGCTGGTTTTTCAATGGGCCGGGCCGTCGGTAGCTTTCGGATGGCTGGTGGCTATCTCGGCGAGCCTTGCTCAAGGAGGGTTTGTGCTGGCTCCCCAGGCTCTAGCGTTCAAACCCGAAAAATTCAATCCGGCGTCCAATATGAAACGCCTCTTCTCTTTGGACTCTATTCGCAAGGTCTTGAAGTCGTGTGTTCCGACCAGCATCCTGGTTTACTTGGCTGTAACGATTCTGGCTTCTCACTGGGGAGAATTCCGGGAACTTTCGTTCGCTCCAGCCAAAGTTTCGTTTCTATGGCTGTTGGGTTTGATGTTCGAAATGATGTGGAAAGGATGTCTGATTTTTGCCATCTGGTCAGCCGCTGATTTCTTACTTGAGAAATTCAACTTCGAACGCCAGTTACGGATGAGCAAGCAGGAGGTCAAAGAGGAAAACAAGGACACGGAAGGCAACCCGATGATCCGAGGACGCATACGCCGCCTGCAACGGCAGATGCGGAAACGCCGCATGCTGCGCGACACATCGCAAGCGACGGTTGTAGTGACCAACCCAACGCACTTTGCTGTCGCCTTACAGTATCTGCCTGAGGAAATGGACGCGCCGGTCGTGGTCGCAAAAGGCCAGAATCTGCTGGCACAAATGATCCGGCAGGAGGCTGTCTGGCACGGCGTTCCGATTATCGAGAATCCGCCCCTCGCCCAAGCTCTTTACCGCACAGTGGAAGTGGGGCAGGCGATTCCCGCGAAACTGTACGCCGCGGTGGCCGAAATCCTAGCCTTTATTTACCGGATGCAAGCGCGAGAACGCCGGGCGCCGTTCGGGGCGGATAAATCCCAATACGCGCAGGTCTAAAGGATGGCGAAGGAAATCAATCTCGTTTCGAACTCGAAGATCCAGGCGAGGAACGGCGACTGGATTGTCCCGGCCGCCGTGGTCTGCATGGTGATGGTGATGCTCATCCCTATCCCCAGCGTCATCCTGGATCTGCTCCTTTCCGTCAGCATGACGGCCTCTGTACTCGTCCTTCTGGTCTCGATGTACATTGAGAGGCCGGTCCAATTTTCTGTCTTCCCCTCCTTGCTTTTGTTGCTTACCCTCTTTCGGCTTTCGCTGAACCTCGCCAGCTCCCGTCGGATTCTGCTTCACGGTGGGGAAGGACCGTCAGCGGCAGGACATGTTATTGAAGCGTTTGGCCAGTTTGTGGTAGGCGGGAACTACGTTGTAGGCCTCGTCATTTTCCTGGCCCTGATTGCGATTCAGTACCTGGTTGTCAACCATGGCGCCGTGCGCATCGCAGAGGTTACAGCGCGGTTCACCCTGGATGCGTTGCCGGGTAAGCAAATGGCCATTGACGCCGACCTGGGGGCAGGCCTGATTGATGAGCAGCAAGCGAGGTCAAGGCGCGAAAAGATAGCGCGCGAGGCGGAATTCTACGGCGCGATGGACGGCGCCGCTCGCTTCAGCCAGCGTGATGCCTTGGCCACGATATTGATCACGGTCATCAACATCGTCGCGGGATTTCTGATTGGTGTTTTTCAGCAGGGTATTCCGTTCGCGGAAGCGGTGCAAACTTACACGATTCTGACCGTCGGCGATGGTCTGGTAACGATGGTGCCATCCCTCCTTGTGTCGGTCGCCGGGGGTATGGTGGCGACGCGCGCGTCGTCAGAATCAACCCTGGGTTCAGACTTAGGCAACCAGCTCCTAACTCGCAGCAAACCCCTTTGGGTCGTGATGGGCGTCATGGTGATTCTCGGCCTGGTTCCGGGCCTCCCCAAGTTCTCGTTTTTTGCCGTTGCCGGGGTTCTGGCGTGGCTGGCGACACGCGCCAAAAACGTCGAGACCATGCGACAGGCCGAACAGTCCGCTCTCAAGACCCCCAAGAAGAGCGAGCCTTTGGACACCGTGCCTCCCCTTGACGACCTGGCACTGGAGGTGGGCTACGGCCTTGTCCAATTTGTCGATGAATCTCGCGGTGGGCAACTGTTGAAGAGAATCCGCGCTCTGCGGCGGCATCTCGCTACTCAACTCGGTTTCATTATTCCGGCTGTTCATATTACGGATAATCCCCAACTGAAAGCGCGGGAATATGTCATGAAGTTGCGTGGGGTAGAAATCGGTCGCTGGGAGCTCTACCAAGAGCACCTGTTGGCCGTAAGTTCCGAGGCGAATCCGGAACCGATCGAAGGCAAGGACGCACGTGAGCCGGCATTCAATGTGCCCGCGAAGTGGATACCCCCACACCTTCGAGAACAAGCGCTGGCTGCCGGTTATGCGGTCGTAGACCAGTCTTCAGTGGTCGCCACCCACATCGCGGAGCTGGTGAAACAGCACGCTTTTGAGCTCCTGAGCAGGCAAGAGACTAAACGCCTGCTGGATGGGCTAGGGGAGACACAACCCAAGCTGATTGAGGAACTGGTTCCGAAATTACTTTCCTTCGGAGAAGTGCAGCGCGTGTTGCAGCACGTACTGCGGGAGCATGTGCCCGTGCGTGATCTGGCGACAATTCTTGAGACTCTTGTCGATATTGCTCCTACTTCCAAGAATCCCGTCATTCTCGTGGAGGCAGTCCGGCAGGCCCTGGGACGTTCATTCGTACGTCGCCTGCTCGCCGATGACGGGAAGCTCAAGGTCATCCAGGTGGATTCAAGCATACAAGACCGGCTTAACCAAGCTTTTGATCCACAGCCCGCCGCGGCACGCCAGCCGGGATTCGAACCTTCGATATTGCGCAGGGTGCTGGACGGTCTGAAGAGTCTGGCCGGGGAACATCTTGAATTTACCGCCCCCGTCCTTTTATGCGGGAGTCCCGCCCGGTTTCACCTGCGACGCATTCTCGAACCGTTCTTGCCCAAGCTGGTGGTGGTGTCACCCGCTGAGGTTCCGGCAATGGTCGCAATTGAATCCATAGGAGTTCTTAAATGAATAACCCGGCTCTTCAGCAAATGGAAAATGGGAGTGCCGAGAAGCACCTCGAGGCGGCCAAGCGAGCTTACGAAAGCCAGCCGCCCATGGACCCTGCGGAGCGAGAGCGTCTGATCCTCGAGCACCTTCCGCTTGTGCGGTACATCGCCAGACGTGTTCACAGCCGTCTTCCTCCAAACGTCCTGCTGGATGATTTGATCAACACCGGGATCCTCGGGCTGATCGACGCCATCAACAAGTTCGATCCCAGCAAGCTTGTAGATCTCCGGGGTTACGCCATGCACCGGATTCGAGGCGCCATTCTCGACAGCTTGCGCGGGTTGGATTGGAGTCCGCGCCGGCTTCGGAAAAAAGGGAGAGTCCTGGATGAACTGCGCGAACGCCTGACGTCCACACTGGGCCGGGCGCCCACTGAAGGGGAGCTTGCGCATGAGGCCGGCTACGGCCTGCAAGAACTCCGCCAGCTCGAAGAAAACCTGTTGCGGGCCGACCTGGCGACATTGCAGGAACAGTCCATCGATGAAGAAAACGGGGGTGGGACTGACGATCAGCCTTCGGACGAGGAACTTAGCCCCTATGCTCTTTGCTACAAGGAAGAAATGCGAGAATTGCTCCGGGATTCCATTGGTCAGCTTTCCGACAGGGAGCGCCAGGTCCTCGCTCTCTACTACTACGAAGAGCTCACGATGAAGGAAGTCGGACTTGTCCTCGGGGTGGGTGAAGCGCGGGTCTCCCAAATGCATTCCGCGGTCGTGATGAAAGTCCGGGCCTATATCAACGAGGGCAAGCGCGCGCAACGCGATCGTTTGTCGCACGTAGCGGCGCACTGAGCGGCGCGAGGGGATCATGGAAAAGACTCTGAACCAGGAAGAAATCGCGGCATTGCTCCAGGTGGCCGAGGGGAGGAAAACGCAATCCGCCAAGGAACCGCCGCCCGACCAAACTGTCGTGCCGTGCGACTTTCGGCGCGCGGGCTTCCTCACTCCGGAACAGGTGCGAGCGATCCGCTCGTTGCACGACACGTTTGCACGAGCCCTTACGAACTCGCTGGGAGCGCATCTGCGCGCCGCACTTGAAATCGCTCTGGTCTCCGTTGAGCAGATGACCTATGCCGAGTTTCTCCGGCACATTCCGGACCTGAACTTCGCTGGTTCGGTCGCCCTCTCGCCCTTGGTGGCTTTGGCGGCGGTTGAACTTGACTTGCCGCTGGCCTTGCCGGTCATTGACCTGCTTTTGGGGGGAAGCGGGGGGTCGGTCTCCGAAGTTCGAGAATTAACCGAGATTGAGGAGGAGATTCTAGGGAGCGTCGTGAATATCATCTGCCGGGAACTGGAGGCCGCATGGCAGCCAGTCCTGAAATTGGATTTTCGCTTTGAGCGAAGACAGAGACAAGCCCAGCTTCTTCGTCTGATGTCCCCGCAGGAAAAAGTGCTCTCGCTGTCTCTCGAAATCCACATGGCGGAAGTCCGGGGGACGTTGAACTTCGCTTTCCCCGCGGTCGTGGCCAAGGCTCTGGTGAGAAAACTTGACGAGCAGGGCTCGTACCGCAGGCACACGGGCGGACCTTCCGACAGTCGCCACCTTCGCAAAGTGCTGGAAGAGTGCCGCTTTCATGCCGAGCTCCTCTTGCCGGAGGCCGCGGTGTCGGCCCGGAAATTGATGCACCTCAAAGTCGGCGATGTTCTGGAATTGCCGTTCAAGGTGAGTGTGCCGACCTTGTTCAAGGTGGAAAATCAAACGCTCTTCCTGGCTCATCCTGTCGCGGTGGGCGACCGGCGCGCGGCCGAGATGAACACGAAAGCGGGCAGACGCCAATTTGTCGAGGAGGAACCCAATTGACTCCCAGAGCCTGTGAAGTCGATGAAAACGTAATCAAGCTGTTTCTGGAAGTATGGTCGTCCAGCATCTGCCAAGTGCTGAGCCAACTGTCCGGAGAAAAGTTCGATTCCCGAGTGCTGGATTCAAGTCCAATCTTGGGGAAAGACGAATCGGACGGAGTGTGGATCCTCTTTTCGGCCTCGGCTGGGCTAACCGGTGAAACCGGGTTCTTGGTTTCCAAAGCCGACGCTTTGCTGCTGACAGGCCTGCTGACGGGAGAGGCGCCCGGCGAGAGCGTGGAGGTTTCGGGTGACGCTTGCAATAGGCTCACCGAAGTCTTCCGTCGATTCGCCGGGGTGGCCTCGACAGCTCTCAAGTCAAAAACGCAGAGTGAAGTCGAGCTCCTATTCCGTGCCCTGGAGCCTCCTTCCTGGGAAGCCGCCTTGGGATTTCGCCTGGAAGTCCGCGGGGAGAAAACACGGCCGCTTAACATCAGGATGGTTGCGGATGAGAGTTGGGCAAAAAGTGCTGCCACTGCCTGCGCAACCGGCGCGGTCCCGCCGCGCACCGCTGAGCCTGAAAAGGTGATTCCCAGCCCGGCTCCGGTAATCCAGGGGACCGACAACATTGGATTGCTCTTGGATATTGAACTGGAGGCGACCCTGAGATTCGGAGAACGCGAAATGCTGCTTCATGAAATCCTGAACCTCAACTCCGGCTCGGTTATTGAACTTGACCGCCGGGTGAACGAGCCTGTCGAACTTCTTGTCTGCGGAAAGGTGGTTGCGCAAGGAGAGGTTGTCGTTCTGGATGGAAACTACGCATTTCGAGTGACGCAAATTGCCAGCCCGGCGGGCCGGATGGCCTCGCTCAGGATCTGACGACGAGCCCGGCTAGGAATTTGCTGGGTCGTCTGAGAGTTTTCAGGCGGCGGACTCGTTTTCAGACCTCGGATTCGAAACTTTCCTCCCGCGTGTGGGGCGGGAGAGGATCGGGCGCCGCCCTTTGCTTGTCGCCACGCTCAGGCTTTCTTCTTCTGTCGTTTTTCCGCGGCTTTCCGAGAACATAATGAGTCCTTCCCTTCCTAGAATCTCTTAAGATTCGCCTGCAAATGCCGATTTATTAAATGACAGATTACCTTGCTGCGTGAGTCGGCCTTGGAGGGTCAAGAAGGATGTCTGAAGGGCGGAGTGCAATGGTTCAAACCCCACCGAATGAATCAAACGGTGCGATACTCGCTCTCATTTCCGATGAGATCCTCAAGCTGCCTGCGTATGTCTCGGATCTCAATGAGCTGCTCAGCAGTGTGCCCGTGGACCTCAAGAAGGTCGGAGATATCATTCGTGAACGACCCAACCTTTCTGCCCACATTATCTATTTGTGCAAACTGGCGATGCCGGATTTTCAAAACCAGATCACCAGCGTTGATCATGGCATTGTGTTTCTCGGAACCGACCAGATGCGCACGCTGATCCTGGCCTGCTGCATGGTTTCGGATATAGGAAGCCACTATTCCTCAGATCAGCTCCGGTCGTTTTGGCAGCACAGTGTGCTCACCGCGTCCTTGAGTGAGCGAATTGCCCGTTACATGAATTATCCGAGGTCCGAGAACGCCTACCTGGCGGGACTCTTGCACGATGCGGGAGCGCTGGCGCTGGTGCGCTGGGCCACGGGCGCGCGCAGCCCGAGAGAACTGCCCAACGCGATGTGCGGAGAAATGACCGAGGCGGAGCGTGAGAGTCTTGGCCTGGATCATTGCTTTGTGGGAGGTCTTATGGGGCGAGCCTGGAGGCTGCCGGCGGAGATTATTGATGTTCTTGAACACCACCACAATCCTCAGGAGTCCAAATGCGATCAGGCCCTGGTGGGGATTGTTGCCGCCGCTGATAGTTTCTGCGTCGGGCGTGGCATACGGTTTCAACTGGTGAAAGAGCCGGCGAATGGGTCCTTAGAAGATGGGTTTCATCAAGTTCTTTCTCGATGGCTGCCCGGCCTGGGGAACGACTTGGAAAGGAAGCTGAAAGAGGTTCTGGAAATCACCTATCTCCAAATGATCAATGATCTGGAGAACCGATAGGGCACGGCCGCTTGAGGCTGGCGATCGATCCTCGAGATTGCGGAAAAACGCCCCCCCACGCTGTCATCCTGAGTGCATTCGCTGCCGCTCAGGGTAAACTACGCCAAGGACCCCTGTATTTGAGTTTTCAAGCCCGCTCAGCGGCGGGCTTCTCTTTTGCGCGACTCCAATAGTAATCGCGCATTATTAATCTAAATCGAGCCCGGCGCTACCATCCACTTTCCTAAGGCAAAACCGTTGAAGCTCGATTACGACCTATTCGCCATCAGAGTCGATTGTCGGTTTGTCATCGAAAGGAAACCGGTACACGTTGTCGTGGCGCATAACATGAGCGACAATGAGTCCATCGTGGTAATGGTCTATGAACCGGACGCCGAGCTTTGGGAACACGATTTCAGGAGGAGAACGACATGAAGTGCATCATCTGTAAAGTAGGGGAGACCCGTCCTGCCGATCTCGCCGCCCGCTCCGGTGCTCAGGTTGATGTCCGGGATTTTGTCGAGGCCGTGACGTAAAGCAGGCAACGCCGTGTGTATAAGAGGGCCTTTCACATGTCTATCAATGCGAAAGACCGAAAAGCCGCAGACGAAGGCAAACTGCGCCTACCTCCGCGCTCCATCCCTGTACAGTTTTCCCGCGAAGTGATGCAGGATGCGAGGCACGCGCTTCGCCTTTGGGCCCGCCGCCCCTGGCACACTGGCTTCGCCATTCTAGCACTCGCCATCGGTATCGGAGCGAACACGGGTGTCTTCAGCGTCGTCAACGCGCTGCTGCTGCGCTCGCTGCCGTTTCACGATCCCGAACGCCTGGCGTATCTGAGCTGGTTTTTTGAGCCCCACGACAGCGCGAAACAATTTCACGAATGGCGCCAGCAGAGCACGTATCTTGCCGACACCGCACTCTTCGAGCAGTTCGATGTCAATCTAGGTGGATCTGGCGAGTGGCGCCGGGCGCATGTCGCCCAGGCATCCTGGAATTTTTTCTCGGTGTTGGGCACGCAGCCCGTGCTGGGACGTGCATTCGCCCCTGGGGAGGATGTGGACGGGACCGGTTGGGGGCCGCTCGGACGCAACGCAGTGGCGGTAATTAGTTACGGACTCTGGCAAGAGCTTTTCGCAGGCGACCAGAGAATCCTCGGTTCCACAATCCGAGTAGACGGAAAGCCCCTTACCGTCATTGGCGTCGCACCGCCCGGGTTCGACTATCCAGTCAAGACCGTTCTCTGGAAGCCGGCAGCCTTCAGTCCTGGCAACAATGGCTGGGAAACCGTAGCGCGTCTGAAGCCTGGAATCACGTGGCCGCAAGCCCGCGCGGCATTCACCATCGAGGCTGATCGGCTCTGGCCCAATCGCACCTCACTTCAGAGGATCCAGTACCCTTCGGCCATCACCGAGCTCAGAGACGAACTGGCCGGCCCCACCCGGAACGCCTCATTGCTTCTGATGGCCTGCGTCGCGCTGATCCTCGTGATCGCTTGCCTGAACGTCGCGAACCTTTTGATGGCGCGGACCGCCGATCGTGCCACGGAATTTTCCATACGGTGCGCACTGGGAGCCAGCCGGGCGCGCATCTCGCAGCAAGTGCTCACCGAATGCGTGCTGCTCTCACTTGCCGCGTGCACGGCCGGCCTTTTCATCGCGTTCGGCACTACGTCCATCGTGGCAAGGCTTCAACCTGCCCCACTTGCCTCGCAGGGCTACTCCATTATGGATGGCCGCGTTTTGGGCTTTGCCATCGCCGCCTCAGTTTTCAGCGGGCTGCTTTTCGGCTTGCTGCCATCGTTGTATGCCCGGCGCGTTCCTATGTCGGGAACCCGCGGTTCCATCAGTACCCGTGGCGCACGGATCATGCGCGAGACTTTGGTCGCGGGGCAGGTGATGCTCACTATCATTCTGTTTGCAGCTTCGATCTCAGTAGGCCGGGCCTTTGCCCATCTCATGCACATCGATCGCGGGTTTGACTGTAGCGGCCTGGCTACTGTGAACGTGTCGTTGGAAGGAACGACGCACCAAACCGATGCGAGCCGTCTTGGCTATTTCCAGGAAGCGCTGGCTCGGGTGCGGCGGCTCCCGGGAGTTCGCAGCGCCAGCGCCACGGAGTTCCTGCCGCTGTATGCCACCGGTTTCATCGGCGGACAGTTTCGGATGAATGGCCGTCCGCAGAGGGAGAGTTCTATCCTGGTGCCGGTGATGACGGATTATTTCCAAACGATGGGCGGACGTATTCTGTGGGGACGCGAATTCAGCGGCGCGGAAGTGCAAGACAACGCCAGAGTCGCCGTCGTCAATGAACGTTTTGCGAGCGAATTCGGCCCCCCGGCGGATGCGCTCGGCGGCGAGATTGCAATCGGCGACGATCCTCCCCGGAGAATCATCGGCGTGGTCAAGGCGATGGATTACGCCACGGAAGGGGCAGGTGGCAACGAGATCTTCGTTCCCGACCGCTCACCGGGCGGCTTTTTCTCGGCCTTCGTGGTTCGCGTCACGGGCCGCGCCGAAGACCGCCTCCCCATGGTCCGCGACGCCGTCCAGTCGGTGGACCGGGAGGTGCCGGTGTTCGGCGCAAAAACCATGGAGCAGCGGCTCGCTGACGCCCTCGCCCGACCCCAATTCTATAAGACAGCGGTCCTGTGCTTTGCCGCGTTCGCGTTGCTGCTTGCCGTCATCGGCATCTATGGCATCGTTTCCTATAACGTTGCTCAGAGAACCCACGAGATGGGCGTACGTATGGCTCTGGGCATTACGCCGGCGCGGCTCCGGGTAAGTCTTCTGCAGCAAGGCTTGATCCCGATTGCCGGAGGGGCCATTCCGGGAATCGCCGGAGCCGCCCTGAGCGGACGGCTGCTGGAGAGCCTGGTCGAGGGCGCGAAATCCGTGAACGCCACGGCATATGCGGCCTCTGTTCTCTTCCTCGCGTTGATTGCAGCCATAGGCATCTGGATGGCTACTCGCCCCATTGCTCGACTCGAAATCATGGATATCCTCCGAACCGAATAGCCCAGCGTACCCAGGCGTGCGACCCAAAGCGGGTAGCGCACAGGTACGCGTCTCTCGCTACCGCCCCCTCGGGCTACCCGCTCGTGATATCATGAACTGGAGGGCTCGCAAAGGGCTCGAATAGGGTGCAGCAATGACGATTAAACTCAAACCCGAACAGGAAAGGATCATTCAGGCAGAGATCGAGAGCGGTCACTTCCGCAGCCCCGATGAAGTGCTCGACCACGCCTTGGCCGCGCTGACGGAAGGAAAGCCCAAGCGCCAGCGCGCAACGCGACGCAAGAATCTGGCAGAGTTCCTCATGGAGTCTCCACTGGCTGGCGCAGAGTTGAACCTAGAAAGGCAAAAGGACTACGGTCGCCCCATTGAACTATGAGTGGGTTCCTGCTCGATACAAATGTGCTTTCCGAGTTCAATCGACGCGGAGGGCCAGACCAAAGAGTGAAGCGGTGGCTCGAAGCAGCCGACACTGACTCCCTTTACGTCAGCGTTCTCACCTTGGGAGAAATCCGCTTGGGAGTCGAGCTTCTTCCTTCAAGTAACCGGCGTACGCAGTTGGAGCAATGGCTTGATCGGGACTTGCCTGAATGGTTCGAAAGCCGAATCCTGCCAATCGATCAGTCAATCGCAGATCGGTGGGGATCGCTTCGTGCCCAGGCACAGCTGAGAGGGCGACCACTCTCGGTCATTGACGCCCTACTGGCAGCGACCGCCCTCCAACACGATCTTACTCTTGTGTCACGCAACGTGAGCGATTTCTCGGTTGTCGGACTGGCCATTATTAATCCATGGGAGGCTCCGACCCCATAACCGCTACTCCCTCCTTGCACCCCTCGCGGACAAGTCCGCCTGGCATTGTCTCTGTACAGCAGCCGGTTCTCACATTTGTCGACCGGTGAAAAATAGTTGGCGGGTGGCGTGCTTTGGTCGGTGGCTCGAACCACCACACCGTGAAAACCCTTCATGTGCCCTCATTGCGCATTCAACGGCAGCGGGAGTTTCATCGGCTTCAAGCCAAAACAGATGAGTGCCAAATCGGGCGGGCTGGCGCAGAGCGAGCGTAGCTCTGCGATTCAGGTCTAAGAGAAGGTTGATGAGTTCTCCCGATCAATGGTCCTTGTTAACTTTTAATTCTATTGCTTGACGATTCATCCATATTGACCGTGGACCGGATCGTTTGACGCGCACAAAATCGCAGAGCTGGGCTCGCTCTGCGCCGGCCAGTCCTATCAGGGACCTGCGGGTTTTCGGATCTTGAGAGCCGGCAGGTCTTCGCCTAGGGCTGACAGCACCACCGGACGGCGGTCGGGAAACTCCGCGACCAAGGACAGGGTGCCGCCCATGGCTTCGACGGCTTTGCGCAGAGTCGAGAGCAAAAGGTCGCTGCGCTTCTCCAGCCGCGAGACGCTATCCTGGTTGATTTTCAGGGTCTTGGCGAGGCGGACCTGGGTGAGCTTGCGGGCCTTGCGAAGCTCCCGCAGGGTCATCTCTTCCGCCATTAACTCCGCCGCGCGCGCCTCAACTTTCCTGCGCTGCGACGAGGGCAAGCTGCGGACTTTGTCATTTACGTTCACCGGCATGGTTACCTCACATCCTTTCTCAACCGCCCCAGATGCGCATCGAGGCGGTCATCGGCTATGCGAACCAGTTCGCGGTAGAATCGTTTTTCGCTGCCACCTGACTTATCCCCTGCCACGAGCAAGATGGCGCGTCGCCTGGGATCAAAAGCGAAGGCGACTCTCCATTCGCCTCCGGCGGCGCTGAAGCGCAGCTCCTTCAGATGCGAGTGGCGCGAGCCTTTCAGTGTGTCAACGCGCGGGCGGCCCAACTGCGGCCCGAAGCGCTGGAGGACGAGCGACAAAGCGAGAATCTCCGTCTGTACCTCCTCGTGCAACGCGTCGAACTCCGGCGCAAACTCATCGCCGATTTCAACCACCCATCTCACACATCTATTATGGTATTTAAACCATATTCTGTCAAATACATATTTAGCGAATTCCAGTTCTCACAGAACTGCATGGGTTTTCAGTAACCAGACAAATGCAGATCCTTCGTCCCGAAAGAACCGGGACTCAGGATGACAGCTGCAAGGTATTTGCTTGAGAATTCAAATGCGGGGGTCCTTCGCGTAGTTTACCCTGAGCGGCTGCGAATGGGCCCAGGATGACAAGCATTGGGGCGTTTTTCCGTGAGATCTCCACGTCCGTTTGCCGTTTGCAGGTCGTCCTTTACTTGAGAGCCTCCTAATCCAAGACATTCCACAGCGATACTAGCCCGGCAGGCTTTGCCTAGTGGGAAAAGGTTGCCGAGGCCCCGCCTCATTCGCCCCTCCAGAATAAGAAATCTTTACCCGCGTGTCCTTGTATGTCATTGCATTCTAATGAGATGAATTGTTCCTCCCCATCTAAGGCTTTGGTCATGAAGCTGCTTTAATCTGGCTGCGGGACGCCCTTATGGATAGCGGATACTACGCGGCGGTGACCGGTTTGGTGGCGAAGATGGATGCCCTCGATGTGGCCGCCAGCAACCTCGCGAATGTGAGCACCGCGGGATACAAGTCACAGAAGGAATTTTACAAATCATTGACCGCGAGCCTGAACGGGACCGTGCCGGCGAGCACGCTTAACCGCGCCATCAACGATTATGGTGTGCTCGGTGGCACCGTCGTGGGTCTCGATAATGGCGCTCTCCAGAAGACCGGCAACGAGCTGGATTTGGCGGTGGAAGGAGCCGGATTTTTCGCGGTCCAGACTGCCGCCGGAGTGCGCTACACGCGGAACGGCAATTTCCGGGTGGACTCCAAGGGCCATCTGATCAGTTCCACTGGCGATCCGGTTCTCGGTGAGGCCGGCCCCATTACCCTGACCAGTGGCGAGGTCTCGATCAGCCCGGATGGAACCATCAGCCAGAACGGCGGCGTGCTGGCGCGATTGAAGGTCCTTGACCTTGCCGCAGGCCCGCTTACCCCGGAAGGCAATTCCCTGTACTCGGTCCCGAAGGGATCCGAAAAACCGGTCACGGACCCTCATATTCGGCAAGGCATGATTGAGGCCTCCAACATCGATCCCGTGAATGGGACCGTGCAGCTCATCATGGTGCAACGGAACGCGCAAATGCTGGAGAAGGCCCTTCAGATTTTCAGTAATGATTTTAACAAGACGGCCGCGGAACAAATCGCGCACGTCTGAATTTGAAGACGGGGAGAAGGACATGTTTCGAGCCTTGTACACAGCCGCCAGCGGCATGATTGCCCAGCAACTCAACCTCGACAATGTTGCGAACAACCTCGCCAACGCCAGCACCACAGGCTTCCGGAAGAGCCGGCTGCAGTTTCAGGACCTGCTCTATCAGAATATGGTGGTGCCGGGTTCCGCGTCGACCCAGCAGACGACCGTCTCCTCGGGGTTGCAGGTGGGGCTGGGGACCAGGACGGCGGCTTCCGAGATTATCCAGGAACAGGGTGATTACACCAGCACCGGAAATCCTTTGGACCTCACAATCCAAGGCGCGGGATTTTTCCAGGTCACTTTGCCCAACGGCACGATTGCCTACACGCGAGACGGGGAATTCCACCTCGACCAGCAGGGAAACGTCGTGACCGCGGATGGCAATCCCCTCCGGCCCGGCATCACCATGCCCACGGATGCGACGAACATCAGCATCGGGTCGGATGGGACGGTGACCGTCACCCAGCCGGGCCAGACTCAGGCGCAGCAGGTCGGGCAAATCCAGTTGGCCATGTTCCCCAACCCCGGCGGCCTGATCGCTGCGGGGAAGAACCTCTTCACGCCGACCACTGCCTCGGGAGACCCGATTGTGGGCAATCCGGGCGGAACCGAGGGGCTGGGCTCACTCCAGCAGGGCATGCTGGAACAATCGAACGTGGACGTGGTGGACGAATTCATTGCCATGATTCTCGCCCAGCGCTCCTACGAAGCGAACTCCAAAGTCGTGCAGGCGGCAGATCAAATGTTCCAGGAGTTGAATAATCTCACCACCTAGGAAACGAACGTGAAGGCTCCACTGCTTCTGGCCACGCCCGGCCGCCCCACAAACCGACTGCTGCTTTCGCTCGCCTGCCTCCTCACGCTTACCTGCCAGGCCGCAGAACCTGCCGCGAATTTGACGGGCAATGTCGCCGACCTGGGCGCCTGCGGTGACGCGGTACGTAGCCTGGCTTTGCAGCAGAGAATTCTGGGGCCGATCCGGGAGGAAGTCCTGCGCCGCACGGCTCCCGATCCGGTGACGGTCGAGGAACGCGACTTGCAGATCCAGGCCTGCCCTCAGCAAAGTGTTGATTCCGAGTTTGTGATTAAGGGAGCCGAGTACGATGCGGCAAGAGACCTCACGGTTTTCTGGCTCTCTTCCGCGCAGCAGGGCAATATCCTGCCTCCCCTGATGGTTACGGTTCACAAGCAGAGAAGCATACGGGTATTAGTGGCGAAGCGCGAACTCCGTAACGGCCAGGCGGTCTCCATGGGTGATCTCGTCGAAACTACCCAAGCGTCGGGAAACCTTTTGTTACCTGCTGCTGCGTTGCAGGGAACACTACCGAACCCCGTCCGCGCCGATTCGGCGACGAAGGAACCCGCTTCGAAGACCAACCCCCATTCCGTTCCGCTGGTCAAAGTCGGCATGCCCGCGGTGCTCGTGACTCGGGGGAAGAACTTTAGGGGCAGCATGACGGTGATCCCACTCGAGTCCGGAACCCGCGGCCAGGAGCTTCGGGTGCGTGATCCCGGGACGCGACAGGTGCTGCGAGCGACGGTCGCTAACGTCAACCAGCTTGAAAAAGTCTATTAGAGGAGCCGAATCGTGCGAACCACCTGGTTCCGAATTGCAAAAACGGCGGTATTGCTGATCGCGATCATATTGGGCACGGAAGGGGACATGCAGGCCTTGCCGCGGCTGAAGCCGAAACCGGACAAGTCCAAGGACAGCCTGAGTGAATACATTGCGCGGGTCAAGGGCACCACGCTGGCGAAGCCCGCGCCCGGAAGCCTGTGGTCTCCGGATTCCACCTTCTCCGATCTCGCCAGCGATTACAAGGCTCGACGGGTCAACGACGTCGTTACGATTCTCATTGTGGAACAAACCAGTTCAACGAACAATGGCGCGATCAAGTCCGCGAGAACTTTCAGCGCCAGCTCCGGACTTACCGGTTTGTTCGGGCAACTCGGCCCGAACAATGCGCTGCAGAACCTGGCTTCGCCCAGTTCAGCCAACAACCTCAATGGACAGGCCCAGGCATCTTCCAGTTCCACTTTGCAGACCAGTATTGCGGGAACCATTGTGGAGGTCCTGCCCAATGGTTGCCTGGTGGTTGAGGCTAACCGGAAAGAGGCGGTGGATAACCAGGAGCAAACCCTTACGGTGCGAGGCGTCGTGCGGCCTGGCGACCTGGCGCCGGATAATTCGGTGAATTCCACTTCCATCAGTAATCTGGAAATTCTTCTCAACGGGCACGGCGTGATCAGTGACGGGATCCGGCCGCCGAACGCCATTATCCGGACTATTCTGAAAATTCTTGAGTTCTAAAAAGATATGAAACACATCTTGCGCAGTGCGATCATTTCGTTACTGGTGGTGGCGAGCGGCCTCGCGGCAGACAAGAATTCCAGGGAAGCCCGCATCCGCGACATCTCCTCCGTCGAGGGAGTTCGACAGAACCCACTGGCAGGATATGGACTCGTGGTGGGTCTTAATGGGACCGGAGACCGGCAGCAAACCCTGTTTCCAACCCAAACCTTGGGGAACGTGCTGCAGAGAATGGGCGTGCATATTCCCGCGCCACAATCCATTACCGTCAAGAACATTGCGGCGGTGATGGTGACCGCGAACCTGCCACCCTTCGCGCGACCAGGAACACAACTTGACGTCAACGTCTCTTCGGTGGGAGACGCCAAAAGCCTGGAAGGAGGCTATCTGGTTCTTACCACCCTCCATGGCCCGGACGGAGAAGTGTATGCCACGGCCCAGGGCCCCATCGTCCTGGGCGGATTCTCCACCGGCGGGGGGGGAAACTCCGTGACCTTGAACCACCCGACCGCCGGTCGCGTGCCGAACGGAGGAACTGTGGAACGAGATGCGGCGGTGGACCTCGGTCGTTTGTCTGAGCTGACCTTACTTCTGCATGAACCGGATTACCTGACCGCAGAAGAAGCGGCGGCCGCGATCAACAATGCTCTGGGCCAACAGCAGGCCAGAGCCGTCGACGGCCGGCGGGTCATGATAAAAATCCCTCAGTCAGCCGAGGGAACTACATTGCTGCTTTCGAAGATTGAGAACTTGGCGGTGACCGTCCACGCTCCGGCCAGGGTGATCATGAATGAACGCAGTGGCACCGTGGTGATGGGACATGAAGTCACGTTGAGCGCGTGCTCGATCATGCACGGAAACCTGGCCGTGCAGATTACTACGGAGTTCCAAGTATCGCAGCCTAACGCTTTATCGCAAGGTGGACAAACGGTGGTGGTCCCCCAGACCACCGTGACGACACAAGAGTCTCCGGCTAAGCACATCGAGTTGCCGGCAGGGGCTACGGTCCAAGATCTGATCTCTGGACTGCAGAGTATCGGGGCGTCCGCGCGAGACATTATTGCCATCATTGAGGCAATCAACGCGGCCGGCGCCTTGAACGCCGAGCTGGAGGTGATTTAAGAAATGTCTAACACAAACGTTATAGGGCCCAAGGGAAGTGCCGATTTACTCTTAGAGGGCGCTCAGGCTGGGACAAAACAGGTCTCCAGCGGCAGGGCCGAAAAGATTCGGAAATACGCCCGGGAATTCGAGGCGAATCTTTTGGCGAACCTCTACAAGGATATGCAGCACAGCCTGGGCGGGTTGGGTGACGAGGACCCAGGGGGTGATACGCTCAGGGATATGGGGGTTCACGCGCTGGCTCAAGGAATCGTGGCTGGCGGCGGCATTGGAATCGCTAACTTACTGATTCAACACCTTATGCCGAAAGGAGAGGCGGGTAAGTGACAGAAAGTCCGAACAATTTAATTAAATCTAATTAAAGATTCTAAAGTTTTTCTAAGATTGGCCGATTCTCTTTTTAGGAGGAAGGCCATGCGAATCAACGACTCGATTTCGTTTCCTGAGAACCAAGACATTACGAACAGGTTAGGCGACGGCAATGCCACCAACGTGCACGATCGGTCCGACAGGGTTGGTTCCACTCAGGACGAAACTGATCTTTCTGCCGACTTGCAGAAGGTGCAGACACTGAAGGCGCAGTTGGCGAACCTGCCTGATGTTCGCCAAGAAAGAGTACAAGAGCTCCAAATAGCGGTCCAAGCCGGAACCTATGAGGTTGGTGCGGGCCAGATTGCGGATGCGATGATGACAGACCTCGCGGGGCCGCAGCAGGGATCTAAATAGAGCTGAGGAGGGTACCTTCGTTGAGCGATATGGCCTCCTTACCTCCCATTCAGCGCATGTCATCAGTCGGGGACACCTTGCTGTCAGAAACCGCCAAGGTTTCGATGAAACGGGAATCTTCCAGACGGAAGCAGCGTCAACCGGAACAAGAGGGGCCAGAGGCCCCTGAGTCGGAAGACCCTGAGGAGAGTGGCCGTCAGCTTGATATTGAGGCATGAGACATGCAGCGCGAGATCGATCGCTATTTGAACCTGCTTGAGAGGCGGCTGGACACATTGCGGCGGCTCGCGACTCAACTTAAGGAAAGTCAGGATGCATATACAGCGATGGACTTAGACAGAATCAACCATTACATCAACTACCAGGAGAATCTGTGCGACGAGATCCGATCTTTTGACGACCAGATTCGAGAACTCCACAAGAGCCTTTGTGTTGCCCTCAATCTGGAGCTGGATCTGTCGACCCCCACAGCCTTGATGTCGCATCTCGATGAGAGCTCGCAACGAAAACTGAAGGTTGTGGCGCGAGGCCTTGCCAACATTCAAGCAGACGTGAAGCGCTTGAACAGGGTTCAAGCGGAATTGCTGAAGCGTTCCAAGAGGTCGATCAATGTGCTGATCAACCTGATGTCGCAGTACACTATCCAGTTTGATTTTCAGCCGGTGCTCGTGCCCGCCGGAATGGCATTGGAAGTCAAGGAGTAACATGGGTACTTTACTCGGCACCATGTCGATTGCCTTGAGTGGCATCCAGGCGGATGAGACGGCTGCTCAGGTAACCAGCAACAACATCGCGAACTCAAGCACACCGGGATATGACCGCCAGGTTCCAATCCTTGAGGAATCCGATCCCATGGATGTTGGCGGATTCATGCTCGGCGGCGGGGTGACCGTCGAGAGCGTGCAAAGCATACGAGACAATGTGCTCAATTTGCGATTGGACCAAGAGACCCAGCAGCAGAGCTCCCTCAATACCTATGTAAGCGGAATGCAGCAAGTCGAAAGTATATTCAATGAGGCTTCCGGCGTCGGTTTGTCGAGCGCAATCGACGGCTTTTTTAACAGCATCCAGGCGTTGTCCGCGGATCCCTCGAACAGTACTTTGCGCCAAGCTGTTCTTGATGCCGGGGGCACTCTGGCCGGAGGTTTCAATTCCGCTAGCACCCAGTTGAAGGCGATACAATCGGGCATCGATCAAGACGTCTCACAAACGGTGGGGCAGATAAACGGCCTGACAAGCCAGATTGCCGCTTTGAACCAGCAGATTGCGTCCTTCCAGGGAGTCGGCCAAGGGAGTGGCGATCTGGTGGGGCAGAGGGACGAAGCCTTGAATCAGCTTTCCAGCTTGGTGGGGAGCTCCGCGATAACCGCTGACAATGGCAGCGTGATCGTGACTGCGGCGAACGGTTCCCCGTTGGTCGTAGGCAATCAGGCTTTTCAGCTGACCACCGGAGTAGATGCCACGACCGGCATGACCCAGGTCTATTCACAGGGCACCAACATTACGGCGCGAATAACAGGTGGAAGTTTGGCTGGGGACATCCAAGTCCGCGACCAGGAGATCCCCGCCTTGCAAGACAGCCTCGATAACCTTGCGGCAAGCCTGATCAGCAACGTGAATTCCGCCAATGCTCAGGGGTACGACCTTAATGGAGCGCAGGGGGGAGATTTCTTCACGCCTTTCACATCCTCCACCCCGGGCTCGAACCAGGGAGCAGCGGCTTCCATGTCGATGTACATTACTGACCCATCGAAAGTTGCGGCCAGTTCAGACGGTTCAGCCGGGAGTTCCGGAAATCTGCAGAACTTCACGAATATCCAGACGACGAACATTATTGATGGGCAGACCGTCCAGAGTTACTATGCAAATTTCGTGGGCGGGATAGGAAACAACATCTCGACAGCTTCCGCCTCGGCAGACGCTGCCGGCCTCGTTGTCAAGCAGTTGCAGAGCCAGCAGTCTTCGGTCTCGGGAGTGTCATTGGATGAGGAAGCGGCCAACCTGATGAAATACCAGCGCTCATTCGAGGCAGCGGCTCAAGTGGTTTCGGCAATCGACGAAATGACCGATTTCGTCGTCACTTATATGTGAGAGCAATGACATGGGAATGCGCGTAAATCCGGATCTATATCAAACCATAGTGCAGGGGATCGAGCAGCTCCGCGGGAGTGAGAATAACAGCTTGCAGCAGATGTCGTCAGGCAAGCGGTTCAGCAATCTTTCCGACGATCCCGCCGCGGTGGCAGAGCTCATTCTTAACGAAGGGCAAACGAGCAATGTGGACCAGTATGTAAAAAATGTCACGACGGTCCAGAATAGTATGCAGGTGGCGGATTCGACGCTCAACTCGGTGGTAACGGCCCTGACCCAGGCGATTTCGCTCGGTGTTCAAGGGTCGAACGGCACGTTAAATGACTCGGACAGACAGGCCATAGCGACCCAGGTGTCGGGAATAAAGGACCAAATCCTGGCTCTCGCGAATACGACATATGCTGGCAATTATCTTTTCGCAGGCACGGACGTGACCACTCAGCCTTTCACGCAAAACAGCAGCTCTGCTTCCGGCGTGACTTATGACGGCAATGACTTGACCAACAGCGTGCAGATCGGGGACGGGGAATACATCCCCGTGAATCTCTCCGGATCGCAAGTGTTCACGCCATCCGGCTCGGATGTTTTCGCCGCGTTGCAGGGACTTGTCACCGCGCTTCAGACCGGGGGAGACGTCGCAGGCGCAACCACTCAGGTGCAGCAAGTATTCAATCGAGTCAACACGCAGCGCACTTTCTATGGCACCACGCTTTCACGCCTCCAAACCACTCAGGATTACTTGAGCCAGGAACAACTGGGGCTAACCTCGGCTCAGGACAACCTCGTGAGTGCGGATATGACGAGTGTGATTTCGACTTACGTCCAGACCGAAACAGCCCTTGATGCAAGCTATCAGGCGGCCGGGCAAATCTCTCAAATGAGTCTTCTCGACTACCTGAAGTGAAGCTTGCCGGGAATCGCGAGCGCGCGTGGGGGGTGACGAGTCATCGGGACAAGTCTTTCACGGACGCGGACCAGCTTCCGGCCGCGCCCAGACGAGCAATAGCTTCCTTAGTTACGCGCATGTTTTCCTTCAGTAAGGGCCCCAGTCCTTCAATCGCCTTCTTTATCAAACCCAGGTTGATCACATAGATCCTAAGTTCCTTAGCCAGTTCTTCATTCCGCAAACCCGGAGGAGGCACCGATGCAAGGGCCTTCTCAATCTTGTTAACCTGAGCCGTAAGGCTGTCGAAATGGCCGGAATACCATTCGGGTGGCGGAGGCGCTTTGCTGACCGACAACTCGGAAACAAATCGGGTAATGGCTTGGTTCGCATTTTTAAGATCCTGCAGAAGCGCTGTTTCCATGGAGTAACTCCTTATTAAGTGAGGCGATCCCTAGGGTGCGTCCTGTGACTCCCTTGCTATGATCGCGTTGCCGACCCTTTTCCGAGTTCCAGTGCATTTGAAGCCAGGGAATAGTTTACCAGAAGATCGTCTGTTCAGAACCGCCGTCTCCGGCCTGGCAAGAAACAACTTGAGCGCTCCCCAGCCGCGCTTGCACGAGCGGGCGGTTTCACTGGCACCGCCCATGACGAGGAAGAACCAAACCACACCCCGAGGTTCTGCCTCGGACATTACGACCGAGGGTTTGAACCCATGAAGATTCTCTCATGAGAAGATAAAGGTTTACCCATGCGTGCCGATTTTATCTTCTGGAAGAAGAAATTAATCCGTAGGTC
>Ga0371490_1000185_pt1 | contig 54892 bp, 55 predicted proteins | sample MB2SIPfraction_FD_207959 | JGI IMG/M metagenome (GOLD analysis project Ga0371490, IMG submission 207959) | Lab enriched peat soil microbial communities from McLean, Ithaca, NY, United States - MB28FN SIP fraction | ecosystem: Environmental > Terrestrial > Soil > Wetlands > Peat | place: USA... | reverse complement strand
GATCGCGACGACCGAGCAGCTCGACGAGCTGGCCTCGCTCGAGCTCGACACCGCCCAGGGCTTCTTGTTCGCGCGCCCGCTCCCGGCCGCCCAGATCGCCGCCTTCCGGCACGGCGGGAGGCCCGAGCCGGGCTAGACGGGGGAGCGCCGCGCCGGATCAGCTGCGGTGCTGCGTCCGGCTGCCTCGCGCCCGGGCGGGGCGAGAGCGTGGACTGGTGGCCGCTTGGTGGGGCGATGAATGTGAGGATGACGATCGGGGCACCGACACGGGTTTGGCCGGCGGTTGTCGTCAACACGGCAGGAAGCTCCGGTATGTCACGCCGTGCGGGTGTGGGGTCGGGCTTGCGTCGGGGACGTTATCCCCTGGTCGGCTCGCTCGTTTCTCCCGAGACTTGTCGGAAGTGCGACGCGCCTTGTCGATGAGGGGTAGTGCGACGGATCGACCCAGCGGATCGACGCCATGAGATGGCTCGCGCGGGGTCAGCCCATCGACGCCGCCGGAGCCCAGCTCGGTGGGTGGCACCGTCGCGGCGACGGGCGGCCGCGACGTTCGCGGTCTAGTACGAGCTCGGCGTTGACGGCCAGCGTGGGTTTCGGTCCCCGGCTCCCACGACGCGACCGCAAGCGCGATCTCGTCGTGCTCGTCGTCGTTGTCGGGGTCTTGATGGCCGCGGTTGACACGACGATCGTCGTCTTGGCCCTTCCGGCGATGGAACGTTCGTTGCACATCGCGCTGTCGGCCGTCGTTTGGGTGATCGTCGCCTACGTCCTTGTCGTCACGATCCTGGCGACTCAGGTCGGTCGTCTCGGCGACATGTTCGGTCGGACACGGATGTACGAGTTCGGTTTCCTTGTCTTCATTGTCGGGTCGGCCCTCTGCGCGACGGCGACCGACGAGACGAGCATCATCGTCTTCCGGATCATCCAGGGTGTCGGCGGAGCATTCCTCACCGCCAACAGCGGCGCGGTCCTGGCGGACGCCTTCCCGAAGCAGGAGCGGGGCAAAGCCTTCGGCTACAACTCGATCGGTTGGAACGTCGGTGCCATCCTCGGGATCCTGCTCGGTGGGCTCATCATTACGTACGTATCGTGGCGGTGGATCTTCTGGATCAACGTCCCGACGGGGATCCTGGCGTTAACGCTGGCGCTGAAGGTCCTGCGCGACAGCAACCCGCGCCGCCGGCAGCAACTCGATCTCGTCGGCATGGCCCTTCTCGGTGTGGGGCTCTTCGGCGTGTTGTGGGCGATGACGAAGCTCGCGACGTCAAGTCTTTCCGAATCCCTCCTCGTCTCGCTCGTTGGAGGCGCCGCCGTTCTCGTCGTCTTCGTGGCCGTCGAGCACCACCGACACGCACCGATGGTCAACCTGCGACTCTTTCGGATACCGACGTTCGCCCCGACGCTTCTTGCCGCGCTTTTCCAGGGCCTTGCCAACTTCGCCGTGCTGTTCTTGGTCCTCATGTATCTCCAGGGCGTGCGACGTCTCACACCGCTCGACGCCTCGCTGCTCCTCGTGCCGGGATATCTCGTCGGTGGCGTCATCGGACCGATCTGCGGCAGGCTGGCGGACCGGTTCGGCGCGGTCTGGCCGGCGACGATCGGGCTCGGCGTCGAAGTGCTCGCGCTCGGCGTCTACTCCCAGCTGACCACCACGACCCCTCTCGGTGTCGTCACCATCGCGGCGGTGCTGAACGGCATTGGCGCCGGTGCTTTCATGCCGGCGAACAACTCGGCGGTGATGAAGGTCGCGCCGGGACGGGACTTCGGCGTCGCCTCGGGGATGTTGCGCACGTTCGCCAACATCGGGATGGTGTTCTCCTTCTCGGTCGCTGTCCTCGTCGCGGCGCGTTCGGTTTCCCGGAATCTGGCGTTCGCCATCTTCGTTGGTACGACAAGCCTGCCCCGCAGGCTGGGAGCGCCGTTCACGACCGGTCTTCACGCCGCTTTCTTCTCTTCGATCGGTTTCATGGCGCTCGCCGCGGTGCTCTCTGCGACCCGGGTGCTCGGTGCGCGGCGGATCGTGGCCTTGTCGCCCGCCCGAGAGACGGACGGGTCGGTCCGCCCGCCCGTGGCTGTTCAGGACGTCAATTCTCACGGACCCCGCGACCCGGGCGACGCATGAGCCGGCGCCGGCGAACCCGGTCACCCGCCTGCAGGGGCGGGCACGCGCTGTGCAAGGATTCGGGCGTGATGAAATCCGTGCCACGGTTGGTTGCGGTCTCGGGGTGCGCGGCGACGATCGCCCTCGTCATGTTCGTGACGACCGTCGGCACGGCCCACGCGACGACCCCATCGGGTCCGCGGGCGAGGGCCACGTCGGCAGCCGGAGCGACGATCGTCGTGCGGCCCCCCGCCGGGGTGGCGAGCGCGGTCGTCGGTGACGATGTGCGCGTCGAGATCGTCGCCTGTGCGGCGAGCTGCGGTTACACCTGGCGGGTGACGAGTGAGCCGGCGGCGTCCGTCGCACGGTACGTGTCGACGAAGTACCGCCCCGCCGAGCCGTCCAAACATCGCATCGGCGGGAACGACATCGAAAGCGTCACCTTCCTCGCCACCGGCGAGGGGTCGACCTGGATCGTGCTCAAGTACTTCCCGCCGGGCCGCGGGGCCAAACCGACGAGCACCTACCGTTTGCATCTGCGGGTCCGCTAGAAGGACACGGCGCGCTCCCGGATTCAAGGGAGCAGCAGAGCCGCCAGGCGTCGTGCGGTGACCACGAGTCCGGCGATCCCCAAGATCGCGAGGTAGACGGCGTGGCCGGCGAGGGAAACAGACAGCGCCCCGGCGTCGAGGCCCCGTTCGAGCGCCACGGCCTGGTAGAGCGGTGTGCAGCGCACGACGAGCTGCAACCAGCCGGGATAGACGGTGAGCGGGTAGAAGGTTGCCGAGAAGAGGAACATCGGGATGATGGCGAGCGACACCTTGTCGAAGTCCTGCCAGCTGCGCATGAACGAGGTCGCCGCCAGCCCGACTCCGGCGAAGGAGAATCCGATGAGTACCGCCGCGGGGTAGCAGAGGATCGCCCACGGTGAGAGCACGTAGCCGAACAGCGCCATGACGACGATGAACACGCCTGAGTAGGTCGATCCCCGGGTCAGCGACCAACCGAGCTCGCCGAGCGCGACGTCGCCAGGTCCGAGTGGTGTGGAGAGGATCGCGTCGTAGGTCTTGGCGACTTTCAGCCGGAAGAACATGTTGAATGTCGCGTCGAACAGCGCCCCGTTCATCGCCGACGACGCGAGCAGCCCTGGGGCGACGTACGCCGTGTAGGCGACGACCGTGTTGCCGATGTGGATCGCCCCGACGAGCTTGTTGAGACCCACGCCGATCGAGAGCAGGTAGAAGAACGGCTCGAAGAACCCCGAGACGAAGATGAGCCAGCTCCGGCGGTAGACGAGCAGGTTCCGTTCGACGAGGCGTAGGGCGCGGCGCGAACCGAGAACGCCGATCGGCGTGATCCGCAACGGCGCGGCGACGGTGGCGCTCATATGACGAGCCTTTTCCGGTAGCTCCGCACGGCGAGCACGTAACCGACGACGGCAAGGATCACGAGGTAGGCGGTGTGGACCGCCGCGGCCGCCAATCCGAGGTCGCCGAGGACGACGCCGCGGCACAGCGCGACGCCGTGGTAAAGGGGCGTCGCGTCGGCGACGAGCTGGAGCCAGCGGGGGAGCTGGCTGACCGGGAAGAACGTTCCGGAGAAGAGGAATAGCGGGATGAGTCCGAACCGGTAGAGGGCGGAGAATCCCCGGTCGCTCTCCTGGGCCGCCGCGAAGGCGGCGAGCGGCGCGACGAAGGCGAGCCCGGTGAGCACGCCCGCCGGGATGGCGAAGACCGCGAGACCTGAGCGCAGGGTGCCGAACGCCTCCATGATGGCGAGGTAGATCGCGCAGACGGTGAGGAGGCGGAAGGCGATCCACACGAGGTGGCCCCGCACCACGTCTTTCACGGTGAGCGGAGTCGCCAGCATCGCGAAGTAGGTGCGCCCCCACTTGATCGCGTCCATCACCGGGTACATCGCTTCGTTCGCCCCGACCTGCATTGCCGTCGACGCGAGCAGGCCCGGCGCGAGGAAATCGAGGTAGCTCACCCCGGAAACGGCGTGCGCGTGGTGGTCGACGAGCGAGCCGAGACCGACGCCGAGCGCGGCGAGGTAGAGAACGGGATAGAGGAAGCTCGTCGTCACCGAGCCTCGCCAGGTCCGCTTGTACTGGTAGGCCCAGTACGCCAGCGACCGCAACCAACGCGGCGCGCCAAGGCGGCCTCCAGTGTGCACGGCCCCGAAGCTCGCGGTGTCGCTCACGGCTTAGTCGACGAGCGTGCGGCCGGTGAGGTGGAGGAACACGTCCTCGAGGCTGGAACGCCGGACGAGCGTGCTTTCCGGCGCGAGCCCGCGCCGATGGACCTCGCCGAGGGTCGCGTCCCCGTCGTCGGAGTAGAGAAGGATGCGGTCCGGCAGCACCTCGCGGCGCTCGGTGAGCCCTTCTAGCCGCCGGGCGACGTCGGTCGGCTCGGCTCCGAAGCGCAGCTCGACGACCTCGCGCGTCGAGTACCTGGCGATGAGCTCCTGTGGGGCGCCTTCGGCGGCGAAACGGCCGCGGTCCATGACGGCGAGGCGTTCGCAGAGCTGCTCGGCCTCGTCCATGTAGTGGGTCGTGATGACGAGCGTGACGCCGCGGCGTCTCAAGCGGTAGAGGCGGTCCCAGAGCAGATGCCTCGCCTGGGGATCGAGGCCGGTTGTTGGCTCATCGAGGATGAGGAGCTCCGGATCGGAGACCAATGAGCGCGCGATCGTGAGGCGGCGCTTCATCCCACCGGACAGCGACTCAACTCTGTCGTGGGCGCGCTCGTTGAGCTGCACGAACTCGAGCAGCTCGTCGGCGCGTTCGCGGATGATCGGACGCGGCAGATCGAAGTAGCGCCCGTAGACGAGGAGGTTGTCGAGCACCGTCAGCTCGAGGTCGAGCGTGTCCTCCTGGGGGACGAGGCCGATCCGGCCACGGATCTCGGGTCCGTGACGGCTCGGGTCGAGGTCGAGGACGCGGAGCGTCCCTGAGGAGACCGGCGACATGCAGGCGATCATGCGCATCGTCGAGGTCTTCCCCGCTCCGTTCGGACCGAGGAACCCGTAGGACTCGCCGCGTCCGATCGTGAAGTCGACACCGTCGACCGCCACGAATTCGCCGAATCGCTTCACAAGCCCGCGTGCGACGACGAGCGGCTCGCCAAGCCGCGGCTGGGCGCGCGTCGCCGCGGGGAAGGCAGGCGACGGGTCCACGGTTTGCCAAGTTAGCCGTCGGGAAAACGGCTCCGAGGAGTGACCTGGGCGCGGCCGACTCGCAGGCGGGATCGTTACCGTGTCCTGCCGGCCCCGCGATGGAGCGCGATCGAGCCCCGCCGGCGCCAGTCGCGTCGCTGGCGGGGAGGCCGGGGACGCATCCGGTCGTCGCGGACGTTGATCGACGTCGGTTTCTCCGGCCCGGCCTGCATCGACGTGATCGGACTCGTCCGGCGACCGAGGCGGCAGCGACTAGCTTGGACGTGCCGGGGACAGCGGGTGTTCCCGGCTACCGGGTGAATTCGCCCGCTTGTCGCGCGAGAAAAGGGACATGGGAGAGCCAAGGACGTGACCGATCCTTTCGCCATCCCGGATGCGACTTCGATCAAAGTCACCGGACTGACTCGTCGTTTCGGTGACTTCGAGGCGGTCCGGGGCGTGAGCTTCGAGGTCGCGGCGGGAGAGACGTTTGGCTTCCTCGGACCGAACGGGGCCGGCAAGTCGACGACGATCTCGATGCTCTGCACGCTTCTCCGTCCCACCTCAGGGTCTGCCCAGGTGGCGGGGTACGACGTCGCGGACGCCCCGGCCGAGGTCCGTCGCCGGATCGGCCTCGTCTTCCAGGACACGACGCTCGACGACTACCTCACCGCCGGGGAGAACCTCCGGTTCCACGCCGAGCTCTACGGCGTGCCGCACACGGAGGCGGCGCGACGGATCCACGACGTGCTCAGCATGGTCGGCCTCTGGGAGCGGCGAGACGGGTTGGTCCGCACCTTCTCCGGCGGCATGAAGAGGCGTCTCGAGATCGCCCGTGGCCTCATCCACTCGCCGCGCGTCCTCTTCCTCGACGAGCCGACAATCGGCCTCGACCCGCAGACGAGGGCCCACATCTGGAGCTATATCAACGAACTGCGCTGTCGGGAACAGATCACGATGTTCCTCACGACCCACTACATGGACGAGGCCGAGAACTGCGACCGGATCGCCATCATCGACGAGGGCGAGATCGTCGCCAGCGGGACCCCCGAGGCGCTGAAGGCGCGGGTCGGTGAGGACCGGGTCCAGTTGCACACCGACGACGACGAGGCGGCGATGGCGGCGCTCACCGACCGTTTCAAGCTCAAGGCGACGATGAGCGAAGGGGCGGTGACGTTCCACGTCCCGGGCGGTGAGCAGTTCGTTCCCCGTCTTTTCACCGAGCTCGGTGTCGGCATCTCCTCGGTGAGCATCGCCAGGCCGACGCTCGACGATGTCTTCATGGCCCATACCGGTCGCACGATCCGGGACGCGGAGGCTTCGGTCGCCGATCGCAACGCGACTTCGTCCTGGCGACGGGCGCGGGCGAGGCGGAGATGAGCGGCGCGGACCAGGGCGCGAGCGCAGATCAGGCGCCGGCCAGCTCCACCGTCGCGCCAAGCGTCGCCTCGACGGCGTCGCTGCCTCCACGCGCCGCGCCGGCGGCGGTTCGGGTGGCGAGTGGCGGCTGGCGGCACGACGTCACGGGCGCGACGGTCGTCTGGCGGCGTGAGCTCATCCGTTTCTCTCGCAACCGCCTGCGGATCCTCACGTCGCTTGCCCAACCGATCCTCTTCCTCTTTGTGCTCGGGACGGGGATGTCGTCGCTCATCTCGCGTGGCGCGACGAGTGGCGGGGCGAATTTCAAGACGTTCATATTCCCCGGCGTGGTCGCGATGACTGTGCTCTTCACGGCGACGTTCTCGGCGGTGTCGATCGTCTGGGACCGGGAATTCGGTTTCCTGCGCGAGATGCTCGTCGCGCCGGTGCGGCGTGGGGCTCTCATCGCCGGCAAGTGCGCCGGCGGCGCGACCGTCGCGACGTTGCAGGCGCTCATCATGCTGGCGTTCGCCGGGCTCGTCGGCGTGCCCTATTCGGCCGTCCTCATCTTCACCCTCATCGGCGAGATGCTGCTCGCCGCGGTGGCGATCACGGCACTCGGCACGGCGCTCGCCTCGCGCATCGCCCAAGTGGAGTCGTTCCAGGTCGTGTTGCAGTTCGTCGTGCTGCCGCTCTTCTTCCTCTCGGGGGCGCTCTTCCCGCTGCACGGGTTGCCGACGTGGCTCTCGGTGCTGACGAGGCTCGATCCGCTCGCCTACATGGTCGATCCGATGCGCCGGGCAGTCTTCGAACACGTGACGAAGACTCCGGTCGTCAGCCAGCTGTTCGGGGGGACGATGACCTGGGGCTCTTGGCACCTGCCGATCGGCGTGGAACTCGCGCTGACCGCCGTGTTCGCGGCGCTCATGCTGACGGTCGCGGTGCGAGAGTTCTCCAAGACCGACTGACGGCTCGCGCCAGGCCGCATCCGCGGTCGCTAGGAGGGAGCCGCCTCGGGCTCGCGGGTGGCGCCGAAGACTCTCCACGCCGCGGGGAGCAGGGCCGCCGCCAGGGCGATCTTGATCCCCTCGCCGACGAGGAAGGGCACGAGCCCCTTGGCGATCGCCTCGGACGCGCTGAAGTGGTCGGCGACGGCGAGCCACGGGACACCGATCGCGAAGATGACGGCGTTGCCGGCGAGCATGGCCGGGAGGGCGCTCGTGACGCGGCGGTCCGCCCGGCGCTCGGCGAGCCAGCCGCAGACGACCGCGGCGACAACGAAGCCGGCGACGTAGCCGAACAGGCCCCCCGGCCAACCGGCAGTGTGGCCAGCGAACCAGGGCAGGCCGGCGAGCCCGGCGACGGCGTAGAGCGTGAGAGCCGCCCCGGCCCGGCGCACGCCCAGGGCACTGCCCGCGAGGACGACACCGAGGGTCTGGCCCGTGATCGGCACCGGCGTCCACGACAGCGGGATCGAGACCTGCGCGAGCAGGCCGACGAAACAGGCGGCCCCGACGATGGCGGCGACGTCGCGGGCCCGCACCTCCGGGATGAGGTCGGCGAGGACGAGCGGGCGTGACCGGCGGAGCGTCGCGGCGTCTGGCGGCATGGCGCGTACCTTATCGAGCAACGCGGCGCGGCCGGGACGGGACTTCTCGCCGCGCCGCCGGCGAGCGACCGTGCCTTCAGGCCCGGTGGCTGGGCATGGTCGGCCCCGCCGAGATGGTGACGGCGCCGACGGTCGCGGTGTCGCGGCGGTCAAATGCCACTCGACGCCGATCCTCGGCGGGTGATCTTCCACCAACGCGATGGTTCCGGTGGCATCCGAGGCGCGCCCGGCGGGCCAGCGTCTCGCGGGCCGAGGCAAAGACTTCGGGCGGCCCGTGGCTGTTTTCCGTCAGCCTGACCGGCCGCGGGCCGCTTTCCGGGATGTTCCCTTCGCGGCCGCAGTCCCGCGTCGGAGGATGAGGTGCGACACGCTCACCTCCGACGTAGGACCGATCCGCGTTTGACAGGGCGATGCTGGCAGGCCGTCGTTTCGCGGCCGTATCGGCCATGTGAACTGCGCGTGAAATCGCCCGCGTGCACCGTCGCTCCGTGTGCGCGAGTGTCGGCGCGACCAGCCGCTTGCCGGCCGGGGCGACTTCGCCATCGGGCAGGCGGTCCGCGCCGTTTCGCCGCCGAAGGCCACTAGGGGCTCAGGCGTACGCGCGGTCGAGTCGCGCCATCACCTCCGGGTTGAGGAGCGGCAACACGTCGAGCGCCCGCAAGTTCTCCTCGATCTGCTCCACGCGGCTCGCACCGGTGATGACGGTCGAGACGTGCGGATTGGCCACGCACCAGGCGATCGCGAGCTGGGCAGGGGAACAACCGAGCTCGTTCGCCGTCCGCAAGAGCGTCGGCACCTTGGCGTTCGTCTCCGGCGCGGTCAACGTGTCGCGCAACCACTCGAAGCCCGGGACGGTCGCCCGCGAACCCTCGGGAATGCCGTCGATGTACTTGCCGGTGAGGATGCCAGACATCAACGGGCTGTAGGTCGTGAGTCCGAGCCCGTGGTCCTCGTAGAGGCGGGCGTACTCGACCTCGACGCGCTGGCGCTTGAGCAGGTTGTACTCCGACTGCTCCGTCACCGGCTTGTGCAGGTGATGGCGCTCGGCGATCTCGAACGCCGCCCGCAAGTCGTCGGCCGGCCACTCCGACGTCCCCCAGTAGGTGGCCTTTCCGGAGCTCACGATGTCGTGCATCGTCCAGACCGTCTCTTCGATCGGCGTCTGCGGGTCGGCGCGGTGACAGAGGAGAAGGTCGACGAAGTCGAGGCCAAGTCGTTCGAGTGAGCCGTCGATCGCCTGGAGGAGGTACTTGCGATTCAGCGTGTTCTGCGTGTTCACGTCCTCGTGGATGCCCCAGAACAACTTCGTCGACACGACGTAGCTGTACCGCGGCCAGCCGAGCTCGGCGAGCGCCCGACCCATGATCCGCTCCGACTCGCCGCCGGCGTACTGCTCGGCGTTGTCGAAGAAGTTCACGCCGCCCGCCCGAGCTGCCTCGAGGCACGACTTGGCGAGCCCGATGTCGAGCTGCGGGCCGAAGGTCACCCACGAGCCCAACGAGAGCACACTGACCCGCAGTCCGCACTTCCCGAGCCGCCGGTACTCCATCTGTCGTCTCCATTTTCTGCCGCTTGCCGATCGAGCACTATGTGGCCCCGCCTGGGACCGGCGCGCACAACAGTCCTCTGGGTCCGTCATAGCATGCGCGCGGGTTCGACCGGCCGGCGCGAGGTACGCCACCGAGCCGATCGCCGGAGCGGGTGGCGTGGAGAAGGGGCGAATGGCGGGATCGCAGGTTCCGGCCCGGCGCGACACGGTCGTGCTCGTCGACGACGCGGGGGTGCCGACCGGCACCTCGGGCAAGTTGGCGGCACACGAGGCGCCGGGGCATCTCCACCTCGCCTTCTCCGTCGTCCTCTACCGTCCCGACGGCCTCGTGCTGCTCCAGCAACGCGCCGGGGCGAAGTACCACTTCCCGCTCTATTGGGCGACCTCGTGCTGCAGCCATCCGCTGCCCGGAGAGGACATCCTCGAGTCCGCCGAGCGACGGGTGCACGAGGAGCTCGGTTTGGCCTGCCGTCTCCAGGAGGTCGGGACGCTCACCTACCGCGCCAAGTGTCCGGTCTCGGGACTCGTCGAGCGCGAATTCGACCACGTCCTCGTCGGTGTGGCGGACGGCGATCCCGATCCCGATCCCGCCGAGGTCGCCTGCCTGCGCTGGGCCGCGGCCCGCGACGTCCTCTCGGCGCCACCGGCGAAGAGCGCGCCCTGGCTCGTGCCGGTGCTGCGTCTCGCCGAGAAGGCGCGCGGCGCGGCGGACTTCACGGTCCCCTGAGAAGGCCGGTCGCCGCACGCCGCAGGGAAGGCCTCCGCCGGCGGGCCCGACGTGCCCAGGAGGCCGGCCATCTCGGGGTTGTGTGGCGTGGAGTCCACCCGGCGAGCAGTGGGCAGAGCGAGCGTCGCTGTCAGGGGCGACCGGCGGCGTAGGGGCCGGGCGGGATCGGGGTGATGGCGATCGTCGTGCCGGTTTGCTCGGCCTGGACGACGTTGCCGTTCCCGATGTAGATGACGACGTGGTAGATGTAGCCGTCGGCCGCGTAGAAGATGAGATCACCGGGCTGCAGCGCCGAGAACGGAATGTGCTCGATGGAGTAGTACTGGTCCTCGGCACTGTGCGGCAGGTTCACCCCCGCCTGGCTCCAGGCCCACATGGCGAGCCCCGAGCAGTCGAAACCGTGGCCCGGCCAGTCACCGGACCAGACGTAGGGCACGCCGATCTGAGATTCCGCCGCACGGACGGCGACGAGACCGGGTCCGTCTCCGTATGTCCCGCTTGTCGTCGCCGCGGGATCAGGGCCGGACGCCGCGTCGGACTGCCGCGCCGCCGTCTCGATCGTCTGGAGGGCCGCGGCCTCCGCGGCGGCCTGGACCGCTTCCTGCTTCTGCTGCTGGGCAACCGCGACGGCGAGCGAGCCATTGACGCCCTGCAACGTCGCGGTGAGCTGGGCGTCGAGGGTCGATGCGCTGGCGCGCGCCGCGGTCAGCGTCTGGAGGGTCGATCGGGATTGTGCCTCGTCCCTCTCGAGCTGCGCGGTGCGCTCGACGAGGGAGTGCTCTGAGAAGCGCAACGAGCTGACCGCTGTCGAGAGGTTCCCGGCGGCGGCCTCGAGGTAGGTCTGCTGCGCCGGGAGGGCGTTCTCTTTCGAGGTGAGCGCCGACAACACGCCAGAGGTCGCGCTGTCGTTCACGTAGGCGTCGATCGCCTGGCGCTGCAGGGACTGCTTGTCTTCGCAGACGTTCGACCGAGCGAACGCGATCGAGCGTTCATCCTTGCGGATGTCGCGCTCGATCAGCGCTTCACGGGTCGCGGCTTGGTCGTACTCCTCCGAGAGGACCTCGAGCTTCACCTGGATCGTCGTGATCTTCGTCGCGATGGCGTCGGCTTTCGACTTCAGAGTCGAGACCGGTTGCGACGCGGCGGCGGCACTGGCGCCAAGAGCCGGCAGCAAGGTTCCGGCCGTCAGCAAAAGGGCCACACCGATAACGCCGCGCCGACGTCCGTGTGGCCTACTAGCGAAACGGCATCCAGTGGGGTGGGGAATCACTGGCTTACCGCCCGCGACAGAACCCTCGCCAGGTTGCACAATGTGAGCCCACCGTACGGCCGCCGCCGGAGCCGTGCAAGGAAACATACCGTGACCTGGTACCGCGTCGTTGCTGACCGTACACCGCTACGGTGAGAGCGCCCGAACGACGGGGTCGGGCGCCTTGGCGTCCGTCGTGAGAGAAAGGGCGGCGACATGGGCGAGGCCATGCCCGTCTCGGCGGACGGTTTTCGGATCGAGCACGATTCGATGGGCGCCGTGCGCGTGCCGGCCGGCGCGCGCTGGGGGGCGCAGACGCAGCGGGCCGTGGAGAACTTCCCGATCTCGGGCCGTCCGGTCGAAGCGCCGATTCTCGCGGCGCTCGCGATCATCAAGGGCACCTGCGCGCGGGTGAACGCCGAGCTCGGGACGATCGACGCCGCCGTCGCCGAGGCCATCGCGTCGGCCGCCGACGACGTCGCCGCGGGTCACCACGCCGACCAGTTCCCGATCGACGTCTTCCAGACCGGTTCGGGCACGTCAACGAACATGAACATGAACGAGGTGCTCGCGCATCTCGCCGGCGAGCGCCTGGGACGGACGGTGAGCCCGAACGACGAGGTGAACGCGGCGCAGTCCTCGAACGACATCTTTCCGTCGGCGATCCATCTCGCCGTCGTCCGCGAGATCCAGGCCGACCTCGTGCCAGCGCTGGAGGGACTCTCCCGCGAGCTGACAGGAAAGGCCCGGGAGTTCGCCGAGCTCGTCAAGGCCGGTCGCACCCACCTCATGGACGCGACGCCCGTTACCCTCGGCCAGGAGTTCGGCGGCTATGCCGCCGCGGTCGACAACGGGATCGATCGTCTGCGATCGGTGCTCCCCCGCGTCGGCGAGCTCCCCCTCGGGGGGACGGCCGTCGGTACCGGACTGAACGCCAAACCGGGGTTTGCTGCCGAGGTGATCGAGCGTCTGCGCCAGGCGACGGGGCTCGATCTCACCGAGGCCCGGAACCATTTCGAAGCCCAGGGCGCGCGCGACGGCCTCGTCGAGGCTTCGGGCACGCTGCGGACGATCGCCGTCTCGCTCTACAAGATCGCCAACGATCTGCGCTGGATGTCGTCGGGTCCGCGTTGCGGGCTGGGCGAGATCCACCTCCCCGATCTCCAGCCCGGTTCCTCGATCATGCCCGGCAAGGTGAACCCCGTCGTTCCCGAGGCGGTGTGCCAGGTCGTCGCCCAGGTGATCGGCAACGACGGTGCGGTCGCCTTCGCTGGTGCCTCCGGGAACTTCGAGTTGAACATCATGCTGCCGGTCATCGGGCGGAACCTGCTCGAGTCGATCCGCCTCCTCGCGTCGGCGAGCCGTGCGCTCGCCACGAAGTGCGTGGCCGGGATCGTGGCGGACGCTGAGCGTTGCCGCGCCTACGCGCTCTCCTCGGCCTCGATCGCGACGGCGCTCAACCCGTACATCGGCTACGAGAACGCCGCGCAGGTCGTGAAGCGCGCCCTCGCGGAGCACAAGGACCTGCGCAGTGTCGTGCTCGAGATGGGCCTGTTGAGCGAAGCGGAGGTCGACCGGGCCCTCGACGTCCTCGCCATGACGCGCGGCGGCGTCATCGGCTGACCGGTTCGGGTGGCGGCACGCCACCGTCGGTATTGTCGGGTCCGTTCGGCGCTCGACGGGAGTGGTCATGGGCGATCTCATTGGGTTCCCGGGCGAAAACGGCGAGGTGCAGGGCTATCTCGCGGCGCCTATCGCCGTGGGCGCTCCCGGGGTCGTCGTCATTCCCGAGTTCTGGGGACTCGTCCCCCATGTCACGGGCATCTGCGATCGACTCGCCGACCAAGGGTTTCTCGCCCTGGCGCCGGATCTCTACCACGGGAAGGTGACGAGCGATCCGGAGGAGGCCGGTGCGTGGATGATGGCGATGCGTCCGGCCGACGCGGCAAAGGACCTGTCGGCCGCGGTCGATGCCGCCGCAGCCCGCTCGGGTGGCGAGGGGGTCGGGGTCGTCGGCTTCTGCATGGGCGGCGGGCTCGCCTACATCGCCGCGAGCGTGCGTCCGGACCGGGTCGCAGCCGTCGTGCCCTTCTACGGGGCGATTCCCTGGCCGGACAGCGAGCCGGACTACGCGTCGATCACCGGGGCCGTGCTCGGCCATTACGCGGCGAACGACCGGTGGGCGACGCCGCAGCTCAGCCGGGACATCGAACGCCAGATCCGCGCCGGGGGGAACGTCGACGTGACGATGCACGTCTACCCGGGCACCGAGCATGCGTTCTTCAACGACACGCGCCCCGAGGTCTACGCCGCCCAGGCCGCGGCGCTCGCCTGGGAACGTACCGTGGCCTTCCTGCGCGACCGGCTCGCGTCGCGCCGGTGATCGCGAGATCGGTGCCGGACGGCGTCGTGTCGATGGCGTGATGGTCCCAGACGAGGTCGTCTTCTGCGAAAAGGTCGATCCGGCGGTGTCGGTGATCGTCGTTGCCTGGGGTTCCGCGCCGCACCTTTTCGAATGTCTGGCCTCGCTGGGCGCGCAGCGCACGGCGACGGCGTTCGAGGTCGTGCTCGTCCTCAACGACGTCGGGCGTGACGTAGCCGAGGAGGTCGCGCGGCGCGTCCGGGGGGCAAACGTGCTCGCGCCCCGAACCGATCTCGGATTCGCGGGTGCGGTGAATTTCGCGGCCAGGTCGGCACGGGGGGACATGCTCGTCGTCGTTCAGGACGACGTCGAGGCGGCGCCGGACTGCTTGGACCGGCTCGTCGCTTCGGCCAGGTCGCATCCCGCCGCCGACGTCATCGGCTGCGCGGTCGTCGCGCCACCCGGCACTTCGTTCGCTGCGGTGTCAGAGGTGGCAAGCCACGACGGCGGGGTTGTCGTTTCGCCTGGCGGGCCCGGCGAGCCGGTCGACGTTTCGCCGGGCGCCTTCGCCGTGCGCCGGGCGACGTGGGACCGTCTCGGGGGTCTCGACGAGATCTTCCACCCGTGCGGTTTCGTCACGGCCGATCTCTGCGCGCGGGTCAGCGAAGCGGGCGGCGACGTGCGCGTCGAGCCCCGGGCGTCGGTGCGGCGGTTGCGCTCGAGTCGCCCGGGCGAGCGCTTCCGATCGTTCGTGCTCGCGCTGAACGGGGAGCTGTTCGCCCTGCGACACCCCCGCGAAGGCGGGATCGGGACGGATCGCGCTCGCTCGACAGAGCCGCCGGCATCGGGGTCCGTCGCGTCGCGTCCGGCGAGCAGCGGGGTAGAGGCGCCGGGCGCCGGCCCGACCGGGGTGGACCAGCACCGCGTCCTTATCATCGACGATTCGGTGCCCGCTCCGTCGCTCGGAGCCGGATCCGGTCGCATGGCCGACGTGGCCCGCGAGCTCATCGCTGACGGCGGTTTCGCGGTCGACGTCGTGCCACGGGTCGCGCGCCGCGCCGACGATCCCGCCCGCGCCCGGTCGATTGGCGTCGAGGTCGTCGATCGGGACCTCGGGGACCTCATCGGCCCGGGCGGTCGGCACTATGGAATCGTCATCGTCTCCCGGCCGCACAACTGGGCGGCGTCGATCGAGACGCTGCGTCGGCTGGCCCCGGGGGTTCCCGTCGTCTACGACGCGGAGGCGTTGTTCCACCGCCGTCTCGAGCGCCAGCTGCGCTTCGTCATCGACGCGCCGACGGCTGTCCGGGTGGGGCATGACGCGGCGAGAATGGCCGCGATCGAGCGGGAGATCGCCAGAGAGGCGGACTATGTCGTCGCCATCTCGGAGGAGGAGGCGGACTTCTTCCGGGCGAACTCGCCGACGCCGCGCCATGTCGCCGTGCACCCCCCGTTCTTCCCGATCTCGCGCCCGACGCCAGCGGGACTCGGCAGACGTCGGGACATCGGCTTCGTCGCTGGGTGGTCGGCCGGCTCCGACTCGCCGAACGCCGACGCGCTGGCGTGGTTCGCGCGCCACGTCCTGCCGAAGGTGCGGGCGCGGGTGCCGGGATCGCGCCTGCGGGTGACGGGCACCGATCTCCCGGCGAACGTCGGGCGCCTCGCCTCCCCGGCGATCGAGTTCGTCGGCCAGCTGGACGGCCTCGAGGACTTCTACGCCTCGGTGCGCGTCGTCGTCGTGCCGGTCCGCTACGGGTCAGGGGTGAAGCTGAAGACCGTGGAGGCTATCCAGTACGGCGTGCCGACTGTCGCGACGACGGTCGGTGCCGAGGGGATCCCCTTCGACAAACCGGACGCGGTCTGCGTCGCCGACGATCCCGACGAGTTCGCGGCCGATGTCGCCAGTCTCCTCGACGACGACGGCGTCTGGCAGTCCCAGCGGGAGAAGGCACTGGCCCAGCAGGCCAGCTGGGCGGCACGGCCGTCGGGGCCGCTCTGGTCGCGGCTCGTCACCGACCTCGTCGCCGGGCCGGCGGGCGAAATGGGGCAGTGAGCTGGGCGTATCAACGCCGTCGAGTACCTTAAGCGCCATGGTGGAAGCGATCCCGGGGGCTGGTCCAGAGCCGGAGGCAGGGCGCGCGAGGCGCGCGGCCGCCGAGACGGAGCAGCAGCGAGAGTCCGAATTTCGCGCTGTGCAGCGCGATCTCGCCGTGAAGAACGCCTACGTCCAGGAGCTGGAGCTCGAGCTCGAGAGGATCGAGATCAACGTGCGCGGCGAGCTTGCGCAGGTGCGGGCGCGCGCCGCCGAACTGTTCGGTGATCTGGAGCGCGCCGAGGCGGTCATCGCCGATTTGCGCGACGAGATCGCGGCGATAAGAGCCACACGGAGCTACCGCTGGTCGGTCGCCGCGGCGACGTTCGCCTCTCGCCTGACGGCGCCGGTGCGTCGGGGGGGACCGCCAGCGACACGTCAACGGCGGCCCGAGGCGCCGCCGGGTCAGTCGCGCTCGTCCCAGTAGTCGCGCAGAAAGGCCTCCGTTTCGCGGAGCGACTCGTTGCGGCCGATCTCGAAGAAGCGCTCCGTCGCCTCGTAGCCGAAGAGGAGCGATCTGGCGGCGAGCACGGTGTAGAGGTCCGACAGGTCGGCGGCGTCCGTGCCGGCGAGGTCGACGACGGCGGCGGTGAGTCCGCCGAGGCCGTAGTCGACCCACGCCATGTCGGGCGACGGGCGCGTCTTGTCGTACCGGGTCACGCGACCGGCCTCGAGCACGGCGTTCGAGGTCTCCCAGCGGTTTTCGTTGCGCAGCACCGTCATCGCCGCCGGCAGGCCGCTCGCCTCCCAGCCGGCGGCGAAGCCCCGGTAGTCGAGGCGCAGGAAGGTGTCGCCATAGAGGACGAGGAAGCGCCCGCCGAGCAGGGGCAACGCCCGGCGAATCGCCCCGAGCGTGCCGTCGAGGCCCGGCGAGTCGTAGCTGTAGGCGATCTCGACCCCGTAGAGCGCGCCACCGAGCGCCGCCTCGATCATCTCGCCGAGATAGCCAACGCACATCACGACCCGCGTCACGCCGGAGCGCGCGAGGAGGTGCATCTGATGGGCGAGGAAGGGCTGCCCGGCGATCTCGACAAGGCCCTTCGGCGTCTCGCGCGTCATCTCACCGAGGCGGGTGCCCCGGCCTCCCGCGAGGACACAGACGACCGGCGGCGTCGCCGACGCCCGCCGGCCGGCGTCTTGGCGGTCAGCGGTCAGCGTCGTCCCAGCCGTAACGGGATTCGACGATGTAGCGCGGACGGTCGCGCACCTCGTCGTAGATCCGTCCCACGTACTCGCCCATGACGCCGAGCGACAGCAGTTGGATACCGCTGAACAGCGAAACGATGATGACGACCGTCGGGTTGCCGACAGGGAACCTCACGCCCGCCAGCTTGCAGGAGAAGTAGGTCATCCCGAGGAGGAACGCCACGGTCGCGAGGACGATGCCGATCATCGAGATGAGCTTCAGCGGATAGCGCGAGAAGCCGACCACGCCGTTCAGTCCGATGAGGAGCGATCCGGTGAAGCGGTTGTACTTGCTACGCCCGCCGGAGCGGACCTCGCGGTTGTACAGCACGCTCGTCTGGGGAAAACCGACGTAGCCGACGAGACCGCGCAGGAACCCGTGCTTCTCGGGCAACGACACGACGGCGTCGACGACCCGGCGGCTCATCAGGCGGAAGTCGCCGGTATTCGGGGGGATTTCTACCTCGGCGATGTGGCGGAGGAGTCGGTAACCGAGATACGCGACCATCCGCTTCGGAAGCGTCTCGCCGGCCCGGGTGCGGCGTTGCGCGTAGACGACGTCGTAGCCCTGTTGCCACTTCTCGACGAGCTCGGCGATGAGCTCGGGAGGGTCCTGCAGGTCGCAGTCGATGACGACGACGGCGTCTCCCGAGGCCGCCTCGAGCCCGGCGATGGTCGCCGTCGGTTGGCCGAAACGCCGCGAGAACCGCAACATGTGAACGCGCGGATCGTGCGCGCGCAGTTCGAGGATGGCTCGTTCGGTGCGATCGGTCGACGGGTCGACGCTGAAGATGATCTCCCAGTCGTAGTCGAGACCGTCGAGGGTCGCGGCGAGCCGCTCGTAGGTCTTGGCGACGTTTTCCTCCTCGTTGTAGGCCGGGATCACGACGCTCAGCATCTGGCGCTTTGCCACGGGCAGCGTCACGAGGTGCTCGGCTTCTCGAGGACGGCGAGCTGGCGGACGCCGAACGGCAGCTCGACGTGGTGGGCAAGCAGCCAGCGCTCGAGCCGGCAGGCGATCCCGCCGAGCCGGGAGTCCTCCGTCCGCGTGATGCTGTCCGCCACCTTCTCTGCGAGCGCTTCACCTTCGAGGTGGTCGTACATGACACGATTCTTCTTCTTAATGAGCCAGAAGGGGGGGAACAGCAGCGAACCGAGGTGGACGCACTCGACGACAGAGAACCCGGCGCTCGTAGCTTTCGCTCGGAGTTCACCGCGGGCATAGCGGCGCTGGTGGCGCAGGTAGCGGTCGAAGTAGTCGTAGGTGCCGGGCGCCGCGGGGACGACGATGACCGCCCGTCCCCCCGGACGGAGGGCGCGCCGCATCTCGGCAAGGGCGCCCGAATCGTCGGGAACGTGCTCGAGCAGGTTGGCGCTCACGATGGCGTCGGCGAAGCCGTCGACAAACGGCAGTTGACAGGCGTCGGCCTGGACGAGCGCGACGCCGGGGAGCCCGGTCCCCGCCTTACGGAGCCCGGCGAAGAGGAAGTCGACGCCGACGAGGCGGAGGCCGTTTTCCTGGCGGGAGAGATCCTCGAGCAGGTAGCCGGTCGAGCAGCCGATGTCGACGATCCTCGCTGCGGGCGCACTCACCGCGAGGCGTTCGATCATCGCGGCCCGGGTCCAGACGTCGATGAAGCTCGTCCGGCTGCTCTCCTCGTGCAGCTCCTCGAGCTCGACGGACCAGTAGAGCTCCGGGCCGCGGGCCGGGCTCCCTTCTGTCCGGGAAGAGATCATGTGTTGTTCGTCTCGGCCACGGTGAAGAACTGGTCGTCGATCCGTCGCAGGGTCGCGAGGTGGCGGTCCGATCGGAGGCGTGCGCGGAACGCCTCATCTTTCCAGGGGTCCCACTGTGCGCTGATGACCCGACCGGTGATCCCGGCCGACTCCGCTGACAAGAGGTAGGCGACGAGCTCGTAGACGAGATCGGGGGAGTCGGCCGAACCGCGCGCCTGCGCGTTGCGGGTACGGGCGAAGAAGTCGGTTCCGACCGCTTCGGCGCCGGCCGCGAGGATCTCGGAGTGCATCGGCGTGACGATGAAGCCGGGCGCGACCGCGTTCACCCGGATGTCGTCGTCGGCGAGCTCGACGGCGAGGTTCTCCGTCAACCGGACGACGGCTGCTTTCGAGGCGGCATAGCTGTCGAAGCGGGGGAACGGCGCGGTCGCCCCGCCGCCCGAGAAGGTGACCACCGCGCCGCCACCCGGGCGCAGGTACTCGAGGCATGTCGTCACGGCGAGCAGGGTTCCCGCCAGGTTGACGTCGATCGTCCGCCGGAAGTCGTCGACATGCCACGATCCGACCGGGCCGATGGGGCCGATGATCGCCGCGGCGGTGACGATGCCGTCCAGACGGCCCGTCGGGGCGATCGTCGGGCGGTAGCGCTCCCACGCCTCCTCGTCGGCGACGTCGAAGGCGATCGCGTCGTGCGGCCCGCCCGACAGGCCGCGCAACACGGAAGCAAGGGCGACGGCGTCCCGCGCGATGAGCACGAGATTCGCTCCCATCTTGGCGAGGGTGTCGGCGATCCCACGGCCGATGCCCTTGCTGGCGCCGGTCACGACGACTCGCCGGCCCGCGAGACCGGTCGTCACGCCCCAATACTGGCCGTTGAAGCGGTGGCGCGCACGCTATGCGGGACCCGACGACCGGCGCCGACGACGGCAGATGGAGCTCGGGCTCTCATCCCGGCCGACCCGGAGGCGGCGGCGGAGCTAACGACGCTGCGCGGCCTCGACGCAGGACCACGCGTAGCGCGCGGAGGCGAGGTCGCCGAGTAGCTCCGGGCGCGCGTTCGCCGCGATCACCGCGCTGAAGTGCCGCCATTCGAGATCCCACGAGACGTCGGTGTCGGGATAGCGCTCGATCTCGAGATCGGGTGGCCCGAGTTCCGGGCGCATCCGGAAGATCCGGAGTTCCTGGGGCCCGTAGCTGCGCACGAGGCCGTCGACCGCAAACTTCGCGTCGTGGCAGGCGATCTCGAGGGAGAAGGTGTTCTTCCACTCGGTCCAGCTGACGTGGATCAGGGCGAACGGCGACGATTCGCCGACGCCCCCGGGGCCCCCGAGCACGAGCACGGCATTGTCGTCGACTGGCGCCTGCCAGAACTGCGTCCGGAGGAGCGCGCTGTGCAGCGGCAGCTCGCCGAGGAGCCAGTAGCTGAGGTCGAGAAGATGCATGCCCTGATCGACGATCTCGCCGCCTCCCGATTGGCGTGGGTCGGCCCGCCACTCCCGCTCGTAGCCGGGACGTCCCCCGTGGCCGTAGCGGGCCCGCAGGTAGAGGATGTCGCCGTAGGCGCCGGAGCGCGCCTCGCGGATCGCCCGGGCGATCCCGGGGTGGAAGCGGTGGTTGAACCCGACCTTGACGAGACGGTCGGCGGCGCGCGCTGTCGCGGCGATCCGGTCGATCTCGGCGACGCCGATCCCGGCGGGTTTCTCGACGAGGACGTGCGCGCCAGCCTGGAGCGCCCGGCAGGCGATCTTGGCGAGCTGGTCGTGGACGGTCGCGACGATGACGACGTCGGGGTCTGCCGCGAGCAGTTCATCGAGGGTCGAGCAGGCCTCGCCCCCGAACTCGGCGGAGAGATTCGCCGCCGACTCGGCGACGATGTCGCAACTCGCGACGAGCGTGCCGGCCTCGAGCACCTCGGCCCTCTTGCGGCCGATGAGTCCGCAGCCGACGATCCCGACCCGCAGTGGTCGGGACTTCCCGCCCATCAGGTGTTTTCTGTCGCGGAGGCGCCGCTGCACTCGAAGTCGAACGTCAGCTCCGGGGCGTTTTCTTCGGCGAGCGCTAGGCGCGTTTCCTCGGGGTGCGCCGAGTAGACGAGCAGGAAGCCGCCACCGCCTGCCCCGACGAGCTTGCCACCGAGGGCGCCGGCGCCGCGCGCGACCTCGTAGAGGTGGTCGACGCGTTCGTTCGCCATGCCGGGCGATCTCTCGCGCTTGTTCTCCCAGTGCTCGTGGAGGAGCTGCGCGTACCCCACGAGGTCACCACTCTCGAGCAGCGTGCGGCTCGCGTAGCCGATCTCTTTCGTGCGGTGGAGGTTCGCGAGCATGTCCGGGTCCTCGCTCCTCGACCGGGCGTCCTGATCGGCGAGCATCGCCGACGCCGAGCGCGCGTCACCCGTGAAGAAAAGGAGCAGGTGCTCGCGCAGGCGGCGGAACGTCTCCGGGTCGAGTTCGAGCGGCTCGACCTCGACGTGGTCGTCCGGGCGGAACGTGTAAGCACAGATCCCCCCGTGTGCCGCGACGTACTGGTCCTGTTTGCCAACGGGCTCGTGGAGCACGTCGATCTCGATGTGGCAGGCCGCCTCGGCGAGGGCACCCGGCGTGATCGAAAGACGCCGGGCGTGCGCCAGGGCCTTGATGAGGCACACGGTGAACGAGCCGGAGGATCCCATGCCCGTCCCGGCCGGGACGTCGGCGACCGATGCGATCTCCAGTGGGCTGCCCTGCCAGTGGCGGAGCAGGGCCTCTCGCAGGATCGGGTGCTTGATCTCGGAGATCTCGTCGACTTCCTCGGTCTCGGAGTACTTCATCCGGTAGCGCTTCTGGAAGACGGCGTGGACGAACATGTGGACGTACTTGTCGATGGCGCCGGCGACGAGGAACCCGCCGAACTCCCTGTAGTACGACGGGAGGTCGGTTCCGCCACCCCCCATCGGCAGGCGCAACGGTGCCCTGCCGTAGACGACGCTCATCGCCCGGACTCCCTTCTTCCCTGCGACGTGGGGACATCGTCGCGCCACGCGTACTCGTTGGCGTCGAACCAGCCCAAGGTGAGCTTGGTCGCCTGTTCGATGGTCACCTGCGGAAGCCATCCGAGGCTGCGGATCCGGGCCGTGTCGAGCAGGATGAGCGGGCTGTCGCCGACCCAACCGCGGATCCCACCGGTGTGGGCGATCTCGGGCTTCACGCCGAGATGGGAGGTGATGATCGCGACCGACTCATCGACGGTGATCGTCTCGTCGGTCCCGAGGTTGTAGACGAAGGTGCCTGCCTCGTCGCGGTGCCGGTCGACCGCCGCGAGCATCGCGTCGATGCAGTCCTGCACGTAGAGATACGACTTCTCCTGGTGTCCGTCGCCGAGGACCGTGAGGCGGGCCGGGTCGCGACGCAGCGCCCGATAGAAGTCGACGACGTGGCCGTGGGTATAGCGCTCCCCGAGGATCGAGACGAATCGGCAGATGACGCCCGTTATCCCGAATGCGGCCGAGTAGGCCTCGATAAGTCCTTCGCCAGCGAGCTTCGAGGCGCCGTAGAAGGAGGTCTGTCGCGGGAAGGGCGCGTCTTCCGGTGTCGGGAAGACCGCCGGCTCGCCGTAGACGGAACCGGTCGAGGAGAAGAGGACCCGTCGCACTCCGGCGGCCCGCATCGCTTCGAGGACCTGCGACGTCGCCGTCGTGTTCTGTTCGAGGTCCAGTCGCGGGTGCTCGGACCCGTGTCGGACGTCGGCGTTCGCCTGCAGGTGGAAGATCCAGTCGCAGCCGATGAAGGCGGTTTCGAGAACGGCCGGGTCGAGCACGTCGCCTTCGACGAGCGTGAAGCGCGGATGGTCACGGATCGACGCGAGGAACTCGTGCTTACCGGTGCGGAAGTTGTCGACGACGACGACCTCGGTGCCGGCGTCGATGAGCCGATCGGCCAGATTGCTGCCGATGAAGCCGGCTCCACCGGTGATGCAGGCGCGCTTTATCGGCTCGGCTCCGGTCACGACACGTGCCCGCGCCGGCCGCGCCGCTCCCGTCCGACGGCGCGCAGAGGCAGGAGCGACGGCACCACTAGAGGGAGTAGCCGGCGGAGGCCGCGTCCCGGAAGAACATCTGGACGGTCTCGAGCGAGAACTGCGCGAGGTCCTTGCCGAGGCCGTCGAGCTTACGGAGCAGATCGGGTGTCATCGTGATGATGTGGCATCCGGCGCTGTTGGCCTGGATGTAGTTCAGGACCTCGCGGGGCGAAGCCCAGATGCACTCCGCCAGCGGCGCCGCGGCCATGATCTCGACGGCTCGCCGGACGAGCGGCACGGGGTCGACCCCGGCGTCGGCGATCCGTCCGGCGAAGATCGACAGGTGCGACGGCGCCCCTCCCGCCAGCGCGGCGGTGATCTCCTCGACCTGATCGAGCGTGAACATCGCGGTGACGTTGACCTTTACCCCGTCGTGGGAGAGATCACGCACCAGTTCGGTCATCGGCGCGCCCGAAGTCGTCGTCACGGGGATCTTCACGTAGACGTTCGTGCCCCACGAGGCGATGATCCTCGCCTGGCGGCGCATCTCCATGGGCTCGTCGGCGATCACTTCGAACGAGACGGGATGCGTCGTGACGCGGTCGAGGAGCTCCGAGGCGAAGCGCGCGTAGTCGGTGACACCCGCTTGGCGCATCAGCGTCGGATTCGTCGTAAATCCCGAGATCCGGGGATCATCGGCAAACTCGAGGATGCTCTGCAGATTGGCCCCGTCGACGAAGATCCGCGTCGTGATCTTGTCCACCACCAGAGGCGATGCTATCAGTCGCCCTCTCGGGCGAGGAGCAACGTCACCGCGTGCGCAAGGTCCGGCGCGCACAGGTCGGGCGCAACCTGCGCGGACCTCTTGTGCGCACTCGGCGGAACTTCGAGGAGCACTGTCCTGCAGCCGGCGGACTTGCCGGCGAGCACGTCGGAGTCGGTGTCGCCGATCATCCAGGAGCTGGCGAGTTCGATGTCGAGCTCCTCGGCGGCGGCGAGCAGCATGCCGGGGGCCGGTTTGCGGCACTCGCAGGATCTGCCGAGCACGGGGTCGGTCCCCTCGGGGTGGTGCAGGCAGATCTTCCAGGCCGCGAACACGACACCGTTGGCCGCGAGCAGCTCGACGGCGCGCGCCTGCACAGCTTCGACCGCCTGGCGCGTAACGGTCTGCTTTGCCGCGGCGGGCTGGTTCGTCACGCCGACGAGCAGATAGCCGGCCTGCGCGAGCGTCTGCAGGGCACCAGCCGCACCGGGGACGAGTTCGACGTCTTCAGAGCGCAAGGGAGACTCGAAGGTGCCGGTCGATGGGTCAGGCACGAGAACCGTGATGGCTCCGTCGCGGTCGAGGAAGACGGCCGGGCGTGTCACGGCTGTGCCTGTTTCCTGGCGATCACCGTCACGAGCGCCGGGAGGACGATCGGATCGCCGCCGGGGTCGACGCCGCTCAGCTCCTCGAGATAGGAGGCCAGCGGGCCGCGTCCCGCGCCGGCCGGGGCCTCGGCCCACGCCGAGACGAGCGTGCAACCACAGTCGCTGACGAGCGCGGGCAGCAGGGCACCGATGTCGGGGTGCCGGGCGTCGGGCATCGACAGCGCGACGCCACCGACCCGACCGGCGGATGTGATCGGCTCCTGGGCGATGAGATAACCGCCCTGGCGCGTCGCCGCCGCCATCCGTTGCAGAACCACGAGGGGTTCCACGACGTGCATGAGGAGGAAGCGGCAGAAGGCGAGGTCGACCTCCTCGGGCAGGGCGAGATCCTCCGCGGCCTGCACGAGCGTGACGATCTGTGGCCTACCGGCGTCGGCCGCCGATGCCGCGAGCGCCTCGCAAACGGTCGCCGCCTGATCGACGGCGTAGACGCGACCGCCGGCACCGACGAGCGCGGCGAGCCTCAGCGACGCTTCCCCCGTGCCGCAGCCGATGTCGGTGCAGCGCCAACCGGGCCCGACCGAGACGCGGGCGAAGGCGTCGTCGAGGGGTCGGCGGTAGACGTCGCCCGTGAGCAGCAGACCTTCCATGCGCGATCCAAGCTACCGGCAAGCGCCGTGCGCTCTTCGCCGGCCGCGCGGGAACCTTGTGCGCGGCGACGCGGACGGAAGTCCCAGGAGCCACTACGGTGATTGCGGTGCGAGTGACCCTGCTGCTCTGTGATGCCGCCCAGGTCGCGGACGGCAAGCTCTACATCCTCGGCGGGGGGTGGAGCCTCATCGGACCGGACCCGACGCCATCGGCCGTGGCGATGAAAGTCGACGTCGACTGGACCGAGGTCGACCGGACCCATCACTGGGAGCTGTTTCTCGTCGATGAGGACGGACAACCGATCGTCGCCCAGACCCCCGATGGGCCGCAGCCGATCGAGGTGCGAGGGGACTTCGAGGTGTCCCGTCCCGAATCGGTCCCCGAAGGGAGCCCGGTCGACGTGGCGCTCGCCCTCAACTTCGGACCACTGCCGTTGACGCCGTCGGCCCGTTACACCTGGCGACTCTCGATCGACGGTGAGACGCACGAGGACTGGGTGCTGCCCTTCTCCACGCGCGCGCCTCGCGATTGACCGCATCCACCCGCGCCGCGCTGCTCCTTCCGCGCCCAGAGGGTGACCTCGCCCGCCTCGTCGATGCGATCCGCGAGTGGTGGGCAGGGGCGCGCCGCGCGCGGGACCGACTTCCCTGGCGGGAACGGCACGATCCGTGGGAGGTGCTCGTCGCCGAGACGATGCTCGCCCAGACGCAGGTCGGTCGCGTCGCGGCGCGTTACGACGAGTTCGTCGGACGGTTCCCGACCCCGGAGGCGTGTGCCATGGCGCCGATCGGCGAGGTCGTCCGGGCCTGGGCCGGCCTCGGGTACAACCGCCGCGCGCTGACGCTGCACTCGGCGGCGGTGACGATCGTCCGCTGGCATGACGGGAGCGTGCCGCAGACTTTCACCGCTCTCATCGCCCTGCCGGGTGTCGGCCCGTACACGGCGCGGGCCGTGCAGGCATTCGCCTTCATGGCCGATGTGGCGGTGGTCGACACCAACGTCGGCAGGGTGCTCGCCCGCGCGGGCGCCGGTCGGCAGCTCCGCGCGAGCGAGGCCCAAGCCCTGGCGGACGGTCTCGTTCCGGCGGGGCACGCTCGCGAATGGAACCTCGCGCTCATGGATTTCGGCAGTCTCGTCTGCTCGTCGCGTCGACCCGCGTGCGACGGCTGCCCCGTGCACGCGGCCTTCGCCTGCGCCTGGCGATCGCGGCAGGCGCGCGCCCCCGATCCGGCCGCCGGGTCGGCCCGGGTGACCTCCCGCCGGACCGCCTTCGAGGGGTCCGACCGGCAGGGCCGTGGTCGGCTCGTGCGCGCCGCGTGCTCGGGCCCGATCGCCTCGCGGGACCTCGCCCGGATCGCCGGCTGGCCTTCGGATGTGGCGCGCGCTCGACGCGTCGTCGAGGCCCTTGTCGGCGAGGGGATCTTCGTGCGACTGCCCGCGGGGGACTTCACGCTCCCCTGACCCCGGCACGGGCGTGCCCGGAGCGGCCCCCGACCCACGGGCCGAGACTGTCGTGCCTAGCGTCGGGGTCGTCATCACGGAAAGGAAGCCAGTGGCTGAAATCAGCGAGTCGAGAATCATCCGAGACGTCGTCCTGGTCGAACCGACCGTCCACGGTGACGAGCGCGGTCGCTTCGTGGAGACCTACCGCCGATCGTGGTTCCCCCTCGGGCGCGAGATGGTACAAGCCAACCGTTCGGACAAGGCGCAGGGCGCGGTCGTCGGCCTCCACTACCACTTGCATCAGGCCGACTACTGGTACGTGACGCGCGGCTGCACCCGCGTCGTCCTCTACGACCTGCGTGTCGGATCGTCGACCGAGGGTGCGCTCGAGACGATCGATCTCGGCGACGACGAACGCGGGGTGTTCATCCCGCCCGGCGTCGCACACGGCTTTGCCTCGCTTACGGACCTGACGCTCGTCTACCTCGTCGACGCCTACTACAACGCGCGGGACGAACTCGGGGTGGCGTGGGACGACCCGGCCATCGCCGTCGACTGGGGGGTGACCGACCCGGTGCTGTCGGCGCGCGACCGGAGCAATCCGCGCCGTTCTGAGATTCCCGACGCGCTCTTGCCGCGTGTCGGCATGCGGACGTGAACATCCGATGGCAACGGACGTGAACATCGGATAACAGGGATGAACCGCGGTGCGCCGTTCGGGTCGGCGCGCTTGAATGGTGCGCGTGGGTGTGACACTGGGCGTGGTGTGACTTGATCCCGGGCATCGCCGTCGGCGCGCTCGTTCTCGTCGTCGGATTTGCCACGTGGTCGCGCCTGGCGCCGCATCGCGCTGAGCGACGTTCCGTCACGTCCCACAAGCACGCCCTCGACGTTCTCGGCACGGCGTCGCGGCGTTGGGAAGGCGTCGCGCCGGTTCGCGCCCCGAAACCGGACGAGGTGGCGCGGGCTCACGTCCAGCCGACGGGCGCGCTGCCGAATGCGCGCCGGCTTCCCGACGACGATCCGGAGCCGATCCGCCGCGCCGCGGTGCGTCTCGTGCCCCCGTCCGGTCCGGCACCGCTCAAGCTGCCGATATTCACTGACGAAGATGTCGGTCGGTCCCGTCCCCCCGGCGAATCCGCGACCGTGGTCGCCGAGGGGCGTCCCGATCCGGCGGACCGGCGTGGGCGGGTGCCGCTTTTCGACCACGAGGCGCTCAGCCCGGATGGCAACGTCGGGCCGCGCCGATCCCGTCGGCGCCGCTACCGCGCTGCGTCGTCCGCCCGCCGGTTGGTTTCTGTCGCCGCGACGGCGGTCGCGGTCGCCGCCGTCGGCGTCGCCGGCTGGCAGTTGGCGTCCGGGCGCACCCCTGCCCACCACGCGGCGCCGCCGACGTCGCCGGCGAAGGGCACGTCGCGCTCCCGGTCGGGCCGCCACGGCGCCGGCCAGGGCCTCGTCCCGACCTCGGTCTCCGGGGCAGTCGTCAGCTACGCGACGAGGAAAGCGCACTACACGGTGACCTTCGCGGCTTCGGCCCCCTGCTGGCTCGGTGTCGAGGCCGGCGTGGGCGGCAGGTACCTGTGGCAGACGACGCTCGGCGCCGGGGGGACGGCCTCCTACCGGGCGACCGGGTCGATCGCCGTGCGGCTCGGTGCTCCGCCCTACGTCAAAGTGCAGGTGGACGGCGTGAAAGTCGAGCTTCCGGCGAAGAACGTGCAACCCTATGACATCACGTTCTCGCCCTCGGGAGCCTCCCGGTAGCGACCCGCTGGCTCCCGGCCCGGGTCGATCCCCGAAGACGGGCTAGGGGCGCACCGACTCCCATTTCGTCGGCCCCCGGGCGAGGGTCGGGTGGCTCACCAGAAGGTGCCAGACGACGGCACAGAGTCCCTCGGTGTGCGCGGTGACGTGCCCGGCGAAAAGCGGTGGGATGACGACGCAGGCCGTGGCGACCTGCGCCGTGTACCCGCCGTCGCGGCCGACGACGCCGAAGACGGCGGCGCCGCGTTCTTTGGCGAGATCGAGCGCGGCGACGAGGTTCGTCGAGACGCCACGGGCGGCATCGCCCCCGCCGACGCTGAAGACGAGGACGGCGTCTGCCCGAGCGAGTCGCGACCCTTTCAACCACTCGGAGAAAGATGTCTCCCACCCGTCGTCGTTGACGCGAGCGGTGAGCTCGGAGACGTTGTCGACCGGCGAGTAGGCCTCGATGTCGCAGATCTTGCGGAAGTCGTTGACGGCGTGCGAGGCGTGTCCTGCAGACCCGCCGACTCCCAGGATGAACAGACGGCCGTTGTGACTGCGCATCTCGGCGAGCCCGGCCGCCAGCTTCTCGATCGACGCGGCATCGATGGCGCCGAGCACCGCGGTGGACTCCGCAAGGAAGCTCTCACTGAACGACATGGCGACATTCTTCCTTCCGTCGCGCCGGCCGGAAAAGGTCGGGGCGAGTCCTCACCGGCTGCCGACCAGCCAAGCACATCGGCACCTGCGGGGGTGCTCTATCGCCCCGACAACAAAGTCGCGGGTGTCGTGCGGGCCGGGCGAGTTGTTACTATACGCATAGGAGAAATTCTCCTCCCGGCGGAGGGGAACCCGACCGAACGGAGTCTGGCGGCCCGATGGCGATGACCGATCTCAACCTCGACAAGTACACGCTCGGCTGGAGCGATGTCGAGGACTACGTGTTCAAGCCGCGCAAGGGATTGAGCGAAGAGGTCATCCGCGAGATGTCGCGCATGAAGAACGAACCGGCGTGGATGCTCGCGTTCCGCCTGAAGAGCTACGCGCGTTTCCTCGCCAAGCCGATGGTGCCCTGGTTCGCCGACAAGATGCCCGATCTCGACTTCGGTGACATCTACTACTACATCAAGCCGACCGAGACCCAGGTCGACGCCTGGGAGCAGTTGCCCGCGTCCGTGAAGAACACGTACGAGAAGCTCGGTATCCCGGAAGCGGAACGCAAGTACCTCGCCGGGGTGACCGCCCAGTACGAATCCGAGGTCGTCTACCACCGCAATCGCGATGACCTCGCGGGCATGGGCGTGCTCTTCTGCGACATGGACACGGCCGTGCGCGAGTACCCGGAGATCGTGCGTCGCTACTTCGGGAGGATCATCCCGCCGAACGACAACAAGTTCGCGTCCCTGAACTCGGCGGCGTGGTCCGGCGGCTCGTTCATCTACGTGCCGCCCGGCGTCGAGGTCGACATGCCGTTGCAGGCGTACTTCCGCATCAACGCGGAGAACATGGGCCAGTTCGAACGGACGCTCATCATCGCCGACGAGGGATCGCGCGTGCACTACGTCGAGGGGTGTTCCGCTCCCGTCTACTCGACCGACTCGTTGCATTCGGCCGTCGTCGAGCTCGTCGCCCTACCGGGCAGCCGGATCACCTACACGACGATCCAGAACTGGTCGGCGAATGTCTACAACCTCGTGACCAAGCGGGCGCGTGCCGAGGCGGAGGCGCACGTGGAGTGGATCGACGGCAACATCGGTTCGCGACTGACGATGAAGTACCCGTCTGTCTACCTGATGGGGCCGAAAGCTTCCGGGGAGGTCCTCTCGGTCGCCTACGCCGGAGCCGGCCAGATCCAAGACACCGGGGCGAAGATGTTCCACTGCGCCCCGGAGACGACGTCGACGATCATCTCGAAGTCGATCTCGAAAGACGGCGGGTCGACGACCTACCGGGGCAAGGTCCACGTCGATCCGGGAGCGACCCACGCCAAGTCCTTCGTGCGTTGCGACGCGCTCATCCTCGACGAGGACTCGGTCTCGGAGACGAAGCCCTATATGGAGGTGGGCGAGCGCGACGCCGAGATCGGCCACGAGGCGACTGTCTCCAAGGTCGGTGACGACCAGCTCTTCTATCTCATGAGCCGGGGCCTTTCTGAGGGCCAGGCGACCGGCATGATCGTCAACGGTTTCATCGAGCCGATCACGCGGACGCTTCCCATGGAGTACGCGGTCGAATGGAGCCGGCTCATCGAGCTGCAGATGGAGGGCGCGGTCGGCTGACGGTGCCGCCGGCGGTCTCGGGGCCAATATCCTTTCGACAGGCGAGCGCGGGAGGTCCAGCGCGGTTGACGATGCGTGAGGATTGCAAACACTTCCAGTCGCGGACCTACAGCTCCGGCGACGTCGCCCGCTTCTGCGTTCTCGACCTTGCGCCGGAGGCGCCGTGGCGCTGTCCCGAGAACTGTCCTTCCTACGAGCGACGGCTTGCCGACGCGACTTGGGCGCACGGGTCGCTCGTCGCTCCGCCGACCGAGTCCGAACCGGACGAGCCAGCGGCCGACGTCGGCGAGTTGCTCGCCTCGGCGGAGGAGATCGTCGACTCCGCCGCGCCGGAGGAGCTCGCCGAGGTCGAAGCCGACGAGGATCGCGCCGAGCGCCGCTCGGAGGGCTCCGCCGTGCGGCGGGCCATCCGCCGGCTCGGACGCCGTCGCCGGCCAGACGATCCCCCTGAGGGCGATCGACCCTGAGCGGTCACCGCTTCACGCCGGAGGTGGCCCGTTCGATTCCGGGTCCCGCCTGGCTCTGCCGCCTGCGGGCGAGGGCGGCCGAGCGGTTCGCGGCCACGGCTTGGCCGACCGAGGCCGACGAGGACTGGCGGTACGGGCGCGTCGACACCCTCGACCTCGCTGAGTTCGAGCCCGTCGTCGTCAGGCCGGAGACGAATCCGCCGGCGCGCGCCGCAGCACCCGGCGACCTGCTCTCGGGGCTCGCCAGCCCGGCGGCACTCGTCCGCACGCTCGACGGCTTCGTCGTCGTGACCGAGCCCGGCCCCGGGGCCGCATCCTCCGGGCTGTCCGTCGCGTCGGCTCTCGGCCGGCGTCGACCGCCGGCCGCCTACGGGTCCGTCGTCGCGGCCGCCGAAGACGCCTTCACCCTCCTTGCCGCGGGTTTCGGACCCGACGCCGTTCTCATCGCCGTGCCAGCGGGAGTGCACGTCGCCGGTCCGATTGTCGTCGTCCACGAGGTGCGCGCCCGCTCCGGCCGGGTCGCGGTCTTTCCCCGGACGTTCGTCGAGCTCGGTGCGGGGGCCAGGGCGACCGTCGTCGAACATTTCGTCTCCGAGGGTGCGGCGCTCGTCTGCCCGGTGACGGAGCTCGAGGTGGCGAGTGGCGCCGAGCTCGCCTACCACTCGATCCAGGAGTTCGGGCGGTCCGTCTGGCAGCTCGGCTACCTCGCGAGCCGGGTCGGTCCTGCCGGTTCGCTGCGGTCCTTCACCGCCGCTTTTGGCTGCGACTACGCGCGCCTCTGCACGCATTCGACCCTCGACGGCGAGGCCGCGTCGAGCGAACTGCTCGCCGCCTACTTCGCCGACGGAACCCAGGTTCAGGACATGAGGACCTTCCAGGAGCACGCCGCCCCGCGCACGAGGAGCAGCCTCATCTTCAAGGGCGCAGTCGACGACTCGGCGCGTTCGGTCTACAGCGGGCTCATCCACATCCACAAAGGGGCGCGCAAGTCCGACGCCGCGCAGACGAACCGCAACCTCGTGCTTTCCGACGGCGCGCACGCCGACTCGGTGCCGAATCTCGACATCGAGGAGAACGACGTGCGTTGCAGCCATGCCTCGGCGGTCGGGCCGATCGACCGGGCCCAGCGCTTCTACCTGGAATCCCGCGGCGTGCCGCCCGAGGTCGCCGAGCGCCTGATCCTGCTCGGGTTCTTCGACGACCTCTTCGCGCGCGCCCCCGAACCAGGTGTCGCCGCGTACCTGCGGGGCGTCGTCGCCGAGCGGCTGTCCCCGGCCGACGCCGCTCGGGCGCGGGAAGGCTCGCCGTGATGAGCGGAACCGACCCGCAGCTGGTCCGTCTCTGTGCGGTCGCGGACCTCGCCGTCGGCGAGGCGCGCCGTTTCGAGATCGCCAGCGTCGGCATCTGCGTCGTGCGCTGCGAGGACGGGTTCCACGCCGTCGCCGACACCTGCAGCCACGAGGACTACTCGCTCGCCGAGGGCGAGGTCGATGCCGCGCGTTGCGAGATCGAGTGCTGGAAGCACGGCAGCCTTTTCTCGCTGGAGACGGGCGAGCCGCTGACGCTGCCGGCGACGCGTCCCATCGACGTCTTCGAGCTGCGAGTCGGGCCCGACGACGTGTCGGTCGTGCTGCGCCGATGACGCCGGCAGCTCTCGCCCGGGCGCATCGATGAGCACCCTGCGTGTCGACGGGCTCACCGTCGCGGTCGGTGGGACCGAGATCCTGCGCGGGATCGACCTCGAGGTGACGAGCGGCGAGGTCCACGCGGTGATGGGCCCGAACGGCGCGGGCAAGAGCACGCTCGGCAACGCCCTCATGGGGCACCCGGACTTCACGGTGACCGGCGGGTCGGTGACGCTCGACGGGACCGAGCTGCTCGGGCTTTCCACCTGGGAGCGTGCCGCTGCCGGCCTGTTCCTCGCTCCGCAGTACCCCGTCGAGCTGCCCGGCGTCCGGGCCCTCGACGTCCTCGCCGAAACGCTCGCCGCGCGGCGTGACGGGGCGGATCTCGATCGCGCCGCCCTCGAGCGGCGGATCGCGGCGGAGGCGGCGGAGATCGGGCTGCCGGAGGAGTTCCTGCAGCGCGCGCTCAACGTCGACGCCTCGGGCGGGGAGAAGAAACGGCTCGAGACGCTGCAGCTCGCCGTGCTCGAGCCGGTGATCGCCGTCCTCGACGAGCTCGACTCGGGACTCGACGTCGACGCGCTGCGGGACGTGGCGCGTCGCATCGAACGGGCGACGCGCCGGGGATCCGGCCCGATTGCGGACCGGCAGCCGCTCGGCGTGCTGGCGATCACCCATTACAAGCGCCTCCTCGACGAGCTGCATCCCGACCGGGTGCACGTCCTTTTCCAGGGACGCATCGTCGAGTCGGGCGGGCCCGAGCTCGCCGAGGAGCTCGAGCGGACCGGTTACCAGCGTTATGGCGAGGAGCCCCTCGGCTAGACCCCCCCACGGCGCGGACCCGCCCCTACCATCGCTGCTTGACGTAGGAGATTCATATGGCCGAGCCGAGGACGATCGCGCGGGTCACGAAGGTGGTGCGCGCCGCCGTCCACGGTCTGCTCGACCAGTCCCAGCCCTTCGGCCGGCTCGCCCTCGTCCACAGCATCCAGGCGGCCGGCACGACCTGCATCACCGTCTCGCTGGCGGGGTCGCTCTTCTTCTCGATCTCCGCCGACGCCGCCGAGGGCAAGGTCCTGCTCTATCTGTTGCTGACGATCGCCCCCTTCGCGCTCGTCGGGCCGGCACTCAGCCCGCTGCTCGACCGGGGGCGGGAGGCGCGCCGGACGAGCGTCGCCGTTGCCTGCCTCGGTTCGGCGGTGCTCTGTCTATTGATGGCCCACGACGTCCACGGGCTGCTCTTGTTCCCCGAGGCCTTCGGCGTGCTCGTCCTCGGCAAGCTCTACCTCGTGGCACGGGCCGCCCTCGTGCCGGAGATGGCCGCCGCCGGCGACGACCTCGCGAGCGCCAACGCCAAGCTCGCCGTGCTCGCCTCGCTCGCCGGTTTCGCGACGGCGCCCGTCGCCGTCGGTTTCCTGAAGATCGGCCCGCAGTGGGCGCTCTGCTTCGGCGTCATCATCTTCCTGCTGGGGACGGCGGCGTCGCTCCGACTGCCGAGACCGTCGCATCGCGTCGCGGTCGAGGCCCCGTTCTCCCCGCCCGCCGCGACCGCCCCCGGCGAAGCCGAGCACCTGGTGCCGGCGCGCTTTGCCGAGGTCCGCCACCACCGGAGCCTCCTCGGTTTGCCCCTCTACCCTCCCGAGGTCCTCGCCGCCATCGGCGCGATGTCGATCGCGCGGGGGACCGTCGGCTTCGTCGAGTTCTTCCTCGCCTTCGCGCTGCGCCGCGAGCACGCCGCGACGTGGTGGTTCGGGGTGCTCATCGTCGCGAGCGGTGCCGGTTCGCTTCTCGGCTCGATTGTCGTGCCGCGCCTCAGGCGCTACCTCACCGAGCGTCAGATCATCGTCGGCGCGCTGGCGGCGATCGTCGTCGGGTCGCTGGCGACGGCGATCGTCGGGGGACTGTGGGCTCAGGTGATGCTGACGTTCGTCGTCGGCGTCGGTCCGACGAGCGCCAAGCCCGCGCTCGACTCGATCGTGCAGCGCAACGTCCCCGCGGCCTTGCTTGGCCGCGCCTTCGGCCGCTTGGAGACCCGGCTGCAGCTCACCTGGGTCGTCGCCGCCGTGCTGGCGGTCGTCATCCCCTTCCCGCTGAAGCTCGGCGACACCGTCGTCGCTGTCGTCTGCGTCGTCGCCTGCATCTCCTACGCGACGTTCGGGGGCAAGCTGCGCCGGCAGGTCAGCCGGCGCACGCCGCCGGGCCGGGCGGAGGTCAGCTGACCGGTTCTCCGTCCGGCGAGCGCGGGATCGACGCCTCCGTCCGGCTGCCTGCGTGCCACTAGGGTGCGCCCGTGAGCGCCGCGGCGAGAAGGTCCCACGAGCTCGAGGCGATCGAGCTGCTCACCAGGCTCGTCGGCCCGGCCCCCGGCGACGAGGTCTGGATCGGCGACGACGCCGCGGTCCTCGGGCCAGTGTCGGGTCGGGTGCTGCTCGCGACCGACCTCGCGGCGGAGGGCGTGCATTTTGACCGGCGCTTCGGCACGCTCGCTGATCTGGGTTGGCGGGTCCTCGTGCAGAACCTTTCCGACATCGCGGCGATGGGCGGACGGCCCCGTGCCGCCGTCGTCGCCCTCGCCGGCGCCGAACTCACCGAGCTCGCCGAGATCTACGCGGGCCTCCTCGAGGCGTCGCGCCGTTTCGCGTGCCCCGTCGTCGGCGGTGACCTCTCCGATGCCGCCTGCCTCAACATCTCGGTGGCGATGCTCGGCGAGGCGACCACCGTCGCGCCGGTTCTCCGCCGGGGCGCGAAGCCGGAAGAGACGATCTACGTCACCGGTCCGCTCGGCGCCGCCGCGGCGGGGCTGCGCGCCCTGCGCGCCGATCCGTCCGCCTCGTCCCCATGCGTCAGCGCCTTTCTGCGACCCGAGCCCCGCCTCGCCGAGGGTGCCGCGGCCGCCGGCGCGGGGGCGAGCGCCATGATCGACGTCTCGGACGGCTTCGGGATCGACCTCCGGCGGCTCGCTGACGCCTCGGGCGTCGGCGTGCTCCTCGACGAGCTGCCGGTCGCGCCCGGCGCCTCGGACGACGAGGCCCTCGGGGGCGGGGAGGACTACGAGCTCATTTTCAGTGCTCCCGATCCGTCGAGGGTGGGTGCCGGCTTCGCCGAGGGAGGCCTGCGGGCACCGGTCCGGGTCGGCGTGACGACGGCGGACACGGCGGCTTTCCAGCTCCGAGGCGTGCCCTTGCCTGCGGCCGGTTGGGAGCACCGGCTCGGTTGAACAACCGAGCGCTACCGGGCGCCTCCCCGACGCGGCCGGAGAGGCGCTAACTCGGTGAGGCGCTGCGCCGTTGCCGGGTCGGCTTGACGACGCGTCCGGCGCGGATGCACGACGTGCAGACGGCGATGCGGCGGGGCGTGCCGTCGACGACGGCCCGGACGCGCTGGATGTTCGGATCCCAGCGCCGCTTCGTTCGGCGGTGCGAGTGCGAGACGTTCATCCCGAAGCTCGGTGCTTTCCCGCAGACCTCACATACCGCAGCCACGACGACGACCCACCTCGCAGTTGTTTTCGCAATCCCCTCGGGCCGAGGAGCCGTGGCAAAGGGCACGAACAAGCCCGGGGACCAGCGGGTGAGGTTACCATCCTCGCCCATGAGGTCGCACACGGGGCTCCCCGTCGGCGTCGGTCGTCGGTGACCCGGCGCCCGTCTCGGGGCGGCCGCCCCGGCAGCAGCCGCTCGGCACCGGCCTTCGCCGTGCTCGGGGCGCCCGAGGTCGCCGCGACGATGCTTGCCTACCGTGACGCCCTGCGTTCCCACCAGACGATCCTCAACCGTCTGAACGTCTACCCCGTCCCCGACGGCGACACCGGGACGAACATGCTGCTCACGATGGAGGCCGTCGCCCGCGAGATGGCTGCGCACGCCACCGGTGACGGCGCGGGGCCGACGACCGACGAGATGGAGGAGGTCTGTCGGGCGATCGCCCACGGCTCGCTCATGGGGGCGCGCGGCAACTCCGGGGTGATCTTGTGCCAGGTGCTGCGGGGCCTGGCGACGACGTTCGCGCCGCTGCGTGGCGTCGGCGCGCCCGAGCTCGCGGCGGCGCTCGGTTCCGGGAGTCGTTCGGCTCGCGAGGCGGTGCTCCGTCCGGCGGAGGGGACGATCCTCACCGTGGCCGACCGGGCCGCCGGGGCCGCCCTGGCGGCCGCCGACGCCGGTGGCGAACTCGGCGGCGTGCTCGACGCGGCGCGCACCGCCGCCGTTGACGCGCTGTGGGCGACGCCGACGCTGCTCGCCGTCCTCGCCGAGGCCGGCGTCGTCGACGCCGGCGGCGCCGGCCTCGTCCCTTTCTACGACGCCCTGCTCCACGTCGCCGAGGGTCGTCCGATGCCCGCCGAGCTCGAGCTGCCCGAGGAGGTCGCGCGCCTCGTCGCGGGCGGGTCCGCCCCGGCGCCGCTGTCCGTCGCGGTGGCGTCCGACCCGGGCGACGGCCCGTCTCCGCGTTACGAGGTGATGTACTTCCTCGCCGCTGACGACGAGCTCGTACCGGCGTTCAAGGACGTCTGGGCCGGCCTCGGGGACTCGATCGTCGTCGTCGGCGGCGACGGGTTGTGGAACTGCCACATCCACACCGACGACGTCGGCGCGGCGATCGAAGCGGCGCTCGACGCCGGGCGCCCGCGCGAGATCCGGGTCACCGACCTCGCCGAACAGGTGGAGGAGGAACGCTGGGTGCGCGAAGCGGCGCGTCGGCCGGTCGCACCGCCACCGCCGGCGGACAAGATCCCGGTCACCGCGGCCGTCGCCGTTGGGACCGGCGAGGGGATCCGGCGCATCTTCTTCTCGCTCGGCGCGCGGCACCTCGTGGCGGGCGGCCAGTCGATGAACCCCTCGACCGAGGACATCCTCGAGGTGATCGAGTCGACGCCGGCGCAGCAGGTCGTCGTGCTGCCGAACAACTCGAACATCGTGCCCGTCGCCCGACAGGCGGCGGGACTCGCCACGAAGCAGGTCTTCGTCGTGCCGACCCGCGGGGTCCAGGAGGGGTTCGCCGCGCTGCTCGAATACGACCCGTCGTCGTCGGGCGAGGACAACGCCCGCCTGATGGAGGAGGCCGCCCAGCGGATCGTCGCCGGCGAGGTCACCCGCGCCGTGCGCGCGACGAGCTGCGCCGCCGGGGATGTCGTGGTCGGTGACTTCATCGGGCTGAGCCGCGCCGGGATCGAGTCCGTCGGCAAAGGCCTCGCCGATGCGACGATCGGGCTGCTCGCCGCGCTGCTCGAGCCGCGCCACGAGATCGTCACCCTCGTCCAGGGGGAGGGGTCGACGGCGGCCGAGACGAGGCGCGTGACGGAATGGCTGCGCGCGTTGCACCCCGAGATCACGGTCGAGCTGCACCACGGCGGTCAGCCCCTCTACCCGTTCCTCGTATCGATCGAGTGAGCCCGACGCCGTCCGGCCGCAAGCTCGGCCAGCTCGAGAAACTCCCTGTTTCGGAGCTGCGCTGGGTCGGGAACCGTAAACAGGCGGCACTCGGGTCGATGGGGATCTCGTCGGTCCTCGACCTGCTCACCCATTACCCGCGGCGTTACGCCGACCGGACGAACGCCGTCGCCATCGACGAGCTCGTCCCCGGCGACGTCGGCGTCGTCTCGGCGACCGTCCAGCGGGTGTCGCTGCGTCGCCTCCGGGGCCGGCGCAGCCTCGTCGAGGTGGTCGTTGACGACGGAACCGGTGAGCTGCGCGTCACCTTTTTCAACCAGCCCTGGCGCACGAAGCAGCTCGCCGAGGGTCGCGAGGTGGCGCTGTTCGGCAAGGTCGACGTCTACCGGTCGGCGCTGCAGATGGCGAACCCCGTCGTCGAGGTCGTCGGCTCGAGCGACGCCCGCCAGACCCGCCGGATCGTGCCGATCTATCCGCAGTCCGGCCGGGCGGGCGTCACCTCGATCGAGCTCGCCAAGTACGTGACCGAGGCGCTGCGGCGGGCCGGGGAGTTCGCCGATCCCCTCGACGAATCCCGACGGGCGGAGTCCGGGCTCATGAGCAGGACCGAGGCGTTCCGTGCCATCCACGAGCCCGAGACGATGGCGGAGACCGCGGCCGCCAAGCGGCGACTCGCCTTCGACGAGCTGTTCCGCATCCAGGTCGCCCTCGTCATGCGCAAGCGCGCCGCGGCGGCCGACGCCCGCGGCATCCCGCACGACGTCGGGGCGGAGCGCGGCGTCCCGCTCGTCGCAGACTTCCTCGCCGCTCTCCCCTTCGAGCTCACCGCGGCGCAATCGCGCGTCATCGACGAGATCCGGCGCGACCTCGCCTCGCCGGAGCCGATGCACCGGCTGCTCCAGGGCGACGTTGGCGCCGGCAAGACGGTCGTCGCCCTGGCGACGCTGCTCTTCGCCGTCCAGGGCGGTTTCCAGGGGGCCTTCATGGTCCCGACCGAGGTCCTCGCCGAGCAGCACCACCTGGCCGCCCGGGCGATGCTCGCCGGTCTCGAGGTGCCCGATTCCCGACACCTCGGCGGGAGACGGCCGGTCGTCGTCGAACTGCTGACGAGCCGCACGCCCGGGACGGCGCGGGCGCGCCTTTACGACGAGTTGCGCCAGGGATCGATCGACATCCTCATCGGGACGCACGCCCTCATCACCGAGGAGGTCGAGTTCGCCGCGCTCGGCATCGTCGTCATCGACGAGCAGCACCGCTTCGGCGTCGACCAGCGCGCCGCGCTGCGCGAGAAGGGTTCGGCGGCCGGGGCCGAGGGGCACGACCCGGACCTTCTCGTGATGACGGCGACGCCGATCCCGCGCACCGCGGCGATGACCGTCTACGGCGACCTCGACTACAGCGTGCTCGACGAGCTCCCGCCGGGGCGCACGCCGGCGACGACCCGCTGGGCAGCGAACGATGCCGCCGAGGCCGAGGCGTGGTCGCGGGTGCGCGCCGAGGTGGCGGCGGGTCACCAGGCCTTCGTCGTCTGCCCGCTCATTGCCGCCGGCAGTGACGCCGTCGACGACGACGGACTCGCCCTGGTCGAGGCCGACGAGTTCTCCGAGGCCGACTTTGACGACGGGCGGCTCTTCGGCGCCGAGGTTCTCGAGGCCGAGCGGCGCCCGCCACGCGGAGCCGTCGACGAGCTCGCCCGCCTGGCCGCGGGCGAGCTGCGGGGCCTGCGCCTCGGGCTGCTGCACGGCCAGCTCCGTCCGGCCGACAAGGAGGAGGTGATGGCGGCGTTTCGCGCCGGGACGATCGACGTGCTCGTGGCGACGACCGTCGTCGAGGTCGGCGTCGACGTGCCAGCGGCGACGGTGATCGTCGTCGAGGACGCCGACCGCTTCGGTATCGCCCAGCTCCACCAGCTCCGCGGGCGGGTCGGCAGGGGGGCCGACCCCGCCTGGTGCTACCTCGTGACCGGCGAGGTGAGCGCGGAGGCCCGCCGTCGTCTCGAGGCGCTCGAGGCGTCGAACGACGGCTTCTTTCTCGCCGAGATCGACCTCGAGCTGCGCGGCGAGGGCACCGTGCTCGGCGCCCGCCAGAAGGGGCGCAGCAACCTGAAGCTGGCGTCGTTGCGGCGCGACGGCGATCTCGTCGCTCTCGCCCGCAAACTGGCGGGCGACGTCGTCGCCGCCGACCCGACGCTCGCCACGAATCCGCTGCTCGCCGACGAGCTGAGGATCTTCGTCGGCGACGACGAGGCGGAATACCTGCTGCGGAGCTGACGGCGTCAGCGGGCCGGCCGCTGGCGCGGGGTTAGCCTTGGTTGTGCGCGTCATCGGCGGGAGCGCCCGCGGGAGAAGGTTGCGGGCGCCGCGCGGCGCCACGGTGCGTCCGACGGCGGACCGGGTGCGCGAGGCGATCTTCGATGTGCTATCGCACCTCGACGCGATCGAGAACGCCACGGTCGCCGACGTCTTCGCCGGATCGGGGGCACTCGGCATCGAAGCGCTCTCGCGGGGTGCGGCCGCGGCGACCTTCGTCGAGAGCGACGGGCTCGCCGTGGCCGCGATCGAGACGAACCTCGCGGCGACCGGGCTCGCCTCGGCGGTGACTGCCGTCGTGCGCGCCGACGCGCTGGCGTGGTGTCGGTCGGTCAGCGAGCCCTTCGATCTCGCGTTCGTCGACCCGCCGTACGCCTTTGATGCTTGGTCGGAGCTGCTCCGTCACCTTCCCGCCCGCACGGCGGTGCTGGAATCGGCGCACGAGATCGAGCTCGGCGGAGATTTCGTCCTTCACCGGGTCTACCGATACGGCGGTACGCTCGTCACCGTGGCCGTGACCTTGCCCCCCGTGTCGGCGGCGACCGAGAAGCGGGAGCCGCGATGACGAGGGCGCTCTTCCCGGGATCGTTCGACCCGTTCCACAACGGACATTTCGAGGTCGTCGAGCGGGCGCGGCGCCTGTTCGACGAGGTCGTCGTGGCGGTGCTCCACAACTCGCGCAAGGGCAAGCCGCTCTTCAGCGATGCCGAGCGTGAGGAGATGGTCGCCGAATGCCTGTCGCAGTTCGAGAACGTGGAGATCGTCGCGATGACGACGCTCGTCGTCGACGTCGCGCGCGCCGTCGGCGCCGACGTGATCGTCAAGGGCCTGCGGGCCGTGACGGACTTCGAGTACGAGCTGCAGATGGCGCAGATGAACCACGAGCTCTCGGGGGTCGAGACGTTGATGCTGCCGACCGGCTCGGCGTACTCGTTCATCTCGTCGCGTCTCGTGCGCGAGGTCGCCCACTACGGTGGTGACGTCAGCGCCTTTGTGCCCCAGCCGGTCGCGGCGCGCCTGAAGGAGCGTTTCGGTGGCTGACAACGGCTTCGACGGGCCCTCCGCCACCTCCGCCGGCGCGGAGTCACAGCTCGAGCTCGCCGAGATCCTCGACGAGCTCGTCGGGATCGTCGAGCGCGCCAAGGCGATGCCGCTCTCGTCCTCGGCGATCATCGGCCGCGCCGAGGTGCTGGAACTCCTTGGCGCGGCGCGCGAGGCGCTGCCGGCCGAGTTCGCCCGCGCCCGGCGGTTGCTGCAGGACCGCGAGGAAGTGCGGCAGCGGGCCAATCGCGAGGCCGACGAGCTTCTCGACGAGGCACGCTCACAGGCGGCGCACATGGTGCAGCGCACCGAGATCGTCCGCCAGGCCCGCAACAACGCCGAGCGGATCCTCGCCGACGCCGAGGCCGAGAGCCGACGGATCCGCCACGAGGCGGATGACTACGTTGACCGCAAGCTCGCCGCTTTCGAGATCGTGCTCAACCGGACGATCCGCACCGTCCAGGCCGGTCGCGACCGTCTGAACGTCGCCGACGAGGAGGACGAGGCCGACGAGCTCGGCGAGGTGGATGCCGCCGAGGACGCCTTTTTTGACCAAGATCGCGAGTGACGGCCGGGGCGACCAGATGCCGGCGGCGGCCGATCGTTCGCTCGTCGTGCCGGTTGCTTCCCTGCGGCGCAGTCCGGGGAGCCGGTGCCGCGTCGACACCGTCGTCGCGGCGCACGATCTCGCCGTCGGCGCGGCGCGCGTCCCCGATGGTTCGCCGGTCGCCGTCCGGTTGGTGCTCGAATCGGTCCACGACGGCATCCTCGTGTCGGGCAGCATCCGGGCGAGATGGGAGGGCGCCTGCCGGCGCTGCCTCGAGACGGCGACGGGCGATCTCGCCGTCACCGTGCGGGAGCTCTGCGTCGAGGACGCCGACGACGAAACGACCTACCCGTTGGCGACCGACGAGGTCGACCTGGCGGTGATTGTCCACGACGCGTGTATCCTCGAGCTGCCGCTCGCACCGCTGTGCGATGAGGGATGCCGCGGGTTGTGCCCCGAGTGCGGCGCCAACCGCAACGTCGAGAGGTGTTTGTGCGCCGATCGCGAGGCGGACACCCCGCCTCGTCGTCGCGGTCCCAAAGAGCGCCGGGGCGAGGCGAACCCCGTCGGCGGCGAGCGTCGGCGTGACGAGTAGGAAGACAGATGGCCGTCCCGAAGAAGAAGACCTCGAAGTCCAAGGGCCGGAGTCGGCGCGCGTCCGCCTGGACGCTCGACGAGCCGGCGCAGAGTCGCTGCCCTCACTGCCAGCACGCCAAGCTCCCGCACGTCGTCTGCCCGAACTGCGGCTGGTACAAGGGACGCCAGGCGATCGAGGTCGACTGATCCTCCCGATCGCCGTCGACGCCCTCGGGGGTGACAAGGCCCCCGGCGAGATCGTCGCCGGCGCGCGTCGCGCCCACGACGAGCTCGGCATCCCCGTGCTCCTCGTCGGCCCCGACGACGGTCGTCTCGGCGACGTCGGCGGTCTCGAGATCCTCCCGGCGCAGGAGTCGATCTCGATGCACGAGGATCCGGTCCGCGCCGTGCGACAAAAGCGCGACGCGACGCTCGTGCGCGCCGCCGAGGCGGTGGCCGCTGGACGGGCCTCGGCGATGGTGTCGGCCGGGAACACCGGCGCGGCGATGGCGAGCGCGCTCTTCCGCATGGGCCGGCTCGCCGGAGTGGCGCGCCCGGCGATCGCGGCGCCGCTGCCCATCCCCTCGGGCGGCAACCCGACGGTGCTCATCGACGCCGGCGCCAACGTCGACTGTCGTCCGGAGTGGCTCGTCCAGTTCGCCCAGATGGCCTCGGCCTACGTGACGAGCCGCTACGGGGTCGCCCAGCCTGCGGTCGCGCTGCTGTCGAACGGCGAGGAGGACTCGAAGGGCAACCCGCTCGTCAAGGCGACCCATGCGCTGCTCGCCGCCGGCGCCGGTGTGCGATTCGTCGGCAACGTCGAAGGCCGGGATCTGCTCGCCGGCCGTGTCGACGTCGTCGTCGTCGACGGTTTCACCGGCAACGTCGCCCTGAAGTCGCTCGAGGGCGCGCTCGGCGCTTTCATGGGCATCCTCGGCGCGATCTTCGCCGAGACACCGGAGAACAAGGCGGCGGGCGACGTGCTCGTGCCGTCGCTCCTCAAGTACTCCGGCCACGTCGACCCCGAAGAGACCGGCGGGGCGCTGCTTCTCGGCGTTGACGGCGTCTGCATCATCAGCCACGGGAGCAGTTCGGCGCGCGCCATCGTCAACGCCGTCCGGGTCGCGGCCGACCTCGTCGCGGCCGACCTCGTCGGACAGGTCCGGGCGGCGGTGAGCCGGTAGCATCAGGGGTGGCCGGCGTCGATGCGACCCGCTGACTAGGCCACCTGCGGGTTCTCCGATTCCGGCCGATGGGCTGTGCGCAGGCCAACCAAGGGAGGTGGCGTGCCGGCGGAGGCGTCGAAGGGACGGATGAACCGGGAGCAGGTTCTCGAACTCGTTCGAGCCCAGCTCGCCGACATTCTGGAGATCTCGCCGAACGTCATCGGCGAGTCGTCGTCATTTAGCGAGGACCTCAACGCGGATTCGCTCGCGCTCATCGAGCTCGTCGAGTCGCTGGAAGAGGAGCTGCGCAACCAGGTCGCCGATTTCCGCATCGACGACGAGGACCTCGAAGATCTTCGTACCGTGCGCGACGCGGTCGACTACGTCACCGCGAAGCTCGAGACAGCCTGACGGGTCGAACCGGGCCCGGCCCGGCGGGGCAGGAAGTGACGCAGGAACCCACCGCCGCCAGCGAGGCACGGCAACGCCTTGCCGCCCGGCTCGGCCCGGGTGTCGTCGCCGCGGACCTGCTGCGACTCGCCATGTGCCACCGTTCGTACTGCGCCGAGGTCCCAGGCGAGGAGTCGAACGAGCGCCTCGAGTTCCTCGGCGACGCCGTGCTCGGCCTCGTCGTCACGGAGTACCTCTACCGGCGCCGGCCCGAGCTGCCGGAGGGTGACCTCGCGCGCATCCGCGCCACGGTCGTCAGCGCCGAGGCGCTCGCGCCAGTCGCCGCCGAGCTTGGACTCGGTGCCTGCCTCCTCCTGGGGCGCGGCGAGGACGGCTCCGGCGGACGCGAGAAGCCGTCGATCCTCGCTGACGCCCTCGAGGCGGTCATCGGCGCCGTCTTCCTCTCCGGCGGCATCGCCGGGGCGACCGCTTTCGTCATCGGGCTGCTGGAAGCAGAGATCGAGACGATCTCGCGGCGCGAAGAGCTCGGTGACGCGAAGAACCGCCTGCAGGAGATGTGTGCGCGCCTGGGTGGCGCGCCGCCCCGCTACGAGACCAGCGAGCAGGGCCCGGAGCACGCCAAGTGCTTCGCCGCCGAGGTCCACATCGGCGCCGGCGTCGTCGGGCGCGGTCGGGGGAGCTCGAAGAAGCAGGCCGAGCGGGCCGCGGCCGAGGACGCGATCGGCGTGCTCCGGTCGGGTTCGCCGGTTGCCTGAGCTTCCCGAGGTCGAGACCGTCCGGGCGGGCCTCGAGCGCGCCCTCGTCGGGCGGACGGTCACCGCCGTCGAGGTGAGCGGGTCCCGTGCCGTGCGTCGTCAGGATCGGCGGGAGTTCGCGCGCCTCGTCACCGGTCGGCGGATTCTCGGCGTCACGCGGATCGGCAAGCACCTTCTCGTCGCCTGCGCGGGGGGCACGCTCGTCGTCCATCTCCGGATGACGGGCCGACTGGCGATCGAGGACGACCCGGCGACCGAGCGTGCCCCGCACACCCACGCCGTTTTCTCGCTCGACGACGGACGGGAGCTCCGCTTCGTCGACCCGCGCACGTTCGGCGAGCTGTTCTTCGCCGTCGCCGGCGAGTCCGTGCTCGACGAGCTGCTCGGCCGGCTCGGTCCCGATGCCCTCCGTGACGTCATCGATCCCGACCTGCTCGGCGCGCTCGTCGCGCGGCGGCACACGACGTTGAAGGCGTTGCTTCTCGACCAGAGGATGATCGCCGGCGTCGGCAACATCTACGCCGACGAGATCTGCTTCGTTGCCGGGCTGCGTCCGGACCGACGGACCGACTCGCTCGGGCCGGATGATGTCGCCGCGCTCGCCCGGGCGCTGCGGCAGGTGATCGAGCGGGCGGTGGAGCTCGGCGGGACCTCGCTTCGTGACGGAAGCTACCGGGACGTCTGGGGTCGACCGGGCAGCTTCCAATCCGAGCGCGCCGTTTACGGTCGGCAAGGCGAGCCCTGTCGGCGCTGTGGCACGCCGATCGAGCGGGCGCGTATCGCCGGCCGCTCGGCGCATTTCTGTCCGCGCTGCCAGTGCTGAGCCCCCCCGGCGGCTGCGACCCGGGAAGCCCGAGGTCCGTGCCAGGCGCCCGGAGTGGGTCGCGACGCCCGGGTAACGTGGCGGCGCCGTGTTTCTGAAGTCGCTTTCTCTCAAGGGATTCAAGTCGTTCGCCGAGCCAACGACGCTCGAATTCGAGCCCGGGGTCACCGTCGTCGTCGGTCCGAACGGCTCGGGGAAGTCGAACGTCGTCGACGCGATCGCCTGGGTGCTTGGTGCCCAGGGGCCGAGTGTCGTGCGCTCGGCGAGAATGGACGACGTCATCTTCGCCGGTACCCCCAAGCGGGCGGCGCTCGGACGGGCGGAGGTGGCGCTCTCGATCGACAACTCGGCGCGGCGTCTGCCGATTGAGCTTGCCGAGGTGACGATCACCCGGACGCTGTTTCGTTCCGGCGAGAGCGAGTACGCCATCAACGGCTCCCCGTGCCGGCTGCTCGACGTGCAGGAGCTGCTTTCCGACACCGGGGTCGGGCGCCAGCAGCACATCGTCGTCGGGCAGGGTCAGCTCGACGCCGTGCTCGCCGCGCGGCCGGAGGATCGTCGGGCGATCATCGAGGAGGCGGCGGGAATCCTCAAGTACCGGCGCCGTCGCGAGCGGGCGAGCCGCCGGCTGGAAGCGACCGAGGCGGGACTGGCGCGCGTCCAGGATCTGCTGCGGGAGGTCAAGCGCCAGCTGAGGCCGCTCGAGCGCCAGGCGACCTCGGCGCGCCAGCACGACGAGCTGGCCGGCGAACTTCGCTCGCTGCGGCTCCATGTCGCCGGGCGCGAGCTCGCCGAACTGGCCGGCAGGCTCGCCACCCTCGAGCGCCAGGGCGTCGAGCTCGATTCGGCCCTCGCCGCCGGCCAGGGGGAGCTTGCCGTCCTCGACCGCCGGCTGCATGGGATCGAGGACGAGCTCGGTTCGACGCGTGCCGACGAGCTCGCGCCGGCGCTCGGCCGTCTCGAGCAGCTGCGGGAGCGGACACGTGGCCAGCTCGCGCTGGTCAACGTGCGCCGGCGCGCCGGCGCGGCCCTCGTGGCCGCGCTCGCCGGCGCGACCGCGTCGACCGATCTCGACGGCGAGCTCGCGGGGATTGCGGCGGCGCTGGCGGAGGCGGAGTCGGAGAACGTCGAGCTCGCGCCGGAGCTCGCCGCCCTCGAGGCGGATGAGGCTGAACTCGCCCGCCGGCTCGCGTCGCTGCCCGCCGAAGTCGGCGTGGGCGAGCCCGTTTCCGCCGCCGCCGCCGAGGCGCGCCGGACGCGTGATGCTGCGGCTGGCGTGCTCGCGACCTGTCGAGAGGGCGAGGTGCGCGCCGCCGAGCGCGTTGACGCGCTCGGCCGTCGGCACGCCGAGCTCGCCGGGCGTCTCGACGTCACCGCGGCCGAGCTCGAACGGCTCGACGCGCAGCTCGAAAAGGCGACCGCCGCCTCCCGGGCCGCCGACGGCGCGGAGGCGGATGCCGAGCGCGCCCTCGCTGGCGCCGAGGAGACGTTGCGGTCGTGCGACGAGCGCCGCCAGGCGGCACGTGCCCGGGTCGAAGCGCTCGAGCTCGCCCTCGACGAAACCCGGGCCCGCACGGGGCTCGAACGGCTCGCCGCCGTCTCCGGGGTGCTCGGAACGCTGCGCGACGTGGTCGAGGTCGACGACGACCTCGCCCTCGCCTTCGAGGCGGCGGTCGAAGGAGTGCTCGACGCGGTGCTCGTCGAAGGCGGCCCTGCGGCCCGCGTCGCCGTCGAGCGGCTGCGGGCCGCGGGCTCCGGCGGCAGCATCCTGCCGCTGCTTTCTGGCCGGTCGTCCGGGCCGCAACTGGATCTCCCACCGGGCGCCGAGGCGTTGCGGGACTCGGTGACCGCCGCGACGCCGTCGGTCAGTCGCCTCCTCGACCGGCTCCTCGGCGACGTCGAGGTGGTGCGCGGTGGCCTGGAAGCGGCGATCGAGGGCGCGCTCGACGGCAGCGGGCGCACGATCGTCACGCCCGAGGGCGACTGCTTCTCGCCGTCCGGCTGGCACATCGGCGCCGGGCGAGGCGGGGCGACACGGGCCGCGCTCGAGGCGGCGCGGGCCACGGACGGCGTCGCGACGGAATCGGCGAGGCGCGCCGCGACCGTCGCCGATGACGCCCGTCGCGCCCTCGCGGCGGCTCGGACAATCGCGCAGGAGGCCCGGCGGGGAGTCGACCGGCTGCTCGGAGAACGGGCGAGCGACGAGGCGGCCCGCGCCGGGATTGTCGGGCAACTCGAGCTCGTCAGCGGGGAAGAGGTCACCAGTGAACGCGAGCAGGCCGCCGCCATGGCCGCGCGCCTCGCGGCCGAGAAGGCCGTCGCCGTGGAGGAAAAGCGGCTTGCCGCAGCCGAGAAGGCCGAGGGGGACGAGGTCGCGCGCCTCGGCCGGGTCGCCGCCACGCGGCGCGAACTCGCCGAGCGAGCCGAGGCCCTCGGCGCGCGCCGCCGTGAGCTCGAGGTGCGCTCCGCCGCTCTCGGCGAGCGGACGTCGTTGCTTTCGGCACGACGCGAGGCCCTAGCGCGCCAGCGCGACGAGCGGCGCCGGCTCGGAGCGCAGGACAGCGGGACGGAAGCCGTCGACGACGCCGCGCTGCAACGTCTGGGCGCCGCGCTCGGCTCACTGGAAGCGCGACTCGACCGGGGGATCGCCGCCGCCGCGGCCGAAGCCGAGGCGCGCCTCGCCGCCAGCGGGAAGCGCCTCGAGCGTCTCGCCGCGACCCGGAGCCAGCGTGACGAGCTCGAGCGGTCGGTGGCGGCCAACCGGGAGCGCCGGCAGCGGCTGGAGATCGAGTGCACCGAGGCACGCCTGCGCCAGGAGGTGGCGGTCGAAGGGTTGCGACGGGAGTTCGACGTCGCCGCCGAGGAAGCGGTCGCCGCCGAGGCACCGACGATCCCCGCTGGCGTCGACGCCGGCGCGCGGGTGCGGCAGCTCGAGCGGGAGATCGCGGCGCTCGGCCCGGTGAACCCGCTGGCGGCAGAGGAGCTCGCGGCCCTCGTCGACCGGCGCGCCTTCCTTGCCGGCCAGCTCGACGACGTCCGTTCCGCCCGCCGGGAGCTCAACCGTGTCATCGCCGCCGTCGACGGCCAGATCGTCGAAGCCTTCACCGCCGCCTTCGCCGATGTCGAGCGGCACTTCTCGTCCCTCGTCGCGACGCTCTTCCCCGGCGGCTCGGGCCGTCTCTACCTCACCGAGCCCGAGGACCTCCTGTCGACCGGCGTCGAGATCGAGGCCCGTCCCGCCGGGCGCAACGTGCGGCGTCTCTCACTGCTCTCGGGCGGAGAACGGGCGCTCGTCGCGCTCGGCTTCCTCTTCGCCGTCTTCCGCAGCCGGCCATCGCCGTTCTACGTGCTCGACGAGGTCGAAGCGGCCCTCGACGACGTCAACCTCGGACGTTTCCTCGCGCTCGTCGACGAGTTCCGCGACGACGCCCAGCTCCTCATCGTCAGCCACCAGAAGCGGACGATGGAGGTCGCCGATGCCCTCTACGGGATCTCCCTCCAGCCCGGAGGGGCTTCCAAGGTCGTCAGCGAGAAGGTCGACCGGCAAAGCAGGACCTCGGGAGCGGTCCGCCCGCCAGGTCACGCCGTTCCCGCGGCGGATCCATCGTGACGTCGGGGGTCAACGCGGCGTGAGGATGCGCCGAGCGCGCCCGGGCGACGCCGGCCCGGCGACAGCGGGGCCGGGCGCGCCGCAGCCAACCGGTGAGCCGGCCGGTCGAACCCGTCTCGCCGCGCGTCTCGGCCGGACGCGTCAGGCGGTCAGCGCGCCGCTCGGGCGGATTCGCGCCGGGAGGGTCGACGAGGCGACCTTCGAAGAGCTCGAGGAGACGCTCTTGCTCGCTGACGTCGGCCTGAAATCGACCGGCCGCATCCTCGACGCGCTCCGGCAGGGGGTGCGTGCCGGCGCGATCGAGGCGACCCCGGCAGCACTCGTCGCCTCGCTGCGGGCGGAGATCGAAGGCGTCTTTTCCGGGGAGGACCGCTCCCTGACGATGAACGAGCAGCCCCCCAGCGTCTGGCTCTTCGTCGGCGTGAACGGGGCTGGCAAGACGACGACGATCGGCAAACTCGCGCAGCAGCAGAGCGCGCAGGGCCGTCGCGTCGTCATCGCCGCCGGCGACACCTTCCGTGCCGCGGCGGGTGACCAGCTCGCCAGCTGGGCGGAGCGTTGTGGAGCGACGTTCGTGCGGGGTGCCGACGGTGCCGACCCGTCGTCGGTGATCTTCGACGCCGTCGAGCACGCGGCGGCGCGGCGCGCCGATCTCGTGCTCGCTGACAGCGCGGGGAGGCTCCACACGAAGGCGAACCTCATGGCCGAGCTGCGCAAGGTACGCCGGGTGGCCGACCGGCCGCCGGGTCGGGTGTGCGAGGTGCTGCTCGTCATCGACGCGACGACCGGCCAGAACGGACTCGTCCAGGCCCGTGAGTTCACGAACGCCGTCGCCGTCACCGGGATCGTGCTCACGAAGCTCGACGGGACGGCGAAGGGCGGCATCGTGCTCGCCATCCGCGCCGAACTCGGCGTGCCGATCAAGCTCGTCGGGGTCGGCGAGGGTGCCGACGACCTTGTCGCCTTCGACCCGGCCGAGTTCGCCTCGGCGCTCGTCGGTGACTGACGACCGGCGACGCCAACGGCTCGCGACCGGCCGCCAGCCGGACGGGCGGTCGGAGAGACGCGTCGGCGAAGGCGACTAACCTGGAGTTTTCATGTTCGAGACGCTCACCGATCGCTTCGAGGGCATCTTTGCGCGTCTGCGTGGACGGGGCAGGCTCTCGGACGCTGACCTCGACGAGGCCCTCCGCGAGATCCGCGTCGCGCTGCTCGAAGGCGACGTCCATCTCGACGTCGTGCGGCGGCTCGTCGAACAGATCCGTCAACGCGCGGCCGGTGCCGATCTCGCCAAGAGCCTGACGCCCGCCCAGCAGGTCATCAAGATCGTCAACGAGGAACTCACCGCGACCCTCGGAGGCGAGGAGTTCCGCCTCAGCTACGCCTCGAAGCCGCCGACGGTCGTGCTGCTCGCCGGACTGCAGGGCTCGGGCAAGACGACCGCCGCCGCCAAGCTCGCGCGCTGGTTCGTCGAACAGGGCCGCCATCCCCTGCTCGTTGCCGCCGACTTGCAGCGCCCGGCCGCCGTCGAGCAGCTGCGTGTTCTCGGCCGCGCCGCCGGTGCCGCGGTCTTCACCGCGCCGACCGACCCGGTCGACGTCGCGCGACGTGGGGTCGCCGAGGCGATCCGCGTCGGTCGGGACGTCGTCGTCATCGACACGGCCGGACGCGTCTCGGTCGACACGGCCCTCATGGACGAGGTCCGTTCCGTCGCCCGGGCGACGTCGCCCCGCTACACGTTCCTCGTCCTCGACGCGATGACCGGTCAGGACGCCGTCGCCACCGCGCTCGCCTTCCACGAGACGCTGACGCTCGACGGGACGGTCCTCACCAAGCTCGATGGCGACGCGCGCGGCGGTGCCGCCCTGTCGGTCGCCAAGGTCCTCGGGCGGCCGGTCGTGTTCGTCTCGACCGGCGAACGGCTGGACGACTTCGAGGTCTTCCGCCCCGACCGGATGGCGGGCCGGATTCTCGGCATGGGGGACGTGCTGTCCTTGATCGAGCGCGCCGAGCGCACCTACGACGGCGACGTCGCCGGGAGCGCCGTTGAGCGGATGAGGTCGGGTCGCTTCTCGCTCGACGACTTCCACGACCAGCTCCAGCGGATGAAGCGACTGGGACCGCTTTCCGGCATCGTCGGGATGCTGCCGGGCCTGCCGAAGGAGATGCGCAACGCGACGGTCGACGACGCCAACGTCACGCGGATCGAAGCGATTATCGAGTCGATGACGCCCGCCGAGCGTGACGATCCGGGGATCATCAACGGGTCGCGCCGGACCCGCATCGCCGCCGGTAGCGGGACGAAGCCCGCGGAGGTGAACGACCTGCTCAACCGGTTCAGGCAGATGCAGAGATTGATGCGGTCCTCGGGGATGATGGCGGGAACGCGCCCCGGTGGACGGCCTGACAAGCGCAAGGGTGGCCGGGTGACACCCGCCCGCAGCCGCTAGCTGCCCGGGGGTGGCAGGCTGCCGCCCGTTGGCTTCGATCGACATCAAGGAAAGCGAGAAGGACGTGGCCGTGAAGCTCCGCCTCAAGCGGATGGGAAAGAAGAAGCAGCCGACGTACCGCATCGTCGCGGCGGACAGCCGTTCGCCCCGGGACGGCCGGTTCATCGAAGCCCTCGGGACGTACGCGCCGCGCGCGGAACCGTCGAACATCGAGGTCGACAACGCCAAGGCGGTCGCCTGGCTGACGAAGGGCGCGCAACCGAGCGACATCGTGCGCAAGATCCTCGAGATCTCCGGCGCGTGGGACGAATTCACCGCGACGCAGACTCCCAAGCCAGCGAAGCCGGCGCGCAAGAAGAGCGGTTCGGCAAAGCACGCCGCCAAGGACAGGACGGCGAAGAAGGCCGGCAGGAAGAAAGCCGGCACGAAGAAGGCCGGCACGAAGAAGGCCGGCACGACGAAGGCCGCGGCGCCGTCCGCCACCGGGACCCCGGCTGAGGTTGCCGCGCGACCGGCGCCACCGGTCGGTGACGCGACCGAGCCGGGCGAGGAACGCGCCGAGACGACCGCGGTCGTCGACGGCGGGGATGATTGAGGGCTGCGATGCCGTCAGACACCCCTCTCTTTGAAGGACCGAACTTCGGCCCGGTCGGTGGCGTCGACGAGGACGAGGCCGACGAGGTCGAGACCGAGGACGAGGCCGAGGACGAGGCCGAGGTCGAGGCCGAGGACGAGGCCGACGAGGTCGAGTTCACCGCTGGGCCGGGGTCCGACGACGATGCAGTCAACCGGGTCTCGGGAGGCGTCGCTCGCTCCGTGCTCGAGCACGTCGCGCGCTCGATCGTCGACGACCCGGATGCCGTCGTCGTGCGGGAGGACGCAGGACGCGGCGGCCTGCGATTCGACCTCCACGTCGCGCCTGGCGACATGGGACGGATCATCGGCAAACGCGGCCGTGTCGCGCAGGCCCTGCGCGTGCTCGTCCGCTCCGCGGCGGCGCGCGACGGGACGGACGCCACCGTCGACATCGTCGACTGACCGGCGCGCACGTGGCGCTCCTCGAGGTCGGCAGGGTTGTCAAGCCCCACGGACTCGCCGGCGAGGTCGTCGTGCGGTTCGTGTCGAACCGACCCGAACGCCTCGTACCAGGGGCGCGCCTTGTCGTCTCTTCGGTCGACCGGGACGACCTGCCGGCCGAGCTGACGATCGCCGCCGTGCGGCCGCATCTCCGGAATCACCTCGTCGTCTTCGAGGGTGTCGGCGACCGTGAGGCGGCAGAGCGCCTGCGCGGCGCGACGCTGAGCGCCGAACCGATCCACGATGCCACGGCACTCTTCGTCCACGAGCTCGTCGGTGCCGAGGTGCTCGACGTCAACGGTGTCGGCCGGGGCACGGTGACCGCCGTCGAGGCCAATCCGGCGAGCGACCTCCTCGTCGTCGACGGTCGCTATCTCGTCCCGGTCCGCTTCGTCGTTGCCAGCGCGCCGGGCAGGGTCGTCGTCGACGCGCCGGCGGGGATCTTCGAATGACGCGCCGACGACAGAAGGCGCCCGCACGGCGCGCACCGGCCGCGCTGCGGGTCGAGGTGTTGACGATCTTCCCCGAGCTCGTCGCGCGCTATTGCAGCGAGGCGATCTTCGGTCGGGCGATCCGCGCCGGAGTCGTCGATCTCGCCGTGCACGATCTGCGACTTGCGGCGACCGACCCGCACCGCTCGGTCGACGACGCTCCCTTCGGCGGCGGCGCGGGGATGGTGCTCGCCCCCGAGCCCGTGTTCGCGGCCGTCGAGCGGGTCGGCCCCGTCCGTCCTCTCTACCTCCTGAGCCCGGCGGGACGCCGGCTCGACCAGAACTTCGTCGAGGAGCTGCAGGCGCGGGGCGCCTTCTCGCTCCTCTGCGGTCGCTACGAAGGCGTCGACGAGCGCATCGTCGAGCACCTCGTCGACGGGGAGATCTCGATCGGTGACTTCGTGCTCGCCGGTGGTGAGCTCGCCGCCCTCGCCGTCGTCGAGGCCGTCGTGCGGCTCGTGCCCGGCGTCGTCGGCAACGAAGCCTCGCCCCGGGACGAGAGCTTCACGACGGGGCTTCTCGAGTATCCGCAGTACACGCGCCCGGCGGAGTTCCGCGGATGGCCGGTTCCCGAGGTGCTGCGCAGCGGAGACCACGTCGCCGTCGCGCGCTGGCGGCTCGCCGCGGCGCTGGCGCGCACGATCGAGCGACGTCCGGACCTTGTCGCGGCCCGTGGCGGCCTCACGGAGGCCGAGGTGCGTCTGCTCGTCGAGCACGGCTATCCTTTGGACGCTGCAGCACCGCTCGCGACCGCAGAGCGCGCAGGCGGCGCGCCCCCGCGAAGGAGCACGACGGATCATGAACCCCACCGATCTCGTTGACCGCGCGACACTGCGCGACGACATCCCCGATTTCCGTCCCGGCGACACGGTGAAGGTGCACGTTCGCGTGGTCGAGGGCAATCGCGAAAGGATCCAGATCTTCCAGGGAGCGGTGATGCGCCGCCAGGGGTCCGGCGCGCGCGAGACGTTCAGTGTTCGCAAGGTGAGCTTCGGCGTCGGCGTGGAGCGAACCTTCCCCGTCCATTCGCCGATTCTCGCGAGGATCGAAGTCGTGTCCGAAGGCGACGTCCGGCGCGCGAAGCTGTACTACCTGCGCGACCGGGTTGGAAAGGCCGCGAAGATCAAGGAAAAGCGGAATCTTTCGCCGAGGGGCTAGCCGACCAGCAGCCCCCCGCAGACGTCGTCTTCCTCAACCGGGACCAGCGAAACCTCACCGAGATCGTCGCGCAGTTCACCGCCCGCTACGCCAACCCCAGGACGGCAAACGACGCCCGCAAGGCGCTCACCCAGCTGTTCAGGCACTCCGGGCGCACGCACCCTTCAGAACTCACCGAAGCCGACCTGCTCACCTGGGCGACCCACGGGAACCCGGCGAACAACTCGGTCTACCAGCGAGTCTCCAGAGCCCGGACCTTTCTGCGCTGGGGTCAAGTCCTGAGCGTCCTGTAAACGATCACCGGTGAGCGTCACGCCGCGCGGCGCTCTGTTGTTCTCCTTCGTTGGGTTGTGCGGTCCTCGGCCGGCGGCGGATCGAGCCCGAGCTCGGCGCGCA
>Ga0371490_1000184_pt1 | contig 56345 bp, 55 predicted proteins | sample MB2SIPfraction_FD_207959 | JGI IMG/M metagenome (GOLD analysis project Ga0371490, IMG submission 207959) | Lab enriched peat soil microbial communities from McLean, Ithaca, NY, United States - MB28FN SIP fraction | ecosystem: Environmental > Terrestrial > Soil > Wetlands > Peat | place: USA... | reverse complement strand
GCATCAGGGTGTACCTCCTCTGTGAGTTGGCGCTCCAAAGGAAAGTACGCCCTTTTTTCTGCTCCAAAACCAAATTTACACAAAAGAATTTACGCTACCCTTTCCTTGGTGAACAGCAATGCCAGATCGTCCCCCTCAGGAGAGGCTGCAGAGTCCAAGAAAGCCCCGGTCAAATGTCACAATGAAGAGTGATTAAGATCACACACTTTTGTGGGAAATGACTCAGTTCAGACCTTATTCTGAAACTCAGGCGCGAAATTCCGAGTTTGGTTATTCAGAATAAACGATGCATTTTGTTTATCTTGCAGGAATTCGACCAAAACGACCGCATTGCTCCAGTAAGGCCTTCGAGTTGCCTCTCTGCTAAGGCTAAACAAGACGGAGAGCGGAGGAAAGGGAAGGCCATATGCCAAATTCAATGGTTGCGGAAAGACCGGAAGTCTCCAGCTTGCGGCAAGGCACAGAACTGCGGAGCAGGACGCGCACTCCGTACGGTCTGCCGATCGAGGATGATTGCAGGAGTTGCAGGGTCCGCAGCGCCGAGTTCTTCTGCGGCTTTTCCGAGCCATCGCGAGCGGCCTTGCGCCCGATCATGCACGTGAGCACGTATCCGGAGGGCGCGTTGATCGTGATGGAGGGGGAAGCGGCGCGGGGCATCCACCTGCTGTGCCAGGGCCGCGCGAAGCTGCTGACCACAAACAGCGAGGGCAAGACTTTTATCCTGAAGATCGCTAATGCCGGGGAAGTGATCGGCCTGAACCCGATCCTGACGGGGATGCCGTATGACATCACGGTGGAAACGCTGCAGCCGTGCCAACTGGCGTTCATTCCGCGCGACGTGTTTCTGAAGTTCATCAAAGAGCACAGCGACGCCTCATTTCAGGTGGCGCAGCACCTGGGGCGCGACTGCCAGATGGCCTATGACGTCATACGCTCGATCGGATTGAGCAACTCGGCCGCAAAAAAGCTGGCGAGATTTCTGGTGGAGTGGGCCGGCGATGGACGTCCGAGCGGGGGGTTTGTGCGTGTCAAACTGACATTGACGCACGAAGAAATGGCGCAATTAATCGGCTGTTCGCGCGAAACCGTGAGCCGCACCCTGAGCGAATTCAAGCGGCAGCGGCTGGTTGAAGTGAATGGCTCGACGCTGTTGGTCCGCGATCTGGCAGCTTTGGAAGACCTCGCGGCCAACTAGTGTCGCGTCCCGAAAACAATGTGAAGATGCCCCGCCCCTTCAGGGGCTGAAGCCCAATTCATTTTGTAGGCTTTATGTCAGGGCTGAAGCCCTGACCCCCTAAAGAGAACCGCAACGAACTTGCGGGACACACCACTAACGAGCATCGCAGGTAGCCTGGCCAGCCATGGCAAAAGATGGCGCGGTCCTGCCTCCACCCACCGCCTGTTTAGCACTTTTTCCAGTCCTCACACAGACTTTTCAGCCCTGAAGAATGTTTTTTACGCAGATTTCCAGCAAGCCGCCTAGAAAGAGGCGGAGTCATGCCACTAACGACAACAGAATGTCAGGTGGAGGCCCAGTTGGTACGTTCGAGGAACGTGGGGGGCTCGTAGGTCTTGCCCTTGGCCAGGCGGCGCTCTTCCCGGCGCGTAGTCCACAAGAGAAGAGGGCCAAGCGCGCGCGAACCGAGGCGGGCGAAGATGCCAGATTCGCTCTCAACATCCTTGCGCAAGGCCTTCATTTTTTCGCTGACACTGCGATTCACCGACCGGAATTGGTGTTCCATCGCCCAAAGCGCGGCACTGTAGCCGGTGCGTAGCTTCTGCATTTCGCGGGCAAAGCGCTCGCGAACGCGGGGATCGGGATAATCGCGGTAGCGCCGCCAGCCCTGCAGCATGGTCTGGCACATGCGGTAGAGGCTGGGGCCATTGCACTCGAAATCGTGGAGAAAGGCCCAATCGAGAAAGCGTTTTGAGTCTTCGCGAGAAATGGCGGCGTGCTGGAAGTTGAATTTGAACTGGCCGTGGATGTCGGCGAGGTCCACGAAATCGAGCATGCGGCCCTGTTCTTTCATTTCGCGGTAGAGCGGCGTGCCCGGCACAGGCGTGTAGAGCATGAACTGGTGGAAATCGGTCTCGTGGCTGCAGGCGTGCTCGATCTCGTCGGTGATATTGGCGGGTGTGTGGTGCTCCAGGCCAATAATCGTGGAGCCTTGGACGCGAATGCCATGGCTGCGCAGTTCGTGGGTCAGTTCGCGCGTGTCCGTGCCTTTCAGCTTGGTGTACACCGAGTGCGGGGACTCCAGGCCCATCCACACCCAGGAGATGCCGAGTTCCACGAGTTCCTGCATTGTGTAGATCTTGATGGCATTTGCGGAGGCGAACACCGCCATGCCCCAACTCTTGCCTGCGGCCTTCATGCGCTCCAGGAGCTGCAGGGCGCGCTTGCGGTGCAGCAGGAAATTCTCGTCCATGATGAAAAAAGTTTGCACGCCCAGCGAAGTCTCAAAGCCCTCCATGATGTCAAAGAGCTCGTCGCCGGTTTCATAGAAATTGTAGAAATTGCCCTTGCCTCCGAAGAACGCCGAGGTGGCACAGAAGCTGCAACCCATGGGGCAGCCGACCGAGGGAATGATCGTGGCGGCGGTGGAACCCCGGCGCTCGGGAAGGCGCATGCCCATGGCGCGCGTCTGAATCCCGGAAACGATGGCGGGATGCTTGATGGGCGCGGTCACGTCCTCGCCCAGGTAGCGCCGCATCCACGAGATGCCTTCGCCACGAACGTAATGGTCGGCGTCCGCCAAATGCTCGATCCCGGGAATCGCGGTGACATGGCCGCCAACGATGATCGTGGAGTGCGGTGAGAGTTGGCGCACCATGCGGCACATTTCGCGGACTTTGCCCACGTTGCTGATGATTGAGGAGATGCCCACGATCTCGTACTCGTGCGAGGTCAATTCGCGCGCGAACGCTTCGCGCGTGGGGAAATCGAGGACCGTGCAGGGCGCGGAGATATTGGCCTGGATGAGCATGATGCCCCAGGAGCGATGGAACATCCGCAGGGAGAACGCGCCTTGCGCGCGGGTCACCTGATTGTGGTACAGCTCCATGGGATTGATGGCGCGGCTGCCAAATTCGTCGTCTTGCGCATATGGGCCGAAAACAGAGCTAAGCAAGACACGCGCACGCGTACCTCTGGGATGGGTCACGCTACTGTTCGAATTCTGCGGATTCATAGATTGGACCTCAACAGTAGCACGGGAACGGCGAAGCCCCTTGTGACATGTGAACATGACGGTCCCGGAAAACAGTGTTCAATTTTGTACACCTCGGCCGTAACAGTAATCCCCCGCTCGCTGCTTGAATCTGGCGGTGCTGTTCGCCATCTTATTTTCAACAAAAATACTGGATAGTGTGCGAGAGGCTTGCTTGCGGCGGGTTTAGGGGCGTGCGAGAATAAAAAGCTGTAGCTGAGCCGTCCCAAACGGCGGTTGGCCGCAATGGCGATATCGTCTAGGGGTCCAGGACGCCGCCCTCTCACGGCGGAAACCCGGGTTCGAATCCCGGTATCGCTACCAAGCTTTTCTAACCCTCTAATTCTCTAGCGTATCCGGACAGTCTTCCTGCCGTTGGACTACTTTTGGACTATTTCTGCGAGTTCAGCAGAAGGCCCCCGAAGGCCCAAGTATTACGGGCCAGTCCCATGGCGAACAAGAGAGTCAAAATCTACGAATGTGTGAAAGTTCAGGGGAAGTGGACTACCGCCACGGTCAAGATTCCGAATCTGAGGCCCGACGGCACCTTGTACATGAGAGATGACCGCGACGGCAAATTCCGGGTCTCATGGTATGAGGGCAACAAGAAGCAGTGGCACCCCACAACCTGCCGCAGGCTCAGTGATGCGCTGAAGGTGAAGTCCGAGAAGGAATGGTTCCTCAAAAACCAAAGCCGTCCCGGCGTGCAAGACCCTACAAAGCCGGATGCTCGTGCGCCTATCACGGCCTCTGTTGAACGCTATGTTGAGTCGCTCACAGGTTCTAAGAGAACCAAGATTGCCTATGGACATGCCGTTCGAGAGTTCGAGACTTGGAATGCCAGCCTCAAAAACGGCAGTAAGAAAACATTTATCGAAGAGATCGATAAGGCGCACATGGCTAGATTCTTCGACTACCTCGCAGACGACGAACCCGAGAACCACCCCTATACCGCCGCGTTAAAGCTCTTGCGAGTCAATGCGTTCATCCGGTCGATATTAAAGCTCGATCCCGGCAAAGGCCCGATCAAGAAATCGGATTATCGGCGGGAACTCAAAAGTGGTCAGGATCGCCCCGAAATTTATACCCGCGATGAGTTGAAACTGTTGTTCGAAGCCATGGTGCCCGAAGAAAACCTTGTATTCGAGGTCTTTCTCAAAGCCGGTTTGCGCAAGAGAGAAGTCATGTTTCTTGAGGACGACGACCTCATCGTAGAGACGTTGGCTCCGGGCCGTGTGAAACGGCAAATAAGGGTCAAGAGCAAGCCTGACTTGGGATTCATGACAAAAAACGGCAAGGCCCGCTACGTGCCGATTGATCGAGACCTCATGGACAAGCTTCTCGCACTCAAGGCCACCAAGCGTCCGTCCCGGTTACTGTTCGGGACCGTAAACGGACATCCTGACTACCACTTTCTGGACGCGCTCCGTTCCATCGCACGCCGGGCCGGCATAGAACCGTCTCGCTGTTGGCTGCATAAATTTCGCAGCACTTGCGCGACGAATTGGTTGCGCGCACAACGGCTGGGTGGCAAGGGATACGACATTGGTCTCGTTCGAGAGTGGCTTGGGCATGACGACTACAAGAGCATAGAGAGGTATTACGCAATCGTCCGCGAAGAAGAACTGATCGAAGAAGATGGACCAGAGCGGGCGGACCAAAACTGCGATGCCCCGACCTGTGTTGTCCACACCACATGTTTTGGATGTCGGTTCGACAGGGCGGAAATACGGTCAAGGTTCGCGGATGGCAGTCGAATTGTTTTCTGTCCGTCATGTGGCGAATTAGCCTGTGAGAGCGGCGGAAACCGTACGGTTATACGCAAGGTCGTCTGTCCAGCCTGAGGCAAGACGATTCTTTACGGAAACTACCGGGGCCTGACAACGCCCAGCGTGTGAGGGAAACGTTCACCCCGGGAATGCTGGATTGCGTGACATCTAACCGAATCAGCCCCGAGGGCTGGGATCGTCGGAATTGGTAACCTGCGCCTAGGTATCATGCAGCAATGAGGTACTTGGCATCGGCTTCACCATGCTTCTTGCGCTACCAAGAAGCGTCGCAGTCTCTAGGCAATTACCGAAACTCGTCATCATAGCCGCTCTTAGGGGCCTTTCGGCGTATACCGCCGAGGCCCCGGCTTTTGCTTCTTCTTGTGATCCTGTGCAATGGCGAAAAGTGTTCCGGCCGAGATGTTGAACTTCTTCGCCAATTCACGATAGCCGAGCCCCCAAGGCCGCGAGACGCACTCAATTAACTTCTTGTTTAGTGCTTCACGGGCCGCCTCAAGTTCCTTCTTGTAATTAAAGGGACATCGAAGGTCGTCGAACGCGTCGTCTTTCATCGGAGCCTCTCCCTATTTCTTCCAGCATTCTTGCACGAGATCGTTCATTTTGTTGAACGCATTCGACAAAGATCTTGTAAGTTGGCCTGAATCTGTAGGTTACCCGGTAGCCAATTGCCCGAAGCGGTCTGTATACCATGGGGGTGAGACCGATATGGCCAACCCACGGGTCGCTTTTCAGTGGCATCGGCGGATTCGACCTCGGATTCGAGCGAGCAGGAATCAAGACACTCTGGCAGGTGGAGATTGACGATTACGCCCAAAACGTGCTTGCGAAATGGTTCCCGGAAGCGGAACGGCACCGAGATGTGCGGGATTGCGGCTCTCACAACCTCCGATACGTTGACATCATCAGCGGAGGGTTCCCCTGCACAGACATCAGCCCTGCGGGGAAGCGGGCGGGAATCGGCGGGGAGCACAGCAGATTGTGGCGCGAAATGGCCCGAATCGTTGGCGAGCTACGACCTCGCTACGTCGTCGTGGAGAACTCCGCTGACCTCCTCATTCCCGGAAGAGGAATGGAAGAAGTCCTCGGTGACTTGGCAGCGCTCGGGTTTGATGCGGAATGGTCAGTGCTATCGGCGTGCGCCTTCGGTGCACCACACACACGGAAGAGGGTGTTCATACTGGCCTACCCCAACGGCACAGAGTTCGGACAACTGCGGGGGAAGCAATGCGAGGAAGGCTGCGAAGAAGCGGGGCACCTATGTTGGCAAGGGCTTGAACCCCCAGTTGCAAGAGTGGTTGATGGGGTTCCCCATCGGGTGGACAGACTTAGAGGATGCGGGAACGCCGTCGTGCCGCAAATCGCAGAGTTCATCGGGAAAAGCATCGTCGAGTTCGAGAACAATGGCCGTGCCATCGGCCCAAGAATCGGAGCGAGCGGCCAAGACAACGGGAGAAAAACGTATGCGGAAAATCAATAGCTGTATGAAGTGCGATGATGAACGAGAAATTGTCGCCCACGGTCTTTGTGCGAAGTGCTACATGGCCGGCAGGCGTGCAGACGAGCGCCTTGATGACCCGTCTGGCCTCTCCCCCGACCGCATCAATCGTCGGCATATAGCCGAGCGCAACAAAATGCTCGTGAATCTCACACGCATCATCAAGCTGGTCGATGAGACGCCATGCCTTTCACACGAGGACACAGCAGCAATCAAGGTGACCATCCAGCCGTACTTGCTGGAGCGAGCGAATGACCTAGCCCCGAAGAAAAGCTGCCCAGAATTAACGGTTCACACGAAATCGGAGTCAACTGTTAACTCGAACGACCGTCCTCCCGAAAATCGCTGATCGCTGACATTCCCGATCTCGCCGGACACTCCGCGCATTCCCGCATAGATTACGAGCATCGCGGAAGCCGAATTTCGGAACTCGGCGCGGATTCCAGTATTGCCCTGCATGAGCCTACTAATTCATGCAGAGCACCTTCATTCAATCGCTTCCCCGGCCCTCTGGGCTGGCAGCACAGCTTCAATAATCCCCGGATTCGCTTACCCCGGCGGGAAGAAGCGAATCCGCAACAGCATAGTCAGCTTCATGCCGACGAGCGGCGGCATCTATGCTGAGCCCTTCGCTGGCCGTGGCAACGTGTTTTGGCTGGCTGCAACGAAGCTACAGTTCTCGAATTGGTGGCTGAACGACATCCGCACTTCCGAGTTCTTCCGGGCACTGCTCTCGGACGGTGACAGCATCGAAGTCCCGGCGCAGACGAGAGAGGAATTCGAGCGTTATAAGGCTCTTTCCAGTTCCGGCGACCGGGCCTCCATTCTGCTTGCGCCATACCTGACTTACAACGGGGCAGGCTACGGGGCCTCCTACAGGTCTGCGAAGGGCAGCCCGACAAGGGCCGGATACGAGCGCACTTTGCGGAGTGCTAATCGCATCTTGACCCAAACGCGACCTACAATTACTGCGCACGACTGGAAGAATGTTCATTCAGAATTGGGCAAGGGCGACTTTGCATTGTACGACCCGCCGTACATCTGGGCCGCAGTCCACGGGTATGGTGACGACGACATCGACTATTCGGAGTTGATCCATGCGCTGAAGCAGGCACCCTACCACTGGATTCTCTGCGAGTACCTGCACGAGTCATACCTTGAGGCATTCGGCCCGCCGTTCTGGCGTAAGGATGTCCAGCTTTGCTCGACGAACTTCCGCTACGACGGCGGGAAACAAAAGCGGGTCGAGTGCCTTTGGCGCAACTTCGAACACCTACCTATACCCATCGTCTAAGTACAGCAGCGAAGAAGAGGGGCTGTCCAGTTCTCTGTCCGGCGCACACAAGGCAGAATCATACAAGCTACTCAAAGAGACTTACGACATCGGGGAGGCGGAGTGACATGGAACACTACTGCATGGCGCTGGATTACAGCAACGAAATCAGTTTCCTGTGGTCGCCGAACCAAGACAACCGTGCAGTGTGCGGGGCGCCAGCACGTTTCATGGTCCGGGTCAACGACCCAGAGATCGGCGGACGGCTGTGGCTCTGCGCGGATTGCTACGACCTGTATTGCGCGTGGATCGGCCACGAGCCTGAGTGCTAGGCATTTCCGCCCTCCCCGATTGTCCGAAGCATGACGTGGGGGAACTTGCGATGCCGCCTGCCCCTGCTCTTTCTTTCGTCCTCGTCCTCCGGCTCCTCAATCAGCCTGCCCAGCTTGACTAGATTTTCCACCGTCCGGATCTGAACTCCGGCATCGATTTTCTCGTCCCAATGGTTGCGCAGGCTTATGCGTCTCCAGCTAACGAACTGCTTGGAGGCCCCGGCGCGCTCCAGTGCGGGAACCAAATGCTCGGTAAACCACGCCTCGCGGTTGGTCTCCTTGGCCACGCCGGGCTTGAATGTTGCCCTGATCTTGATCTGCCACTCCATGAAGCGTATGGCCTGCTGGATGCGATTTGCGCTAACGACGTTTTCGCCGTTGAAGCAGGCCTTGAGGATGGCGATCTTCTTGGCGTTGTATTTGAGCCGTCCCTCGTGATCGCCGCCGGGCTCCCAAGTGTCATAAATTTTCATCGCTTCGTCCGATATGGCCCTGACCACAGTCATGTCGTTGTTGGAGAAGTACGCAAGGGCTTCGGCGGCCTCATCCTCCGTCTCCACCGGGCCGAGTGCGACCGCGCTCTTGGCGGGGGCTTCCCAATCCCGATAATTGAATTTCACGCCGCTGTAGCCGTAGATGAATCGCGGGTACAGGCCGAAGTTGGTCTCTCCTCCGAAGAGTTCGCTGAATTTCTCCGCCTGCTCGACCGACGCAGGAAGGCCCCCGAGCCAACTGAGGCGACAATCGACGTGAGTGAGTTCCCCGTTTTTTCCGGTCGGTTTGTCGTATTCGCTGCAATCCCAGAAGTCGCACATGCGGGAGGCCAGCGTGGAGTTGTCGATCCCGGTCTTGCGCAGCATGTCGCCTATCTCGTTGCAGACCAGCAACATTTTCCTTGGGCCGGGGATGCGCTCGCGGTCGCCCTTCTTGCCCGACGCGCGGTCGCCCAGCAGGCCGACCAACTGCGCGTCGCCGCCCGGCGCGCTCATCTTGTAGTCGAGCCCCGGAGTCAGTTCCATCATGGCCAAGGCGCGCCGGATGGCTTCGTTTTTGCCGCCGCCGGGCTTCACGATTAGGGCGCAGTAAAGGTTCAGCCGCGCTCCGCACATGCGTTCGAGGTTCGGCTTTACCGAGGCACAGGCAAGGATCGCCGGGTAGGCCAGAGCCAGCGGCATGCGCATGTCCTTCGCCATGTCGCCCAGCCTGTCGTCCGCGAGGCACTCCTCCGGGAACGCGAGCGGGTCATCGGCCGCTTTCGGACTAGGCTCACTTTGTCTCGTTCGGATGATGCCCTTTAGCGTGTCCAACATCTTTACGCAACACTCGTCGCACCGCTTCCCGGACTTTGTGGTCTTGTTCTCAGCCGACAGGGCAGTGCCGCAATCCTCGCAGCGAGGCTTCGCTGGCTCGGCAATCTGCCCCACATGCTCAAGGCCGCAGTTGCAGTTTTCGCGGTGGCACCTCTCATCCTCCATGGCCGGGGCGGGGACGGGTTGAAGGAGGACAGGAGCGGCAACCGCCGACCGCCAGCCGGGTATATCCTCGAACTTCCACTTAGAGGCAGTCGTCATTTTTCAACTCCAGCGCCGTGGGATACTCAGCCAAAAACTCCGCTGCCTCCAAGTTCCCGATGGTGATCGTCTTTCCCGTCTCCACCACTATGAAGCTGCGCTGGTACCGACTGTGGGTCATCTCCAAGTGCCGCCACTCGGCGCGCTCGGCCTCGGTCCACGGCTTCCGAGTGCCATCGTCGCGGGTGACATTGATGCGCCGCCGTTCCCATCTTTCCCCTCTCGTTGCCCTAGGCCACCATGCAAAAAACATCTTGCACAGGCCGCAGGTGCATTCCCCCTCCAGAGGAGATTGAGCCCGTGGGGACGAGGCTGGAACGGAATCCACCGTGTCGCGGTCGCCTTGTTCCAGAAATGCTTCGAGAGAAGATTTCGGCTTCTCTTTGGGTGATGGCTTATACGAGCCGCGTTCGCGACAATCCGTGCAATCGCAATCCGCCCGGCGAGTGATTCGATGCTCCGTGCTTTGCAACCGAAGCAGCTTCCCCATGGCTCGGTCGTGCTCTGCTTGGGGCACGGGATCGCCGCCAAGCTCCTCCGCGTTTATTACCCCCCACAGGCGCTCGGATTCACGCTTCAAATATGCCGGATCGTTTTCCCAGCCGGCCTCAATCTCCTCAATCTTGGCCATCTTCCGCTCGTGGCTCAGGTGCTCGCAGTCCCGGACCTCGCACTGGCACTCTTCGCAAAACACGTAGGGAGGCATCAGAGTGTCCTCCATACGCGGATGACATCGCCCTCGGTGCGGCGGACGAATTTCTTGCGGTCCAGCCTCCAGCGGCGGTGCATCGCAGGGCCTATCGAGTCCCAGCACTCAAGGGGGTACGTCACGGACTCGCCGACCTCAAGAGTTTTTAGCGCGGCATAGGAGTACTTTTGCCTTTGGGCTGGGGGGAGTGGGTTAGTGGTTGTCATGTTTGTGTGTCCTCTGATCAGGAGGACCGTAGATTGGAAATCCAACTAACATGCGATGGGCCTGCCCATTTTTCGCGGCGAGGAGAGCGAGGCCGGGGCAGTGGGTCAGGTATGAGCGGGAGCAGAAGTCTGATCAGACCTCCACCAACTGTCCGGCAGGCGGAAGCAATCTTTGGTGGAGTCTGATTCAGACTCTGAGCGCCGACTCAGACGATGGGCAGTGAAATAAGTCTTTCAATTCATTGAGTACAAGAAAAGAAAGAGAGAGAAGTGTGAGAGATATGAGTAGCTCTGCCACTTTCTCTGAAACCAAGAAATCTTGGTCCAAAATCCCTCGTTTTGGTCACCCTTGCTGAAATCGAGTTAATTACTCAGACTTGTCATGCATCTCGCGGCGTGCAACTTGACTCAGGCATTCTCGTGAATATCTTGGCACGTTGCGTATGGGCGTGGTTGGGGCCCTTTCAGAGAACATTGAAGAAACTTTCACGTCCCTCTATGGAAGCCCAAATCACGCCTTTGTTGGGGTATGAGGCTTCAGAAAATCCCATCAGCATTGGGAAAATCGCTGATTCTCCACCAGATGGGAATGCCTTATCGGAGGTCACGTGAACGCACGGCCGGAAATTCGACAGCGTTTGATCGAAATCAAGATGGCGAGGTGGCGCAGTGTGGCGAATTACCCGTACCTCGCCCCTCGCTGCCCGCCAGCGAGAGCCCGGCGCAACTTTTGGCGCTTAATCAAGGCCTATCCTGAGACTGCCCAGCGGCTCGGGTACACAGCGACCTCAGTCTACGAGCGATAGATCATTGTGCGGTGGCGGGGGCCTCTGGGATCGCCTTCATGGCTAAGAAACTTAAGAAATGCAGGAAGGCAATCGGGCCTCATCGCAGGTGCGGAAAGAGGGTGGTCGCGGAAGTGCGCGCGAAAGGGCGCTGGAACCCAATTTGTGGGAGACACGCCGCCGAGTTCCGCCAAACGTATCCTCTTCTGTCGGCATATATCAAAAAACTCGACTAGGGATGGGCCTGACTCAGAGCCTTTTTCCGCAGAAACGCCCTGAACGGCTGAGAATGACCTTCGGGCAAACTGAGCCTCAAGGCGAATGGTAGTTTTCGCGGGAATCTCAACTAGCGTGGAATTGTCGGACCACAGTCACTTCGGCGGTCCGAGCACAATTTTCACAGTGCCCTTAGGTACTTTCTCCGAAACAGATATTCCCACAGAAAAATTCAACAACCGCAACTGTGTCACTAGGTTGTATGCCGCCTGATTGTTGAGGTGTATTTGGCCTTCCGCGATGGACTGTCCGTCATCTGGATTAACAAAAACAGCCAAATCAGAGTAAAGAGGTCCACCGGGAATCATCGCCTGTACGCCGCCGTTTTCGACTCTCCATCCGGCCTGTTTGAGTGCCTTGCAAATATCCGCACCAAAATCCCAAACCTCATTGTCTCCTCCGACAGCCCATACGATTACGTCCGTGGGTGTGACTTTGGCGGCCTCGCTGACTCGCAGTTGCTGCTCCGCAGTTAAATGCCTTGGCGGAGGTCTGAAATTGTTCACCGTGGGATTCGTCATGACTCCGCCGTTGTTGATGATGCCCCCCGGCGCATTGTTCACGACTGGAGGAGCGGTCGTAACCTGATTGTTGTTGCCGACGACAGTTCCGCGCCCAGCGATGATGTTGCCTGTAACGTTGTTGTTTCCCTTTACATTGTTCTTGGATCGCTGCTTCACTTCTGGCTTCGTGCTTGTGGGGGCCTCGGTTTGCGCTGGTTGCTTCAGCAGAGTAGGTGCCGGAGCCGCTACCTGCGCAGGCCTATCGAGGCCGATTGCCCTGCGGATGTCTGGCTGGAAAAACGCCAGTCCGGCGGCGAGCAGGGGCACGCCAACTCCTGCGATCAGAGTCCACTTCTTCTCTCCTTTCGTCCACTTTCGCGCCATGGAATCCGCCGCCCCCTGAGGAGTAGGCTGCGTCCACCTATTGGAAATGTCAACGACGGTCTGAGCGGTCCAAGCGCGTGGGGAGAAAAGCTCGGAATTAGGGAAGTTGAGATGCAAGAATGTTCGTTTCTGGCATAGACGGTTGCTGTGGCGGCCTCAACCATGGCGCCAACACCGTGCTATTCTGGCCTCCCCTTCCTCTGCCTCGAATCCCCAGCGAGGTGAACATGCAATCCGAACAGTCCCTCTCCGACCTGCTCATCGCAAATGCGGCCAAGGACGCGGAAAGATACGTGGCGCAATTGAAGTTTCTCGAAGGAGAGATCAAGACCTTAATTGGGGCAATCCGAACCGCACCCGATGTCGAATCGCTGCGGGCCGTGGCGAACGACGCCGTTGAGCGTTTGCGCAAGCGCAGTCTGGAAATGGAGAAGGCGCGGCTTCGTGCGATTCAAGACGAGGCGGCTCGCTCTCCGCGAGCGAAGGAAGACAAGGCGTAATCGCCGGATGAGAAGGAAAACAGAGCCATCCCATGAAAAGGCGAGCCCAGAAGCTCGCCCCGGAACCTACGTGCTTGTTCTCTCGTCCGCTTCGGATGCCGAAATCCGCGTCGGGCGGCATGGCTGCTTGCGCCCCCAGCCCGGGCTCTACGTTTATGTCGGCAGCGCCCTTGGCCCAGGAGGCGTTCGTACCCGAGTGAACCATCACCTGCGCGATTCACCCCGGCCTCACTGGCACATTGACTACCTGAGGCCCCACGCGACCGTGGTGGAGGTATGGCTCTGCTACGGGAGGAAACGACGGGAGCATTTGTGGGCGAGGTTCCTTTCATCAAGGTCGGGCGTTTCAGTGCCCATGCCCGGATTCGGGTCTTCCGACTGCAACTGCGAATCACACCTTTTCTTGTTTGCGTCGCACGCTATGCGTGGGCGGATTCGAAGTTCAAGAGGAAGCTGGACAAGCATAACGGTGTCCGAATCAGGCTTGTTTCCTTTTCGACAAATAATTGATTCGCACTATGGTGAGACTAAGTAGCCGGGGTTCGTGACTTCGGCGGCGAATCCTTTGTTAGTGATACATGGCTGACCAGACCCCATGACTTTATGTCCTGAGGTTCCGTCAACGGCCTGCCCCGCTCGCGGGGACCGGGCCTGCACATGCTTTTTTTGAAGCGTCCGTGCGGGATTGTTGGCAGCCCCATGTTGGCACGCCTTTCCCTTGGTGAAACGCCAGTTTGGTTCCACGACGCCCTCAAACGCCCCTAACCCTTTTAGTTTGATTCCGGGACACATGGAGAAGCGTATGCAATCCAAGAGAGTCGGCTTGTTGTTTAGCGCCCCGTTCCGTGATTCGACGCTACCCGATTCTGACGCTTTTCACCTGTTGGTTGCTGCCTGCGTTGGCGTTCGCCCAAAAGCCAATACAGCCTGCCGCTACGCAAGCACCGGATTTCAGCAACACAGTATTTCCCCTGACTACAATGAAGTTCTATGGCCCCGTGATTCGAGGGGAGTTCGGCACAGGCTTCTGTCTTGATCCCGCGTGCCGATTCATCGGAACCAACTACCACGTGGCAATCGAGGCGAAACCAAAGAAGATCGGAGGAGAAAGAGTCGTCAGAGAGTATCTTGCTACCTCGGTTGACGACGAAGGAGCTGTTCTGAACCTGTCGGCGTCTGGAGAACACCCACTGAAGTTTACGCCAGCACGCGACCTCGCGATTTTCGAACTGAGTCATGCCTTGCGCCACCACAATGGCGCTCAGTTCACCATCGAGAACTTGGAAATCGGCGACGAAGTGGAGATTTACACATACCCGAAAGAAGGTATCAATCCTTTTCGCAGCCTGCGGAAGTTTGACGCCAAATTCAATGGCGAGACCGCAAGTGGGCTATTGGTTTTTGGCTACGACCTGTCCTCAGGCAAGCGAATCCGGCCCGGAGCTAGCGGCGGCATAGTAGTGGAGAGCAGAACGCAGAGAATTGTGGGCGTTCTGAGTTCCATAGCGACCAACGGCGAGGCGATTGCCTTAGCTGTGCCGATTCAGTCCCTTGTGGATTTCGTCAGCAAGGTACAGCCGTGTCTTGCGCAAGAAATCTTTCCTCCAACAAACGGAATTCCTGAGAATTCAGCAGACATGCTTCCGAAGTTCCTACCGCCTGCCTCGTCTCATTCGCTCGAACATCGGCACGCCGAGCCACCGCAGGTGGCCATGCTCCGATCAAACGCTCAGCAGCTTGCGGACAGCATTCGCAATTTCCTAGCAGTCCAGACGTTTGCATGGGGATCAGGAAACCGGCCCCCTGCTGCGGAAGCTGCCTATGAGGTCCGTGTTGCGGACGGCTATCAGCAATTCCGGAAGTATCCCAACGGCAAGAGGTATCAGACGGATGTGCCTCTGGCTGATCTGAACAGAGACATCAGCACCGGCGGCGACTGGGCCGGACTTCCTCAGATGGTTGGGACACAACTCGGCCTAAAGATTCATCAAGCTGATGACGCGGTAATGGACAATCGGCGGTTGAAAGTTTTTCAGTATTGGGCCGACCGGGAGGATGCCTTGCCCGAATGCCAATTTTTGACAATAGCCGATTTTGAACTCTTCTCAATCAAGAAGGTCTCGACGAATGCCTGTTACGGCGAAGTCTGGACCGACGAGGAGTTGAACATCCTCCGGATGTCGTTGCATCTGGAACTTCTTGGCAAGTGGAGGGACTACCAGACCGTTGTGACTTACGGACAAGTGCATCTGCCGGACGGTACTCTCCGTTTTGTTCCAATTACGGTTTCCGCACAGGCCACGTACAACAAAAAACTCTATTGGTGTCGTGGGCGCTTCATGAACTACAAGGTATTCAGCATCAGAACCCGAATGGTTGCCGAGCAATCCCGAGCCTTGCAAATAGACAGCCAAAAACCGTAGACGCTGCGGGGTGCTTTCGGCGCTGTGGAAGAAGACAGACCGGAGGGACCACAAAGAGTGCTGGTTGTCTCGCTCTGGGATAAAGGGCGAATTAGGTCCAACTCAGGGCGAAGCGGGTTTATTGTCTTGCGAAAAGTCTTAGAACACAGTCGGAAGTCTCGTGCATGTCGATCAATCTGAGAACCTCGGCTCCCAGTGCGCGCATTTTCTCTGCCTCCGCAAGCAACACGCGATCTATCTCGTAATAGGTTGTGCCTTCGCAGTTGTAGGTCCTAACTTCGTATCCCCGCTTTTCGAATTCTCGAACGGCTGCCAAGACGCAATCGTCAACGGGGAAACCTGCCGCAGCCGCAGAGAACAGCACCCTAGGCTCCTTGGCGAAAACTCGATTGCGCCTTTCTGCATACATCTGTGTCACTGTGCGCCCTCTGCGCGTGCCAGCCAGTATTTCCTTCAACGCCGATACTCTCTCCGCGATACTCACATGCACTGCCCCCCCCCTACGACAAGAGAAGAAATCCAAACACTACAAGCAGAAAGCAAACAGTCGCCGCAGTTAGCAGAGCGGCTTGGCTTGGCTGGACATATGTGGCTGGTAGAACATCTTTCATGGAACGACTCCTATGCAGGAAAACAGACCAGCGTGTTTACTGTAGGCGTACTATACGGTGACAGCAACGCAAAGTCAAGCAAGTTAAAGGAAAGTCTCCTTCGACTTTATCTGACTGGGTTACTCGCAAACGGCCCCAGAACCAGTGGGGACGGATCGACTATCTCCGTTCCCACATTGTCGAAATCGTTCGGGCCAATGTCTGTGCCCACGGCAGCGGACGATTTCAGAATGCCAACGGGAGCGTCTATAATCTCGTTTTTCCGCACTACTGTTCCGTTCCCGAAGATGGCAATTCCAGCCCGGTCTGAGTCCATCACCCGGTTGTTTTGTACGATGCAGCCATCACCCACAATCTGGATTCCATCGAGTACCACCGCTCCACTGGTGTAATTGAGCGTGATCCAGCATCCATCGCCGTCCGAGAAAATATCGACCTGATTGTGGCTGCTGGCGTTGCGAGCGACCCTAACCGAACTAGCTTCCACAATGGCAATTCCAGTCGAGAACCATTCACACTGGTTGGGTGAAACGCAAGGTGACCAGATGTTTTCACTCACGGAGTTTTTGGTGATTTCACCCTCCGCGCCGTATCCGATTTGAATGCCGTTTTGGGCTGCACCTGTGGTGGGTCCGACGCCAGTAATGGTGTTTCGGGAAATCTTAACTATTGTTCCGGCTTCGTTGGCTGTGATGCCGTTTTTTTGATACCCACTCACCTGATTGCCTCTGATCTCGACAACCGAACGACCACCGTTTCCCGACTGAACGAAAATGCCAAGACCGCTCTGACACCCGTTCAGCCAAGAAGCGAGTCTCGTGTTTCGCACCTTCAATCCCGTGATCGCCCCAGAAGCATTCTGATAAAGAACACCGATCAAATCTGGGGCACACTCGGTGATCCCCGCCATAGCCGCATCGACTGTCAACCCGCTCAAGATCACCTTGGTCGTGTCTTTCACCGAGAGAAGTGCTGCGAGCGGATTGCCACTTGCCAAACTCACCCCGTTTGCCTGAACGTCTTGCGGCATCAAAATAGCGCCTTCATCCGCAGTCAGCGTCAGCGGTTTCGTGATACTGAGAACCTCTGCATACGTCCCCGCACATACGTGGATTTTCGCCCCTATTGGGGCTTCGTTAATGGCGTCCTGAATCCGGGAGTACATAGCCTGAGCGCAGCGGGGGTCACCATCACCGACAACTAATACCCTCGAACTGTCTTGTGCCCACAATTTGGGCGCGAGCAAAACCACTCCAAGCACGAAGCAACTCCTAATCCAAGATTTCATCCGTGTATCTCCTTTCGCTTTAGTAGCGAGCCAAATCACCTGCTTGTTTTCAAACTCCACAATTCGGATTCTGAGTTTTGGTCTTAGAAGGATTGGAAGGTTGTTTCTCCGTCCCAAGCACAATCTGCCCGATTTCCCGCAAGTCTCGCCGGTGGGATGCAGATTCGGATTGCTCATCGCTTTCCGTGTGGGGTGGCACCCTTTGAAACTGACGGTGGGGAAGAATGAAGAGGGAAGGGGGCAGGAGGGGGTAAATCTGCGGAAGAACAAGAAGGACTTGAATCGAAGTGTGCTCAAGGACACCACCCCACCGGAAGCGAGTCGCACAACCTGTCATTTTTCTATGCAAAACGAAGACCAAGATTGCTACCGATGGGGATCAAATTGAGACGTAAAGCGGAGGTCCAGTGCTTTGAATGCCCTTCTATGCATTACTTGTCAATACTATTACTAGGACGTATAACTAATGGCTAAACAAGTCCGACTGCCAATTTGAACCTCCAGTTCCAAAGCGGAACACCGATTTGGAACGCCACAAAAAGCTGTGGAAAAGTCTGAAACAGTAATTGACACGTTCTGTATCAGTATAGTTAATATGCACGCAGCTTTGCGTTTTTTTCGCTCTGTAGAACAGCGCAAGCACCCCTCGGAAAAGGAGTCAAGCAAGTGCCGCATGAACAGTGTTGTAGCGAACAGCAGCAGCAAACGCTGGAACCGTGTGCTTCACTTTGCAATGAACCGCCTGCTCTTCAGACGCTTTGGGTCCGTAAGAAGGACAAATCAGACAGCGAACCGTTGGGTGAACTGGAGGCTCAATGCCAAGCCATTTTCGACGCAACAGCCGCTATTCTGGCGTTCATTCAATCAAAAACACCTCGTGACATCAGCGGTGAATCCAGTGAAGCACTGAATCAGGCGCAGTGTGCAGCGTCGCGGGCGCAATCTCAAACGGAGGCGATACGTGAGTTTTGCGAGCGGATAGGCTACTCTTTTGACGCCAATGCTCCTGTAGACACCCTTTGTCTGCGGAAAGCCTGCAACTTGGTGGAAGTTGATCTCGATTGCTGTCTGCAACAGGCCGCCGACCAGTACGGCGTGCCACTGGACACACTGGAAGCGGTGGTGTGTGACCGTTTCATCTTTCGTCGGTCGGGCGTTCCACCGTGTGGGCTTGACTTGCTTCTGCCGGAAAACCCTCGCTTCTGAAAAATCTTTTCCTGAGGAACTTAATGGTCAGGGCGCTCGAACACATTCGAAGGATGCGAGGAGGGGCTCAGTCTCATTTGATGCGCTGCTCGGACAAGCACTATTACATCGTGAAATTTCAAAATAACCCCCAAAACCAGCGGGTCTTAGCAAACGAACTGCTTGGAACTCGACTTGCTGCGCGATTGGGGCTACCGACAGCACTCGTGAACGTCGTGGAGGTTTCAGACGAATTGGTTCGGCTGACCCCGGAGTTGTGCATCGAAACACCTCGTGCGCGCATTCCTTGCATCCCCGGATTGCAGTTCGGCTCGTGCTATCCGGGCGACCCTCGCAATCTAACGCTGCACGATTTTTTGCCTGACGAGAGGCTGCGTGAAGTCGATAACCTCTGCGACTTCGCGGGCATGTTGGTTTTCGACAAATGGACCTGCAATACTGATGGGCGCCAAACCGTGTTTTTCGAGCGCCCCGCCTTGTATCGCACTTCACGGCCGCAAGCCCATGCTGACGACCCTCGACCGAGTGTAGGAGAACCCCTAGCACCTGTGCGCTACGCCGTCATGGTTGATCAGGGGTTTTGCTTCAATGCTGCCGAATGGAATTTCCCCGATGCGCCCCTGCGCGGCCTGTATGCCCGAAGCAGCGTTTACGCTTGCGTGACGGGAATAGACTCCTTCGCGCCATGGCTGGAGCGGCTGGAACGTAAGATCACTGAGCAGTTGCTCGATGAGTTGACCAAAGAAATCCCCCCGGAGTGGTATGACCACGATCATGAAGCCCTGTCACGATTGCTGGACCAGTTGTATCGGCGGCGCAAGCGAGTTCCGGAGCTACTGGTATCGGCGCGGGATTCGAATCGACAGCCATTTCCCCAATGGCAGGGCAATGCGTGATGCGGGTAGTTCCGTCGTGGGACTTGAGTGCCAGCACTACGTTCTCGGTGGACGCCCGAGACGAGAAGTTATAAGCCATCTGACGAGTCGTTACTTCGTAAGCGTGGCCTGAAGGCCGTCTTGACGGGGTGTGGTGGGCTATGCGGCGCGGCGTGAGTTTCCGGCCGGTTCTGCCGAACGTAAAGTCCACCTGCCACAGCCCGCGCTTGAGTGTGCGCCGGGCAAGGAATAGCTCCGACCCTAAAACGATGGTCTTGGCGTTTTCCACGAGGGACTGCCGCCAGACTTCAACGCGACCCCGCCATTTCGTTCACGTGGCTACCGTGCGTTCGCGTAATATCCGGACTTTGCGTGCGCCAAAAGTGGCGGCGCACCATTAGGCGGCCGAATTGTGACCTTAATTTTCCGCCGCTGTCCGTCGTAGACGTGGTTGCTAGGCGTGTACCCCAAAACGTACTGATTCCGTAGCTCGGCCCCGATCTTGGCGGCAATGGCGGCAAGGTCTTCGAGATGTTCGACGGGAAATGCCTTGCCACCGGTGATTTCGGTAATCTCCGAGAGCAAACTGGGGCCGTGAATCTCCTCTGGCGACCGATAAGGATAGCTAAGTGGGTCGTAGAAACCAATGGCATACAGTTCAGTATCAGCCTCCCTTACGAATTTCCGAATCTCCTTTTCCGAGTGCCGACTATGATTATCGCCCCCGTCTGAGAATATGAGCAGAGCGTGTCTCTTGTATTTGGCTTCATCCATGTATCTGAGTGCAAGGTAGACGGCGTCCAATAAGGCCGTACGTCCTTCGGGAGTGGCGCTGGAAATGCAGCTTCGCAGGTGTCCCAAGTCAGTGGAGAACGTACTCATTAGCTCGGCATGATCACTGAACCCGACGATGAAGAACTCATCCTGTGGGTTGGCAGCCTTGAAGAACTCAAGAATGGCTGCGCGGGATATGTCTATCTTCCTCGCCATCGAATAACTCAAGTCAAAGACAACACCGACAGACACAGGGACATCTTCGGAAGAAAAAGAGGTAATCTCTTGCTCAACGCCGTCCTCGAAAACACGGAAGTTATGCGGCTCAAGTCCGAGCACAAGCCGATCATAGGGATCAGTGACGGTGACATTGACAAGTGCTAGTTCGACGTTGACTGTGATGATCTTGTCAGGCTGGATTTTCACGCCCGGAGTATCTCGCCTCATCTCTTTCGGTGCGAGAGACGCAAGAGGCGAGTCGATCCGACTCGCGTCCGTTGCTTGACCTTGAGGGAACGCAGGGGCTGCAATAACAAAACATAGTGTGACACCCAATAAGCATACAACCGAGGAAAAAGGTTGCACGCGGGACCAAGGGGAATCGTGTGCCATTGAAAGCCCCTTCAGTGCAATTCAGATGCCAGCGAATTGATTGTGCCCCCCCAACTAGGCCAACTTACGTGGAATCTGTAGAAGGAAATGGAAGTTGGACTCTGCGAGTCAGTTCTGTCCGTGCCAAAGTGGTCCGCGATTTGGCAAGCGGCCTGTTTTGGGAGTTGATGAGGCGAGAGACAAGGCTCCGGCAGACCATTCGGCCCAAGCAGAATTCAACACCGCATTGCCATTAAGTCCTTTGCATGGCATTCAGCGCGATTGGCAAACAAACCATTCCGAAGCGATGATCCAAAGAACTCTGGTAAGCCGCGTGCACTTCATTTATCGGGCGAGTGATCATGTTGAGAATAGTAGGCAAGAATCTCCCAAAGTTGCTTCAGACCTGCCTCATTATCTTTTCTCTGCTCGTTTCAGGGGAGCCGTGGGCAGGGACGGCCGATAGTCGGACTCAGTTGAGTTTGGACGGAATCAAAGTTGGGGAAGGGTTGAAGAGATTCAAGCGCCGGTACCAAGGCCTACATTGTCGTCGTCGGGCGGTCGGAGCAATCGAAAGGGCGGAAGTACAGAGGCAATGGATTGAATGGATAGATTGTGCCCTCGACCGGGCCCTCCTTCGCACGGAAGCTCTCTCTGCCATGAGCAGTAGAGGTGACAGCAGTGGAAAGATGAGTGCGACCTTTCAGAATGAGAGGTTGGTGTCACTCGAATACGTGGTTGGGACCGAAGCACTCTCCGCGGTCGTTCATTCCTTTTCGATGCGCTATGGCCCCCCGGATAAATCGACTCTCTCAGACGACGGACAGCAGACGCATGCAGTATGGATTCGCGGGGACTCAAAGTTAGAAATCGAGCAGATCGTCTTGTGTTGTCGGATTGACGAACGCGGTTTCGTTCGCGTTGAGAAACAGTCCATAACGATGGCTGTGAGAATTAGGTTGACCGCGGCCGTGCAGGAGGGCTCGGGAAATCTCGTAGTGCCTTCCTTTCGCGTATCCTCGCTCTTCCACGGCTCTGTGAGTTCCTGCGCTACGGTGCTGCCGAATGACTCGTCGGCTTTTCCTCTATGCAGAGGGTCACGCAGTAGCCCCTCCAAGTTGCTGAAGCGCCTCATCGGCTTGTACGAATAGCGCGGACTGCCGCGTGCAGGAACCCTGAAACTCAACAAGTGACATTCGGGCATCCGGCTCTCGGCGACGAGGGTGGCGCAAAAGGATTAGTCTTGGACGCACAGAAACCGCGAAAACCGGATTAGGAATTTCAGCGACTTACACATGCGTCCGAAAACACCCTTTGGAGCCGCAACGGTTCTAAAGAACTTAGCGAATCATCCTCTTGCCACCCCACGGTGTCGCTCATTCCTCGGCTCGGGCATAATGGACTTTCAGCCATGCTCCTGACTATCACCAATTCCAGACCGCCTGCGACGGACCTCGGCTACCTCCTGCACAAGAATCCCGCCCGTGTGCAGTCATTCGAGTTGCCTTTCGGAAAGGCCCACGTGTTTTATACGCAAGCTTTAGATGACCAGTGCACCGCCGCATTGCTGCTCGACGTTGATCCGGTGGGTCTGGTCCGCACGAGGCGAGGTCCGGCAGGAGAGGGCGGCATGTTGGAACAGTATGTGAACGACCGCCCCTATGTGGCTTCATCGTTCATGAGTGTTGCTATTGCTCGGGTGTTTAATTCCGCACTAGCGGGGAGCAGCAAGGGTCGCCCTGAACTCGTGAGTATTCCGCTGCCTCTTATTGCGCGAATCGCGGTCTTCCCCTGTCGCGGCGGTGAGGAGTTCTTGCGGCGGTTGTTCGAGCCGCTCGGCTATAGGGTGAGCGCCGAGCATCACCCGCTGGACGAGAAGTTTCCCGAGTGGGGTGAGGGGCCGTACTACACGGTCGAGATCAGCAAAAACGTTACGCTGCATGACCTGCTTACCCATTTATACGTTTTGATTCCAGTCCTCGATGCCGACAAGCATTACTGGATCGGAAAAGATGAAGTGGACAAGCTGCTCCGCCATGGCGAAGGGTGGTTGCAAGCACATCCAGAGCGCGAGGCAATTGTAAATCGGTACCTACGAGGTTTTCGTACGCTGACGAGAGAAGCACTGGCGAGGCTCACCGAGGACGAATCGCTCGATCCCGACGCAGAACAGGAGAAGAAAGAGGAACAGGAACAGTCCATCGAGGCCCCGCTCCGTCTAAACGATGCTCGCCTCGCTCAGGTCGTCGCGGAATTGAAAGCATGCGGGGCGAAGCGAGTTCTCGATCTTGGCTGCGGCGAAGGCAAACTCATACGTGAACTGCTCAAGGACAGGCAATTTGAAGAAATCGTCGGCATGGATGTTTCTTACCGGAGCCTCGAAACAGCAGCCGAACGGCTCCACATGGACACCATGCCAAAGAATCAGAAGGAACGGATAAAGTTAATTCAAGGTTCGCTCATGTATCGGGACAAGCGGCTGGTTGGGTTCGACGCTGCCGCCGTGGTCGAAGTCATCGAGCATCTTGACGAGCCCCGGCTCGCGGCATTCGAGCGCGTTCTCTTTGAGTTTGCCCGACCCCAAACGGTCGTGCTCACCACGCCGAACGCCGAATATAACGTAAAGTTCCAAACGCTTCCTGCTGGTCGATTCCGGCATCGTGATCACCGTTTTGAATGGGCACGCCAGCAATTCGAAGCGTGGGCCGAGGAGGTTAGCAAGCGGTTTGGGTATACCGTCGAATTCAAGAACGTTGGGGAAGAAGCCCCACAGATCGGATCACCAACGCAGATGGGGGTGTTCCGCCAGTGAAAATCACCATCCCCGAACTTTCTCTGGTCGTCCTGATCGGCCCTTCCGGAAGCGGCAAGTCCACCTTTGCCCGGCAGCACTTCAAGGCGACTGAAATTCTGTCCTCTGACTACTGCCGCGGGCTGGTTTCGGATGACGAGAACAACCTAGCTGCCACGAACGACGCTTTCGAGGTCCTACATTTCATTGCTCGTAAAAGGCTTGCGGCAGGACGGCTTACGGTTATCGACGCCACAAACGTCCAACCGGAATCACGCAAGTCGCTGATTGCTTTGGCACGCGAATTTCACGTTCTGCCCATCGCGATCGTGTTTGATATTCCCGAGAAAGTCTGCCGCGAGCGGAACCGAAGCCGCCCTGACCGAGATTTCGGACCGCATGTCATTCGTAACCAAGCGCAGCAGTTGAGAAGGTCGTTACGTAGTCTGGACCGCGAGGGATTCCGGGGAGTGCACGTCTTCGAGTCTCCTGACGCTTTGCAGACCGTTCAGATCGAACGGCAACCGATGTGGACGAACCGCCGAAACGAACACGGGCCGTTCGACATTGTTGGAGACATTCACGGCTGCTTCGATGAGCTACTAGAATTGCTCATGACTCTCGGCTATGCCGTTGAGACCGAGAGCGGCGATTGCCGGGTCGCAGCGCCCGATGGTCGGAAGGTCGTGTTCCTCGGTGATCTGGTTGACCGTGGCCCCAAAATCGTGGAGGTTCTCCGGCTTGTAATGGGCATGGTCGAAGCTGGGACTGCCATGTGCGTTCCCGGCAATCACGACATGAAGCTTCTGCAAAAGCTCCGGGGCAAGGACGTAAAGATCACGCACGGCCTTGCTGATTCTCTTGCACAGCTAGAGGGCGAATCGCCCGAGTTCAGACGCAAGCTCATCGATTTTCTCGACCAACTGATTAGCCATTATGTACTGGGCGACGGCAAATTGGTTGTGGCTCACGCCGGGATGAGGGAGGAGATGCAAGGGCGTGGTTCAGGTGCCGTTCGGTCGTTTGCCCTATTCGGTGAGACTACTGGTGAAACTGACGAGTTTGGACTCCCGGTTCGCTACAACTGGGCTGCCGAGTATCGAGGGAAGGCAATGGTCGTGTACGGGCACACACCTGTTGCGGAGCCGCAATGGCTGAACAAGACCATCAACATCGATATTGGTTGCGTGTTTGGCGGCAAGCTGACGGCGCTTCGCTATCCGGAGAAGGAATTGGTGTCCGTTCCCGCGCACAAAACGTACTACGAGCCCCTCAAGCCTTTGGTAGCACCTTCGTCCGGAAGCGGGCTTTCCCAGCAGCAGGAACACGAGGATGTGCTGGACATCGAAGACGTGATTGGCAAGCGCATCATCGAGACTCGTCTTCACGGGAACCTGACGATTAGAGAGGAAAACGCCATTGCCGCCCTTGAGGTAATGAGTCGTTTTGCGATGAACCCAAAGTGGCTCATCTACTTACCTCCTACGATGTCGCCAAGTGAAACGAGCAGCCGTTCCGACCTCTTGGAACATCCTGCGGAGGCGTTCGCCTACTACGGGAAAGAGCATGTGGAGCGGGTGCTCTGCGAAGAGAAGCACATGGGTTCGCGGTCAGTCGTGATCGTTTGCCGGGACAGGGATTCCGCACTTCGCCGATTCGGCGTCGTAGAGGACGAAATTGGAGTTTGCTATACGAGGACAGGAAGACGATTTTTCAATGACACCACTCTAGAAACGCAATTCCTGTGCCGGGCGCAAGCGGCGGTCTCAAGAGCGGGACTATGGGACGAGCTTGGAACCGATTGGCTGTGCCTTGATTGCGAACTGATGCCGTGGTCTTCGAAGGCGCAGGACTTGTTGAAGCAACAATATGCCCCCGCGGGGGCTGCCGCCCGTGCAGGATTGGGTGCGGCTGTCGCTGCATTGCGCCTTGCGAACGAGCATGTGAAGGAAGCCTCTGAACTTCTCTCTCGGTACGAGAAACGGGGCGAAACGGCAGAACGTTATGTGGACGCGTACCGCCGATACTGCTGGACTGTTCATTCGTTGTCGGACCTCAAGCTTGCTCCTTTTCACGTGCTGGCAAGCGAGGGAATCGTTCACTCTGACAAGGACCATGGGTGGCACATGAGTTTGGCGGCTCGGCTGGCCTCCGCCGACCCGGCGCTGTTCATCTGCACCTCCTGTAAGGTTGTCGATCTTGGAGACGAGACTAGCCAACAGGAAGGGATCGCTTGGTGGGAGGAACTGACTGCCAGTGGAGGAGAGGGTATGGTCGTAAAGCCTCTGCAATTCCTGACTCGGAGTCGCCGGGGCTTGGTTCAACCAGCAATGAAGTGCCGGGGACGTGAGTACCTCCGTATTATCTACGGTCCGGAATATACGGCACCGGAACATCTAGAGCGTCTGCGGGCCAGAGGACTCGCGACGAAGCGGTCATTGGCCTTGCGAGAATTTGCGCTCGGAATCGAATCCCTGCAACGGTTCGTTGAGCGAGAACTGCTCCGACGTGTTCATGAGTGTGTCTTCGGCGTACTGGCGCTGGAGAGTGAGCCAGTTGATCCTCGGCTGTGAACCCGTGAATTGAACCTGACTGGCACGACATTAGAACAGCAGGCGTTGAAGAGGCTTGTCGGTTTTCTTGAGAATCCGCAGCAGGCGCTCTATCGAGTAGGGCTTGTAAATTACAGGGCACGGAGGCCGAAGCCCGTGCTCGCTGGTCTGCATGATGATGCGTTGCATGGGATCAATTTCCCAGATGGCCTTCACTAGTTCCAACCCGTTCTTGACCTTCTGACCGGGAGTAAATAGATAATCGGTGAGCACGTAATCGTACGGTTGGTTCTTGCAGTATTTGTCAAACGCCTCGTCGCCTTCATACGTGGAGAAGATATCAAACCCCCTTGCAATGCCTAGCTTCGTTTCAAGACAGTAGATCAGTGACTTATCGTCATCGCAGATCAGGATTTTCACTTTCTGTTCACCGTTGTCAACCTCATGCCTGAGCCCACTGCCGTTTCCCAACGCATGTTCCGCTCGTTCCAAACGACTTCCTCGCGCTCGATCCTCAGCATGTTTCTGTTCCCGAGGATCGCCTGCACCTGATTGGTGTCTGCCTGCTCGACCACCGCAATGCCATGCCCGATTACAGCCACCCGGTCGCCGCGCTTGATCTGACGTTGCTCTGCTCGCCGGGCGTACCATGCACTGCATCGCTGCACCAGCACGTCGAGCCCATTCGCATCAACACCGGAACCCGTGCACCACAGCGGCACGGTTCCGGTATCGCCAAGGACGAAGATGTCGCACCCGTACGCCGCCAACTTCGCAACCCACGGTTCGGCTCTGCGTATGCCGAAGGGCACCATTGAAAGCGGCACGACGAACTTCTTCGGGTAGGCGAATTGGGCGCGCCATCCGTCTTCATGCTCTACGACGGTGCCCCACAGGCAGACCTCGCCGTGGATGCGGGATTCGGTGTAGCCGAGTCGGCGCAGGTGGTCGAGGCTTTTGCTGGCGTAGATTCCGCATGTGCAATTCGGTCGAGGAGATTCGTGGCATCCGTGAGTTCTGCATTGGGCAGTTAAGGGCTCTCCGGACTTCCAACTAACCCCATTCAGAGACTTCAACCCTGCCGCATCCGACTGCCAGACACGGTGGCCTACTATGGGCGAGACGTAATCAGGCGCTCTCAAGGTGTCGCTGGCTCGTACAGGGGTTCGGGCTCGGGCGTCGGTCCAACTGTCTCCGGTTCAGCAGGTTCGGGCTCGGTCACCTTCGTTGGAACCGGGGATTCCAAAGGCTCGACAACAAGTGTGCGAAGCGGTCTGCCAATCTGCATTTGAATTTCTCCCCTAGCTCGCTGCTCAAGCGGCAGCGACCATCTGGCTCTGCTTTGCTTGTCTCACCACACGCACGACACTGGCGCGGCTGATTCGGTACTTTTTGGCGACATTGGTCAGCGACATTCCGGCGAGGCGATCCCGAACGAGCGCGTCTCGGTCAACGCTCAGAGGGGCACGCCCGAGGCGGCGTCCTTCGATCCGCGCCCTTCGCATTCCGGCCTTGATTCGTTCGCGCAGGATGCTCCGTTCCAATTCCGCTATGCTGCCGATCATCGTGATGAACATCCTGCCCATCGCACCCGACGTGTCGATTGCCTCCCGTGCAGAGACGAACTCGATGCCAAGCTCGTGCAACTCGTCCACGATCTCCAGAAAGTTCTTGGTCGAACGGGCTATGCGGTCGAACGCCGCCACCAATACCACATAGAACTGGCCTCGCCGGGCATCATTCATCATCGCGTCGAGGCCGGGCCGCTTTGCCTTATTGCCGGAAACCCCGTGGTCGCAATACTCGTGGACAACCTCGAACCCCCGCTGCGCTGCCAGCTTTCGCAGGTCGTACAACTGGGATTCAACGTGCTGTTCTGGCGTGCTAACACGAGCATAAATCGCTGTTTGTTTCACTATTTCTCCTGTTCTGCCTCAACGAGGCGGATTGGTCGATTTGTCTGAGAATCCATCAAGACTGTCCGATTGCTCGGAGCGTAGCGAAATCCAGCACGCAGCAGCCATGCTCGCGCCTCGAAAACCTGCGGCACGAAGAAAACGTTGCTGGCGAACCGGTTTTGCTGAAACGGCAGCAGAAGGTGCGGAATGCCGGCCCGAAACAGGGCGGCTTCCGCATTCAACAGTTCAACACCGGCATCCCGACCCATTTGCCAGTTCTCCTTGCGTGCCATTGCAGAAGGTTGTTGGAGCCTCTGCTTGGCGTGCTCACAGACTGCGAACTCCGGGGTGAAAATCCCCATCCCGTCCTGCACCAGCGACAGCAGATCGGCGATCTCTTGGTCAGAGCACCGCGCCAGCCGTTCTCCCAGCCTCGCCCCGGCAAAAAGGGTCGCAAGCCTCTCGTTCAGGCTGTGCGATCTCGCCAGCCGCCGCTGGAACTCGAACAATTCTCGTACGGAAGCCGTCTCTGTCGGCCAATGCTCCAAGGTTGCCTCTCGCACGCCCAGTATACAGAGCGGGTCGGGCATTTCGCTAACTCGCAATCACATGAAGATAAAGGGGTTATAGCCAATTGGCGGTTTTCCAGAGTCGCTCTGTATACTGCGCTCATGAACGGAGCGACTGAGCCAGAACCACCGAAACCGCAATTCCGCATTCGCCTGAACGGGACAAGCGTCCCTGAGCTTAACGTGCGGCCCAACCCGGACCGCCCGGGCGCGTGGCAGGTCGCTGTGCTCATCGACGACATCGGCTGGATCGTCGTGGACGACAGGCCTGACATGCTGCTGGAATACCGGGACGAGGCCTCGTGGAAGCTGCTTCCCGTGCCCATGCGGCAAGCCTCGGCGGACAAGGGCTGGTGCCGGACGACCCCATCGGAACTCATAGAAATCTTGCAGCTTGCTGGCGCGATCGAGTGAAGGGACGACGCTGATCGGGTACTTATTGGTCTCCTTGCGCGACGGAGTCGAAGCAAAGCAGCCTCGAAAAGATCGAGAATTGAGAAAAGCAAGACTGCTGATGTTCCTCACCAAAACAAAATTCGCCGCCGGATTGCAATGCTTGAAGCGTCTGTACTTCATGGTTCACGAGCCGGAATTGGCGGCGCAGCCGGACGAGTCGGGCCAGTCGATCATCGAGCAAGGGCGAGAGGTCGGCCTGCTGGCGCAGCAGATGTTTCCGGGTGGCGCGACAGTTGAATCCAGAGACCGGGAACAGGCGATCCGAGCGACACGGAAGCTAATCGAAAATCCCGAAGTCCCGGCAATTTTTGAAGGTGCATTCGAGCAAGGCGACGTTTTCGTCCGCGTCGATATACTCCACCGCCGCCGAGACAAACGGTGGCGCTTGCTTGAAGTTAAGTCGGCGGCTGGTGTGAAGGATCATCACTTCCACGACGTTGCCATCCAGCACCGGGTGGTGTCCCGCTCCGGAGTCGATTTGGCGGCATCGTGTCTGGCGCACGTGAACCGGGAATATGTCTATGAGGGCGGCCCCATCGACGTGCACCGTTTCTTCAAGATCAGCAGCTTGATGCGGCAAGTAGAGAGCTTGCAGCCCGAGATTGTGACTCAGCTTCGCTCAGAATTTCGTATCCTTGCGATGCCTGAGGCTCCCGATATTCCCGCTGGACGACAGTGCAGCCACCCGGTCACCTGCGAGTTCTTCGATCAGTGCAATCCTCCGCTTCCTGAGGATCACATATTGCGGCTTCCCAGAATCCACGCCAGTACGGTCGCAAAGCTTGTTGCCCTTGGCGTCCAATCCATTCACGACATCCCCGAAAGCTATCCGCTCTCGGGGCGGCTCCGCCGTGCATGTGCCAGTGTGCGGACGGGAAAGCCGTGGTTCAGCCCACAACTCGGGGACGAGTTGTGGGGACTGAAATACCCGCTGCACTTCCTAGACTTCGAGACCCTGAACCCGGCAATCCCTCGCTTTGCAGGAATGCGACCCTTTGATCACATTCCATTCCAATGGAGCGTGCACATGCAACAGCAGCCGGGCGCGGCGCCCGAGCATTTCGAGTTCTTGGCGAACGACAAGAGCGATCCCCGCCCGTCGTTCATCTCGGCGCTGTGCGATGCCCTCGGCGATCGCGGCAGCATCGTCGTGTACTTCCAGCAGTTTGAATCCCAGCGTCTCTCGAACCTTGCTTCATGGCTGCCAGAGTTCTCGGGCCGGGTCAGGGAAATTCAGGGGCGGCTCTGGGACTTGCTGCCCATCATCCGCAACCACGTCTACCACCCCGCATTTGGCGGGAGCTACTCCCTCAAATCGGTATTGCCTGCGCTCGTTCCCGAGATGACATACGCCGGGATGGCTGTGGCGGATGGGCAGGGAGCCGGACTGGCTTGGGAGTCGATTGTTGGTGGCGAGTGCAGCGACGCCGAACGTCAGCAGAAACGGAAAGCGCTGCTCGAATACTGCTCCCAAGATACGCTGGGAATGGTGAAGCTGGTGGAGTTGCTCCGTCAGCGAGTTGTGCAAGCGCAAAGTGGCTGAATATCCCCGCAAAGAAGACCTCGAAGCCGCGTGGACGATGTTCCAGTGGTTGAGAAGCAAGGTTGCCAATACGAAATCTCGCCCACAGCTTGTGACTGGGATGCTCGGAGTCAACGATGACAGTCGTCACGATTGAGACACACGCCCAAGCAGGAGGGAGACAGCAGCCTCAGCTTTTTGCTCGTTTGGCGTCCGCTGAGCCACCTCGTGCTCCATGGTAGCCTTTAGTTCGGAGCGGTAGTGGGACCATTGAGCCTGAATCTCTTGGCAGCGAGCGGCATCTGTCGGCAAGGTGACCGTGCCGTGCATCCCCGCGCTTTGCAGTGCGGTTGCCAGTTGCGCTTGCTCTAAGTGGCGGAACTCGATTTCCTCCGACTGGAACTTGAGGCTTGGTTTGTGGAAGAACGATTCGACGAGCTTCGCTTTTTCGTTGGGGAACACATAACTGTCGGACGCCTCGGAATCGACCAGAAAGTCCTGTGGATAACGCTTCATCGTGCCGGGGGGCAGGCTTTCCAGCACGCTCTCGGCGATCTCCTTCGGTGTGGCAGACGCACCTTTCTTAACCTTTCGCTTGTTTGCCGCTGTTTTGATGTCCTGAATCCGCCCTCGACGGTAAACGAGCGTCGTCTCCTTGTACAAGCGCTCCAACACACTCCGCACGTCGGCCTCGGGAACACCAATGAGCTTCATCACTGCTTCGTCGAGTTCTTGACGGTCGTGATGTTTCAGTTCGCTGGGCGAACTTGGGGGCTCGGCTCTCATCGAATCCAGCCTGCCGAGTGGCACCATATCGACGAAAGCATCTTCTAGGAAAGAGTCGACTTGCCGGGCAGACATCTTAAGCAGGGCGCTTTCCAGCGCTGCTTTATCTTCCTTGTTTGCCCGACGAACATCCGGCACGGGCAGCATCTTAACGTCGATGACTTCCGTCTTCAGCGTTCCTTCCATTCCGGCGTATCGCCCATAGAAGTGCTTGAAGAATGCAACAATCGTGGAGTTCAGGACAGCGGAAAAAGCAGGTGCAAGTTGGCGGTCCTTGGCAGCCACATCAAAGAGATTGTGGTTGCAGATCAGCCTCCTTTTCCGCGTGCCAATTTGATATTCGGGGTTTAGCGCAATTACATGGCGGTATTTCTGGATCATCGGCCAGAACACGTCGCCTCGCATGCCGCCACTCAGGTCGTACCACGGGTCACGGGCTCGGCACGTCGATCTTTCCGAGGCCGCTGTGTCGCCTCCGAATGTCTCTTTCTCACCGTACGCGATGTACTTCCCCACTAAGGTGCCCCGGAGCGCTCCCTTGGGTTTGCCGACAAGCAGAATAGACTTTTCGAGGTCGGCAGGATTGATAGTGATCCCGTCGATGTCCATTGTGCTGTGGACTTCCGGCTCAAGATACTTGCTCTCAACGGGCCACAATGTTCCATCGCCAGCCTCTACTATCTTGACGCCGCCGGACTTGACCCTCGAACGTGGAACTCCGTATCGCTGCCTGAACTTTCGGCTGCTTTGCTCCTTTTGAAGGGCTTCCGCCGTGCGATCCTTGACAAAAAAGAAGTGATCACAACCAGTTTTTACCCCGAACCGAACATCCGCTATCTCCGCCAAGGGGACAAAACCGGCCCCATACTTTTCCATAAGCACGAAGAAGAAGTCCGGCGCTCTGAGATACCGCCCCCACTTACCTCCCAAGTAGCCGGAGCCGCTTCTCCACTCATGCATCGACGCGGATTCGTCGCCCGGGTCCTCCTCCCCTTCCTCTTCGTCTTCGGTCTTCTCACTTGTACCGACGAGTCCGCTCATCCGGCAGCCTTCGTTCCACAACTGCTGCTGTGTGCGGACAAGGACGCGCATTTCGTCGCTGCTGGTATCCTCGGTTGCACACAGGATGCAATCCCTCAATCTCTCTGCCGCCCGCTGCCGACCATCTTCCGAGCCGTCATTCTCTAGCAACTGCACAAGCGGGGCTCGAAGCTGGACAAATCGTACCTGATTCTCCAAACGCTTCGTTTCGTCCTTACAGGGCTGCACAATCGTAACCGATGTGAGAACCCGAGCATCCTCGAACCAGACTTCATCTGCCGCCTCAATGATCGCTAGGATTTGGAAGTTGTCTAGGAACCACTTTTGAAGGCGGAACCCATAATCCACGTCGAGCCAACTGGAGCTTGTCAGTAATCCGAGGTGACCATCGGGGCTGAGGAGGTTATTCAGGTGGGGCCAGAAGTACACGTAAATGTCGGAGCGACCCGAAAACTTGAAGCCGGGAGCTTCGCGCCGACAGAGGCTTTGATAGTGCTTCTTGCGCTCCTTACTTATTTCCTCTTGGCGGATGTAGGGTGGGTTGCCGATTCCAGCGTCGATGCGCGGGCATTTCATCTCGATCTTGCCGCTTCCCTTGGGGAGGGTCATGAACGACTGCCCGAGTGCGACATCGAAGAAGTCGGCTCGGCTTACTCGCGGATAATTGTCGGCCTCTACTAAGTCTTGGCTTGCTAGGCTGAGCGCAGATAGGTGCACAGCCAAACCCGACCAATCGACTCCGTAGACCTCGGCCAAAAGGCGGGGATGCTCACGTGCTGCATTGAGCCAACGCTTCCTAGCATAGGCACGGACCAAGAACGTGCCCGAGCCGCAACCCGGATCAAACACCACCGCTTCAGGAGAGCGGATCGTGAAGGCGTTTATGAGGTCAACGATTGAAGGGTCCGTGTAATACTGCCCGTACCTGTGCTTCTCATCCTTGTCGATCAGGCGCTTGAAGATCGGTCCAAGCACGTCAAACCCGAGATGCCGCAAGTTGAAGAGATTGACCTGCTCTATCACCCTCTTCCAAGCATCGACAGCGCCCAAAGCAAGGAGCGGTACCTTTGCGCCGAAGTCGGGCCAGAAGATCGTCTCGTAGTCGTTGCTGACATCCTGCGCATGCTCGAAGTTCTTCGACAGCAGACCGTACAGACGGTCGGCGGAGTCAACGGACGAGGTCACCTCGATTGGCTTGAGTTCGTGAAAGCGTCCGCGCAGGGCTTCGTAGAAAATGAGCTTGGTCGCAAGGACGTAGCAGCAGAGCCTTGCTGCACGATCCAGCAGCCCGGCAATGTCCGCTTCTTCCTTAGGTATGGTCCAACGTTGGTTCGTGACCATCCAACTTCTAAGCTCCTTCTGGAACGCTGGCCTAGTCTTCCAGAGGCGGTAAATCTCGAAACGGGTAAGCGCAACCGGGCGCTCTAGGAATGCCTCAAGCATGAGCACGAATCTCTGGTCCGGCGGCAGGACTCCGAAAGGCATCTCGCCGCGATAGAGGGCAGCAAGGTCGTTGAGGAGTTCCGGTAAAAACTCGTTCCGAACTTTGTCGATTACAAACGGGGACTCGACCTCTTCGCTAGAGCAGAGCTTGAAAAGCGTGTAGTCCTTCGACTGGCGCTGAAGCGTCGGCAGTTTGACCTTGCTCGGGTCCCACAGGATGAATCGGTTCACGTTCCAAGTGAAGAAGTATCTTGCTCCCGCATCGCTGGCTTTCTGGAACGCGTCCTGAACGACATCGTCGTCGTATGGTGAAACTCCGTCCGGGGCGTCGGGCATCTTGACCTCGCCCGTCAGAGCCTTGTTGCCGTCGCGGTCGAGCAACGTGAAGTCACGGCGGGTTCTCTTGCCGTGAGCACTCTTTTCTGTTTGGGCTTCTTTGAAGGGCAGTTCGGGCCGGGCGGAGAGGATATTGTTGATCCAGCCCACCACATCTGCTACGAAAGTGAGTTCATGGACTTTTTCCGCCAACCCTCAGCCCCCGTTGGAGAGCGTCGCCCCATTGTAACCGAGATTTGGAACCACTCCGCACTCGGCCGTAACTTTCTTTGCCCTGTTAGCAATGTAACAAGGGTGTAGAATCGGCAGAAGAAAGGTCCAGCCCATGAGTGACAGTTCAGCACCAGCCAGTTCAGAACTCGTGTGTGCCCCGCTTCTGCGGGTAACTCCCGTTGCACCGCGGTCGCTTCAGGTCTAAGACATGCATCCCTACTCGACCACCTCGGAAGAGCGGACCATACTGCCTTTTGCCTTGGCCTGTGCTGCCATCGGATTTGCGTGGGTTCTCTCGCTGATCACTGGGAGGACTCATCCGGCATTCTGGGTGGAAGTTCCCGGCACTTTCACGCTCTACACAATCCTGCTGTGGGTGTTCCGCAGCTATCTATGGAGGTGGCCGTTGTTTCAAGCGACGGGCATCGTCAAAATTCCCGACCTTTCCGGCGATTGGTCGGGATATGTGACATCTTCGTTCGACAGCACAGCCCAGCAGCATCCTGTCCAAGTGCGCATTCAGCAAAACTGGACTCATCTCCTCGTTCAGCTTTCCGCAGAGCAATCGGAGTCAGAAAGCATCGTTGCGTCTATGGCGGTGGGGGAGGAGATCGTACTGAGCTATCAATACAGGAACACGCCGAAACAGGGCGCAAGGGGCACGATGCACGCACACATCGGGACTGCGTCCCTGAAGCTGAGCGACAACCGCAGCGAACTTTCAGGCGAATACTACTCTGGCAGGGACCGGGCGAACCAAGGGACGATTCTGCTGACGAGAGGTTCTGCTCCGGCTTCTGTCTAAAGAGGATCGAATCGAACCAGATGACAATTCCCCTAGCTCAGCTTGACACGTGGTCCGGTCAGGGATCAGTTACACAGTCCAAGAACACCTATGCGACGGTGAAGGCGGCTCTTGAGGACGCGAACGCTAACTACACGGATCGTAACTTCAAAGTCTTTCTCCAAGGCTCCTACGGGAACGACACAAACATCTACGCCGAAAGCGACGTGGATGTCGTGATCCGGTACGATGGGGCTTTCTTCTACGACATCCAAGAGCGTCCCGCCGACGAGCAGGCTTCCTTCCACGCCGCCTATCCTGACAGCGGAACTTATCTATACAGCGATTTCAAGGAACATGTCCGGCAGGCATTGCGAGCGAAATTCGGAAATTCTGTCAAACCCGGCACCAAGGCGATCAGGGTCGAAGCCAGCGGCAACCGACGAAATGCAGATGTGATAGTCGCTTTTGAATATAAGCGGTACTACCACTTCAAATCGCGGCAAGACGACAATCACGTCGCCGGAATGTGCTTCAAGCTGTCTGACGGCATGCTCATTGCCAACTACCCTGACCAACACAGCAAGAACTTGACCACGAAGCATCAGGCTACGGGCAACAAGCTCAAGCCGATGATCCGCATCTTCAAAAACGCACGCTCCAAGATGGTGGAGGACGGGCTGATTGCGGATGGCTCTGCCCCTTCCTATTACATCGAAGGCTTGCTCTACAACGTGCCGACCCCACAGTTCGTGGGGGACTACCAAGACATTTTCTTGAACATCCTGAAATGGCTTTACGAAACAAAAGACCGCAGCAAGTTCGAGTGCGCGAACGGGCAGTATTACCTACTGCGGGACGGATTCCACACCTGTTGGCCGACGGCGGATGGAAAGAATTTCATCGATGCCTCGATAAAACTTTGGAATGAATGGTAACGGAAGAGCTTCTGAGAAAACGCCAAGGAAGCCAGCGGTTTCTGCCTGAGGGAGTCTATAGAGGCCCGGACAATGCGGGTTGCCGTGGTACGATTCACTGCGAGAAGGCACTGTGGCCACGATCAAGAGCAGAGAGCAGTACTTCGAGCCTGACCCAACTAACGAAATCTTCCCACTTCTATCTCTCGATAAGCACTATGAAATGGTCTTGCAGTATTGCCAAATACACGGGGATGTGCCGGAAGATGTTCGCAGTTACTTCAACGCCGTTGTTACGCTCTATCTGTACGGCTGGCTCTACTACCCCTTCTTCACTCTAGCCTCCGAACGCAGTTTCTTTGCTGTCGAAATGGCACTCAGGAAGCGCCTCCCACCCAAGAAATTGGACAAGAAAGGCCGAGACCCAAGGAATCTTGTGGATTTGCTAAGGGAGGCTAAAGCCGCTGGACTAATGCGCGACGAGGGATTTCCGAGTCTCGAAAATCGTAGTGCAGGTGCGAGGGAAGAAGCCGAAATTCTCGGTCGAGCCCCAGAGCCTCGACCGGAAGAGCCTTATGTGGACGTGTTGATCCGGGCATTTCCTTGGGTGAGGAATCGTTTCGCCCATCCAAACATGCAGAGCATCATGCCACCCGGCCCGGCTTTGGACGGACTGATTCTGGCTGCGGAAATCATCAATCAACTCTGGGCTAAAGCCGCAGCGGACATGAAGTACGACGTAAAGGCCCACTTTCCGAACGAATTGTCCAAAGGCGAAATTAAACGGTGCCTCTCGCTCATCAAGGAAGGCGATGCAGTAGATTTTGCCTCTGCTGAGAAGGAACTGCCCCTTGCGAAAGTTGTGGTAGCCGTCCGGTTGAGAGGCGAAATTGTCGGTGTCGGAGCCATCAAACAGGCTCGACCCCCTTACGCCTTGCGGGTTGCGAGGAAGAGCGGTTTTTCTTTGGACAAGAACATGCTGGAGCTTGGCTATGTGGCCCGTGACAAATCTCATGGAGGGCACAGTCTCTCCCAACAAATCGTTTCGGAGCTACTGTCTGCCTTCCCCGACACTGCCCTGTTTGCTACAACGTCAAGCCAAAAAATGAAAGAAACTCTGAACGGTGCGGGATTCAAGCATCAAGGGAATGAGTGGCTCGGTAGAGATAAGAAGCACCTTTCGCTTTGGGTCAGAGCGTCGGTTCGCAGCCCCTCAGCGAGCCGTCTGGGTATTCCCGCCCAAGGCTTCCATCCACCGGGTTGATAATCACGAGGCTGTTAAAGTGTGCGAGGTCGAGATCAAACGGCCCCATATCGTCTGCTGGAACTGCGCTCCACAAAATGTAATCAACGAGGATCAGAACCCAGTGGTCGAACTTCTCGACAATTTTTCTTGTCTTTTCGATTTTCTCCTTTAGAGCCAGACGGACGTGCTTGGGATAAATGTCGCTGACGAAGCCCGGTGAATCGTCATCGCTCACTAATACCCTGAAAAAGGCGGTTGCCCTCGGCGTAGTGGCCGGAATCAAGCTGAGCGTAACGCCCAATTTCTCAATCGCCTTTGACTTTCTGGAACCACCTCTGTAGTACTCCCGTGCCGCCTGCGCAAGCTGCTTCGCTATTGTTTTAGCTTCAGCGGCTAGTGGTCTTCTGAAGTTCACCATCCAAAAGAAGGTTCCGCCCTCATCTGTGAACGAAATGCGAGCGAGCGCCTTGGTCACAGCCCGCAGCAGTTGATGCTCTACCTGCTCAAGACCCTCAATTGAGCCATCCGGAGCGAAGAACCGCTGATTCAAACGCCTGACCTCGAACGCTGTTCTGCCAAGAGCAAAGTCCGGAGGGCTGTATGGACCGCAGGGCTCATAAATAGGCTCTTGACCAAAACGCTCCATCAAGAACTTTCTGGCGAACTTCTCTTCGTCTTTCATTTGCGGAGCCCATGTCACAGGGTAGCTCGGTGCTTTCTCTCGCGCAATGCTGCGCAAAAGCTGTGCAGAGTTTAGCAAACCCTCGGTGGCTCTCAAGCAGGACATGAGCATGATGTCGAGCTTCGGCCCGATCTCATTGAGCTTCTTCCGTGCCTTGAGAATTTCCTTAGACGACGTGCAGACAATTCAACTAAGAGTGCTCTTGCGAGCACTCACACACGGATATAAAGTGTCCCGCTACATCCCCGTATTGTTTCAGCCAGAAGAGGAGGTTCGATGACAGACTCAGGGACCCAAACCACCCGAACTCGTTCCAAGCCCTATGAAGAGGCACTTGTTAAGCGATTCGGGGAGATACGGGTCGTACGGCGGGAGGGAGGCGTACCAAAACTATCCGACGAGGCGCAGGCCATTAAACAAGCATTGAAAGAAGCGCTAAAGGAACCGGGAGATGCACCTGCACCGCAACTGCCCGAAAAGGCAGAGGCCATAAAGAACGCGCTGAAAGAGGTGCTAACAGAAGGCAGCAGCAGCATTAAGAAGGTTGTATCAGAAAAAGCCTGTGACTACATCTACCGGGCTGTGGACCGCCAGATCAATAAAGCGAGAGGTGTCCTCGCGTACAACGGACTTCTTTTCGCCTCGTTTAGCTTTGCCACGCGTTCATCTACAGACAAAGCTATATTGTGGGTTGCCAATCTGGGAGCCATCACGGCACTTGCGTCCTGTTTGATATTGCTCTCTCTCATGCTCTTTGTTTTCAACAACCCTGCGGAGTACGAAAATGCTGCGAGCGATTTCAGGTCAGCTTTCAACGCAGTATGGAAACGTACGACGAAGCTGGACGTGTCAATAGCGGTGTCGTTGGCCGCGACTCTGGCAGCTCTCTCTCTTCCTATTATTTTTCTGTGGCTGGCTGTTTGACAGCCCATTGAAGTTTAGCCGCACGTTGTGGTGACGTATCCCAGTTCGCTGCTCCCAGCCGTTTTGGGTCGCTTCTGCCAATTACAGAGAGCATCCTCCATAGCCTCGACTGGCACACCGAGATGCCTCTGGAGCTTTCGGATGATTCTGTCAATGTGGCCAGTAACACGTCCACTCTTTTTCCCTCTGACCATTAGCAGTGCCCCACTCTTAGGGCCGGTCGCCTTGCCGAGGTAACAGTGGGGAGGAGAAACGTTCAGAATCCCGAGATTTCCAAGCAAGCACAGGAAATCGAATTTCCCTGTTCTGCCGAACCGAGTTACAGAGATGTTCCGATATGCATGGTCGAAGGCAAGCTCCGGTGATTTGCCTTCAGAAACCGCTCGCAATGCCTTGTAAGGATCTCCATGCCCATTCTCGCCCACCCACTTCACGAAGGACTCGATGACTGCCGCAGTGCCCTTAGGGTGCTTGGGCTTATTGGTCTCATGCTTTCGGTGGTTGCCAAACTTTAGGCTTTTAAGTTGACTGTCGGCTAGCGATGCCATCCATGGATCGACCTTTTCGGGGTTGTGACAAACCGTGTCCCAATTCCATCGCCCAGCACCAAATTTTCCGTAGAAACGCCGGATCGTAATCCTTTGCTCCTGTCCAAAATGAATGGTAAGAAAAGCGAGCCACGCTGCCTCGTCACGTTGCCCTGTCTCGAACAGGTCTACGATGGCCTTTAGCGGGTGAAAGTCCTTCTGGCACGGGTCAGTCGAACCGCTGAATTTTTTCGCGCCGAGAGCACGAAGCATCACTTGGAAGTTGAAGAGTTTTTGAACGAAACGCTCACGGGATTCTTCTGCACGAAGTCCCGGCAAATCATGCGAGCCCTGAAATCGTAGCAGGCGAGTCATCAATTCCGGGCTGCTCGCGTAGGGCATAAGGGTTGACTCCTCTCCATTGGGCAAGGTGCTCAGGTGAATTTACGCTGAGCCTCTGAACTCGGCTGCCGTCCATTCGCGGTCAAAAGATGCGAAAATAGCGCCATCGAATACACACGGAAGCACCCCGGCTCTTTCGCAAAGAGCCTCTACCCCATCCATTACGAACTCGTAGTAGCTTCGATCACCGAGCAACACCGAACTAAGTTTGAGATCAAGGACATTTTGATTGAGCCATTTGGTGATGCGACTGTCGAGTGGGATTTCGTAGCGGGTCAGCCCTAGCCACTGCCAAAGGTTCCGTGATTGTTTCGGACGAAAGCCTTGGAGATGGTCGTCGATGAAGGTAGCTGCTGCTCTCTCCGCCTCCACGTCCACTCCGCGGGGTCTCCGCGCCCGTTGTCTTGAAAGCCTCTCATACTGGTCAGCGACCAAATCCCATCCTTCCGTCGTCAGCCATCGATAGTTCGCTTCAGCCTGTCTGGCGATGGTGGGGGCGCGTCGAATGCCGCCGAACGCAGAGAGTTCCCTCCACACCGTCACTCCGACACCCAACTGACTGCAATCGGATAGATTAAGGGCGCAACTGCTAGACCGCATGAAACGTGAAACTGGACTTCCCGGTCCCGACCGCTGCTGTGTTGTCAGGAGGCATCCGAGCAGTACGTGCCAGAAAGACTCGTGTGAGAAGGCGGTGCACGTCCCAGACACGTTTCGTCGAACCCGACCTCGGACGAATGTACTGTGCACGGAAGAGTCAATCAAAGACTGCACGGCCCGAACGTCGCGATTCCGAACACGCCATTCGATATGCATGATCTGTGGCTCCTCTTCTTCCCATAGTCGCCTAGTCGGCGAGAAGGTCAGTCCTGATTTTCCCGATGTAGAGCGGGATGTCGGAGGGGATTCTATCTATGCCTGTCACGGGACGCTCTGGGATTTGGACCGGCCCAATGATCTGGCCGTTTTCAAGCCTGAAGTTCTGGCCTGCGCTTGCTCCGTTTGCCGACAAGAAAAGACGAAGGAAGCGATTGAGCACGTCTGCGTTGGCGTCCAAGTTGGCATCTGCCGTCTTCGCCGTCCGGAACTCGTGGACTACAAAGACAGCCTTGGAAGCTTTGAGGTGCTCAGCCTCAAGCATCGTTCCAGCGATCGCGGGCAAGAGTTGGTATGGCAGATCGGCGACAATCTCGTCGAGCACTTGATGCTGGGCACCCTCGAAGGCACGAAGTCCCAACAACGAGTGCGTGAGCCAATCAAGGCGCTCTGGAAATCTCGTGTGGCCGTTTTCCCGCTTCGCCGCCCCTTTCCTTGCGCTGCTGAGTTCTTGGGTGATTGTTCCGCCGAACGACTCGTCGGCCTTGGCTTCGATACAGATGGTCACGACACGACCGTCCCGCTCAGCCTGCAAAGCCAAGTCGTGGCAGCGCGGCCCTCGGTTGCCGAAGGGCAGCGGCGTTTCCCGTTCCGTGATTCCGCTGAGGATTGCCATGCCTCTCGTGCCGTCGTGCGACTCAAGTAGGTGAGCCAGTTGGCACGGCACAGCGGGCTCGCCGCCGGCCGTCCAGATTCGCCCCAGTTCGCACGCGCTTCGGTCTGGCTTCCAGTGCAGCTTATTGCGAGCGGGGGGCAGCGCGTGCCTCGCCCAATCATCAAAGGAGAGTATGGGCACTCCTGCATAGCCTTGGATTTGAACGCTTGTCATCCGAGTTCTCGATCAGGAAGAACAGTTCTAAAACCGTATTGACCTCTTGCAATCAGCAACTCCACAAGGCGACGTGCGACCATAACCGCATCATGCTGCCCGCTGTCGAATGCGGCTTTGATGGTCTGCCGCGCCTCCGCCTCAACGCCAATCAGAACCCAATTGTCTCGGTCGCCCTGAACCATCAAGTCAAGGCACGCGACGCATTCAACCGGGTGTTGTGAGGATAGTCCTGCCAGCATTTTCACTACATCCATTCCGCCATCTATCGTCTTCGTGAGTCGCAGGATTTTCAGCAGCATTCCGAGGGACCACTCATCGCCGAATTTGTCGGCGGTGAACCACCAGCCGAAGGCGGCGAGTTCCTTCGTGAAGGGCGCAGCCGAAGAATCCTGCTCGGCCACGCGCAGCCGTCGTTCCATGAGGCTCCTGATTCGTTCGAAGACCTCCGGTGGCGCGGCGTCGTCCCAACCTGCCACACTTCGTCCGACAAACCACATGGCGTGCCCACGCAGGCTGTCGGAAGCGTGAGCGTAGAAGTCCTCAAGCAGTCGGTCCTTGCCTTCGAATGTGAGTTGTTCGCGCCAATAGTAAGCCATCAAGTGGTCGGCCAAGCTGTCGTCCGGGGATGCTGGCGACCGCATCGTTCGGGGCACGTTGATATCGGCAATGGCTTTCCGGTAGGCAGGTTCTAGCTCGCGCAATAGCGTGTCGTACGGCTGGTTGAAAACGACGAAGCTCTCCCACGCCGCGCTGAAATACGCGGAGTCACCTTGCCCCAGCGGGAGGATGCGTCCGACGTTAGCGCGGAACCACTCCCAATCTAGGCCAGCCAAGAAAGACAACGCCTGTCCGTAAACTGAGCGAATGGTGAGTGTCGGCTCCAGACTGATGTCGAGGTGTCGGTCGAGAATCTCTCGCACTTCTGGCATTACGTCGAGGGCCACGGGCGGCCCTTCCGGCGGCTTACGAGCGTTCTCGAACCTACGCACCCAACGGGCATAGTCCATCACGGCGAACAACGCACGACCTCTCGTGCAGTTTATTGAGAGGAAGGCAGCGTCGAACCTCTCGCCCTGTTCGTCTTCGAGAGAAGGAAACGGATCAGAAGTGAGAGGCGCAAGAGCGCCCCAAGCAAGCGCACGATGCTCGTAGGGCAACCGCTCCTCGCCGCCCTCAAACCCAGCCTTTAGTAGGTCTATTATGGAATCCCGAGTCCAACCCCAATCGGGATCAGCAACCAGTAGACCGCCCTTGCGGCCCGCAATGGCACGGGGCTGAGCGCCTACCCAAATTGCCAGTTCGAGGAGAGGCTTCCAATCCAACTTCACGTCGCTTTTCAGAGCCGAAGTCACGCCAGCAAAAAAGGCTCGCGCGTAGGTTGGATCTAACGTTTTGAATTGACTCGCAACAGCAATAAAGTCTGCTGGTCGCTGCGACACGGTTGATGTGAGGGCGTTGCCTAAGCCATCCGCTGTGGGCGCAAAGATGTCATTTCCGGGCTTCCACGACGCTAAATAGCCAAGGACTTCATCGACGGTCATCGCCGCTAGCTCTGCGGGTGATTTTGGTGATTGCGCACCAATCTGGCCGAACGTGCGAATGGGGAGTCGCTCGGGCGAGTTCGGTGGACCTAGGTCAGCTATCAGCGCCTCATATTTGCGCTGGTAGGACTCGGGGAGTTGCCCTTCAAGTATCGCAAAGCGGTCGCGGCGACGAATATCCTTTATGTGAGCAACTTTTTCGTCAGTAGCCGATTCCTTTACAGCCTCAAAAAACTGACGAATCTGTTCGTCTGGCGGACCCGCGTCCATCCAAGTGAGGATGTTTTGCTGTGCCTCGGCGCTCAGTTGTGCGAAAGATTCCTTGAGCAGCAGGACCGCTTCGTGTCTCAAACTCGGATGGTCCAAGATCGTTGGGTCATTGAAGACCTGCTCGGCGACAGGAACCCCCTGTGGCAAGAAAACGCGACTGATATGCAGTTCAAGTCTGCGGAAGGATGTCCATTTGTGCTGCCGAAGCATCTGCATGACAGCTTCGAAATTGGCAGGGTCCGCCGAAATGACTTGAATGGCAGCATCTCGCGTTGAGCAAAGCAACGTGCTTGCCACGTCATCGCGACCCGCCCCCTGCTCGATTGCTGGCTGTCTGATATAGAAATAGTCCTCGTCCCCCTTCTCCTCCTCCCGGAACGAGAGACGCGCCGCATCGTCTAGGAGACTGGAGAATAGGCCAACGGTGCGGAGACCGACGACCTCGATTAGTGCTGGGAGCACCTTGTGAATGATTCGGGCGTAGTACCAATCCCTGAACCGTGGCCGTGGCTCGGCTAGGCGTCGGTGTGAGTCGTCAACTCCGCCGGACCTAGGGTCGGGACCAAGTGCAAGGGCGGCAGCAGCCAATCGAAGAGCAGCGTCCCCCTTTCCGCCCCTCGCGAGATGAGGGATTAGATTGGCGATCTTTTCGGCCAGCAAAAGCTTGATGGAGGACTCTGTATAGCGAGAGAGTTGTGGGACTAGCTTGGCGGCGAGCGCAGGCGGAAGCGAAAGGGCCACGTCGGCGATGTCGTCGTGAACACGGCTGTTCTCCGAGTCGGGGATGCCCAGTGTGATTGCGAGAACCTTTTCTTGTGCCTCAGCAATCCGGGACATCCTGACCAGATATCTCGACTCCGGCCAGATGGCTAACCTCACATAGTCGCCTTCTCGTTCCGGCTTGAGCGGTTCCTTGAAGAACCCCTCGCGAGAGAGCGGATCAAGCCATGCAGGTGAATTAAGATTGTCGAAGAAATACTGATATTGAGCGAAGCCTTTACGGATTTCCGATAGCGCACGGTTGACCAAATCCTGTTTAGGCATCGCTCGCCCCCTCTTCCAAAATGCGATCAATCGCCGAGATGTCCACGGACGGCGTTCTGCATAGGCTATCGAGGAGAATCCTTTCAAGGGCCTCCAGCTTGGCTGCAAAGTCTTCCACCGTCGTTGATTCTCCGTGAGCAGTGTTGCTGAAATAGCGACGCAGTTCTTGCCACGCCTTCACACGCGGCTGCTCCAATGTTTCGGGAAGCGATAGGCCAGACGGATCAGTGCTGCGAAACATTTCGGCGGCCACCAAGCTGCGCTTGGGACGATTTGTCTTTAACCACTCGAAGAAAGCATGCAGCTTTTGCAAGAGCTTCCGCAGAGGTACGTCAATGGGTCCCGTCCACTCGCCATTTTGATGGCATGTGCTCTGTAGAGCATTACTCCAAGGCAGTTCAAGGGAGTTCACTTGGTCGGTAATTAGGGCTGGATCGGCCGGAATCGGCAAATCGAATGCCTTTGGCAGACCGTTTGCCAGTTCGCGAAGTGAATGCGCCGCAAGTATGAGGCGGGCAGGATATCGCCCCTCCCAATACACTCGGAGTGCCCCTTCATACAGGTCGGCTAGTCCCTGACTCCTCTGAAGGAGTGCGCTATAAATTTGCTGCTGGCTGCCAGTGAACTGGAAGGGCGTACGCTTTTCACCACTCGCGTTGAGGTCCACGACATCACTGTACGCCAATCAGGGCGTTCGTTGGGAGCCGCTTCTGGCAAGGTCGCTCCACCGATCTGAAGAACCTCGTTCAAGGGTCGAACAGCGTGGACCGCACGCTTGTCACCTGCATTCCACAGGGTCTTCCCTTTCCCTGAACAACGCGCAGCGTCTTTGCGTTCTTTCGTCACGGTCCCTTCATCCTACGCAGAAGTTCAGCTATCTGCCTTGTAGTGCCGTGCACGGAATCCTTGATGCGGCAAATCCACCCTTTTCTCTTCGGGGGCTTTGGGAGAGGCCATCGGGCTTCGACGGCGGCTCTATCCCGAAAGTGCGCGGCGAAGCTGTCGTCGAGCAGGCACGTCTTTATCGTGACCCGCAGCAGCGATTCCAGCTTTCCGTAGAGAGCATTGTGCTGGCTTCTCGGCATAATGCTGTCAAGGCCAAACAAAAAATTCTCGGCGTGAACCAGCTTCGAGCGAAGATCGTATGCACGTCCTAGTTCTCTTTCAGTCAGCGGGACGTTAAACTCAGCGGCCAATCGCCCCACCCGGAACCTGAACTGCCGCGTTACACTTGGGTTGCCCGTGTTCATCAGAGCCTCGAAACCAGAAACTATGAGAGGCCATCTGGCATCGAGGTGGTATGAGCGCATTGCATATTCGTGATACCAGTAAGCCCGGTGAATGCGACCATGCATGGGCTTGTCGCTCGGCACCCATCGCATCAACTTGCGCAAGAACTTGCCATCCTCGACGGAAAGCCAATCTCGCCGATTATTCTGGTCGAGGAACACGTCGGGGCTCACCCCGGCAAACTGGATCGCCTGAATCGCTGAATCTCCGAGTCCAAAGTGATGGACGAGCGCGCAGTATCGGCTGCCGACGCTTGTCGGATGAATGAGTCGGGAGAGCGCGGCCACTGCAAAAAGCTCCCCCATCCCTTCGTATCGGCCTTTCTCGACATCGGGAACACGGCGCACAAAGGCGTAGAGGTGGCGGTCATACGGGTGCTTGTCGATGTTGTGGTGCGACGGTTCGCAAGCCGTTTGGATGTGCTTCGCAAGCTCCTCGTCCAGCCGCTCGATCCAGATGTCGCCGCTCAAGTCGAATCGGCTCCGAGCGTCGGTGACGACGAGTGGCGAGGGGCTCTGGTCCGCAAGGGAGGGTCCGACTCCGATGTGCAAGATGACGTAGCATGCCTTCGGCAGGGGAGTGCCTACTTGGATCGCGCCGCTTTGAGGCTGGCTGGGCATACAAGCAGCGAGGATACCAGTTCCGCACCCTCCTTCGTGACGTTCAACATACAGATGTATGTTGAGGCCTCGAATCGGCAAATTCCCCTCCTCAATATCAACCAGTTACAACGCTGCGAGCGGACAGGATTCTTGAACGTTGCACAACCTGTGCCTAGAACAAGGCTGATGAACCCCACGGCCCATTGGCTGCATTGCCGATCTCGCGCTAGGTTCAGCCCATGATTCGAGACTTCCTGAACTTCCTCGCCGTCGCTGCCTTCACCCTGCTGCTGCCGTTGTTCTGTCTCGGTGCGTGGCTCTGGGGCTCCGCAGACGAACGTTGGATGATGAAGGTTGCCTTCTGCGTGCTGAGCCCGTTCTGCGCAGTGATGTGGTACATCCTACTATCCCATCTCGTGCTCCGGCGCAGGTCGAGCTACCTCGTGCAGTTCCTTATCTTCGTGCTCGGCTATGCGGGAGTCTTTTTGCTCCTTCGGTCTGGAGTCATCGCGTTTTGAGCCACCGCGAGACAGACGATCCCGAGTTGAGGCTGGCGATCACCTGCGCCAAGTGGAAGGTCGCGGCGCCCATCAACTGCGCGAATGTGCTACGCCTCGACATAGATGCAAACCATACCCGTTCCAGCGGGAAGGCGATGGTGAAGTCTAACCAGCCCCCACGATGCTCGCCCGCTTGGTCCAAAAAGCCTTGGAGACCTCGTTACCACGATGCCGCACCGGAACCATGGCGCGAGGGTCGCCCTACCTGTAACTGCCTCTGGCGCAGGGGCGATTTTGCCGTTTATTACCGCTTTTCTTCGCCATTTGTTCGAGGTGTTGCCACCTCTGCTCGCGCTGACTAGGCGGATCGACACGGAGTCATGGTTCGTTGGGTCTGGCGTCGCCAGCGGGGCGGTGTGAACGCAATGCTAGGGCCGAAACCACCAGCACTCCTGCCGGAACCCAAATCCAGAGGAATTCCCTTCGGATGACCGCTTAGCCGCGACTAGAAGTTGTCTCATAAATAGTCGGGGAGCCATGAGAAGAGTTTCCTCAGGGGCTAAAGCCCAGTTTTTGCTGGGGTTTAATGTCGGAGCTGAAGCTCCGACCCCCGTTGCCACCATTTATGAGATGGCTTCTAGTGAAAGCCCGTCCGAGACCGATGGGAGATACAGGAATAGGAGCCCATGGAAGACGCGTAGAGTTGTGGTATTCTGTGCTTTCGCCTGCGGGCGAGCGATCTGCTCCGTGGGGGTCGTGAGGAGCCGCGCCGATTACCTGCAACCTGCGCGCTAATCTTGTTGGAAGAACGCCAGCAAGGTTCGACACTCGTCCTAGTGATTGCCGCACTTGCTGGTTACTAGGAGCTTGGTTAGACTCGGCCCCCACTAAGTATGGGCAGTTGCAGGAAACTCATCTTCAAGGGGCAGCGAGTCCTTTACTGCCCCTTTTTTATCTTGGATTCTCAGTCCATCGTGGACATCCCCGATTCTACTTCGTCTGCGGTCGAAACTTACATACATCTTTCTGTACTGCAACGGAGCCTAGATTTCACCAGTTTCTAAACGGCACGGACGATTCGATAACAGCTACATGGCCCATATCAGATGTTACGAGGAGGCGTTCGACTGAGGCCTTGGATAGAGCCATGTGGGGGGTGGGCCCGATGACGATCTCAACAACGGGCGTATTATTGTATTCGTCTTCGAAATCGAATTCTCCGTAGGGAACGAGCATTGATTTGCCGATCCGAAATTTGGCTGGCTCTTCCATCTCAACCGTTTTAAAAAGCCGCCACTCCTTTTCCTCTTTGAAGGAAGGGTGTTTGAATCTAGGCGCAAAACGCATGAAATCTCTAACACAGCGAATGACGGCCTCGTCCACGCCGTGCTCGCCTTTCTTGTCCAACATTTTTTGGGCTTCGTTCAATAGTTGGCTTACTAAAATCCTGTGCTCACTCGTTTCGTAGGTGCAGCGCAGTAACTCGAAGTGCTGAGCCTCCGCGAAACTCTTTAGCATGCCGAGATTGAAGCCGATGCTGAAACCAACTTCACCGGACGTGTAGGCACGCCATTGACTCAACTGATCGCGCTCTTGCGAGAAGGAACCGACATGAGAGTCGGAATTTTCCAGCACCTCTAGCTGTTTCAAAACTCCCTCTCGAAACATAACCCACAGTTCAGTGAGCGGATCTGCGCTGTCATCCACGTCAAAGTCGGGCCATGGCGAATCTAAACCGCCCTTCAACATCGAAATGGCGTAGCTCAGCTCAGCGGAGTCATTCAAATGGCGAATACTACTGACCCATAACGCCTTATCGTGAATTATTCCAAGCAAGCCCGCCTGCGAGGTGTAATGGTATATCGTGCGGGGTACGTCTGTGGGTCCGGAAGTAGCGTTCATAATAGGGTCGTACTTTTTATCGGCGCATTGTGCTTCGGGCAAGATGGAGCACCGGGCTCAGCGCCCCGCTCGCCCACCATAGAACTTGACTTTACCATCAACCACGTTCGCCACGTAGCGTCCCTCGCTTGGGAATTGCATCACCTTGCTTCCCGAGCGTGCCATCTGCGCCCACTGGGATTTGGTCTGGGGGTTCTGTTCCAGTCCTTGAATCTCGTTGCCCTCGAACACAAAGTCCACCTGCCGCAGCCTGCGCTTGGGAGTGCTCCGTACAGGGTAACGCTCAGACCCTAGCTCGACGGCCTTGGCGTTCTCCATGAGGGCCTGCCGCCAGACCTCAGTGAGTGCTTCCTCTAAGGACAGTTTCATGGCACACCGAGTTCTGTGGTGGATTATATGCCCACCCGCATCGCCCAGTGGGGCAGGAAACTATGGAGGAGAAAATATGCTGAGGGTCGAGATCAGACTTTTGATGCAAGGGAGGGAAGTGTCGGTAGATTCTTTTGTCGAAGCCATCGTGCGCGAGGTTCGCGCTTCGGTTCGCGAGGAGATCGGTCGCACTTTCCCCAAGCATGAGCAACAGGGTTCTGTTTCTTTTCGCAGAGTTGATCCGGCGATGGCACGTCAAGCCGTCTCGATTCGCGAGGCGGCGCGTCTGCTGAGCATTTCCCCTCGCACCGTGGACAAGTATGTTGCTTTGAAGGTCATTCGCACTGTTCGGGTCGGGCGGCGCGTTCTGGTACCCATGGAGAGTGTTAGCGAGGTCGCATCCAGAGGGATTCCACGGAGGCACGATCAGAGGTCAACCAGCGAGCAATCAGGATGAACTTCAACTTGAGAGCCGCGTTCCGATTAAGCTAAAGTTCGCCACGGGGGATAGAAATGGCTGAGCTATCAAACGACCCAAAAGGTTGGGAGCTCGAAGACTTCGTATCAGCCCACTTCGCTTGCAGAAGTTGTTACGTTGAGACGTGCATCAAAGAGCGAAAGCCTGACGAAATTCTGGAACTCGACGTAGTCTGGACCGATTACCGAAAGGACCCTGAGGAGAGGCATCCAGTTGAAATAAAGTCAGGAGATTGGGGGCTTGGCGATGTCTTCAAATTTTATGGTTGGACGCGCTACCTCGAAATGGGACCCGGTCAATTCATCCACAAGGAACCTTGTGGGCGTCTGGACCCGGCGAGCCTCGCGCACATTCAGAAACGAACTGGTATCCATTTCCTGCATATCCCCAAACCCGAGGACGCCGAGGCACACTTCAAAAGCGTTGGCCTGCCTGAACCCACGTGGGAAGGATTGCCGCATCTTTGGAGATACTCTTTTTGGGCGCGAAGACGACTTGGCAAGTCGCTGAGCGTGGCAATTGATTCAAACGTCTGCCGAGAGAGTGCAAAAGCTGCGAAGGAATACCTTTACCTTGTGAACGACGCAGTGTTTTTCATCCCTGACATGAGAGACCGAATCGAAAAGCTGCTTTCAGCCCACTTTGGACATCAGCAATTAGGTCGAAGCGCGGCTTACGAGCGCGAATCCGGAAATGTCGAGTTCGGTAAGCCACCAGAGACACGCACTTTCAAGCGAGCCTACTTTTGGGGAGAGTACTTTCCCATTCAAGCGTGCTTGTATGTGGAGCACCGCGCCCGACTCTACATCATGAAGGCGCTTGTCGAATATTGGCTAGCACGCGAGCGGGGAGGAATTGAGGAGAGAAAACGTGGCGTCGTCAAGGTAGGGGACAGACTCTTCATTAGTGCTCCAGCGCAACTCACTAAGGCAATGGAGTCTGGCATCAAAAAGCTGAGCGGTTCGAAGAGCTTTAGATTATTCCCCGTCTTCTGGCAAGTTTTCCTATGGAATTGGGGAGGCTTCCTGTTGAAGGACCGGCTCGATGAGGAGTATGCCCAACTTGAGAAAGAAACCGGCGTGCCCGTGGACGAAATTCCGGTCGCTCTGACTGCGTTCGACGAAGTGTTCCCAATTCCGAACGGCTGGTTCAGGGAACCACCCGATGACGTTCGCCGCGTTCTCATTCTAATGCCTGCACCCATGCGCGGAATCGGTGCCTATCGGCGGCTGCGACGCAAGGGTGTAGAGCAATACCGGGAGCTAGCCTGCGGGGAGAGTACTGCTTGGCGGATGGCGGGGGACCATAACGCTGTCGTGCGGCTGCTCGATTGCCCCGAAGTGGACCTCGTCAAGTAAGGTACACTTAAGTACTGTCTTCGGTGGTGAGACTAGCGATTCCGTGGTGACGTGCAATCAGTTAACAGCCCTCGTTCACCGATTTCTGTCACCACGAGTCTTGAACCGGATGCTCAACGAACATTCACCGCCTTAGAATTCTAGGCTCGGCGTCTGCTCGGGCAGTAATATACTCGCTGATTATGACCGATCTTGGGACAGACGAGCGCAAAGTAGCCTTGGAAGCAATCTCTACGCTTTGCCACATCAAGCGCATCATGGTTGAACTATTGTTGAAGCCGTCCGGCGTACCTGTGGAGGTGTATGGGCCGCTGCTCCATCAGCGTGACGAATCAGGGCGCTTCCTTTCAAAACGGCAGATCGCGCCACTAATCATCGACGCGTGCGAGAAGCACCCCACGAGGAAGCAGGCGATCCGCCGCATCGTCGAAATAACTGCCTCGTGGAGCAGCTTCCATCTCGCGGAAAACGAATATGCGGCGAGAGCAACGGTGCAAAAGGCACGGGAACTGTTGGGTGTTATCGAAACGATGGAGGCTCGCGAGGCGCGTGTCCGCGAGATTGCCCGCCAAGAGGAACTCGCAAAGCTGGCGCTTGAGAAGGCTAATCTTGTTAGACAGCAGTCGCAGCTACTTCTTATGATGTTCGACGAAATGGCGCGTTCCGACGACCATCAGCGCCGGGGCTACTTGCTTCAGGACTTGAGCAACCGCCTTTTCGATATTCATGAGATTCCCGTCGTGCGCTCATTCACCCGCAATGCCGGGGCTGAGCAAGTCGATGGAGCTTTTAAGCTCGAAGGTTGGCACTATATAGGAGAACTGCGGTGGCGCGAGAAACTCGCAGACATACGACAACTCGACGGCCTGCTCGGCCAAGTGAATCGTTCTGGCAGACAAACGATGGGAATGTTCCTGTCGATCAACGGGTGGTCAGAAAATGTTCCGGACTTGCTGAAGCAGAATCCGACGAAATGCATCTTCCTGATGGATGGTTATGACCTGCGCTGCGTGCTGGCGCTAGAAGCTGACCTCACTGACCTTCTGCTTGCAAAAGTAGCTCACCTGAACCTGAAGGGGGAGCCTTTTTTGAGCGTTCGGGAATTTCTCGATGAATCAAAGGAGCCTTGAGTTGCCCCATGGTGGGGACTAGCGGCAAGGATTGTGGTGGGCCACCGAGGACTCTTGCGTTGTGCTACTAACCCTTGGTTTGGATCACGCCGATCCCAATCGTCTTGCGCTCTTTTTCTGGATACTTCAGCCGTGCCTTCTCTGCGTGTTCCTTCTTCTTGAGAGGTTTTGACAGAGGCGTGAACTCCCCGCCGACGTATTTGAAGAGGAGCCACCGCTCGCTGATTTTGGCCATGAGGGATTTATAGCACGTGTTGCCACCGGGCGCTCCAGCGGGTTAGTGGTGCCGAGTCAGCGACATTTGGATTTTTGAGTCCGAACGCCGGAGCGCCCGTACACAATAAGACTCCTGCGAGAACTGCCTGTCAAACCTCGTGGCGGCTGCCCAAAGGCCATGCGGGCCCACAAACTGTTCACTCGTTACGAGCAGCTCTTCGCAAAAAGTATCGCAGGGGTATCGCACTTCGATTTTTTTGCCGAGTTGGACTATTTGAGACTAATTTTTCAAAAAAAACGGGTTAAAATCTGCCAGTAGCACTGGTTTTTCAAAAACCAGAAATCGGCCGAAAGGCCTTTACAACACACGGTTTTTCCAATATTGTTGCGAAAAGTCCCGCGTGCATCGAGGGACTCCCGGTATCGCTACCAAACTTCAAATAAGCCTATAAACAAGTGATTTTCAAAACGCTCAACTGCCGAGTGTGCCGTAATCTGGCGCGCAGTTCGTTGCGGTGTTGCAAAAGCAGGCGGGAATCTGGGGCCATTTCGGGCTATGGTGACGTAAACGGCAGAGCGCCGGGAACACTGCGATGAAAGATCGCGTTAAAGTGTCGCAAACAAGCGAGAAGGGCGTACAATAGTGCTGTTTTCGAGAGCAAAAGGGAAACTGCGGCTCAATACCTCCAGGCGGGGTATTCTGCTCAGCCTAGGAGCGCTCACGGGGCTGGGGCATTTTCCTGTGGGGATGAGGCGGGCTGAGGTAGGTTTGGGGTGTGGCAAACTCCCGTTCATCCGTTGCATCCAAACGTTTAAAGTTCAGGGGGCGTCCAATGAAGAATTGGAGCGCGATTTGGCTAGTCGTGATCGCACTTGTGTGTTGCGCGCCAAGTGTATTGGCGCAATCAGGATCGTTCGCCGGCTCGGTGACGGACAGTACCGGAGCAGAGGTCCCAAACACGAAGATCACCGCGGTGAACGTGGCCACGGGAATCTCGCGAACCGCGGAAACCGATGAATCGGGAACGTACCGAATCACCAATCTCAACCCGGGCATTTACGACGTTCGCATCGAGCACCTGGGATTCAAGACCATATTGTTTTCCCAAATCCCGCTGAGTGTGGATGCGGTGCTGACGCTCGACGCCCATCTGGTTATAAGCGCGGCCAAAGAGACGGTGACGGTGACCAGCGAGGCCGTGGCGCCCGTAGATATAAACGATGCCCAAGTGGGGAATCTCGTGGACTCCCGGCAGATGACAGACCTGCCGCTGATTCTGCGCGATCCCTATGCCTTGATTCTATTGTCGCCCGGGGTGATCCAGAGCAACACGCTCTTTGGCGGTTTCTCCGTGAATGGCTCGCGCGAACGCAGTAACAATTTCCTGCTGGACGGCACGGACAACAACGACCCGGATTTTGGCGGCTTCCCAAGAGGGCTAAGCGTCCTGAACCCGGAGACCACGCAGGAATTCCGAGTCATCAACAACAGTTATCTGCCGGAGTTTGGACGCAATAGCGGGGCCATCATTGACATCGTCACAAAGCACGGCACGAATGATTTTCATGCGGACGCCTATTGGTTTGGCCGTTATACCGCGCTTTCGGCGAAGGACTACTTTGCCGCAGACCGCAACGATGACCCTTTCGTGCGCAATCAGTTTGGCTTCTCCCTCGGCGGGCCGATTCAGAAAAACCGGACCTTCTTCTTCGTAAATGGCGAGTTGCAGCGGTTCAGCACCACCATTCTGAATAGCAGTATCGTCCCGACGACACTTTTCAAGTCCGGGGCGTTCACCTATACCGCTAATGGACTATCGATACCGATTGACGTTAGCACTCCCGGCTCGGTGAACAACGCCTGGGGACTTTCCCTTGACCCTACCATGCACCAAATTTTGGAACTTTATCCGGCCCCCAATGGGCCGATCCTGGACGGCGCCCGCGGCAGACTGTACTTCCCAAGCCACTCGCTGTCAAACGGCAACAGCGTTACGGGACGCATCGACCACGACTTCCGAGGCGGTGGCATTCTCGCCTTGCACTACACGTACAACGAGTATTCGGATACCAACTACCGGCATCAAGACTTTCTCCCTGGGCTGGGAGGCGTTTCCACCGACCAGCACAACGATAATATTTCTCTTGGGCTGACCTCCAATTTCCGGCAAACCATGACGAATGAACTCCGGTTGGGCTTCAACCGCCTGGAATTCCCTCTTACGTGTACCGGCGTGAGTCAATTCAATGCATTAAGCCCTGGTGGCCTCGATGCAGTGGGGAACGGCATGGACTACCCGTTGCCCGCGAGCCTGAGCGGTTTTGGGTGCATTTTGTTGGGCGACAGCAGCGGGTCAACACGCGATAGCGGGACGCTTACCGCCGGCGACAGCTTTTCGTGGGTGCTCAGCCGCCATACGATCAAAATCGGCGGCGAATTCCACGACGTGTATTCCAATAGCTCAAACAACTACGCTTCGCGGACGATGATGGATTTTAGCGTGTTTTCAAACTTCAACGTTCCGGCGGCCATTACAGGAACCTCAGCAGATCAAGACCCCACGCTGCAAAACCTGGTTTGGATGTTGCTCGGGGGCGTGGACCTGCAAACGCAAGCGCAGTTCTTCAACGGCGCCGGGACACGAACACCCACTGACGCGCGCCAATTCCGCCAGCATGAAGTCGCCGGCTTCGGGCAGGATTCCTACAAGCTGTTTTCCAATGTCACCTTCACGTACGGGGTCCGCTATGAATTTTTTGGGGTACCGACGGAAGTGGACAATTTGTTGTCCGCGCTCACGGTTCCGCCGGACGGCCCTGCGCCGTTCACATTCACGAGAGTGGGCGATGGCAGCGGCGAGGCTCCTCTTTATCATAATGAGTGGAAGAACATCGAGCCGCGCGTGGCAGCGGCCTGGGACCCGTTCCGGAATGGCAAAAGCTCGGTCCGCGCGGGATATGGGATCTATCATGACCGCATTTTCGGGCAGCTCATCAGTATGCTGCGAGGCGACCCGCCGTACCAGATGCTGGAAACGCAGGCGTGTCAGGGCCTTTTGGGGTTCCTGGGATCGCTGGCCTCGGGGGCGCCGGATCCCCAGTATCTTCAGCAATGCGCTCTGAGCGCACAAACGCCATTGGCGACCTTCCAATCTTCACCTGTAGCAAACAATTGCCCGGCGTACGGCCAGGGCCTTTGCTCCCCGATACTTCCTTTCCTGGTGGACCCAAATCTGCGCACGCCATATACGCAGACCTGGAATCTCGGCATTCAGCACGAGTTTTACCCAACCCTCCTCTTTGAAGTGAATTACATAGGATCGAAGGGGACGCACCTGCTGCGGTTGGTGGATGGGAATCCGCCGCAGCCCGGACTAGTCTCGGAACTGGAGGCGTTCTGCGTACCGACGAATCCAGAGAATGTGATGAACTGCAGCCCACAGACGCTGCAGTTCAGCAATCTCTGGCTGGGAGGGAACAACGGTTCCCTGCCCTTCATTGCCGCGAACAACAGCGCTTTTCTGCAGGCCGAGCTTTACAAGAGCATTGCCAGTTCCACGTATCAAGCGCTGCAAATGAACATCACCAAGCGCTTCTCGCACGGGTTTGCGATTCAAGCGGCATACACGTATTCGCACGCGATCGACAACGCCTCTGACCCGTTGGTTCCCGGGGCAGGGAATCAATCCTTTCCGCGAGACTCCCTCGATTTGGGGCCCGAGCGCGGCAATTCCGATTTTGACGTTCGCCAGCGCCTGGTTATGAACTACTCGTGGCAGCTTCCTTTCGGGCGTGGCGCCAAGCACTGGTCGGAGGGCGCCGTGGGAAAAGTGCTGGAGGGCTGGGACGTTTCGGGCATCAGCACTTTCTCCGGTGGATTGCCCTATGACATCTTCACGAATGAGGACACCCAGCACACGGGATTCGCGGCGCGCCCCGACTACAACCCTTCGGCAACGGTGACGCCTAGTAGCAATCCACGCACGCAGACCGGCCCGTTGGTTGGCTATTTCTCCTATCCGGCGTTCGGCTCTGCCGGGAATATTG
>Ga0371490_1000183_pt1 | contig 56665 bp, 37 predicted proteins | sample MB2SIPfraction_FD_207959 | JGI IMG/M metagenome (GOLD analysis project Ga0371490, IMG submission 207959) | Lab enriched peat soil microbial communities from McLean, Ithaca, NY, United States - MB28FN SIP fraction | ecosystem: Environmental > Terrestrial > Soil > Wetlands > Peat | place: USA... | reverse complement strand
GCGATCTGAGCCTGCACGCCATCCGCGCCCTGAAACGTATGCGTCGCCGCCCCACTCTGATCTTGGCCTTCTGGCAACAAGCCGAGCTTTTTCCTGTGTAACTATATTATGCAATGCTCAATAGCTTGGCGCAATCATAATGATCTACGAGCCAGTATTCAACGCGACGCGGCTGGAACTGCGAGTCGCAGTAAAAGCGGAAATCGTCGTAGTATGGCGCGCCCCAGCCTGTCGGGTAGCGGAAGCATACCAGACGCCCCCCGAGGAGCATGCGCCGGACAATATAGTCGAAGTAAAGGGTGAGGCTGCTGTTCTCCCCGGAGTGGTAGGCGTCCCACTGCCTTTGCAGGCCGTCTACGCGCTTGGCAAGCTGGTTTTCAATGCGGTCCTTGCACCTGTTTGCCGGACATGTGATTCTGCGCATGGCATCCTTCCGATTCCCGCGCTTTAGGCGCACGGGCTTCTCTGCGTCTTCTCTCTTGCGGACGAGCCAATATCCTGACCATCCGATTAAGAGAATGCCCAGATACAGATCAATCTGTTGCCACTGCGCCCGCTGCATACGTATCGGCAAGAACGGGTTCAAAAAAAGCGCAACCGCGACAAACATCCATGTCCAAGCTCGCTGGCCCACCTTGTACACTCTCCACGCCCAATAAACTGCACCAACTGTGATGACAAGCCGGAGCACCATGTAAAAGCCGTAAGGATGCTTGCCAGCCGCTGCAATGAGCAGCAATACTGCGCCGAGCATCGTCAAAACTACTTCCAGGATTCGTTCACGGCTCATGATCGTTCCCCGTTGACCGGGATTTCCATTTTAGCTTCCCGGTCGTAGCAAGTATACGGCGGGTGGCCGGCAGATTGATGGGTGAGGCGATTTTGGGTGCCGCATCCTTTGGCCTTTGTTTTTTCAAAGGGTGCGGTTTTTGGCGTTTCCGGGTTCGGAGTTTCGCCCGGCTGCGCCGAAGCGCCATTGAATGCCCCAAACCAGCCGTTTGCTGCAGAGCTAAGCCATGGAGAATCAATGCGTTGATTCCTGCGCGATGGAATGGTAGCCTTTCAAGGATTAAGTCTACGTCCCTGCAGGAACGTAAGGTTGGGGTGTATCCATCCCGCTCTTGACAGACGAGGACAATAGGAGAGATGTTTTGAGCGAAGCTAAGAGGAATTTTCTGTTTACCTCGGAGTCGGTGACAGAGGGTCATCCGGACAAGATTGCCGACCAGATTTCGGACGCGGTGCTGGATGAAGTGATGCGCCATGACCCCAAGGGCCGCGTGGCGTGCGAGACGCTGGTCACTACGGGTTTAGTGGTCGTTGCGGGAGAAATTACCACCACCGCGCATGTCAATTACGATGATTTAGTGCGCGAAACGGTGCGCCAGGTCGGCTACGACCGCGCGAAGTATGGTTTTGACGCGGACACTTGCGCGGTGATGTGCACGATCAAGCGCCAGTCTCCGGACATCGCCAGGGGCGTGGATACGGGCGGCGCGGGCGACCAGGGCTTGATGTTTGGCTTTGCGTGCGACGAGACCGAAGAACTGATGCCCATGCCCATCCGATTGGCCCACCGCTTGACGCAACGCCTCGCCGAAGTCCGCAAGAGCAAGGAAGTCGGTTTCCTCCGGCCCGATGGAAAATCCCAAGTTACCGTGGAATATCGCCACGGCAAGCCCTTACGCGTGGATTGCGTGGTGGTTTCCACGCAGCATAGCGATGTGGTGACGAACGAAGCGCTGCGCAACGCCGTCATGGAACACGTCATTAGGCCAATCATTCCGGCGCACATGCTGGACGCTAACACGAAATACCACATCAACCCGACAGGAAGATTTGTGATTGGCGGGCCGATGGGCGATGCGGGCCTGACCGGACGCAAAATCATCGTGGACACCTATGGCGGTTACAGCCGGCACGGTGGCGGCGCGTTTTCCGGCAAGGATCCGTCGAAAGTGGATCGCTCGGCTTCCTACATGGCCCGCTATATCGCCAAAAATATCGTGGCCGCGGGACTCGCCAGCCGCGCCGAAGTGCAATTGGCCTACGCTATCGGCGTTGCCGAGCCCGTCTCGGTCATGGTGGACACTTTCGGCACCGCCGCCATCCCCGAAGAAAAAATCACCGCGCTCGTGCGCGAGTATTTCCCGCTCACGCCGAAAGCCATCATTGAGGCGCTCGACCTGCGCAAGCCCATCTATAAGCAGACCGCAGCTTACGGACATTTTGGCCGCACCGGCCCCGGCTTTACCTGGGAGCGCACCGACCGCGCCGACGCGCTGCGTAAGGCGGCGGGACTCGCAGCCGTTGCCGAAGCCGCGGCACGGCGTTAAGCGAAGCGGCGCGCGCCGCCGTCTGGGGAACGTTGCGGCCGAAGTTTTTCTCTCCTCGCAGGTGTGTACCGCTTGCCGAGGTGAAGTCCTGAATGCAGAACTGCCCCTGGTTCGCGAATTCTATCTCTTGAGGAGTGTACGAATGGCCACGGCTGAACTGAAAAAAGGTGATGTCAAGGATATCGGGCTTGCCGATGCGGGCAAGCGCAAGATCGAGTGGTCGGCGCAGCAGATGCCGGTGCTGGAGTCCATCCGCAAGCGATTCGCCAGGGAGAAGCCGCTGAAAGGGCTGCGGGTTTCCGCGTGCCTGCACGTGACCAGCGAAACCGCCAACCTGATGATCGCCTTGCGGGACGGCGGCGCGGACATCGTTCTCTGCGCGTCGAATCCGCTTTCGACGCAGGATGAAGTGGCGGCCTCGTTGAACCGCGATTTCAACATTCCCACGTATGCCATCAAAGGCGAGGACAACAACACTTACTACGAGCATCTGAAGGCGGCGTTGGAGCACAGACCGCAGTTCACCATGGACGATGGCTGCGACCTGGTGACCATGCTGGTGACCAAACGGAAGGACCTGGTGCCGAACGTGATTGGCGGCACGGAGGAGACCACCACCGGCGTGATTCGTTTGCGCGCCATGGCCAAGGACGGCACGCTGAAGTATCCGATCATCGCGGTGAACGATGCCATGACCAAGCATTTCTTTGACAACCGTTACGGCACGGGCCAGTCCACGCTGGATGGCGTGATTCGCGCGACCAACGTGTTGCTGGCGGGCCTCAAAGTGGTTATCGCCGGCTACGGCTGGTGCGGGCGCGGCGCTGCCATGCGTGCCAAGGGGCTCGGCTCGGACGTCATCATCACGGAAATCGATCCCGTAAAGGGCATTGAAGCGGTGATGGACGGATTCCGCGTGATGCCGATGGCGGAGGCGGCCAAGCAAGGCGACATTTTCATCACTGTCACCGGCAACAAGAACGTGATTCGCCGCGAACACTTTGAAGTGATGAAGGGCGGCGCGATCGTCTGCAATTCCGGCCACTTCAACGTGGAAATCGAGATTCCCGCGCTGGAAGCGTTGGCCATCGGCAAGAAGGAAGTGCGTCCCATGGTGGAAGAATTCCTCATGAAAGACGGCCGCAAGGTTTATCTGATTGCCGAAGGACGCCTTGTGAACCTGGCCGCTGCCGAAGGACATCCTGCTTCCGTGATGGACATGAGCTTCGCGAACCAGGCGCTTTCCGCGGAATATCTGGTGAAGCATCACAAAGAGATGAAGCCGCAGGTGTACGTTGTGCCGGAGCACCTGGACCGCGAAATCGCCAAGCTGAAGCTGGACTCTTTGGGGCATCACCTGGACAAGCTGACGGCGGAGCAGGAGCAGTATCTCGCTTCGTGGCAGGAAGGCACCTGATCCGGCACGGCTGCGCGAAACATTTGTGAATTCGGAGGGGCGCAGGAATTCTGCGCCCCTCCTTTTTGGTGAACACGATGTGGGAGCACTGCGGACATTCACTGGAGGTGGCGCGGCTGCGCGGCGCGACGTATGCCGATGTGCGCGTGATGCACATGCAGCAGCGCGACCTCACAACAAAAAATGGACAAGTGGGAACGCTCGGACAGAGCGAATCGCTTGGCTTGGGAATCCGCGTAATCGCCCAGGGCGCGTGGGGGTTTGCCTCCACGGATGTGCTGACGCGGGAAGGCGTGGCGGCTTGCGCCGCGCAGGCCGTGGCGATTGCCAGGGCTTCGGCGCTGGCAAAAAAGAAGGATGTGCAGTTGGCGCACGAAGCGGCCTACGTGGATAGCTGGCAGAGCCCTTTCGTCAAGGACCCTTTCGAGATTCCGCTGGAAACGCAATTGGATCTGCTTCTGGCGGCGGATGAGGCCATGCGGCGGGTAAAGGGCGTGACGCTGACGGAAACGGATATGCAGTTCCGGAAGAATGATACGTGGTTCGCCTCGAGCGAGGGATCGAAGATTCACCAGCGCCGCGTGATTTCGGGCTGCGGAATCGTGGCCATGTGCTTCCAGGGCGATGCCATTCAGAAGCGCTCGTATCCCAACAGCTTTGGCGGACAGCACGTTCTGGGCGGGTACGAATTGATCGAATCGCTGGATTTGTTGAAACACGCGCCGCGGGTTGGCGAGCAGGCGGTTGCCTTGCACGCCGCGGTGCAGTGCCCGGAACGCACGGGCACGCTGATCCTGGGGGGCAGCCAGCTTGGTTTGCAGATTCACGAGTCCATCGGCCACCCCATTGAACTGGATCGCGTGTTGGGCCAGGAAGCGAATTTTGCCGGCACGAGTTTTCTGACGCTGGACCAGTTGCATCACCTGCGTTATGCCTCGCCGATTGTAAATGTGGTGGCGGATGCGCGCATTGCGCACGGGCCGGGGCTGGGCGCATTTGCGTATGACGATGAAGGCGTGCCGGCGCAGCGCATTGACGTCATCAAGGCCGGCGAGTTTTGCGGATATCTTTCGAGCCGGGAGACGGCGCATCTGATCGGCCTCGAACGCTCCGGCGGCGCCGTGCGCACCGAGGGTTGGAACCGGCTGCCCATGATCCGCATGACGAATGTAAGCATCCTGCCGGGGCCGTGGACGCTGGAAAATCTAATCGCCGATACGGACGAGGGCATTCTCATGGAGACGAACCGGTCATGGTCCATTGATGACCGGCGCTACCAATTCCAGTTTTCCACGGAAATCGCCTGGGAGATCCAGGGCGGAAAGAAAACGCGCATGTTGAAGAATCCCAGCTACAGCGGAATTACCACGGAATTCTGGAATTCATGCGACGCCATCTGCAACGACGATCACTGGCTGCTGTGGGGTACGCCGAATTGCGGCAAAGGCCAGCCGATGCAGACAATGGGGACTGGGCATGGGGCCTCGCCGGCGCGTTTCCGGAATGTGAAAATCGGCACAGCTTTTTCAGAGGAGTGAACTCAGCGATGACCATGCGGGGAGCAGCGATAAAAAGAGCGAAGGTAAGCAGCGAAGTTCTCCGCGACGTGCGGGAATTGCGCGCCATTGCGGCCAGCGTTCTGCGTCTGGCGAAGCTACGCGGAGTGCAGGAGACGGAAGTACACGTCGAAGAGGTGGTCGATGCGCTCACGCGCTTTGCGAATAATGCCATTCACCAAAACGTTGCGGAGCACGGCTTGACGGTGTCGATTCGCACCGTGGTGGATGGGCGGACCGCTCGTGTAACCACTAATCGCCTGGAAGAGGACGCGTTGCGCGCGGCACTGGAAAATTCGTTGGCGTTGGCGGCGAGCCAGCCGGAAGATCCGCATCTGCTGCCCCTGCCCGGCAAGCAGAAGTACCGCGCGTTGCAACGATTCATTCCAGCCACCGCGAAGCTGACGGCGGAAGAGCGCGCGCGTGCGGTCAAGCGGGCGTGCGAACTGGCGGAGCGGAGTGGTCAGGTAGCCGCAGGTATTTTCGAGAGCGGGCAGAGCCAGACGGTGCTGAGCAACTCGCGTGGCCTCTTCGCGGCGTACCGGCAGACGCAAGCGGAATTTTCGGTGACCATGCAGCACGGCGGCGCAACGAGTTGGGCGAAAGCCAACGCAGCCGATGTGCGCGCGATCGATCCCATCGCTTTGGCCCAGACGGCCTGCGAGAAGGCCAAGCGCGCGCAGAATCCCGTGGAGCTGGATCCTGGGCGATACACGGTCATTCTGGAACCCGCAGCCGTGCTCGACGTCACGGGCTTTCTTTTTTATGATTTTGCCGCGACGGCAGTGAAAGACAAGCGCTCCTGCTTTTCCGGGCGACTCGGCAAGACACTCTTTGGCAAAAACATCACCATCACGGACGACGTCTATCATCCGGAGCAGTTGGGCCCGCCATTTGACGGCGAAGGTCTGCCGCGGGAACGCGTGGTGTTGGTGGACCAAGGAGTGTTGCGCAACCTGGTGTACTCGCGGCGCTCGGCGAAGGCGGCGCGCACCAAGCCCACGGGCCATGGGTTCGCCCTGCCCAACGAATATGGGGAAGCGCCGATGAACCTGGTGATCGGCGGCGGGAGTTCCTCGCTTGAAGCGATGGTGCGCTCGACGGAGAGAGGTCTGCTGGTGACGCGGCTGTGGTATATCCGCGAGGTGGACCCCTACGAAAAAATCATGACGGGGATGACGCGGGACGGATTGTACCTGGTGGAGAAAGGCCAAATTGGCCGGGCGGCCCGGAATTTTCGATTCAATCAATCGATTTTAGAGATGCTTGCGAATGTGGAGCTGCTGGGAGCGGCGCACCGCGTCAGCGGCGGAGAATCCATGGAAATGGTCGTTCCACCCATGAAAATCAGGGGATTTCAATTCAGCGAAGTCACTAAGTTTTAAGGAATTAGGCGCCGGAACCGGCGGCGGAATTCCGATGCAGCACAGAAAAATTCTGCATTGTACATTCCTGGGCGTGGCGATTATTACACTGTTATGTGTAGCCGCCGCGCGCAGCGGCCCCATTGGCGCCAGCCAAACTGGGGTCACCCGGACCACGACGCTTGTGGGACAGGATTCATTGCGCGTTTGAGCGGCCCTCCCACCCACGAGGTTCTCCAACAGGCATTGCAGGCGCTGGAACGGTTGTCGCATCGCGGCGGCGTGGATGCAGACGGCGCGAGCGGCGATGGTGCGGGTCTGCTGACCAGTCTGCCGGCGGCTTTTTTCCGGGCGCGCGCGGCGGAACAAGATATTCAGCTTGGCGAAAAATTTGGCGTGGGCATGCTTTTCGTGCCCGCGGCGCGCGTGGCCGATGCGCGCGCGGCGATGGAAGAGGCCATCGGGCGCGGGAAAATGCGGCTGGCGGGCTGGCGGCGCGTGCCCGTAAATTCCCACGCCTTGGGCCAGCGGGCGTTTGAGAGCATGCCGGACATCTGGCAATTTTTCATTGAACCGATCCCCACGAAGAACGGGACAGCGAACGGCGCGGCGAAATTCGAGCGCAGCCTGGCGTTGTTGCGGAAACGCGCGGAAGCCTGCCTGCCGGAGAAGTGTTACCTGTGCTCGCTCTCGTCACGGACGGTCGTGTACAAGGGCTTGCTGACGCCCTGGCAGTTTCCACAATTTTACGAGGACCTGCGGAGCGCGGAGTTTGTGGCGCGGTTCGCGATATTCCACCAACGATATTCAACGAACACGCAGCCTTCGTGGCAACTGGCGCAGCCGTTCCGGTATGTGGCGCACAACGGCGAAATCAATACCGTGGTGAGCAACCGGCGTTGGTTGCGCGCGAAAGAGCGCGAAATCCGCAAGCACATCGGCGTGGGGAAATGGTTCCGTCTGCTGGAAGAGAACGTAAGCGATTCGGCGAGCTTCGATAACGCGCTGGAATTGAACTTGTTGGAAGGGAAGAGCGTGGAATCGGCGATGTTGTCGCTGGTGCCTCCCGCTTTCATGCACGATCCGTTTCTTTCCTCGGAAGTGCGGGCGGCGCTGGAGACGTTGTCACACGAAGGCGCGCCGTGGGATGGCCCGGCGGCGATGGTCTTCAGCGATGGCGTATCGGTGGGCGTGAAGCTGGACCGCAACGGCTTGCGGCCCATGCGTTACACAGTGACGCACGACGGCTTGGTGGTCGCCGGCTCGGAGACGGGGCTGGTGGACTTGGAAGAATCGCGCGTGGCGGAGCGCCACCGCCTGGGGCCCGGCGAGATGATCCTGGCGAATCCGCAAGCCGGCGTGCTGCTGCGCTGGAGAGAGTTGCTGAAGAGTGTAACGTCGCAAGTGCCGCGCAGGGCGGTGAGCCACTCGCGCCTATTGAAGCTGGAATCGCGAACCGCGCGCGCAGCCGTGGCCGAGCCAAAGCGTGTGGCCGGCGCTGCGGGATGGAGCGACGACCAGTACAAAATATTATTCCGCCCGCTGCTGACGGGCAAGGAAGCGGATTGGAGCATGGGCGATGACGCGCCGCCGGCATTCCTCTCGGCGTTGCCCCGGCCGCTCTGGGATTACTGCAAGCAGCGGTTCGCGCAGGTAACGAATCCGCCGATTGATCCGCTGCGCGAAGCCCACGTGATGTCCCTGGAAGTACCACTGGGGCACGGACAATTTCTGCTGGGGCCGATTTTGAGCGCGGGAGAGCTGGCGGCGTTGTGCGAAACGCTGGCGCCCGTGCAAACCCTGGATTTCAGTTTTCCTTCCTCCCAGGGAGTTCCGGGTGCGCGCCGTTGTTTGACTCAGTGCATTTCTACCCCTCTGAGTAGCGGCGAGCGCCCGGGGCTCCTCCTCCTTTCCGATCGCGGCGTGGGACCCGAGCGCGCGGCGTTGCCGGCGCTGCTGGCTGCGGCGCGGGCGTGGAAAAACCTGGTGGGGCAGGGTCTGGCGGACTTGCCCGTGGTTGTGGAAACCGCGCAAGTATTCGACACGCACCATGTCGCGATGCTGCTGGCAGCGGGCGCCAGCGCGGTCGTGCCGTATCTGGCGGAAGAATTCGCGGAGCGCGAGGAAGCGGGCGGATTCGAGAAGGTGCGCAAAGGGATGTATGGGGGATTGCGCAAAGTGCTGGCGCGTATGGGGATTTCCACGGTGGCGAGTTACCGCAACAGCCACTTGTTTGAAGTGCTGGGCCTCGATGAAGACATTTGCCGCGACTACTTTGAAGATGCGGGATTTTATCCCGGCACCAAGACGCTGGAGTTGTTGCTGCAGGACTATCTGAAGATGCACGCGTCTGCCTTCGGCGGGGCGTCGGAGGAGCTGGCGGATCACGGGCTCTACCGCTACCGCAAGGGCGCCGAGTTGCACGCCAATTCGCCGGAGTTTGTTCGCCGCATGCACGCGCATGTGAAGCAGCCGGATGCCGAGCATTACAGCGCGCTGGAAGAGGTACGCAAGGCGGCAGGCACAACGTTCCTGCGCGATTTGCTGGAGATGCTGCCGGAACAGGCGGTAGCGCTCGAGGAAGTGGAATCGCTCGAGTCCATCTTGAAGCGCTTCAGCACGCAGGCGATGTCGCTCGGGTCGCTGAGCCCGGAAGCGCACAGAACGCTTTCGATCGCCATGAATCAACTGGGCGGGCGGAGCAATACCGGCGAGGGCGGGGAAGATTCCGGCACGTACGAGTTGCAGGGCGCCTCGTGCAAGGTGAAGCAGGTGGCTTCCGGGCGCTTCGGCGTAACCAGTGAGTATCTGGTCCGCGCCGAAGAGCTGGAAATCAAGATGGCGCAGGGCTCGAAACCCGGAGAAGGCGGCCAGTTGCCCGCGAAGAAGGTGACCGAATACATCGCGCGCATCCGCCACGCAACGCCCGGCACGCCGCTGATTTCGCCTCCACCGCACCACGATATTTACAGCATCGAGGACCTGGCGCAGTTGATTCATGATTTGCGCGCGGTGAACCCGCAAGCGCGCATCGGCGTGAAGCTGGTCTCCGGCACGGGAATTGGCGTGATCGCCGCGGGCGTGGCCAAGGCCGGCGCGAACGTGATTACCATCAGCGGGCACAATGGAGGAACGGGCTCCTCGCCGCTCACTTCGATCAAAAACACCGGCTTGCCGTGGGAAATCGGCTTGCGCGAAACGCACGAAACGCTGTTGCGCGCCGGATTGCGTTCGCGGGTGCTCTTGCGCGTGGATGGCGGGCTGCGCTTTGCGCGGGATATCCTGATCGGGGCAATTCTGGGCGCGGACGAATTTGGATTCGGGACGGCCGCGCTGGTGGCGATCGGTTGCGTGATGGCGCGCCAGTGTCACTTGAATACGTGCCCGGTAGGCATCGCCACGCAGGACGAAGCATTGCGCACGAGGTTTAACGGGAAACCGCAGATGGTGGTGGCGTATTTCCGCGCGCTGGCGGAAGAGATTCGCAAGAGCATGGCGGAATTGGGCGTGCGCAACCTGACGGAATTGCGCGGCTGGTACGATCGCCTGGAAACGCAATCGGGGCTGGACGCGCTGCTGGTGATCCCGGCTGCCAAGCCGGCCCACGTCGTGGCACAGCAGACGACTGTGCTGGATACGGGATTGCCCGATCAGGAATTACATTTGGAGAAAATGCACCTGGCGGGAGCTGCACCAACAGCGATTCAGAATATGCACCGCAGCGTCGGCGCACATTTGAGCGGTGAACTCATGCGCTGGCGTTTGCGCTCCAAGGAAACCGAGCCGGTCACTTTGGAATTTCAGGGCTTCGCTGGACAGAGCTTCGGCGCGTTTCTCACCGCAGGCGTGACGCTCAAGCTGCAGGGCGAAGCGAATGATTACGTCGGCAAGGGACTTTCCGGCGGCACGGTGGTGATTGCCTCGGGGAAGAACGCTTCCAAGCGCGGCGACGTGCTGGCGGGCAACACGGTTTTGTATGGCGCGACTTCCGGGCAACTTTTCGTCGCGGGGCAAGCGGGAGAGCGCTTTGCGGTCCGCAATAGCGGTGCGGTAGCCGTCGTGGAAGGCGTGGGCCAGCACGGCTGCGAATATATGACCGGCGGCGTTGTGGCGGTGTTAGGCCCGGCAGGCTTGAATTTCGGGTCGGGGATGACCGGCGGGCTGGCGTACGTACTTCGTACCGAAGCGGAACACATTCTAAACAACGAATTTGTCCAGCCTCATGAACTGGAACAAACGGAGGAGCGTTATCTGCGCGGATTGCTGGAAACCCACGTCGCACTCACGGGAAGCCCTCGCGCGTTCCGGTTGCTGGCGCTCCCTTCACTTCCGCTCCTCCGCATCCAGCCCATTCACTTCCAGGGAACGCTGGATGCCACCTGGAAAGCAGCTTCGGTGCGCATCAGCGATTGGCTGCCCGCTGCCGCGGCAAACTATTTCGGGGCGCAATCCAGCCCCGCGCCGCAGTATGCTTGAGTCCCGCGGAATCTTTACCTTAAACTTACAAAATATTCGTTATACTCCTACGAGAGATTCCGACTATGGACTTCGATCAACTTACTACGTTTGTTCAGGTATCCAAGCTCAAGAGCTTTTCCAAGGCGGGACAAAAGGTGTTTCGCTCGCAGTCCGCGGTGAGCGCGCAGATTCGCCAATTGGAGCAGGCCTATCACGCCAAACTGCTGGACCGCTCCGCGAAATCGGTGGAGCTGACGCCGGCGGGCGTGGTGTTGTTCGAGTATGCCGAGCGGCTCTTGCGCCTGCGCGACGAATCCATGCAAGTAGTGGCGGACCGCGGCAATGTCGTGCAAGGACCGGTTTCTTTTGGCGCCAACGAAGCGACCTGTTTGTACCTGCTGCCGGATATTCTGGCGGAATTTCAGCGGCGCTACCCGCTGGTGCAAATCAGCATCTACCGCAATTTCAGCCATAAGATCCTGCAGCGGCTGGAGGAAGGGTCGCTGGACTTGGGGATAGTGACGCTGCCGGTGAAATCGCCCAATCTGAAGATTCACACGATCAATCGCGACCGGCTGCGCTTCATGGTGAGCGCGAAGAATCCGATGGCGCAGCGCAGCCACGTGACCCTGGAGGAGATCGCCTCCTCGCCGCTGATTTTCCCCAAGACGGGGTTTACGCGGCAGGTGCTGGACAAGCTGTTCCGGCCGTACCGCTCGCGCTTGCGCATCGCCATGGAATTGCCCAGCATCGGCATGATCAAGACGTTCGTGGCCGCGGACGTGGGCATTTCGATCATCAGCGAGAGCTTCGCGCGCGACCAGGTAAAGAGCGGCGAGGTGAAGCTGCTGAATGTGGAAGGATTCGACCTTTACCGCGAACTCGCGCTGGTTTACCGGCGCGACCGCAGCCTGCCACGCGCGGTGCAGGCGCTGATCGGGATGATTCGCGAAAACCGCAAGCCGGGCGATATCCAGAGCTAAGCTGCGATTCGCTCTCGGCCTTTGGCTGGTATGCGGGTATTTCGCTGGCCCGCGCCCGGACTCTTGATACCTTTTGGTTCCCACCACATCTAACTAGGCATGGAACGCCGCCACTTTATCTCCATCGCGGGTGGACTTGGGATTGGCCTGCTTATTCCGGGGCTGGCGTATCGCTACATGATGCGCGGGATAAACGTGGGAAACGCCAACGTGAAGGCGTATCTGAACGATGGGCCGCAGGCGGCAATACGCGCGATCACGCCGACGGAGGATCTCTATGTGATGTCATCGCATGGCGAGCCGGCCGTGGATGAAAAGACGTGGTCGTTGGCGATTAACGGACTTGTCAAGAATCCGTTGAAATTCAGCCATGAGGAGATGCGAGCGCTGCCTCCGTATGAAACAACGCTGACGCTGGAATGCATCTCGAACGCGATTGGCGGCCGCTTGATCGGCAACGCCAATTGGAAAGGGACGCTGCTGAAACCGCTGGTGGAGCGCGCGGGCGTTTTGCCGACAGCGAAGTACGCGGTGTTTTACGCTGCCGAAGGCTATACCACGGGGCATCCTGTCGAGCGCTTTGCAGACCCCGCCAATTTCTTGGCGTACGAAATGAACGGGCAGCCTCTCACGAAGCAGCATGGCTTTCCGCTGCGCGTGCTGATGCCGGGGCGCTACGGCATGAAAATGCCCAAGTGGCTGACGCGCATCGAATTGGTGAACAAGGAATATCTGGGATTTTGGGAATGGCAGGGCTGGTCGAATGTCGGGGACCGGCAAACGCGCGCGGTCGTGGACGATCCGCGGCCTCAGGGCAAAATTAGCGGTGACACGTTCGTAGTAACTGGCTACGCGCTGGCGGACGTTTCCGGCGTGTCCAAAGTGGAAATTTCGACCGACGGTGGCGACCACTGGGAAGAAGTGCAGATCTTCAGCAATCCGCAGCCGTCGCAGGTTTGGGCCTTCTGGAAATATGTGTGGAAGAATCCGCGAAAAGGGAAGCATACGTTGCAGGTGCGCGCCACCGACGGGCGGGGGAAAGTGCAGACCTCGCTTGAACGCGGCGAATGGCCCGATGGCGCAACGGGATATCACACGATTGAAGTGACGGTGACTTGAGGAGTGCGGAAGAATTTTCCGAAGCGCGTTATTTCGTGCCGAAGTCGAGGCTGGCGATGGCGCGCGCTATCACGTTTTCCTGAATCTGGATGAGGTCCGTGTCCGCGAAGGTCATGCCGAGAACGGTGAAAATCTCGCCGCCGCGCGCGACTACGGCAAGCGTGCCGGACCAATCATGTCCATCGGCCACGCCGCGATAACGGTATTCGATGGCCGCCTGGCCGCCCACAACGGTCTTGCGCTCGGAAAGTAGCCGGTAGTTTTCATAAACATCATGGAGGCGTTGTTCGACGGTTTTTGCGGCAGTGTCGAGAGGCGTCTTGGTTTTTTCACGCGCCACCACAAGCAGCGTGGATTCGTTCGAGGTGCCCATGGCCACGATCGCATCCGGCAGCGTTTGACCGGCGCCATCGATCAGCTGCCAACTCGGGGCCTTGAAGATGCGGAATCCAAATTCGTGATTGATGTAGAGATTGCCCTGAATTTCCTCACGATTGACGGGAGGTTCTTCCTTCGGCGGCGGAGGCGGCGCCGCGGTGGCGGCCAGCGCCGGCTTCGGCACTGCATTCGGCGTTTTGATCGCGGGCGGCGGGGAATCGGGTTTGCTGGAGGAAACCGGGATTTCCGGGCGCACGGCCAGATTATTGATGATGGGAGCGCTGGACTTCGCGTTGGCATTGGTGACGCTGGCCGGCGGCTCTTTGCTTTTGGTCACGGCAGGCTCCGCTTTCGGCGGGGCGTCGATTGCGGGCTTTTTTGGCGCAGCGGTTGCCGCGGGCGTGCTGGGAATAATTTCTGCGATCTTGTCTTTCTCGACGAGAACATAGCCATAGTCGGTCTTGACCTTGAACATGTTGTCTTCGTAGGCCACGATCACGCCGTAGAGTTTCTTGCCGTCCTTCAAACGGATTTCGTCGGCGCGGCCTGGCGCGGCGAGGATGCCCAAGGTGAACAGAGCGAGCAGGGCTGCAAAGATCCGGAAATGGCTGGAAATACTCATGAGCAAAGTATGCGGCTGGCGAATGGGAGCCGCAACACTTAGCCGGGCGGCGGTGTCCGGCGTGCTACCTCCGCGAGAATGGCGGCGATGCGGCGGACCAGGCGGTCGAGTTCCGCGAGAGCCGCGTCCAAGCGGGCGCGCTGGGGTTCAGGAAGCCGCGCGTGATTCTGCTGCAGCGCCAGCGCTTCGGCGAGCATGCGCAGCTCTTTGCGATGCCGCGGATTCAAGCGTTCCCAGAGGCGGCGCTTGCTGCTGCGGTTACGGCCGAGCCAGGCTTCCGCGGATTCGACGGAGCGCCCGGTTGAGGGCTCCGGTGGTGGTGGCGGGTTGTGAGTGGGTATTATCATTGGTGCGTCGTGTGAATGGTTATCAGCGATCAGATATCAGCGATCAGGAAGAAAGAGCTGGAACCTTGCGCACGAGGCAGTTTTGTTTCCTGATAACTGATATCTGATATCAAGAACCAATGGCGAGCGACCGACGAGGCCCCACTCCCGATTCCTGATCGCCGGTCGCTGCTTTCTGATATCTGATCGCTGATAACCTTCCCCAATCTGCTCGATCGCTACTCTTGCGCCGCCCTCCGTTACACTTTCAACCGCTCCAACGAATCCGCTCGCACCTGGCCGCCTTCCTCGACGCGGCCGGTGACGCGCATGGCGCGCGTTTCGTAGACCAGCCCGCCGTACTTGTCATACGCTTCCGGGAAAAGAATCACCTCGTAGAGGCCGCGCTGATCTTCCAGCGTGACAAACATCATGTTGCGGTAGTTTTTCGTGCCCACATGGCGGAAGGTGACCACCCAGCCGCACAGCGTCACGCGTTTTCCGGTGCGTTGCGCCAGTTCATCGCTCCAGGCTTCGCCGTTGCGCGGGAGGAAATCGAGCGGGTGGCCGCTGACGCACACTTCCAGAATTTCCCGTTCATAGCGCAACTTCTGCTCCGGCGTGTACTCGGCGGTATGAATTTCGCGCAAGGCCATGGCGAAGGAGGCGTCGCGCTCCATCTCCGCGAAAAGCACGGGCGAGGCGTTAGGAACCGCCATAGCGTGGTCAGCGGACGAACCTATAAGCTTGTCATTCCGATCCCGCAAAGCGGGAGAGGACCTCTGCGCCATCGCACGCTTTTCGTGCGATGAATCTGCTTTTTCCGTATTCTCTGATGTGGCCAAGCGAACAGCATGCATCCCCGCATGCCTATGCTGCCCCTTGGCCTGCAGAAGATTCCACTGCCACAGCATGGCCGGGCGCGTCATGGCGCAGACGCCGTCGAACGCGCCGCACTTGATCAGCGCTTCGATTTCATCGCGTTCCGCCGGGATGCGCGCCAGAAAATCCTCCAGCGAGCGGAATGCGCCGCACTTTTCGCGGGAGCGCAGGATCGCCAGGATTGTTTCCACGCGCAGGCCCTTCACTTGCATCAGGCCGACACGCAGCGCGCGTTTACGCTGCTTGCCCCGCTTGCCCTGAGCCTCGAAGGGAGCTTCGAGGGGAGACGTGAACGGTTCGCCGTCCGCGTTCCACTCTGCGGTGTACTCCATGCGCGAATGATTCACCGAGGGCAGGAGCACGGTGATGCCCCAGCGCTTGGCTTCCTCGACGTAAGCGGAAACGTGATAGAAGCCCGCGCCGGCGCTGCACATGGCGGCAAGAAATTCCGCGGTGTGGTGCGTTTTCAGGTAGGTCATGCGGTAGGAGATGTCCGCATAAGTGGCCGCGTGGGCTTTGCAGAAGCCGAAGCCCGCGAATTTTTCCACCATCATCCAGGTTTCTTCGCGCTCGGCCCCTTGCAAGCCCATCTGCTCCGCGGCCTTCAGAAATTTGCCGCGGAGGCGCTCGCGTTCGCGCTGCCCGGAAAATTTTGCCGCCGAACGGCGCACTAGGTCCGCTTCCGCCAGGGACATCCCGCCCACGGCTTGTGCGATCTGCATGACTTGTTCCTGGTAGATGCACACGCCCAGCGTTTCGCCGAGAATGCCTTTCAGCGATTCGTGCGCGTAGAGCACCGGCTCCTGTCCGCGCAACCGTTTCAGGAAAAGCTCCTTCGATCCGTATTCGGAAGCGCCGGGGCGGATCAGCGCGAGGGCCGCGGCCATTTCCTCGAGAGTCCGCGCCTTCATCGTGTGCAACAACCCGCGCATACCGGGCGATTCGATCTGAAAGACGCCCATGGTGCGGCCTTCGGCGATGACCGCGCAGGTGGCGGGATCGTTTTCGGGAATAGCGGCGAAATCGATGGTGCGGGCCTTGGGGCAAGGGGTGACGCCGTCGGGCGCGACGGAGGAGGTGGAGGAAGTAAAGGAGGTAAAGGAAGTAAAGGATGAGGAGGGAGGCTCGCCACTCGCCACTGGCCGCTCGCCGCTCTTCTCCTGTACCTCCTTTACCTCAATTGATTCCTCAACCCCTTTCTCAATGTTGTCCAGCGCCAGGGACATGGTGGTGAGTCCGCGCTGACCGAGCAGATCCATCTTGATCAGGCCAAGCGCTTCGATCGCGTTCATATCGTATTGCGTGACCACAATGCCCTTGGCGGCGCGTTCCAGCGGCGCCAGATGCGTCAGCGGGCGCGCGGAAATCACCGTGCCGCACGGATGGATGCCCAGATGGCGCGGCGCATCATCCAGCCGCAGGGCCACCCGCAGAATCGTCTTCCAGGGCTCGTCGTGGATGGGCAGGTTGCGGCACTCCGGCAAATGTTTGATGGCATCGAGGATTTCGCGCACCGGGCGGTGCGGCAGGCGCTTGGTGAAGTGATTCACTTCGCCGGGAGGCACGCCAAAAACCTTGGCGATCTCGCGCACCGCCAGGCGCGCGTGCATGGTGATGAAGCTGCCGATCATCGCCACATGTTCCGCGCCCCAGCGCGCGTAGACGTAGTCGAGGAGTTCGTCGCGGCGCGCGCCGCAAATATCAATATCAATGTCCGGGCAATCGCCGCGCTGCACGTTCAGGAAGCGCTCGAAATACAGTCCCCAACGCAGCGGGCACACGCAGGAAATCCCCAGGCAGTACGTGACCATCGAGCTGGCCGCCGAGCCGCGCGCCACCGCGGGAATGCCGCGGCGATTGGCTTCTTCGACGATGTCCCAAACGAGCAGGAAATACGGCGCCAGGTTCAGCTTGTCGATGACTTCGAGCTCGTGTGTCAGGCGCGCAAGCACTTCGGGACGCAACGGGCGGTAGCGTTTGCGCGCGCCTTCAAAGCTCAGCTTCCACAAATAGGAGAAGGGCGATTCCCCGGGCGGCACGGGAAATTCCGGGAAGATGAGCTTGCCGAGTTCGAGTTGCAGGTTGCAGCGCTCGGCGATCTCCAGCGTGGCGCGCAGGAGTTGCGGATGATCGGGAAAGAGGCGGTGCATTTCGGCGGCGGGCTTGAACCAGGCTTCGCCGGTGGTGATTTCGGGCGGGGCCACGGTGGTCAGCAAGCTGCCCGTGCGGATAGCGTTCACGGCGCGGTGGTGGAGATGCTCGTCGGGTTTCAGGAAATGGACATTGTTGGTGGCGACGAGCGGGACGTCTAACGAGCGGCCAAGTTGCTCCGCCTCATGCAGGATGCGGCCATCACCGGGAGAAAGATGCTGCACGGCGAGATAGAATCGATCGCCAAAAATTTCCTTCAAGCTTGTGTAGCGGTCACCTTCTGAGGCAGGCGCTTTTTCCGCGCCGCAGCATGCTGCGCCCCTAGGAGCAAGATCCGTCTGTAACAATGTTGCCGCCGGCCACAACGCCAGCACGCCGGCGCTATGCGTTGCCAATTCCTCCAGTGTGACGGGCCGGCTGGCGTCTTCTGCAAATGTTTCTTGCCCGAGGTGCAAAGCGCCGAGGTGCCGCAGCGTCGTCAACTGGCACAAGTTGCTGTAGCCATCCGCATCCATAGCCAGCAGCACCAGCGGCATGCTGCACGCTTTTCGAGTTTCGCTTTTCGAGTTTCCGCACTCTCCGCTAGGGAAACGGCGATCAGCGACCGGCGACCAGCGATCAGGAACCGGAGGTACGCCGTTCGTGGACACTTTGCCCGCCACTCGCCACTCGTTTACCCTGCTTGCCCCGAGCTTCGAGGGGAGCGCCCCAGGCGAAGGGCCACTAGCCACTTTCCTTTCCACATCGAGCACAACGCCAAGAATCGGCTTCAACCCCGCCTTCCGCGCCGCCTGATAGAACGGGATCGCCGCGTACATGCCGTTTGTATCCGTCAGCGCCACAGCGGGCATCTTCTGCTCCACCGTGGCCGCAATGATTTCCTCCGGAGCATTCACGCCCCGCAGGAACGAATAATGGCTGTGACACTCCAAATGCACGAACATGGGGCGACCTGTGGTATTTCGATTTTCTGTGGTAGGGAGGCGGGAAGGAACAAAACTTAAGGAACTACGCCATAAGCGGAGACGATTCGCCGCACATCCTTAAGCAACACGAAGAGGTGCATGGAGTCCGTAGGAGAGGGGACGAAGTCGAAGTGTTCATAGAAGCGCCTTGCTTCCTCATCCTTTGCGTGTACGGCAAAGGCGCGTATACCGGCTATGTCCGCTGCCTGTAGCGTACGCTGCATTGCATCCCGCAACAGCGCCTTACCGACGCCTTGACCCTGCCAGCGGCGATCAATGGCAAGTCGTGCGAGCAGCATGATGGGTATGGGATGCTTTGCCAGGCCCTTCTTTAGGCGCTCGGGGGCGTCCTCCAATGTCACCTGGCCTACGGCCAACGTGTGATAGCCAACAATGACTTCACCCACGATTCCCACGTAAGTTTGGGCGGCGCCTGCCTGCTGGTTCTGCCAGGCATAGCGCAAAAGATAGCGGTTTAGCTCTTCGCGGCCACAATCAAATCCTTCGATTGGATGGTCACGTCGCAGTTTTTCGACGCGCCGGATTTCGCTCACGGGCGAGTGCCTGCGTCAAAGAATCCCGGCTCCTTCAAAAGACGTTCCAAGCGAGGCAGGGGACGTGGAGGAGCATCCAGCGCCGCCAGGAATGCTTTCCATTGCGTTGCATTTAGCCCAAAGGTGCGCCGGTCCGCCAGGGCCTCATCGGCGCGTGCCAGTGCGCTCTCCAGGACGAACTCGCTTACGGAACGATTGGAGGCTGCCGCCGCCGCTCTTAACGCTGTTTTAGCCTTGCGTGTCAACCGCAGGTCAAGTTTTTCGCTACGAAGAGAACTCGATGGCATGGCCACTCCTTCGCTTTCAAGGCTACCTCTCTCTGCCCGACAATGTCAAGACAATCCAGTTGCGCTTCGCATTGCAACTTAAACTCCACATGCTGTGAAGTCGTGCCTCCCGAAAAAAGCCAAAGGCGCCCGCCTCAGAAGGCGGCCGCTACAAAAACCAGTACTGAAGCCCGCCCGGGAAATATTTGTGAGAGGGCTTCTAATTACCGTGAGAGGCAAGGCGTGGAGAGCACCAGGCCGGTTGGTTTGGTGGCGTAGTGCTCGCGCAACTCCAGGCCTTTGCCGTAGTAGACCGCGTTCCAGCCGTAGCGGCCACGCACGCGATCGACTTCGCGGTTGAGATACCACCGCCGGTTGGCGTCGGTATCGAACAGTTCGTTTTGCCGGCGATCGGCTTCGAGGTTCGTGACGCTGAGGCCGACGTGGCGTATGGCCACACGCCGCGTGAAGAGCTTCGTGAAAAGTTCTCGGGAGGCGGCGAGCAGTTCGCGCTCGTCATTCGTTGCCCGCTCCAGGCGCATGGTCTGATGCGCGGAGAAATGGTCCACATAACGCAGGCGCACGCCCAGGGTGCATGCCTGCTTGCCGTATTCGCGCAAGGTCCCGCCGATGCGCTCGCTGAGATATTCCAGCAAGCCGGCAAGGAATTCGGTGTCAATGGTGCCGCCTTCGATGGTGGTTTCGCGGGAAACGGATTTTGGGGTCGAGGGCAGCAGCACCTCGCGGCCATCGAGGCCGCGGGCGCGCTCCCAGATCTGCTGGCCCACGGCTTCGCCAAACGCGGCGATCAGCACGGGCTTGGGAATCAGGCGCAATTGGCCGATGGTGGCAACGCCGCGTTCGGCCAGTGCCGCGGCGTGGATATGGCCGATGCCATGGAGTTTTTCCACGGGGAGAGGCGCGAGGAAGAGTTCCTCCTCGCCGGGATTCACGATGCGGAAGCCGCGGGGCCGCTCCAGGCGGGAAGCGATCGAGGCCACCGCCTTGGTGCGGGCGGCGCCCACGGAAACGCTCAAGCCGGTTTTGCCAAGGATTTCCGCTTGCAGGCGCTTTAGCATGGCTTCGTAATCGGGATAGAGGCGTTCGGTGCCGGCGAAGTCGAGATAGAAATCGTCGAGCGCGGCGATTTCCACGGCGGGCGTGTAGGTTTCCAGGATGCGGCGGACGCGCTCGGCAAAATCGGCGTAGTGCTCGTACTGGCCGGGAACGACAATCGCTTTGGGGCAAATGCGCAGCGCGTCGCGAAAGCTCATGGCGGTTTTCACGCCGCGGAATTTGGCTTCGTAGCTGGCCGAAGCCACCACGCCGCGGCCCACCAGCACGGGCTTGCCGCGCAGCTTCGAGTTCAGCACCTGCTCGACGGAAGCGAAGAAGGCGTCCACATCCACGTGGACAATGTGCGGCGTTTTTTCTGCCGCGCGCGTTTTGCCCAGCCCCAACCAGCGGGTGGGGAACCAGGAACGCTTTTCGTTGTCAGTTCGTGTTTCCGGGGAGGGCACGGCTTCAGCCGTGCCGCAATTGCTGCCAACCAACGCGGCTTCAGCCGCTGATGGCGCGCTATGCTCCGTAGCGCCAGCCCCATCTTCCTCTTTCCGAAACTCGCCACTCGCCACTAAACACTCGCCACTTTCTCTTTCGACACAAGCGTCCATGGCAGCTCCTGGTACCGTTCCAATCATCGACATCAATTGGTTTCACCGCGCTGCAGGCCACAAGGTTGCAACTCCGAGCACATAGCGCGTGGCGCGTTGGAACGGCACTGGCAGGGAAACTGATCACTTATACTGTCATCCCGCTCGCCCTGAGCCTCGAAGGGAGCGGAGAGCCGATGGTGTTTCGGCTCGCAGTCGAGGGATCTCTCTTCGATCGCTCCCTCAACGTGTTTGCGGCTCGCAGATTTTCAACGGGTGGCGTCCGGCTCGGGAGAGCCCGAAGGCAATGGAGTCGCAGCCACCCGTTCCCGTTTCCTCTACCGGGAGGGACTATAGGCGAATGAAAAGCGAAAGTCAATACCTTTCTTCGCCTTTTCTACGACCCCCTCCTTTTCCTCATCCTTCCTGATTCTTCCTAACCCCACATCCTTTCCCGCATCGAATCCTCAGGCAGCGCGAATCATCGCCTGCGCTAGAGCCCAACCAAGCGAGGTCAACCCATCATGCAAAACCTGCAACCGGAACAAGGCACGCTGCTGCTGCAACTGGCGCTGCCCGTGCTGAAAAACGAACATAAGACGACACGCCGGGTGATCGAGGCGATTCCGCTTGATAAGGGCGACTACCGCCCGGAACCCCTGGCGAAGACCGCGCTGGAGCTGGCCTGGCACATTGCGGCGGCGGAGCAGCGATTCTTTGAGGGTGTAGCGGCGGGTACAGTTGACTTCAACCCGATTCACCGGCCGGAGACGGTGCGCAGTTCGGCGGAATTGGCGCAGTGGTTTGGCGAGTCGTTCGCGAAGAATTTCGAGCGGCTGAGCGGCTTGACCGGGGAACAGCTTGTGAAGGTGCTGGACTTCCGCGGCGTGTTGCAGTTGCCGGCGGTACTGTACCTGGAATTCGCGGTGAAGCATTCGGTGCACCATCGCGGGCAGCTTTCCACGTACCTGCGGCCGATGGGTAGCAAGGTTCCGGCGATCTACGGCGAAAGCTACGATTCCGCGGAAGCCAAGAAAGCCGCGCAAGCGTAAAGCGCAACAGACGCGAAGAGAGTTCACAGCCGACAGTTGACAGTTTACAGTTCGGGCGAGACGCGCTCTGGAAAGCAGAATCGTGGCGACTCGGAGAAGCGCGGTGCGTTATAATCGGGCAGCGCAGGGTGTACGCTGCAATGAAACCAACAGGGGATAGCATCTCGCGCATCATTTCCGGCGATCCGGAAGCCACCATAGACCGATCCAAGCGGGACTTTCTGCGCGCCGCCATGGCGTTGCTAGCGGGCCTGAATTTGCCCAGGACGTCCCTGGCTGGCGGAGGCCAACACGGGGCCGGCGGCTCCGGGCAGCGGGTGGTGATGGTGGTTTTTGGCGGAGTTCGCCGCGCCGAAACGTTTTCACCGCAGGGACTGGTGAACATCCCGCACTTGTCGGGAGACTTGCTTCCCCAATCGTTGTTCTATCGCGACGCCCGCAATGAAGGCGTGACCGCGCACTTCAACGCCATCTCCAGCATCCTGACCGGCAATTGGCAACGCGTGGATGACTGGGGAAAGCTCGCGCCCACGACGCCAACGCTGTTCGAGCAGTTTCGCAAGGGGCTGGGCGCGGCGCAGAGCGACACCTGGGTCGTGGCCAGCAACAAAGCGCTCACCAACCTGATCGGCGCAAGTTCGGCCGCGGATTATGGTCCGATGTACGGCGCCAACGTGGTGTTCCCGAAACAGCTCATGGTAGCGGCGGTGGCCAACGCCCTGCGAGCGGGACGCAGCCGCAACATGGCGGACCGCGAAAAGATCGAAGCGGAATTGCAAAGCATGTTGGAAGCGGGCAACTACGAAGGCCTGGGATGGAGCGTCTTCGACGCGGCCGAGCGGCTGGATCCGCGCGTGCGCGGCACCATTGAGGAAGCCATTACGTCCTTTGTGCGCAGCGGTGGCCCCACCTCGGGCGACGAACTGACGTTCCTGGTGAGCCGCGAAGTCATGCGGAAATTCTCACCCCGCCTTCTGGTGGTGATCTTTTCGGATGTGGAAGTGGCGCACTTCGGTTCCTACGCGATGCACGTAGGAGGCATACGAACCGGCGACCGGCTCAGCTACCAGATGTGGCAGGAAATTCAAGCCAATTCCGAATATAAGGGCAAGACCACCATGGTCGTTATGCCGGAGTTCGGGCGCGATCCGGATGGCTCGACGACCAACGGCTTCTTCAACCATCGCGGCGACACCGAGTCCACCCGGGGGACGTGGATGATGGCGTTGGGCGCGGCGGTGGACAAGCCCCAGATTATTGAACGGCCCATACGCCACGTGGATCTCTGCGCCACGCTCGGGGACCTGCTGGGGTGCCCGCCCATGGATTCACAGGGCACACGGCTGAAGGAGTTGCGCGGCTAAATCGCACATCCCAGGTGCGCGAGGAAAGGTAGCGGAGTGAGTAAGCAGGTCCAGGAAAAGCTGCCGGAGAAACTTCAGGAGGCCTTGGACAAGGGCCTGCTGAAGCGTCTGCCGATTACTTTCCAGCCCGTTACCCGGCAGCAACTGCGGGAATGGGACACCCTGTTTCCCTACGAACGCCAGTCGATTCTGCGGTTGCTTCTCTATCTGGCGAGTTTGAACGAACAGCAGTTCGCGGAACTTTTCCGAGAGGTGGTGCAGCTCGAGGAGAAGATGGGTGTGCGCGGCTGGCAGTTCTCCACCGAGGAGCAGACCATCCTGAATGCGTCGCTGCTGGCCCGCTCGCGCTACTACCAGGAATGGCGCAGGGCGGTGCAGAAGGTTTTCGACGCGGCCGATCAACATGCCGAGAGCGAGAAGAGCGGCGCCACCGAGGGCAATCGGCTCATTCTGATGATCATGCCCCAGGTGCTACCGCTGGAGCGCGCGAAAGTTTGGGAAAGATGGCAAGGGGTCGGGCGTCCGGTGCGACTGGATCTGGCGATGTCGCGCGAGACGCAGAGTGCCGCGGATGCGCTGCTCCGTGCTGGCACCACGGGTGACGCTGGAGGACTATTGCAAGTCGTGTCCCGCCGGCCCAACGCTTCCCCTGCGGACATCTGGTTTGTGGACGCTGGATCAAAACTCGTGGACTGCGCCCTGAGGCAGGGGCCCTCCACCACAGGCGCTCCGTCAGCCATCTTGCTCAGCAATGAGCGACTCGCCACGCTGCGCCAGAATTTCTCGCGCGAAGTGAACTCCATACGAAAGGACCTGGCGGATGCCGACGCCGTGTACGATCGTTTGCGCAAGGCGGACATCGCCGCGTGGTGTCCTCCGGAAGTGGCACAGGTGCCGGTGATTCGGGAGTTCCTGCGGTCGCTGTACCTCAGCGGCAACGGGGCGTTAATCTTCTCAAATTCTTTCGTGGAGTGGAGCGCCTCCGAAGCATTTCGCCGGGCGCGGCCTGCGTTCCTGATGGCGCAGTTCGGGGTGAGGAGCAAGCCGAAGCCCTTCACCAGCGTGGCCGTGTTCGACAACCCGGATGAGGTGAACCCGCTTCCGGCCGTGGACGACTTGCCGGGCAGCGCGTTGGACGCGCAGGTTCTGGCCTTGTACGTGTGGCTGGCCGCGAGCCGCTATGACGAATACCGGCGAAACACTGCGTGCCTGTGCATCGCCGAGAGCTTGTCCGAAGCTTACGTCATCGCGCCCCCGGAGTTTGCGTTGTTGCACGAGCCCGAACCCGTCACGCTGGACCGGTTGCGCGCTACCCTCACTCACTGGTTGGCGTGAGCACCTCGTCGAAGACAAACAGGCTTCAATTTTCCTGAGTGAACTAGCGGTTAAGAGAATGGCAGCACGCAGCCGAGGTCCTGGAATTGGGTCAGCTTGGGATCGTAGTTGAATTGATAGCCCTGTTCGATTGGAGTGTGACACATGACACCGAAGGAAACCTATGAAGCCGTAGTTCGGGCCCTAAGTAAAGCCAGTCGCGACCCAGAGTTCGGGTGTCGCATGCTCATGGGCGGGAAGACGAAGGGAAACGCCGGGCGTGAACGCTGGCTATGCGAGTGGATTGCAAGGGCTCTTGAAAAGGACGGTCACAACGCTGAACCGATAGACTTGATAGACATCGCCATCCTGAGCAGGGGCGGTTGCCTAAAATGTGTGATTGAGGCGAAATTTCTTTTCTGCCACGATTACTACCGAGGTCACGAAGGACATCGTTTCTTAAAGAATGTGCGTGCCGACTTCGGCAAGAGAGCCTATCTTTGCGTACCGCAGCAGGAGATCGTGTTGGCCGCAAGCTACCAATCCATGCCGCGCAATGCCGCGGCATTGGGTCTCAACAACGGAAAATTCCTCCACTCTCACTTGGCGAATCACCACCGGGGTCAGGCAGATGGCTCTGAGTGCTGTAGTTTTGAACGGTTCGAGAATGACCTCTTCAAGAAGTTCTACTCAAAATGTGACATTTTTCCGCGTCTCGGGAAATACCAGAAGAAGAACACTTGGGAAGCCAAGTGCAAAGGTGCGAAAGCACTTATCCGTGCTTGGGTGCTCGATGTGCGCGCCAAAAATCCAAACTGACCCACTTCTCAAAATCTCCCTTGCTTGCCAAGCTCTTAAGCCTAACGCTACACTGCGAATGAAGACAAACGAATGCGTGAACGAAAGATTTTTATTGGCGCCGCCAATTACGTCAAACTTCTTTTGCTCAGCTTGTTGCTGATGGCTCCCATAGTTTCGGGGCAGGGAATGGCCCAGGGTTCCGGTGCGCCGCCCGGCGCCAAGTCGTTCAAGTGCAAAGATCGCGCTATTCCCCAACTGGAAGACATCACCGAAAAGGCTGGGATACACTTCTTCCACACCTCGGCTCCCGAGAGCCGCTACATCATCGAATCCATGAGCGGCGGCGTGCTGCTGCTGGATTACGACCGCGATGGCTGGCTGGACATTTACTTCACCAATGCTCCGACGGTGGAGATGGCGCTCAAAGGGGAAAAGTCCAAGGGCGCGCTGTATCACAACAATCACGACGGCACCTTTACCGACGTGACCGACAAAGCCGGGATCGGCACGCCGTGTTTTGCCATGGGCGGCGCGGTTGCCGATTACGATAACGATGGCTGGCCGGACATTTACGTCACCTGTTATGGAGGCAACGTTCTTTATCACAACAACGGCGACGGCACGTTTACCGACGTCACCAAGAAAGCGGGCGTGGCCGATGGCCGCTGGTCCACCGGAGCGGCGTTCGGCGATTACGACGGCGATGGCTTCGTTGATTTGATGGTCGCGAACTATGTCGATCTGGACATTCACAACCCGCCGGTTTTCGGCAGCAGCGTCACCTGCAAATTCATGGGCATTGATGTCCAGTGCGGGCCACGCGGGCTGAAAGGCGCCGGCGATTCGCTCTTCCACAACAACGGCGATGGCACCTTCACCGACGTTTCCAAGAAAGCCGGTGTGGATGATCCCGGCGGTTATTACGGCCTTACGACCATCTGGGCCGACTTCAACAACACGGGGCGGCCGGACATTTATGTGGCCAACGATTCGACGGCCGGTTTTTTGTATCGCAACGAGGGCAACGGGAAATTCACGGACATTGGCCTGGAATCCGGCACCGCTCTCGGCGAGGATGGCCATGAACAAGCGGAAATGGGCCTGGCCGTGGGAGATTACCTGCACACCGGGCGGCCCGCCCTGGCCGTGACGGATTTCTCCATGGACAACACGGCGTTGTATCGCAACGACGGCAACTGGGATTTTCAGGAGGTCTCTTACGCCGCGGGCGTCGGGCTGCCGTCCGTCCCGTGGGTAAAATGGGGCATTGCGTTTGTCGATCTGGATAACGACGGATGGCTTGATCTGGTCACGGTCGCTGGTCACGTCTATCCGCAAGCAGACAAACTGGCCTCCGGCGCGAAGTATCGCGAACCGAAGCTCGTCTATTACAACCAGAGGGATGGCACATTCTGCGATGCCAGCGAGCAGTCGGGGCCGGCGATTGTTCGGCCCGGCGTGTCGCGAGGCCTCGCGGTGGGCGATCTGTTCAACGACGGCAACATGGATTTGGTGGTCGAAGAACTGACCGGGACTCCGCTGGTGCTCCGGAATCCCGGCATTCCCGGCAACCACTGGGTGAGTTTTGAGCTGGCTGGCACGAAGAGCAACCGCATGGCCATCGGCGCGCGGCTGAAGATTGTCGCCGGCGGAATGACCCAGACGGATGAGATCCACAGCGGCGGCAGCTATATTTCGCAGAGCGACCAACGCGTGCACTTCGGTTTGGGCAAAGCGGCAAAGATCGACAGCCTGGAAATTCGCTGGCCCTCCGGCAAAGTAGAAATCATCAAGGATTTGGAAGCCGATAAGTTCTATAGCGTTCTGGAAGGGGAGGGCATCGTGCCGCGCACCAAAATTCTTCCCTCCGCCGCCAAAAAGAAGTAGCGGCCAGGCACTGGATCAGTTTCCGGGAAGGGCCCCTGTCCGGAACTTTCCGAACCTTTTGTGCGTATCCTTCAGTATTCGGACAAGATTCACGGAGGTTCAATGCACTCACTGGCTCGCAGTTCTGGCACGTGGCGCTTCTGCCGCTCGTTTACATTCATTCCAACGTGTGCAATCGTCTTGGCCACCCTGTGCTTCGTTCCGTTCCTCACCGCCAACCAGGAAGAAAAAGGAGCGGGCGTTACCGTGGGCCGTGACGTGGATGCAAAGGACCTTGGCCTTCCTTTGTATCCGGGTTCTCGCCGCCACAAAGACAAAGACGAGGATTCACCCGCCGCAAACTTGGGTCTTTGGGGTGGGGGTTCCGGCTTCAAACTGGTTGTGTTGAAGATGGAGTCGGATGACTCCCCCGACAAAGTTGCAGACTATTACAAAAAGGCACTCGCCAAATATGGGAAGGTACTGGATTGTTCTCATCCCTCACCGGCTGACGCCGATGCCACAAAAGACACATCCCCCAAGTCGATTTCTTGTGGAGACGACAAGCCGGAAAAGGGCGGCATGCTCTTCAAGGCCGGCACAAAAGAGAGGCAGCACATCGTCGGCATCCAACCCAACGGTTACGGCTCACTCTATCAACTCGTCTATGTTGCCGCCTGGGGCAACGACGATAAGAAATAGCGGTTTATTCCGAGAGTCTTCGGGGCTTCCCTGTTCTTCGCGTGTCTTGTGCCGGTCAATTCAACGGCAGGCCAGGTTTGGTTCTTGTGCCCGCAAACTTATGGGGCTCAAATTGGCCCTCCGGCAGGGTGGAAACGATCAAGGATTTGCAGGCCGACAAGTTTTATAGCGTTCTGGAAGGGGAGGGCATCGTACCGCGCACCAAAATTCTGCCCTCCGCAGCCAACAAGCAGTAACGCGAGGCGTAGAGTCAGTTTTGGCCAAAGCGTTTATCTGGCACTGAGCATATCTCGAGGTATTCTGCCTCTCAGAATTTCAGTTTCGTTGAAATGCCCACATCTATCCGTAAGGCTTGTGTCTTCGTTGACTTGCCTCCCGCCAGGACCTAACATGTGCGCCAAATGGTGGAGTCCGAAACGCTCATAGGACGAACCGTCTCCCACTACCGCGTTATCGAGAAGATAGGCGCAGGCGGGATGGGGGAGGTGTACCGCGCAAAGGATGAACGCTTGGAACGCGACGTCGCCCTGAAGGTTCTGCGTCCGGGCATGTTGACTGGAGAAGCCGCGCGCAAGAGATTCCGCAACGAAGCCCTCGCGCTCTCGAAACTTAACCACCCGAACATCGCCACGGTCCACGATTTCGATACGCAGGGGGGCATTGACTTCCTGATCATGGAGTACGTCGCCGGCGAGACGCTGAGTGCGAAGCTGCACGGCGGTTCGTTAGCGGAAAAGGAAGTTGCGCGGCTGGGGTTGCAACTGGCGGAGGGTCTGGCGGCAGCCCATGAGCAGGGCATCATCCATTGTGACTTGAAACCAGGCAATACGCGGCTGACGACCGACGGGCGTTTGAAGATCCTGGACTTCGGGCTGGCGAAACTGGTGCAGTCGCCGGCCGAAGCGATGGAGACTTCAGAAACAGCAAGTTTGGACGAGTCCCGGGGACTGGCAGGGACGCTGCCGTACATGTCTCCTGAACAATTGCGCGGCGAGCCGGTTGATGCGCGTACAGACATTTGGTCGGCCGGGGCCTTGCTCTACAGGATGGCGACGGGACGCTCAGCGTTTCCCGAGGCTGGGAGCGCCACGTTGATCACCTCAATCCTGAATGCAGCGCCGGTGCCGCCGCGCAGAGCGAATCCGCGTCTCTCATCCGGTCTCGAGCATATTATTTTGAAATGCCTGGAGAAAAACCCAGAAGTTCGCTACCAGTCCGCCAAAGAACTAGCCGTGGATTTGCGGCGGCTAGTCGCACCAAGCACAGTCACGCACAGAATCTCCCAGCCAGGGATGGGTGTTGCCAAGAGGCTCTCGCTTGCCGCGGCGTCTGCGGCTGCAGTGTTACTCGCCTTAGTTCTGGGGCTTAACCTCGGCGGCGTGAGAGACAAACTATTCGGCGGAAATGCTCATGCTCCGATCCGCTCCCTTGCGGTTTTGCCCCTGGCAAATCTATCTGGCGACCCTGAACAAGAATACTTCGCGGACGGCATGACCGAAGCCTTGATTACGGATCTCTCTAAAATCCGTAGTTTGAAGGTGATCTCACGAACCTCGGCGATGCGGTACAAGGGAGAGAAAAAACCCCTGCCACAGATTGCACGGGAGTTGGGGGTTGATGGAGTTGTCCAGGGAACTGTGATGCGGGCGGGAGACAGGGTACGCATCTCCGCGCAACTGACGTACGCCACACGCGACCAGAACGTGTGGGCCGAGAGCTACGAGCGGGACTTCAAAGACGTGCTGGCCTTGCAGGGTGAGGTGGCGCAGGCAATCGCCAGCGAAATTCGGGCCGAGCTGACGCCGCAGGAGCAAGCACGCCTGGCCACTGGCAAGCGTGTTAGCTCCGAGGCCTATCAGCTCTACCTCAAGGGACGCTTCTTCTGGAACAAGGGGACGGAGGAGGATTATAGAGCCGCAAAGAAATGCTTCGATCGCGCGCTCGAAATTGATCCAAATTATGCCCTGGCTTTGTCTGGCTTGGCCAATTACTTTTGGGCGACCGATGAATTGTCCCCCCAGGTGGCCATGCCACGCGCGAAAGATTACGCGCTCAAAGCACTGGCGATTGATGACACACTCTCGGAAGCTCACACCACACTAGCGAATGTCAAATTCAATGCCGATTGGGACTGGCAAGGTGCCGAGAAGGAGTTCGAGCGAGCCATCGAGTTGAACCCGAGCGATGCAGAGGGTCACCGTTCTTATTCCGTGTTCCTGTCGGCGATGGGACGGGCAGAAGAGGCACTTGCGGAAGTCCAAACTGCCCAGCGCCAGGACCCGCTCTCTCTGATCACAAGCTCTGATGTCGGATGGGCCTTCTATTACGCCCGGCGATACGACGCAGCGATCCAGCGATGCCGGGAGACGCTCGAGTTGGACCCCAACTATGTTGGGGCGCACGATTGTCTGGGTAGCGCTTATCTCGCAAAGGGAGACTACGGGAAAGCCATCGAAGAATGTCAAAGGGCAACAACGGGTTCCGGAAACGACTTTTCACGTGCCGCGGGACTCGGGCGCGCTTATGCCCTTGCGGGGCAGCCGGCCAAGGCGCGAGAGGTGCTTGGCAGGTTGCGTTCGGAATCAGATCGCCGTTACGTTCCGCCCTATTTTTTGGCGGCAGTGCATGCAGCATTGGGAGAAAAGGAAGAAGCGTTTGGCTTGCTCGAGAAGGCCTTCAACGAAAGGGATGCGAACTTGACATGGCTTAAGGTTGATGATGCGTTTGACCCTTTGCGATCGGACCCGCGCTTGCGAGAGTTGCTCTCTCGGGTTGGCCTCCCGCAATGAGCAACTCCCCCAATGCCCATCTCTCTACGGACACTCGCGAACCGATAGAAGAAGCTGCAAGCGAGTTCTTCCAAAGGCGCTATCGCCTGGGTCTGCGCTCAGTTGGTATTCCGCGAACCCTCAGGGTTTCGGTGATTGCTCCAGTTTTTCTGGCGGCTCCGGGATCGCCGCGTAATAGCTAGTGCTTGGACGACCATGGCTAACAATGACGTACCAGTAGCCATCTGGCTCTTGCGGAGCCATCAGCGTAACGGCCGCAGGTGACGGCTCGTTTACTGATACCGGGAAGAATTTCTTGGGGTAGGAGTTGATGAATTTCGCCGGGCTCGTCCTGAACTCCTCATACGCATGGTTCGAAAACTTCAGAACAATAACCTGGGGCCATTCGTCGTCATTCCAGAGTTGCTGAAAGTACACGCCTTCTGCTGCCTTCATCCACTTGGTTGTCTTGTTCCCTTCAGCATTAGCCGGTTTTATTGCTCGCGAAAAAGTAATCCCCAATAGGAAGCAAATGCACATCAAACCTAAAATCGCTATACGTTTCATGGGACCTCCACGCGGGAAGCCGAGTTAAGCCCGAACTTACGCTTGCTCTTTACATCCGCCGCAACGACATGTCAAGGAGATAAGCGTCCTTCTCATGTCGGCTGAATGTGGTGGGACGCTCCAGCCGCTCATCGCCTTCTCGGGCGCAAACTGCCGGCGTAATGATTTAGACTGAAGAGATCCACAGCGGCGGCAGCAATCATCAGGTCCTGGAGGCCGGCAAGTTCTATAGCGTTCTGGAAGGGGAGGGAATCGTGCCGCGCGCCAAGATTCTTCCCGCCGCGGTCAAAAAGCAGTAGCAGCCAGATCCTGGGTCAGTTTCCAGCAAAAGCGTTGACCAAGACTTAGGCGGTGCTCTGGGGAACGGGCTGGTAACTTCGATGGGCCTGTCTCCGTATTGACCTGCAGGAACCGAGGAACCTTGATTCTGGTCTTGCGTGCGCTACAACAACGCAGCACGGTCCGACTGAGGCATTCTTGAGGAGCACTTTATGAAAGCGATTGTACGCACACAATACGGACCGCCGGATGTGCTGCAGTTCACGGAGGTAGCAAAACCTACGCCCGCGGACGATGAGGTCTTGATAAAGCTCTGCGCGGCATCGGTAAACCCACTGGACGTGTTCCAGTTGAGAGGTGCGCCGCTGATCCGCTCGATCCCGGGGCTGCGCACACCAAAACAACAGGTCCTCGGTTGTGATATCGCAGGGCGAGTGGAAGCGGTCGGCAAGCAGGTAAAGCAGTTTCAGCCAGGTGACGAGGTGTTCGGGGTAACAGGTTTCGCAGGGGGAGGATTTGCGGAGTATGTGTGTGCTACTGAAGATAAGTTGGCGTTGAAGCCAGCCAACAGTTCGTTTGAGGACGCAGCAGCCGTACCCATCGCGGCAATCACTGCGCTTCAGGGTCTTCGCGATAAGGGGCGGATCCAGCGAGGCCACAAGGTTCTGGTGGATGGCGCGTCTGGTGGCGTGGGTACGTTTGCGGTCCAGATTGCCAAATCGTTCGGGGCGGAAGTCACTGCGGTGTGCAGCACGAAGAAGGTGGACACGGCGCGATCGATTGGCGCAGACCATGTCATTGATTACACGCGGGAAGATTTCACGCGGAGCGGGCAGCATTACGACCTGATCCTGGGTGCGAACGTCCATCATTCGATTTTCGATTACATGCGCGCGCTGAGTCAGGACGGAATTTATGTCATCGCCGGGGGCGGCCTGGCGCGAATTTTCCAAGCGATTTTACTCGGTCCTTTACTGTCGCGGATTGGGAGCAAGAAGACGTATTTCTTTATAGCGAATATAAACCAGAAGGATTTGGTTTTTCTGAAAGATCTTCTGGCATCCGGAAAAGTTGTTCCCGTCATAGACAGACGTTATCCGCTAAGCGACGCCGCTGAAGCTGTCCGTTATCTGGAAGAAAAACATGCGCGAGGGAAAGTCGTGTTGACCGTTGAACATAGTAACGACACTTAACAAAGCGCTGCGCCAGACCGCCATTCATGACGGCAGGTGAGCTTGGTCGCTCGCGGTCCGAAGCCGTCGAGGCTGGAAACTGTGCCGCCGCATCCAACTGGCCAGAGCCTCTTCTCCCGCTGCTAACTCCTAGCAAGTCGCGAGGCCAGTAACTTGGGTACCGGGGCCAACATCTCCGGTTAGACTTCATGGGCCTTCGGCCCACCACCAAACATGAAAATAGGCGCGTACCGCAGAATCGCCGCAATGAATACAAAGGACTTGCGTCTATTTTCAGAGCAGCGCGCTAACCAGGGCTTGATTTTTGTAGTGCGCGAGTTCTTGCGTTAGCCCTGCAGTAAGCTCAGAAAATGAACCGTCACCCAGCACTACCGGAATCGCTCAATACACAACTCGCTACGATCGAACCGAGCAAGATTGACTGTTAACTTGCGAATGGACACTAATCATCGTCGGGGTCGGTGGGCGGACTCTTGTCATTGATGAAGTGGGCCGCATCGAGGGTTGCGGGAATTTTCTGGAAGGTGATGGGCGTCTGGGTGAGGTTGAAACAATCGGAAAGGTTGTCGGCCGTAGCGTCGGCGTAGCCAAGCGAAGACAGGTTGAAAGTGGTCTCGATGAATTTGAGGATGCTGCCGAAGTCGTGCGTGGTGTGAGAAATGTAAGCGGCTTTGGCGTAGGGTGAAACAACGACAAGGGGAACGCGGAAGCCGTAGACATATCCCGATCCCCAGCTAGAGCCATCGTTGATGACCTTGGGCGCAACATGATCGTACCAGCCTCCCCAATCGTCCCAAGTAATGATGATGGCGGTGTTTGCCCAATACTGGCTATTGCCAATTTCGTTGACAATGGCGGCTACCCAGGAGGGTCCGCTGCCGTTGTTGCTCTCGGCGTGATCGGACTGGGCGCCGTCGGGAATGATCCAGCTCACTTGCGCAAGTTGGCTGTTGGCGATGTCCTGCAAGACCTGCGATTGCGGGATGATCACATTGTTGGTCCAATCCGGGCCGGTGCACGTGAGCGTGCCGCTGATGGTCTGTTCCTCGCAGATGTGCGCAATGGCGTCGGGCGCGGTCCAGATGGAACCGGCAGAGGGGGCGTAGTAGCGCCAGGACACGCCCTTGGCGTCCAGCAGGTCGGTCAGGGTTGCGTGTTCGAAGCAGGGGTACTGCGAGGATGACTCAACGCCCAACGGGTTGATTAACGCCACCGTCGTCCCGGCCGTGGCAATGCAGCCCGCAGTGCTTCCACCGCTCATGTTCTCGGAGGCGAAAAGATCGCTGGTAGCAGTGGGCGCCGAAGTGCCGGAAAGAATGAACTGGTGCGCGGGGAAGCTGGGGCCCTGGTTGGTCTGAAACATGCGATCGCCGAAGGTGTATTGCTCGGCCAAAGCGAAGTAGGGCTGAACGTCGGATGGATTGACGTACATGAATTGCGGGTTGGGATGCGCATTGGGAGGACAATTAGCGGCTGGACTGCATGGGATAAGATCCGCTCCGTCCATTTTGCCGCCGTCATACATGGAAACGAAGGCGGAATGGGCATGGCTCAGGTCGTAATTCTGAGGGTTGGAGCCGGCCGTGCCCAGGTCGATGGGGCTCAACGTGATGGTCTGGCCCACCGAGTTCACGCCGCTCTGCACAATGTCCGCGCCGTTTTTGATCAGCACGGGATCCTGGAAAAGATTGTCAGGGGTGCGGTTCTCCTGAAAGATGACGACAATGTGCTGGATCACGGCCGCCGTTGTCAGGCTCAGCGTCTGAGCGCCGTTGCTGGGAGCCAAATTCTTGGCATCGCTTCCAGCGACGGTGATGGTGTAGTTGCCACCGGGCGTGCTGCTCGAGGTAGAGACTGTCAGGGTGGAAGTGCCTGGAGTGGCACCGGTGATCATCACCGGAGACGTGCTGAAGGAGCAACTGGGAGCCGGGGTGCCGCCGCTGATCATGCTGCACGAAAGGCTGACGCTGCCCGTATAACCATTTGCGGGAATCACCATGATGGTGGAAGTGGAGGCGTTTCCGGCAGTGACGGAACCTGGGTTCAACGCGGCGGCAGTCAGCGTGTAGCTAGGCAGGCCTATTGGCCCTGTTGACGAGCCTGAGCTGCAACCGCTGAGGCCAAGCAGAAGCGCGCTCAGGCTGAGCAATGCACCGGAGACGAATAAGGGACGAAGGGGACTCATAGGAGGATCTCCTTGCGACTGCCGGATTGTACTTCGCCGAATATCAACCCGGTTGGCGATGAATCGACTCGGGCGAAACCTACTTTTCATGGCTACTTGCTTGCCAAATCCGCGAGCCAGATCTTGCGCCCCCATGCGGACATCGGCCGCGAAGGGTGCGCTTTCTTACTGCGGGATCACTGTCTTAACAACTTTTGACGTAGCCTAGCCTATCCGTTTCGCGCAAGCCCAGCTTCAGGTGGATAAGCTGCGCCTTACCCGCCGCCTAATTGCCGCCGCTTTCCTCATTGGCGATTCCTATTTGGCAGCCCGGCTGCTAACTCCTGGACAGTTGCCAACCTGGACATCTTGGTACTGGGAACCACTTTTCCGGTTTCCGCGGCGGTCTCAATGCGTCGACCCAACACTAAGCTCGAAGTCTACCTGCAGTGGTGTCAAAAGCTAAAATCGTTCGCGAGCGTTGAATCAGACGGAACACTACCCTGGCTAGGTTTTGATTGAGGACAGCCCGACAGATCGGTTCTCTAAGGGAAGTATTGTCGGATCAACTGATTAGATGGTGTTTCATCGATCGGTTGAACTCGCATGCCAAACCGGACATGTTCCTCCTAATACCCCACTTGATCTCGGATTAATGCGTTAATACAGAAAGTGGGTTACTTTCAAGTGCGCCACGAGATGGCAGATCCCGTCGAACCGTGAACTGCTTGCGGAGATGGAGAAGAAGAGAGAAGTTGCAACGCAGGGACGAACTGTGCGTGCCTATTGGTTATTGCGGAAGTCGAGTCCTCAGGAGGGTTTGTGGGGGATGCGCCGTATTACAGGGGGCTGGCGGTGCTCGTCGTGCAATCGCCGCCGCTTGCGTTGTAGAACAGCACCAGGGTCTCGTCCGAGCAGAACGTGCGCGTGCCCGTCGTGTTAGGACCAGAGGGCTGCGCCAAGCTGGTGTAGCCCGTGACCAGGTCGCCACCGATCGTGAAGTAGTAGCCATCCTTCGGAGTCGTCGCAGACGACGCGCTCGCTAGCACGATGTCGATCAAGCAGGCGTTCGTCGAGGTAGCCGTAGTGCAGGTCTCGCCGCCTGGGCCCAACTGCGCCAGGGTGCCATACGTCCCAGGGTACGAGTTGTTATAGGTCACTTCGCCCGTATTGATGTCGCGCAGGGAGGCGACCGCCGAAGCCTCGTTCGCCGCTATCTTGGAGCGAATGAAGGCTGGGACTGCAATGGCCGCGATGATCAGAATGATCGCCACGACGATCAACAGTTCAATAAGAGAAAAACCCTTTTGCTTTTTCATGACGTCTCCTTGAGAGCATGCAGCGTGCGCGAGCATACCCACAAGTTAGTAAAAGCAACCTACCCCTTCGCTTGTTTGAAGTCAACAACGTTGCGAGCACTCGCCGGGTGGATTCCTGGAAGCGGTCCAAAAGGTGCACCGAAAGTACACCTGGCGCAAAAATCTCCCGGTCACGCCACGAGTCGGCCTACCGGCATCTGCTGTACCAGGACTCCACATGTACGATCAGCGCCAAAGCGGACGAGTTCGGCCCAGTACCGCCATGGGCTGTTCCCGCGGTGGACAAAATCTATCAAGCGGAGAACCGCTTCCCCACCGTCAGCGACCAGGGGCGCTTGACGAGGCGATACGCATTCTATATCGTCATCGCAAATGTGGGGGAAGAGTTTGGCAGAGTTAGACGGACAGGCATTTTAGATCCGTTGCGCCTTGCAGGGAAACAATCATCCGAGGAAATCGAGGGCCCATCATGCCCAAGCGCTACATACTTGCTTTAGACGCCGGCACGACTAGCGTTCGCGCGATTCTTTTCGATCACAGCGGGCAGATCGCTGCCGTCGCGCAGCGGGAGATTCGCCAGATTTATCCGCAACCCGGCTGGGTGGAGCATGATCCGGAAGAAATCTGGTCTTCGCAGGTGGCGGTGGCCATGGAAGCGCTCGGCAGTGTGAACGCGACTCCGGGCGACATCGCTGCGATCGGCATCACCAATCAGCGGGAGACTAGCATCGTCTGGGACCGCGAAACGGGCGAGCCGGTCCACAACGCGATTGTGTGGCAGGATCGCCGCACGGCCGGAATGTGCGATCAGTTGCGCCGCGCCGGGGCCCTGAAAATGATTCAGAAGCGCACGGGCCTGCTCCTGGATTCCTATTTTTCCGCCACCAAGGTCACTTGGATTCTGGACAACGTAGCCGGAGCGCGCAAAAAGGCTGAACAAGGCAAGCTCGCTTTCGGTACGGTGGACAGTTGGCTGGTCTGGAAACTCACCAGCCGCTCGAGACATATCACCGACGCCAGCAACGCCTCGCGCACGCTGTTGCTCAACATCCACAAAGGCCAATGGGACGTGGAACTGCTAAAGCTATTCCGCGTTCCCGCGAGCATGCTGCCCGAAGTGCGTTCTTCCAGCGAAGTGTATGGCCACGTAAACGCGACCGTCGGACTCCAGGACATTCCCATTGGCGGCATCGCGGGAGATCAACAAGCCGCGCTGTTTGGACAGATGTGCATCAAGCCCGGCGGAACGAAAAGCACCTACGGGACGGGATGCTTCCTGCTGCAAAATACCGGCGCGAAAGCGGTGGATTCCAAGAACCGCCTGCTTACCACGATCGCCTGGAAAATCGGGCCAAAGACGGATTACGCGCAGGAAGGAAGCGTGTTCATCGGCGGGGCGGTGGTGCAGTGGCTGCGCGATGGCTTGAAGCTGATACGTTCCGCGCCAGAAGTGGACGCACTAGCGGCCACGGTGAAGGATAGTGGGGGACTTTTCCTGGTGCCCGCGTTTGCCGGACTGGGCGCGCCGCATTGGGATCCCTACGCACGCGGCATACTTCTGGGTATCACGAGGGATGCAACAGGCGGACATGTGGCGAGAGCGGCGCTGGAAGGCGTGGCCTTCCAGGTTGCGGACCTGTTGGAAGCCATGCAGAGTGACACGGGGAAGAAATTAAGGGAACTGCGCGTGGACGGAGGGCTGACTCGCAGCGAATTATTGATGCAGTTTCAAGCGGATATCCTCGGCATACCCATTGTGCGGCCGGCGGTTACGGAAACGACGGCCCTGGGAGCGGCGTACCTGGCGGGACTGGCGACGGGTTTTTGGAAGAATCTCCAGGATGAGGCTTCGCAATGGAAGGCGGAAAAGGTGTTCGAGCCCAAAATGCGGCGAGCGCAAGCCGGCGAACTGCGCGCACGCTGGCAGGAAGCGTTGGCGCGGGCGAAGGAGTGGGAACGTCCCGCGGAAGGTGGGAAGAAGGGAAAGAAGAAGCGGGCTTGATGACGCTAAAAGGTTGCTGAGTGGGAGTGGAAACATCTTATTGAGGCACTTCAGAGTCTGTGTGAGAGCCGGAAAAAGCAGCCCTCAGCGGCTGAAGCCGGATCGATTATGCGAGAGTTGTGGCATGGCTGAAGCCATGCCCTGACGAAAATTGCGGGAAGGAGAATTCCTACGAAACGCGAGGAGATGCTAAGTCAGGTTCGTGCACAACGCGAACCTTTGGGCTTGATTGTTATAGGAGGCGGCGCGACGGGTGTCGGCGTGGCCGTGGATGCCGCCGCGCGTGGCTACAGAACGCTGCTGCTGGAGCAGCATGATTTTGGCAAGGGCACGTCCAGCCGCAGCACGAAACTCGTTCATGGCGGGGTGCGCTATCTGGAACAAGGGCAAGTCTCGCTGGTCATGGAGGCGCTGAAAGAACGCGGCATTCTCCGCCAGAATGCGCCGCATCTGGTGAGCGAACTGCCATTCGTGGTGCCCAACTACTCCTGGTGGGAAGGGCCGTTCTACGGCATCGGGCTCAAACTGTACCAGGCCATGGCGGGCAAGTATGGCTTCGGCCCTTCCGAACTGCTGTCCAAGGAAGAGACTGTCGAACGCATCCCGAACATCAACACGGACGGGCTGCGCGGCGGGGTGATCTATTATGACGGGCAGTTTGACGACGCGCGATTGCTGATCGATCTGGTCACCACCGCCGCCGAACAAGGCGCGATCCTGCTCAACTACGTGCAAGTGACAGGCTTGACCAAGGACGCGGACGGCTTGTTGGACGGCGTCATCGCGCGCGACATTGAGAGCGGCGAGGAATTTGCACTCAAAGCCAAGGTCGTCATCAACGCCACCGGCCCTTTCACTGACTCTGTGCGGCACATGGCCGATGCGACAGCAGAAGACATGATCGCTCCCAGCCAGGGCGCCCACATCGTTCTGGATAGATCATTTCTCCCGGGAGATCACGCCATCATCGTGCCGCGCACCAGCGATGGCCGGGTCATGTTCGCCATTCCCTGGCACGGGCACACGCTGGTCGGCACCACGGACACGCCCATCGAGCACGCCGACCTCGAACCCGTGCCCATGGAGCAGGAGATCGATTTCATGCTCAGCACTGCCAGCCTCTATCTGGCGAAGAAGCCCACCAAGGACGACATTCTGAGCACCTTCGCCGGAATCCGGCCGTTGTTGCGTTCCGGGGACAAGAAAAATACCGCGGCCCTCTCTCGCGATCATGCCATTCAAATCGACTCCTCCGGTTTGGTGAATACTGCCGGAGGTAAATGGACCACGTATCGAAACATGGCGGAGCATTGCGTGGACCAGGCCGCCACTCTTGCCGGCCTGACCGAGCGCCCTAGCGTGACGAAGCAACTGAATATCCACGGGTTTCATCAACACGCGGAGCGCTTTGGCCCGCTCGCGTTTTACGGGTCCGACGCGCCATTCATCCAAGAGATTATTCGCGGCGATGCCAGTCTGGGCGAAGCCATGCACCCGGCCCTGCCGTACTGTGCGGCAGAAGTTGTGTGGGCCGCGCGCGAGGAAATGGCGCGCTCCGTGGAAGACGTTCTGGCGCGGCGCACACGTGCACTCTTTCTCAATGCCAGGGCGGCGATTCAGATGGCTCCCCGGGTAGCGCAAATCCTGGCGAAAGATCTGGGCCGCGATCAGAAGTGGCAGGAAAGCCAAATACAACTTTTTGGGGAAGTGGCGAAGGGCTACCTTGTGAAAGGATGAGTGTCAGGGAAAACGTTGCGGCGCGCTGTCGATCCCGCTGCGACGCGTCAGCAATCGTCGGTCAAGCTGACGCCGTCCGAGCGGAATGAACTCGCCGCGGGCGTTTTTCTCCGGTACACTCTGAAAAATCTTTATGACAAACGTATCGCGACGCAACATGCTGAAAAGTGCGCTTACTGGAGTGACTATGGCTTCCGTTCCATCCACGTTGTGGTCCGCGCAGGGCGTTCCCGTGCCTCGCAAAGGCCGCGTGAAGCAATCGGTTTGCCGTTGGTGCTACCCGCAGATTCCCCTCGACGAACTGTGCGCCAAATCCGCGCAGATGGGCTTGAAGGCCGTGGACCTGCTCAATCCGGAAGAGTACGAAGTGCCCGGGCGCTATGGCCTGGTGTGCAGCATGGGTTACGCGGGAGGCGGCGAAATTGACAGCGCCATGAATCGCGTGGAAAACCACGCGAAAATTGAAGAAGCGTTTCGCAAGAACATCCCGCTGGCGGCCAAGGCCGGCGTGCCGAACGTAATCACTTTTTCCGGCACTCGCAAGGGCATGTCCGACGACGAAGGCGCCAAGAATACGATTGCGGGACTCAACCGCGTGAAGAAAATTGCCGAAGATCATGGCGTCACGATCTGCATGGAGCTTCTGAACAGCAAGGTGGATCACAAAGACTATATGTGCGACCACACCGCGTGGGGAGTGCGCGTGGCGGAGGCGGTGAACTCGCCGCGCGTGAAACTGCTCTATGACATCTATCACATGCAGATCATGGAGGGAGATCTGATTCGCACCATCCAGCAAAATATTCAGTGGCTGGGACACTTCCACACCGGCGGCGTTCCCGGAAGGCACGAACTGGACAATACCCAGGAAGTGCAGTGGGACGGCGTGATGCGCGGCATCCTGGCGACCGGCTTCCAGGGCTACGTGGCGCAAGAATTCTTGCCCACGCGCGACCCGCTAACTTCCCTGAGGCAAGCGGTCGATCTGTGCGATGTGTGATGCGGGTCCGGAGAGATTCGCCCGCTGACCCTGGCAGGCTGGGTTGGCGACGTGCGAAATCCGGCAAGGACCGTGATGCGTTGCGGGCAGTGATGCCAGGGAATAGAATGCAGATTGGCCCGGAAACGAACTGCGACAGCGGCTGTAGAGAAGGGAATTCGGTCTGCAGAATGAATTGCTTCCGCATGGTGCGCTCCCCGTTTCAAAATAGAGTGAATCGGTATCGCGGGTTGATTCTTTTGTGGGCCGTTTCATGGGCTGGTTTGGCCGCGGCTCCGGCAGTGGCGCAAACTGCTTCCCCATCGCAAATGGATGCCATCACGGTGGAGGGCACGGTTCGGAACGCTGCGGGTGAGCCTGTGATGGGAGCATCCGTGGTCCTGGAGGAGAAAAGCGGGGCGCGCAAGCTGGAAGCGAAAACGGATGCAGAAGGGAAATTTAGTTTCACCGTTCGTCATGCTGGAATGTACGCGGTGACGGTGGAGAAAGCAGGTTTCAGCAAGTGCGTCACGGACCCGATGCCGTTGTTGTCGGTCGGCCAGAAAAAACAGCTCGATTTGCGCTTGCAGACCGTGACGCCGACGCAATCTTCCTCTTCTAGTGCAGCCGCATCTTCCGGCGCGATGGAATTCAAAGACGAGCCGAACTTCACGGTAGCTGGAGTTACCGACTGGTCCGGCGCGGGAGGCCATGGTTCAGACACGAGTCTGCGGACCAGCGAAGGGTTCGCCCGAGAAACGCTGGCGCTTAAATCCAACGGGTCAGAAAAGACTCCGCCTGGTGCTGCAGGAGGAAACGCGGCGGAACGGGAAACCGCGGAGCTGGAAAACAAACTGCGCGCGGCTGTCGCGCGGACTCCAGACAGCTACGAAGCGAATCATCAGCTCGGCGAATTTTGTCTACGCGCGGGCAAATATCACGAAGCCATCGCATCCCTCAAAGCCGCTTACCAAATCAATGCCGAAAATGTCGCCAACGCCTACGATCTGGCGCTGGCCTACCGGGGCAACGGCGACCTGGTCCTCGCTCGCGATCTTGCGGTGAAAATTCTCGCGAAAGCAGATGGCAATGCCGGCGTGCACGGGTTGCTGGGCGATCTCGACGAGCGATTGGGCGATCCCCTCGGAGCAGTACGCGAATACGAACGCGCGGCCACGCTCAATCCCAGCGAGCCGAATTACTTCGAGTGGGGCAGCGAACTTCTGCTGCACCGCGCCGTCCGGCCTGCCGTGATCGTCTTCAAGAAGGGCTCGGTTGCCCATCCCGATTCCGCCAGAATGTTGGTGGGACTCGGCGCCGCTCTGTACGCCGATGGCTCCTACGATGAAGCGGCCGGGCAGCTTTGCCATGCCTCGGACTTGAAGCCGGAAGATCCCACGCCCTATCTCTTCCTGGGCAAGATGGAAGTAACTTCACCGACCTCGTTCTCCTGCGGCGAAGAAAAGTTGGCTCGTTTTGTGCAGAATCAGCCCGGAAATGCGCTGGCGAACTATTACTTCGCGATGGCGGTCTTAAAACGGAGCAGGGAGTCGAAGAGTTCGGCAGACTCGCAACAAGCGGAAGCGCTGCTCAAGAAATCAGTGGCTATCGATCCCAAACTAGGCGAGGCGTACCTGCAACTTGGGATTTTGTACGCGGCGCAGGGCTCCAACGATCAGGCCATCGCCGCATTCCAGAAGGCCATCGAAGTTACCCCCGGCCTGGGCGAAGCGCACTACCGGCTAAGCCAGCTCTACAAACGCGCCGGCGAAAGAGACAAGGCCGAACAGGAAATTCAGCTCTACAAACAGGTGGAGAAGAGCGAAGCCGATGAGGTCGAGCGGCAGCGGCGTGAAGTACAACAATTCCTGATTATTTTGAAAGACCAGCCGGCGGTTTCCGCGCCGCACTGACAGAGCCTTCCTGGACCGCTTTCGGCAAAGGGTTGACAAACCTGATAAGATTTTGCCGCACACTTTTTTCAATTCCACGTACCACTTCGCTCCGCCTGGAAAGGAATACCATGGACCGACGCAATTTTCTAAAAACGACAGGAACGGTGATTGCCGGCGCCACGCTGGCGCGCGATGCGTTCGCAGGCAGTGCGCAACATTCCGGCGATTCCGCGGGCGGCGGACGGCTGATTCTCTCGATCAACCGCAACTGGCGCTACAACCGCAAATTTGTCGAAGGGGCGCACGAAGCGAAGTTCGACGATTCGGGCTTTGAACGCGTCGCGGTTCCCCACACCAACGTCAAACTGCCCTGGCACAGCTTCGACGACAAGGACTACGAATTTGTCTCCATTTACCGGCGGCGTTTCAAGCTGCCGCGGGAGGCGCGCGGGCGGCACGTGTTTGTGGACTTTGAAGGAGTCATGACGGCGTCCACGGTGTGGATCAACGGCGTGAAGCTCGGCGAATACAAAGGCGGCTACACGCCTTTTACGTTTGATTTGACGCCGCACATCAATTTTGAGGGCGAAAATGTGCTCGCGGTGGACGTGGATTCGCGAGAGCGGGCGGATATTCCGCCTTTCGGGTATCAAATTGACTACATGACCTTTGGCGGAATCTACCGCGAGGTTGCGCTTCGCGTGGTGCCAGGGACGTTTATCGAAAATATTTTTGCGAAACCCAAGGATGTTTTGAGCGCATCTCCCCGCGTGGAAGTGGACTGTTTCGTGCAGCACTTGGAAGAGTTGCGTGAACCCTTGACGCTGGAGGTTGAACTTCGCGATGGGAAGCAGGTGCTTGCGAAGGCCACGGGCCAGGTTGCGGCGTCGGCGGGCACGACCGAGAGCGTGGCGCACAGCGTGGTGCTCGAAAACCTGGGCACGGTCAAATTGTGGGACTTGGCTAATCCCAATCTCTATTCCGTGCACGTTCGTCTGGTGCGCGGAACGCGAGTGGTGGACCAGGATTCGCGGCGGATTGGATTTCGGCAAGCCGAGTTTACCGACCATGGCTTCGAATTGAATGGCAAGGTCATCAAGCTGCGAGGTCTCGACCGTCATCAGACGTTCCCGTTTGTCGGGCAGGCCATGCCGGCCAGGCCGCAGCGGCGCGACGCGGAAATTCTGCGCAAGAAGCTGAAGTGCAACATCGTCCGCACTTCGCACTATCCGCAATCCAGGCATTTCCTGGATGCTTGCGATGAAATGGGCCTGCTGGTCCTGGAAGAAATCCCCGGCTGGCAACACATCGGGGATGAACCCTGGAAGTTGATTTCCATCGACAACGTGGGGCGCATGATCCTGCGCGATTGGAATCATCCCAGCATCGTCCTGTGGGGCGTGCGCATCAACGAATCGCTGGACGACCACGACTTCTACGTGCGCACCAATGCGGCCGCGCACAAGCTCGATCCCACGCGGCAAACCGGGGGCATACGGTATTTCCAGGAGTCCGAATTCCTGGAAGACGTTTTCACGATGAACGACTTCGGTTTCCCATTGAAACCTCCCAATCATCCGCGCTATCTGATCACCGAATTTGTCGGCCACACCTATCCGACAAAGAGCATTGACGACAAAGAACGGCTGATGGAGCATACGGTCCGCCACGCGCGCGTCCACGATCAACTCGCTTCCAATCCGCAATATGCCGGCGGCATCGGCTGGTGCGCCTTCGATTACAACACGCATAGCGATTTCGGCAGCGGCGACCGCATTTGCTACCACGGCGTCACGGATATTTTTCGCGAGCCGAAGCCCGCGGCAGGCTTTTACAAATCGCAGTGTGATCCCGCGGAAGAAATCGTTCTGGAGCCCGCGTTCCACTGGGCCCGTGGCGATGAATCGATCGGATTCACAAAGGCCATGGTGTGTTCCAACTGTGACCATCTGAAATTTTATGTGAATGACAAGCTGGTGGCGGAAGCCGATCCGGACAAAGCACAATTCCAATACCTTCGCTATGCGCCGTTCACCGCGGATTTTCGGCATTCCGTGCGTGAGTGGGGAGACTTGCGGATCGAAGGATACATCGAGGGCAAGCAGGTGATCACCAAGACCCTATCCGGCAAGGGGCTCGATCAGAAGTTTTCCGTGTTGCCAGACGACACAAAATTGAATGCCGACGGCGCCGACACGACGCGCGTGGTTCTTCGCGTGACGGACGAATTTGGCGCCATCCGGCCGTTCGCCAACGACGCCATTAAGTTGAAATTGGAAGGACCCGCGGAGCTCATCGGCGATAATCCATTCGCGCTGATTGGCGGCACCGGGGCTATTTGGATTCGCGCGAAGGAACAACCGGGAGCCGTCCGGCTGACGGCGACTCACCCGGTGCTGGGAACGCAGCAAGTTCAGTTTGAGCTAGTGAGCGTGGCGCCGGAAACGGCCTAGCCTGAGACGGATTGGCCGGATCCGATCGAGAGTTCGCGAAAGCAGGATGAAAGAAGGAATCGCACCATGAAGAACATATTGTGGAAGTCTATGTTAATGGTAATTCCTCTGTTCGGGCTCGCGGTGGATGGCCGGGCACAAGCAAGCTACGACTTGCGCTCACCGGACAATAGAATCGAAGTGAGAATCCGCACGGCGCAAGGCGTTCGTTACGATGTGGTCCTGAAGGGCGTGGCGCTCCTGCAAGACAGCTCCCTCTCGATGGACGTTGACCATAAGGTGCTGGGCCACGACGTCAAGGTCACGAAAGCGAAGGAACGTCACAGCGACCAGATGCTGGAGCCGGTGGTGCGCCAGAAATTCGCAAAAATCCGCGACAACTACAATGAACTTCGCCTGGACATGGAAGGCGGATACGCCGTAGTCTTCCGCGCGTATAACGAAGGCGTCGCTTACCGGTTCGAGACTGCGCTCCCCGCGGAGCAGGTGAAAATTTACGGCGAGGAAGCCAACTTCCGCTTCACCTCCAATTTCGTGGTGTTCTATCCGCAGGAAGACAGCTTCTTCTCCCACAACGAGCGCAAATATTTGCCGCGACACCTGTCCGAGATCAATCCGGAGTTTCTGGCCACCCTGCCAGCGGTCGTGGATGCGGAAGGCGGCGCAAAAGTGGCCATCGCGGAATCGGATCTTGAGGAGTACCCGGGGCTATGGTTAAAAGGCACGGGTGGAAACGGACTTTCCGCCACTTTTCCGCCCTATCCGCTGAAAGAAGAACTCACCCGCGATCGTGATTTCAGAGTCGTCGAAAGCGCCGATTATATTGCCGTGACGACGGGGAAACGCACCTTTCCCTGGCGCGTGCTGGGCATCACGGACCGGGATGCGGACCTCTTGACGAATCCATTGGTGTGGCTGTTGGAAAAACCTTCGCAGTTGCAGGACACGAGTTGGATCAAGCCGGGCAAGGTCGCCTGGGACTGGTGGAATGACAACAATGTGTACGGCGTCGACTTCAAAGCCGGAGTCAACACACAAACCTACAAGTACTACATCGATTTCGCGTCGAAATACGGCATTCCGTACATCATCCTGGACGAAGGCTGGTACAAGCTTGGAAACGTGCTCGAGGTGGTCCCGGAAATCAACATGGAAGAATTGACCGCCTACGCCAAGCAGAAAAACGTGGGCGTCATCTTGTGGGTAATTTGGAAAACGCTGGATGATCAGCTCATCCCGGCGCTGGATCAATACCAGAAATGGGGCATCAAGGGAATCAAAGTGGATTTCATGCAGCGCAGCGATGAGCTGCTGATCAACTACTATCACAAAGTCAGCCGGGAAACGGCCAAGCGCCACATGCTGGTGGATTTTCACGGGGACCAGAAACCCGCAACTATGACCCGCACCTGGCCCAACCTGATCAGCACGGAAGGCGTCCGCGGGATGGAGTGGAGCAAGTGGAGCGCGGAGACGGACCCGGATCATACCGTCACGCTGCCGTTCACGCGGATGTTCCTTGGGCCGATGGACTTCACGCCGGGAGCGATGCTGAATGCGCAGAAAGCCAGCTTCGCGCCGGTGTTCAGCCGCCCCATGAGCGAGGGCACGCGGTGCCATCAATTGGCGATGTATGTGGTTTTCGAGAGCCCCTTGCAGATGCTCTCAGACAGCCCGTCCAATTACCTGCGCGAACCGGAAGCGATGGAGTTCCTGGCCGCTGTGCCGACGGAATGGGATGAATCAAAGGCCCTTGACGGACGAATCGGGCAATACGTTGAGGTGGCGCGGCGAAATGGTTCGGACTGGTACGTCGGGGCGATGACCAACTGGACGGGAAGGGAACTGGAGGTTGACTTTTCTTTCCTGCCCGAGGGCAATTTCCAGATGGATGCTTATCAAGACGGCGTGAACGCGGATCGCATGGCGAGCGACTACAAGCTCGTGCGGACGCAGGTGAGCCGCACGACCAAGCTGAAAATCAAGCTGGCGCCGGGCGGCGGCTGGGCCGCGCGCATTCACCGGTAGGACACTGGGGTTATATACAATATTGCCTGCGATTCATACAACGGCACGCGGTCAACACTCCGCTCCTTCACCATGCTCGCCTCGAAACTCGGGGCAAGCGGAAAAACCGATTTTGGGCGGAGATGGTCACGCTTGATAGAACTGCTGCATCAGGTCAGCGGGCTTGCCAACAGAGCTGTGTATTGTCAGCTTCGTTCCAAGCCTTCTGCGCTTCAGAAAAACTGAGGTACAAAATGGACTCCCAGTTCGCCAACTGTAAAACAGCTTTCTTTATGCTCGTGCTGCTGTTCAATGTCGCGGCTTCATCGGCATCCGAATGGCGCACCGTCGATCTACCAGCACGTCCATTAAATATCGTTGAGAATAACGGGACTCTTTGGGTGTGCGGGGCGGATGAGCTAATTGCCGCTTCCGTGGATGGAGGAAATACTTGGACTGCCAAACACAGCACAAGAAACGGAAGCCTCCTTTTGAGCGTTGGATTTGCCAATGAGCAATTCGGTTACGCCGCTGGGACTGGGGGGCAGGTCTTCTTTACGAGGGATGGCGGCAGTACGTGGGACTCGGCCAAAGTCCCTTCTCAGGTGATCTACGAAGCTGCTTTTTCGGATGAAAAACATGGCATCATCCACACACCGCGAAGCATCTACACCACTAGCGATGGCGGAGCGACGTGGGTTCCTGTACAAATTGATCTTGCTAGCGAAGATTTGAAGGGGTTTTCTCACGTCCTCTCAGTTGTTGCCCCTGATGCAAACCATATGGCAATCGTTCTGAGTCAGGGGAACTCATCTGTATATGCCTACAAGTTGTTCCTCACCAAAGACGGGGGCACGAAGTGGGCTATTTCGGATATTCCTAGCACGGTTCTCGGAAAACTAACGTCCCGCGATGGCGAGTATTGGTTCGCAGGTGTGGAGGTGATTGAGAAAGACAAACCCGGCGGCGGTTACGGCGTTCCTCTGGTCATGCACTCGGCCGATGGAGAGAAATGGACGCATTTGCCGAGGTGGTCAAAAAATGAGTTCTCTGAGTGCACTTCGCAGGGGTGCCTCTACTGGGATGGTGCGGGAGTCCAACTCCCACCGACAGCCCCTGTCAGTTTCTGGACTTTTGCACCCGAAAAGGTGGTCACGGCAAGGTGGGCAGTCGCAAAAGGCACGATTTGCACTGTGGGAACGGGCTTGAAGTGCACGACGGTGACAACAACACAGACGATGCCAGCCTATCTCGATACTTCTTCTCCCATCGCGCCACCAATTTCCGCTCCGCCGCTGGATGCTTCTCCGTCCCAAGGTCTTCAATGCCTCTACTGTGACTTCGAGAGAATCATGGTGACATCTGATTTTCAGGGTGCCGCGGATGTGCAGCTCAAGTTGCACATCGGTCAGAACGGACTGGTAGAGCAGGCCGAAATCGTTCACGCCACAAACTCTGAAATTGGCGAAAGAATCGCTGCGTCCGCTCGAAACTGGATTTTTCTTCCATTTGTAAAGGATGGCGTGGTGCACCCCGCAAACACAGAGGTGAAACTGCGTGTGCAGGCAATCAAGAGCAAGTAGAGAATGTTGGCCTTCATCAACTCGTGATCAACGCCACCAATCGGAGACTAGCCCACTACTTAACCGTTCAGCAGCTGGCCGCGGGATTATGGTTTGTCAGCGGGGCGTGCAGGCGCAAAAGAGGTGGCCCTTCAAAGCTCCCCTCGAAGATTGGGCCTAGCAGGGTACACAATCCGCCCTTCAAACGAACTCAGGCCAGGCCGCACTCCAAATCAGGCAAAATTTTGGTGTAGCGGAGGCGCACTACTTTGAATTTGGCTTGAATGTGTCCACAATTCCGCTGCCTTCGCGGATGGTGAGGATCTGGTTGGCCTTCACCTGGGTGAAGCGCTCAACCTTTTGCGTGGTGGGCCACTTGACCTCGAGTGCATCGATCACTTGAGTTTTGCCCAAGCCGAAGTGCAGCCGGAGATCGGACTGTGACATCACGCTGCCACCGCTGTGAACCTCGTCTATTTGGGAGTGATTGCCCGTCACAACGCGCACGCGAGCGCCGATGGCCGTGCGATTGCACTTCGTGCCGATTAATTTGATCTTGATCCAGTTCTGCGCGTTGCCGCCGTCATTGCGAAGCAGCGAGGGCAAATCACTCATGTTGAGAATGAGCGCATCGATATCGCCGTCATTGTCGTAATCGCCCAAGGCCGCGCCACGGCTGGAAAAACGCTCGCTGATCCCAGGTCCAAGTTCAGCGGAAACGTCCTTGAATCTGCCGCCACCCAAATTTTTGTACACCAGGCGCGGGTTCTTGAAGGATTGCCCGGTAGGCTGCGTTTCGATTTCCGGATAAACATGTCCATTGACCTGCAGGATGTCCGGCCAACCATCGTTGTCGTAATCGAGGAAGCCGCAGCCCCACGCGACATACTGGTTGATGATGCCTACACCGGACTCAAACGCCGCATCCGTAAAAGTGCCATCACCGTTGTTGTGGTAGAGATTGCAAGTGTCGTCGGAAAAGTTGGTCTTGAAGATGTCCAGCCAGCCGTCGCAATCGTAGTCGCCGACAGCGATGCCCATGCCCGCTTGCTCGTGCCCATTCTCGTTGTAAGCGCAACCCGCGATCATGGCGACATCGGTAAACGTGCCGTCGTGATTGTTGTGGAAAAGGATGCTCGGTTCGGAATCCACGGCCACATAAACGTCCGGCCACCCGTCGTTATCGAAATCGTAGGAGACCGCGGTGATGGAATAGCGCGGGCCGGGCTTCAGGATGCCCGCTTTCTCGGTGACATCGGTAAACGTCCCATCGCCATTGTTGTGGAAGAGGAGGTTGGTGTCACCGGGGAGGCCCCGAGGGCCGCACATCACGGGGATACCTTTCCACTGGCACGACGCGGCATCTCCGGGAGCAGGGGTATTGGCGGGATCGAGCTTGATATAGTTGCACACGAAAAGATCCAAGTGCCCATCGCGGTCATAATCGAACCACGTGCAGCCTGTGCCCCAGCGAACGTCTTCATTGTAGAGGCCGGCCTTGCGCGCCACATCGGTAAACGTGCCATCGCCATTGTTGTGGAAGAGGATGTTGTGTCCCCAAAAGCAGCAGAACAGATCGTCCCAGCCGTCGTTGTCGTAGTCGCCCACACACAAGCCTGTTTGCCAGCCGGTCCTGCCCATTCCGGATTTTTCCGTGACATCGGTGAAGGTGCCGTCCCGATTGTTTTTGTACAGGTGCGAGGTTGGTGCGGCGCCGGTGGGCCACTTGGCGTCCAGCAGCGTCCCGTTGGTCAGGTAAATATCCAGCCAGCCGTCATTGTCGTAATCGAAAAAGCCGATCCCACTGCCCTTTGCTTCAATGATGAGGCGCTTGTGCTCCGTGCCGCCCCACACGTTGGGAATCGTGAGGCCGGCTTCGCGAGCCACATCAACGAACGTGACTTGCGAGGCTGCCGGCGCATTCGCAAGGGTCTTTGCCTCCAGGATCGCCGAGCGATTCCATTTCCAGACCGGGGTTGCCAGCGCGTCGAGCAAGGTCGCGCCGAGTGCCACAAGGGAAGAGCCCAGAAAACGCCGTCGCGGTAGAACCATGGTCATCGGATTGTCACCTTGGGAAAATTTCGCGGCACAATTCCCGTGCCCTCTTTTACCGCGATAATCTGGTTGATCGGTACATTCGTTAAACGGTCCACTTGCCCGCTGGGCCACGTGATTTCCAGCGACTCGATCTTGGTGCGCTTGCCGAGGCCAAAGTGAATCCGCGGGTCGCTGGCCGACATGTAACCCATACCGCCTTTTGCCTGCTCCACTTCGACAAATCCTTCCGTGGTCAATTTCAACGAGGCGCCGATGCCATCGCGGTTCGAGCGCGTCCCGATGAGCAGAACTTCCAGCCAATTATTGGCGTTGCCGCCGTCGTTGCGCAGGACTTCGGGGTAATCCCCACGAACGTTGACGGCGATGCCGACGGCCCCGTCATTATTAAAATCGGCGGTGGCCAGCCCGCGGCCGGCGACGGGCCGCATGAAATCGGGGCCGAGCGATTCGGAGACTTTCTCGAACTGTCCTTTGCCCAGGTTGCGGAACATCAGCAACGGCTCCTTGTAGGTCACCTCGCTATGATAGAGTTCCACGTTATCCACCATGGCGCCGTTGGCCTGCAATATGTCCGGCCAGCCATCATTATCGTAATCCACAAACTTCATCGAAACGCCGCTCAAGCCCATCGCTTTGTTGCCGATGCCGGAGGAAAACGTAACGTCGTCAAAGGTGCCGTTGTGATTGTTGTGGTAGAGGCGGTTCAATTCGAAGTCGAGGTGCGTGATGTATATATCCAGCCAGCCGTCGCGGTCCACATCCGCGGCGTCAATGCCCATCCCGGCTTCGTAACGCCCGTCCTCGCTCGCGGCTATCCCGGAAACGAAGGAGACATCCTCGAATGTTCCATCATGCTTGTTGAGGAAAAGGAAATTGGGCCAGGTGTCGTTGGCAATGGCGATGTCCGTCCAGCCGTCGTTGTTAAAGTCCGCCAGCACCACGCCCATGCCCTTGGATTCGGGTTTTCCCACGCCAGAAGCATCGCTAACATCGGTGAAGGTCCCATCGTGGTTGTTGTGATACAGCTTGGTTTTTTGCCCCCTGTAATTGCCGGGATGGCAATAGGAACGATAGCCGGGCCGGTGTTCGCCGCACCACAGGTTGTTCTGTGGGCTCCATTCGATGTAGTTGGTGACGATCAGGTCCAGCCAGCCGTCTTTATCGTAGTCGAACCAGCCGGCGCTCGTGGACCACATGCCTTCATCCGCGACGCCCGCTTTGCTGGTCACGTCGGTAAAAGTGCCGTCGCCGTTGTTGTGATAAAGGATGGCGCGGCCATATCCGGTGACGTACAGATCGGGATACCCGTCGTTGTCGAAGTCACCCACGGCCACGCCCTGGCCGTAATGGCCCACGCCTGCCAAGCCGGCCTTTTCGGTCACGTCGGTGAAAGTGCCGTCGCCATTGTTGTGATAGAGAGCGCAGCGCAGCGGGTGATCCGGTTTGTAGGCGTCCGTAGGGCCAGACTGCACAAAAAAAAGATCCATCAGCCCATCCTGGTCATAGTCGAGCCAGGCGACGCCGGTGCCCATGGTCTCCAGATAGTATTTCTCCTCGGTTTGTGTGGAATCTTGCAGAAATGTGATGCCGGCGGACTTTCGTATGTCCGTAAAACGAACGGTGATGGGAGCGTCATTCTGCTTTTGAGGCTGCGCCGTTTGTGCTTGCGGAGCAACGGCAGCGCAGAGTAGGCCGCCGAGTGCAAGAAGAGCGGCGCAAGCATTTCTGTAAGCCGGCGGACAGATTGTCCTGGATGTTTTCCGCATTCCTTGCTGGTTCGGCAGTTCGGCGCAAACTGGCAGAATCCATTTTACCGCCGTCCTGCGGGCCTCACAACCGGAAGTTTGCCTTGGCCGAATCAAAGAGTGCGGTCGGCAATGGAAAGCGCGAATTGGAGCAGTTGCTGACGAGCCACCATGGGCATCGGTTCATTCACCACCAGCGGCATCGCGGGGGCTTTATCCAGGGTCTCTGCAATGCGATTCACGTCCAGCCCCCCGCCCGTGCTACTGCCTTTGAAGCGGTTCAGCACTTCCTTGGCCTTTTCGATCTGGCCTGTTTGATAATAAAAAACGCCCAGCGTGGAATAACTGCCCGGCCATTCCGGCAACAGATCAACGGCCTGCTCGAGTTGCCCCGCCGCCTGCGCCGTCTTGCCATCTAATACAGAAACCAGTCCCTGGCCCCAGAGGAGTTTGCCCGATCCGGGAATGCGAGAGCGACCGTCCTGCAGAGTTTTTTCCGCAGCGCGCAGATCGTTCTGACGAAGTTGCAGCAGCGCGAGAGAGAGATAATATTGGTCGTTGTCGGGGTTGCGGCGAATGGCATTCTTGTAAATTTCCGAAGCTTCGGCGGGCTGGCCGAGGTGCGCCTTGATATCTCCCAGCAAGGAGAGGAAGGCATCGTCCTGCTGGCCGTTTGCCGAGACCTGCTGGGCAACTTCCAGCGCTTGCGGGTACCTGCCTTTGCGGAAATAGGCGTCTGCCAGGTCGAACTTGATATCGTCAGAATCGGGATTCACCCGCAAGGCCGTCTGGAAATGCTGGATAGCATCCTGGTACAAACGGTAGCGCGCCAACAGGACTCCGATCCCGGTTTGAGTTCGGTAGTCTGCTGCGCTGAGCTGGTCCAACTGCGCGATCGCCTTGCGAGCTTCCTCAACGTTCCCAAGTTTTAGATACGCTTCGGCGAGGAGGTACACATTTTCCGGCTGGTCAGGCTGTTTCTGGATGCGTTCCGACAGTTCGGTGAGATCCAGTTGCGCCTTCTCCTTGCCGGAAAGGTTGGAACGGTTGTCGAGATAATCAAAAAGATGCTGGTAGGGACGAGAAAGAATTTCTTCTTTGTTAAAGGGGCCGGCCGAATCGCTTTTGGAGAGCGTCTGGAACACGCTCATATCCCGCTCTGCAGCCTCCGTCTGATGGAGGCTCCGCTCGACCATCGCCAGCTTGTAGTACCCCGGCGCAGGGGACGGGCTCACGCGGACGAATTTTCGCAGCAGGTCGGCAGCTTCCGCATATCTCTTGCTGGCGATGCGCAAACTTGCCAGCTCCAGCAGAGATTCGGGATGGTTGGGGTTCAATCGCAGCACTTCCTGGAAGCGCTGTTCGGCTGCCGCGTGATTTCCCTGCCGCTCTTCGATATACCCCATGTTGAACAGGCACATCGCATTCCGCGGATCTTTCTTCAAGCCTTCTTGAAAGTATATTCGAGCCTCGTCGAAACGTCCCAGCTGACGGTAGCACAGCCCCAAAAATGCATAGGATCGCGCCGTAGGATCCACTTCGATCAACTGCTTGAACTCCTCGATGGCTTTCTCCGCCCGGCCCGACATGAAGTAGCTTTCCCCGAGTGCCGCGCGCAGGTCCACGCGTTGCGGGGCGATTTTCAAACCGGATTCCAAGAGAGGAATGGAGTCCTCGTAATAATTCTGAGACATGCTTACCCGCGCCAGGTAATAGGTGACGTCCGTATTTTCTGGGGCAAGTTTGTGCGCGCGCACCAGCAGGTCTAGCGCGTCCACAGGCTTCTGCTGCGCTGAATACACCTGCGCCAGGAGAGAAAGGGTCTCGGGCGAATCGGGCTGGAGGTTCAGGGCGCGCTTCAGGGAGAGTTCCGCTTTCGCATATTGGGCGTTGCGCAGATAGACCTGCCCGAGGTTGTAGAGGATTTCAAAGGTCTGAGGCTGCAATAAGTTGGCTTGTTCCAATTGGAGTTGCGCGGCTCGGAGTTGTTTCTCGGCCGCCAGCAATACGCCCAAGGTGAAATGCACCTGCACGTTGTCTTTGTTGTGGGCAGAAAGCTCCCCGGCGATCTTCAACCCTTCCGCGGTCTTGCCAGCGTCAAGATAGGCCCGCGTCAGGCTAAACTGCGACGCAGTCGTTTGCGGGTGGATTCGCAGCAAGCAGGGAATAGCTTCCGCAGGTTTCTTCTTCACCAGAAGGACAAGGGCCAGATTGTAGTTGCCGTCGTTATCCGCCGGATTCAGGCGCACGACCTCTCGGAATTCTTTTTCGGCCAGATCAAAATTCCCTTGAGCCACGTACAGGTTGCCCAAGTCGATGCGAATCCCGGTGGATTTCGGGTTGAGTTCCAATCCTTGCTGAAACGCGGAAAGGGCTTCTGTGTACTTCTTTTCTGCGGTATACACAAGCCCCAGAAGCCCATATCCCTCAGGCCTGGAAGGATTCTGCTGGAGTTCTTCCTGAATCCTGCTTTTCGCGTCTTCGAGTTTACCCTGTCGCAGAAGCGCTTCTGCATCCGCAAAAGGGGAGGGGACTTTGGAAACCGGGTGCGCGCCTTGCTTGCTGGGAGGCGCTTGTTGGCCGGCAACTCCCTGGCTGGCGAAGAAGCTCGCGCCGAGCGCCGCGATGCTGGTCAGTACCGTCCGCCAGCCCCTTTTTCCAGACCTGTGCCGGACAAAGCTACAAATGGCCATGGGTAGACCTCCGCGCGCGCTCACCCTGAACTGAAAGCGGTTGATGATTAATTTAGCATTTCCAGAGTCTGTTGGGCCAACTTGTTCTCTGGCTGCTGGCGCAGCAATTCCCGCAGTGTTTCTTTGGCCTTTTCCGGTTCCTTCAAAAGCACGTAGAGCCTGGCCAAATTGAGATAGGCCTGGTCGAACTTTGGAGCAACCTTAATACATGTCTCGAAGCTCTGCTGCGCTTCGGAATACTGCCCCTGGCGCACCCGAAGAACTCCCAGGTTATTCAAGGCATCGGCATAATCGGGGCGCAGCGCGACCGCTCTCTCCAGATAATCCGATGCGCGTTCAGGTCGGTTCTGCCGGGCATAGAACATCCCCAGGCTGTAGTTGGCCTCGGGATCATTGGGAGCAACTGCAACTGCCTGTTCCAGAAGTTTTTGCGCTTCCGCAAAGGCTCCTTTCCGGCGGAGCAGGTTCCCAAGATTCAGAAGCGCGGTGGCGTAAGTTGGTCTGAGTGCGAGGGACTGTTGAAAGTCCTTGATGGCCTCGTCTTCCTGACCTTGCTGCGCAGCCACCATCCCCAGATTGTTCCAGGCTTCGGCATAGTTGGAACGCAACTTCACCGCCTGCTCGAGATAACGGCGGGCCTCTGGCAGCGCATTTCTTCGCAGGTAAAGCGTGCCCAGGTTGTAATAGGCGATCGGTTCCTCCGGATTTGAAAGAATCACTTGTTGGAATTCCGCCGCCGCCTCTTCCAAATAGCCGCGCTGAAACAGCGCCACTCCGTAAGTGAGATCGTTGCGCTGGAATATGTCTTGAAACAGCGTGCCTTTCAGAGGCAGTGCCTTCTCCAGGAAACCGGCTGGAGTATCGGGAACCGACCGGATGTCATCCAACAGCCGCGCGGGTTCCAGCGGCCCCTGATGGACTTTGACGATCATGCCGTCCCGGTTGAGCAGGAAAGAGGATGGGAGCGCGAGCTCTCTCCTGCGGTCGAACAGATAGCGGTAGATAATGTTGTAGACGCCGGCCACTTCTTGGGTGGCCAAAAGAATCGGCAGAGAGATACTTTCTTTCGCGGCGAAGGTACGCACTGCTCCCGCGTCCTGTGGATCATCGAGATTG